>Ga0307474_10003031_pt1 | contig 12106 bp, 7 predicted proteins | sample atmos_gasesECM1C_2_FD_203312 | JGI IMG/M metagenome (GOLD analysis project Ga0307474, IMG submission 203312) | Hardwood forest soil microbial communities from Morgan-Monroe State Forest, Indiana, United States - atmos_gasesECM1C_05 | ecosystem: Environmental > Terrestrial > Soil > Temperate... | reverse complement strand
AAAACCTACACCCTTGAAAAAAACAAGGGGGCGGCAGCAAAGTGTCCTCTCACCGGCTAATCTTTGAGCCACCCGCCATTCTCTTGCGATGGCGTTCGCAGTCGCTGGGGCGTCCCATTCGGGGTAGAATATAATTCACCTAGAACTGCTGCCTATCCGGAGGTGTCGGATGGGGCTGACCCTTCTCGACAAGACTCGGCCGGTTTGCCGCAAGTGTTGGCACCCTCGGTTTCCTGTCGCGTTGCTGTCTCTTGTCGGGCTCACCGGCTGCAGCACGTGCTTCACGTTCACTTCAAATCCTCCTATGGGCACGATCGGCATTAAGGCGAGCGATCCGAGCTCTGCCTGTACACTGGATAAGGCTAATGGTGCCGTCCGCCTTGAGCTGGAGACTGAGCCGGTGTGCAGCCGGTGCAATGGACCCGGTCAAGTGCAGCACATCTTCGTTAGTATTCTAAGTTTACGAGTCAATCCGAGCGCGACTGCGGACGACGATTCGCCCGATTGGCAGGAACTGTTGCCCCCCGAGCTCGTTACGAAAGCACTCCAGGTCGACCTCGCGAGAGGTCAGGCCGATCGGGGCGTTCGGGAGTCATTGGGAAAAATCGCACCATTTCCTGCAGGGGTTTATCGTCAGGTGCGCATGCGCTTCGTGCCAAATCAGCCAGCGACGGATGATCGACTTCCAGAAAGGAACCCGTGTGGTAGCGGAACATTTAATTGCATTGTCATGGAGGATGGCAGCAATCAGCCGCTTCAGCCCGATGGAGGTTCGCCGGAGCTCCGCATCACGTCAGACCGAATTGAGGGCGATTCTCTTCTCATCCTTCCTGATACCGACACTGCTCTGACCATCGAATTGAAACTCGTCTGGACATGGTCTTCTTCTGCCAATGGAAGTTTGCGTCTTCTGCCCGCGCTTACTGGTAGCGCGAAGGTTGGCCGAACCGAGTTCGATGAGTTGGGCACCCCAGAAGATGGAGTCGTTAACGATTCCCTGGCAGTGATCGGCTTCGGTCTGGCCGGAATGCGTGTCACGCGCAGATTTACTGCCTCGCCCCGCTCGTAAGCTGCCGCGTCCTGAAGGGCTTCCCGGATATCATCAAAAATGTTGATCTTGATCCTTTTCGACATTTTTAGCCTCCAGATGTTTTCTTATTCAGCGCTACCCACTCCCGAATCTGTTTGCGTTGCTCCTCGCTGGCATCTTCCTGTTCGTTCTTGTCGAGCAAAATCAGCAAGTGGATGTGGCGCCTGTCTTGCAGATATAGGTAGCGGTAGCCACCGCGCTTTCCTTTGCGGCCCGGATTGGCGACGGACAATTTCCGAGAAAGATTTGGGAAAGAACTCAAAACCTTGAAACACGACTTAAGTATCACAGAATCAACGGGCCGTGTGATTTAATTCCGTCACACCGTTACCGCTATGCCCTAAGCCCGAGGCTCTGTTTTCGAATCTGTTGAGGAATTGCCAAGGAGTCCATTGCAGTGGCGTTCGTAGACGGAAAGAGTGCAGCCCCAGAGATGTCGCACCCTTTTCGCTGCGCGTCGCCAGTTCAATCTTGTCCTTTCCAACTACTCTGCCAAGTAAATGTAGGTCAATTTTTGCAATTTTCGAGACGATCAAGCAACGGATTCAATTTTTGCTGCAGCACGTTGCACGCGTCCCACGGATTGCCGGCAGAAGTCTGAAATAGATATCCATCCCTCCTTCCGGCCAGATATTCCTAAGAGACTGCGGCACTGCCTACCATCGCGAGGCCTTGCAACTTCGCATTAGTCACTATAATGTTAGTGTGACTATCGAAATCTGAGCCGCGCTAGAGGCGGCTCATTATTCCGGAGGAAACATATCGTGCGCAGCGGAAAGACTGCCAGGAGACAGCCGACACCCACTCGGAGGATCCACGACGGCGCGGGCAGGAAAAAACGGCGTGGCCACTCTATCTCCGGGAAGCAACCCAAATCGGGGCTGCGCGAACGTAAGAAAGCGCGCCTCCGCCAGCTGATCGTCGAAACGGCATTGCACCTTTTTCGACAGCGCGGCTACGAAAACACGCGTATCGATGACATCGTGCATACCCTGGAAATCAGCCAACCTACGTTTTTCCGTTATTTTCCAAGCAAAGACGCGGTATTGCGCGAAGTGGGTCGCCGGGCCTTCGCCCGCCAGGCCGAAAGCTTGAGGGCCGAGCTATCAGTCAAAGCGACTACAGAGCAACGCTTGCGCCGATTTTACGAAACTCTGGGCAACGTGACCGAAGTGGGACGACCGCTCTGGCAGGCCGTGATTCTGGCGGGTGCGATGGACCCGGTGCGCTCCCCGGAATTGCGGGGGGCGGAAGCGGCAACCGTCAGCCTGCTGCGCGAGATCATCTCGGAAGGGCAAAAGAACGGGGAGATCTCTTGTGATTTCCCAGTCGTTCACCTTGCTGAATTCATGGAAGGACTTTTCAATACCGTCGTGCGTCAATGGGCCGTAGATCTAACCGGACCTCACAAACTCACCGAACGGGTAAGAAATGCGGTTGAATTCTTCTTGCGCGGCGCAAAACCCTAGCGGGGAATATGCTTTCCAGGGACGCTGAATTCCCCAATTCACGCGCTGAGAACTGAGTTGCGTATCGCGACTTTTTCGAGGTGGACGCGATGAAGGCCGCTATTCTGCACGAGTTCAAACAGCCACTGAGTATCGAAGAGGTTGATCAGCCCAGGCCGGACGCACATGAAGTGCTGATCGAGGTGCGAGCTTGCGGCGTGTGCCATTCGGATCTACATGTTGCCAGCGGGGATTGGCCGCAAATCGTTCCGATCACCAAGAAACCTTTGATCCTCGGGCATGAAATAGCAGGCCGCGTTGTGGAAAAAGGCCCATCCGTCAATCACCTGGAACTCGGAGACCGGGTTGGCGTTCCTTGGGTGCACTGGACCTGCGGGGAATGTGAGTTCTGCCTCGAGGGAAATGAAAATCGCTGTGTGCGCCAACAAATCACCGGCGTAACCGTGGATGGCGGATACGCCGAATTTGTCAAGGCTCCCGCGAGTCATGCCCTGAAGATTCCCGACGGGCTTTCCTGCATTGACGCCGCGCCGCTTTTCTGCGCGGGCGTCACGGTCTATCGCGCCCTGAAACACGCCGGAATCCACTCGGGCCAGCGGTTGGCGGTCTTTGGCGTCGGCGGCTTGGGCCACTTGGCCGTGCAAATGGGGCAGGGACTGGGAGCGACCGTCACCGCCATTGATGTGTCCGATGAAAAGCTCGAACATGCCAGTAACTTGGGAGCTTCAGTCGGCCTGAATGCAACAAAAGTAAATGTGGTCAAGGAACTGCGCCGCACTGGCGGTGTCCATGCCGCGCTGGTGACCTCTGCGGCTAAGGCCGCTTACGATATGGCCTTTCCCTCCGTGAGGCCCGGCGGAATTCTGCTGGTCGTCGGCCTGCCTTCCGAGTCCATTTGCTTTCAGCCCATCCAGATGGCGGCATCCGAGGTGCACATCCAGGCCTCCTCGGTCGGAACGCGACAGGATATGCGCGAAGTGCTGGCCATGGCTGCCGGAGGAAGGGTCCGCCCCGAGGTCGCGACGCGTCCCCTCGCGCAGGTCAACGAAGTCCTCGAACAAGTCCGGCAGGGTAAAGTTCGCGGCCGATTGGTGTTGGTTCCCCGCTAGTCGATCCCCCTGCCGAAAAGCTGGCCACGAAATGTTCGCGGCGCAATCCAACGGCTGCCTGCCTCCTCTCATTGTTAAATCGTCTTGACGTTAGTAAATATTATGTGATACCCACTATCATAATTTTGGATGCAACCGTCGAGGGGAATTGAGTCCTTAAGTTCCTGAAGGCTGACGTAAGGTCTGCCGCAATGCCCGAATGCAAATGAATACGCCCGGAATAAACAGGCATTGCGTCCGGTTAGAACCGTCAAGGCTATCTCAGTGGCACGAGGAGTGCAGAACGTAAGTGAGGCTAATTTCGGAAAGATTCAGTGATGCGTTTGATGTACAAGGAGGATCTATGAGGTCAACCTTGCTAGCCGTGGCTTTGGCACTATCGGCGTGGTTGTTTCCGGTGAATCCTGCGGCTCACGCCCAGGGCACCGGCATATCAGGTGCGATGAGGGGGACGGTGACGGATCCTACCGGAGGTTCAGTTCCGAAGGCCACCGTGGAGATAGAAGATGCCGAGAAAGGGATACGGCGGACGGCGGTAACGGGGAGCGATGGCGAATATCAGGTTACGGGGCTTCCGCCGTCAACCTACAGCGTGACTGTACGGTTTTCCGGTTTTCAGACAGAAACTCATAGAAACGTTGTCGTCAATGTTGGCCAGACGCTCATTCTGGATTTTCAACTGCGGGTGGCGACCGGCACGGCGCAAATAGAAGTAACGAGTGAGTCGCCGACTGTAGAAACCGCGCGAGGGAGCCAAGCGGATACCTTAGTACAGCAATATATCGCCGACCTGCCCATCGGGCGTCGCGACTATCTTACGTTTACCTTGTTGGCTCCGGGTGTAAGCAATTCGAACACGATTGCCGACAATGCCGACTTCCGCGTCAAACAGACGCCACAGAGTGGGCTGTCGTTCTATGGCAGCAACGGCAGGGGGAACAGTGTAACGGTCGATGGCGGGGAAGCCAACGACGACGCGGGCGGTGTCCGCCTGAACCTAAGCCAGGACGCCGTGCAGGAGTTCGAGATCAACCGGAGCAACTATGGGGTTGAATTGGGAGGGGCAAGCGGCGCGACAATCAATATCGTCTCCAAGTCCGGCACGAATGAATTGCACGGGAGTCTCTTCGGCTTTTTCCGAAACGATGCCATGGATGCCCGCGACCCGTTTGCGTTCACGCAGGCATTGGTGCCTGGACAGACATTTTCGCTGGCCGCGCAGGGCACACCGATCAAAGACAGCCTCAATCGCCAGCAGTTCGGCGGCAACGTGGGCTTCCCCTTGCGGAAAGACAAGACGTTTCTGTTCCTCGCTTACGAGGGGTTGCGCTCCGATGCGCAGGATTCTGTCCCCCTGCTGACGAACAGCAGTATTTTCGCGCCCACGAATACCCAAAAGACCATTATCGCCGATCTGGCGGCGCAACCGGTTAGCAATATAGTTCCATGCATAACAACGAATACGTCGAATCCGCTGAATATGCCCGTGATGCTGCCCGCACCCATTTGCGCTTTCGCGCTGCAGAGCATCTTGACGGTAAATCCAAACCTAGGCCCGAATCCGTTTGTTCCGCCTCCGCCAATATCGCCGAAAAGGGTGCTGGACCCTTATATTGTGAATCAGTTCGCGGCCAATGGCGGGCTGTTTCCGTTCCCGATCCGTTCGAACGATTTTTCCGCGCGTCTTGATCATCGCTTTAGCGACAGCAATCAGGCTTTTCTGCGCTACAGCTTCGTGCACCTCACGGAAAAGGACCCGGATCTCCAGGCATTGACGGCTTTTTCCCGCGGCACTTCAGAACTTGCCTGGGATAGCACGTTGCAGGGTTCCTGGTTCCATCAATTCAGCTCTTCGACGGAGAACGAAGCGCGCGTCCAATGGAACATTTATCAATTTAATGTTGACACCAATGACCCCGGCGGACCAGGGCTCGATGTGGAGGGCTTCGGTTTCTTTGGCCGGGGCATTTTTCTACCGAGTCACACGACCGGCCGCCGCTATGAATTTGCCGACAACCTGATCCTGGTTCGCGGACACCATACCATCAAACTGGGTTTCGACGAGTTGGTGCGCGGCAACAACACCACGTCCCAGACCTTCTTTCCCGGGCGATTTGAATTTCTGGAACTTCCCGGCGCTTTGGTCAGCTTGTGTCTGGAGGCGCCAGCGGCCTGCGGTGTCTCGGCGCCGGAATCGAGCATAAGCACGCTGCAGTCGTGGAGTCTGGGGTTGCCCGCATTCTATGAGCAAGGCTTCGGGAACCCGAAGTACGTGCAAACCCGTCCTTTCACAGCCTTGTATGCGCAGGATACCTGGCAGGTCCGGACTAATTTCACGCTGAACTACGGCCTGCGATACGAGTTGGATTCGCAGTACGGTCCATTGCATACGCCCAAGAAAAATTTCGGCCCCCGCGTATCGTTCTCCTGGGATCCCCTTAATGACCATAAGACAGTGATCCGCGCCGGGTATGGCATTTTCTACTCCCCGATTTATGCGCAGATCCCCGGCGTCGTGCAGGTGCTCGGCAACGTCAATGGCACGCGCACAATCGCCAATACACTCGTTTCTATCCTCGGTGCGGCTACTGGCAACCCGGCTCACCCGGTCACCAGTTCGGCCGAGATTTTCCAGACGTTGTTTCTCGAGGGTCTCACGGGAAACCCAACGCAGAACGGCATCATCGGGTGTGGCAAGCCAGCGGCCGGCCAGTTTGCCTGCATTACGCCTGCGGATTTGACGCAGTTTGGGCTGACTGTTGCCAACAGCGGGCCTTTGCCGCCGGGAACGGTTCTCTTCGCGGGACAGAGTAACTACAGGAGCCCGATGTCGCAACAGGTCTCGCTGGGCATCGAGCGAGAAATAGGAGCAGGCTTCTCGGTCTCCGCAAACTACATCTACGTTCATACCCTTCATCTGCCCGTGGCGATCGACACGAACTTATTACCCGGGGCACCAGTATGCCCAACCGCAGGGCCCGCGGCCTGCGGTCAACCAGGGGTTGGCGCGAACGGCCTCCCCACGAATGGTCTCGCATTCCAGAACTGGGGAGCGCCCGCTTGCGTGGCCACTCCTGCCCTATGTTTTGTCGATCCCACACATACGATTCTGCAGAATAATGTATACAGTTCGCTGGCCACCGCGCTCTATCAGGGCGGCATTTTTGAACTCAAAAAGAGCTTTTCGAACCATTTCATGGTGATGGCGAACTATACCTACAGCAAAGCGATTGACGAATCCACAGACTTCAACAGCGACTATTCGCCATTTAACGCGACGTGTCTCAGGTGCGACCGGTCGGTGTCCGATTTTGACCAGCGGCACAAGGTGGTCCTCGCGGGAGTGTTCGAAAGCCCGTGGGAACATTCCCGACTCCTAGGCGGTTTCCAGCTTTCTCCGGTCTTTAACTTCAACAGCGGTCATCCCTTTAATCTTCTTGCCGGCGCGGACATCAACGGAGACGGTCATTTCACCAACGACCGACCGCCGGGCGCGTCGCGCAATAGCGGCCTTGGTCCCAGCTATTACGACTTCGACATGCGCCTCAGCCGCTCCTTCAAACTGGGCGAGAAAGCTGCCCTGCAATTCACCGCGGAAGCATTTAACCTAGCCAACCACACGAACTATGCCAGCGTAAACAATATCGTGGGTGCCGCGTTTGCTCCGCCGTTCAAGGTGCATGGGATAGCGCCAGGCACGGTCCTCAGCAATGGATCGGTGGTTTCACCGAGTACGCCGCTCGGTTTCACGGCTGCGTTCCCGAAGCGTCAAATCCAGCTCGGGGCGCGGTTCACGTTCTAGCCAGTCTGCCTGACAAGAAGGGACGCTGGCACGGCCAGGAACTGCGGATGAACATCAAGAAGCTTTTTGATCTCAGCGGCCGTGTGGCGATTATTACTGGCGGATCTGTCGGGCTGGGCCGGCAGATGGCCGAAGGTCTGGCGGAAATGGGTGCGCATGTGGTTCTGTGCGCGCGCAAGAAGGAACGCTGCCTGCTGGCGGCCGAGGAATTGAAAAGCCTTGGCGTCCAGACTCTCGCACTCGGCTGCGATGTCAAAGATCCCGCCAGCATCCAAGCGGTGGCCGACGTCACGGTCAAGCAATTTGGGCGGATCGACATCTTGGTCAACAATGCGGGCACCTCCTGGGGAGCGCCCACCGAGGCGATGACACTTGAGCAGTGGAATAAAGTCATTGAAACCAACTTGACCGGAACGTTTCTTTTCTCTCAAGCCGTGGGCAAGGTCATGATTGCGCAGCGCCGCGGAAAGATCATCAACATCGCTTCCGTCGCCGGGCTGCGCGGTTCGCCTGCAAGTTTCTCCGCCGTTGGCTACAGCGCAAGCAAAGGCGGCGTGATCATTTTCACGAAAGACCTGGCGTGCAAGTGGGGCATGCACAACATTCAGGTAAACGCCATTGCGCCCGGCTGGTTCCCAACGGATATGTCGGGAAAAGTCATCGAGCGAAATAAGGAAACGCTGTTGGCAGGCATACCTGCGGCCCGCTTCGGCGGGCCGGATGATCTGAAGGGAGCCGCTGTTTTTCTCGCCTCTGATGCGTCGAATTTTGTGACTGGAAACATTCTTGTGGTCGACGGAGGTCAATCAGCCTGATCCAGGCGAGGCACGCCATGAACATTCCCCTTACACCTTTGCGCTTCCTTCGCTATGCGGAGCAACAATATCCGGGCCGAACCGCGGTGGTTTGCAATCATGAGAGATTTAACTATGCGGAATTTGCGGAGCGCGCGCGCCGTTTGGCGGGAGCGCTGCGGCAAGCAGGGATTCAGCCCGGCGACCGTGTCGCCTTCCTAAGCACCAATTGTCACCGCCTGCTCGAAGCCTATTACGGAGTCCTGGAAGCCGGCGCCGTCCTGCTGCCGTTGAACATCCGGCTTGCCCCCAGCGAGCTTGCTTATATCCTGAACGATGCAGAGGCGGCAATCCTTTTCGTGGAGAAGCAGTTTCTCGGTTTGGTGGAATCATTTCACAGGGAAATTCCTTCTGTAAAGATGATCTGCCAGCTCGAAGGCACCCCAGAAGCGGACTGGCTCTCTCCGCGCAGCTACGAAGCCCTTCTTGGCGAGGCCACGCCTTATCGCGCTGACATCGCCGCTATCGATGAAAACGCACTAGCCGAGCTTTTCTATACCAGTGGCACCAGTGCCGATCCCAAAGGCGTAATGCTCACGCACAGAAATGTGTATCTCCACGCAGTGCACGTCTGCCTGGCATTCCAGATCGAAAGCGGCGCGGTCGAACTGCACACCATTCCTCTTTTCCACGCGAATGGCTGGGGTGTAGCGCATTTCCTCACCTTGCTTGGCGGCAAGCATGTGATGATGCAACGCTTCGAAACGAACGAAGTCTTTCGTCTCATTGAAAAAGAAGCCGTTCATTCCTGTAGTCTGGTTCCAATCATGGCGACGGCGCTGGTGAATTGTCCGGAGCGCTCCAAATATAATTTGAGCAGCCTGCGCCGGATTGTTATCGGCGGCGCCGCGTCTTCTCCAACTCTCATTCGTGAGGTTGAAGAAAAACTCGGTTGCGAGTGCTATTCGGGCTACGGCCTGACGGAAACATCCCCTGCGCTTTCGCTTTCTCCGATAAAACCAGAGCTTGGATGGCAAGACGAGCAGCGTTTTGCGGGGCAAGCCATGACAGGATACGCAATTCCCGGCGTTGAATTGCGAGTGGTAGATGCTAACGACAACGACGTGCCACGCGACGGGCTGACCATTGGCGAGATTATTGCGCGGGGCGATGGCGTGATGGAGGGATACTGGCGGCAGCCGAGCGCTTCCGCCGAAGCATTGCGCGGCGGTTGGTTCCACACAGGAGACATGGCGACGGTCAACGAAGCCGGCTACCTGCTGATTGTCGATCGCAAAAAGGACATCATCGTGAGCGGTGGCGAGAACATCTCCTCTCTCGAACTTGAGAAAGCCATCCTCGCCCACCCGGCGATCCTGGAGGCCGGGATAATTCCAGTTCCCGATAAAAAATGGGGTGAAGTTCCCAAAGCCCTGGTGGTCTTGAAGCCGAATGCCTCTGTCACGGAGTCCGAACTCACCGCGTTCTGCCGTTCACGCCTGGCACATTACAAGTGTCCCCATTCCTTCGAATTCGTCACCGGGTTGCCGAAGACGGCCACGGGAAAAATCCTGAAAAAGGATCTCCGCAAAAAGTATTGGCACGGCGCGGATACGATTCGCTCGGACTTCGTTGCTCGAAAGAGCGGCCCCTAAGCCGAATTCCTGCGCCGAGATTTGTTTCGCTTTGAAGAAAGGAAGCGTGGAGCGCAGCCCGGTACCGATACCGCGAAGGAGCATTGTCCATGGACTTAAACTTAACAGCCGAGGAGTTGGCATTTCGCGACGAACTCCACGCGTGGCTCGTGGCCAACGTACCCAAGGACTGGAACGAGTGGCGCGAAAAGCCCCTCGAGGAATCGTTCCCCTTTCTGCGCGCCTGGCAACGGAAACTTCATGAGGGCCGCTGGGCAGCGGTTTCGTGGCCCAAGGAATACGGGGGCCGCAGCGCCACACTGATGCAACAAGCTCTCCTTTGGGAAGAGATGGCGCGCGTCGAGGCGCCGCCCATGGTCAATTCGCTCGGTTTGGGTCTCATTGGACCAACCATCATCGCCTGTGGAACCGAAGCGCAAAAGAAACGCTACATTCCGAAGATTCTCAGTGCCGAAGAAATCTGGTGCCAGGGTTTCTCGGAGCCAAATGCGGGTTCCGATCTCGCTGGATTGCAGACAGAAGCGCGGCTGGACGGCGATCACTACATCGTTAACGGTCAAAAAGTGTGGACTAGCTACGGCTCATTTGGCGACTGGTGTGAACTCGTCGTCCGCACGGACCCCACCGCCGCAAAACACAAGGGACTGACCGTTCTCCTTGTTGATATGAAATCGCAAGGTGTTGAAGTTCGCCCGCTCCGTCAAATGACCGGCGAATCCGAATTCAGCGAGCTGTTCTTTCGCGATGTGCGCGTCCCAGTAGAAAATATCCTGGGTAAACTGAATGACGGCTGGAATGTGGCGATGAGCACGCTGATGTATGAGCGCGGTTCATACGGCGCACGCCTGCACCTCATCTTCAAGCGTTTCATCACGCGTCTCATCGAACTCTCTCGCACCATCCAGCGAAATGGGCGGCCCGCTGCGGAAGACCCCCTCATCCGCCAGAAGTTGGCCCAGTGCAGCGCGGAAATTGAAATCATGCGCTTCAACCAGATGCGTGCCTTCAGCCGCATCACCGCCATTGGTGTGCCAGGGCCCGAGGGATCCATTCAGAAAATTTTCTGGAGTGAGCTGAACCAGCGACTCCAGCAAGTCGCACAGGAACTGCTGGGCTCCTACGGACAACTGTTGGCCGATGACCCGCGCGCTATTGACAACGGAATCTGGTCGTATGCCTACCTGCGAACCCGTGGAAATACCATCGAGGCCGGCACTTCCGAAGTGCAGCGGAACATCATTGGTCATTTCGTTCTGGGGCTGCCCAGGAGCTATTAAGGGGAAACGCCATGCAGTTCGGTTTGACTGAGAGCCAGGAATTTTTGAAAAACAGCGCGCGCCAATTCTTCGCTGGTGAGTGCCCCAGCACGGAAATGCGGCGGTTGATGGAAACCGCAACGGCATATGACGCCACGCTTTGGTCGAAGCTTACCGACCAAGGATACACCGGCATCATTTATCCGGAAGCATACGGTGGAGTAGGTCTCGGCGAAGTCGAACTCATGCTGCTGATGGAAGAGGTGGGACGCGTTCTTTTGCCTGGTCCATTTTTCTCAACCGTGGTTCTGGCTGGATCCGTTTTGGACGGCGTGGGCACACCCGAGAACAAGAAAAAATATCTGGAGCCTATCTGCAAAGGAGGAGTTCGCGCGACCGTTGCCATTCTGGAAGCCGGTGCCAGCTGGAACCCGCGGGACGTTCAACTCAGTGCGACCAACGGGAAGCTCACCGGCGAAAAGCTCTTTGTCCCGGATGCCGCTGTCGCCGACTTCATTATCGTGGTTGCACGCAACGGCGTATTCGTTGTGGACTCCAAGGCTCACGGCCTGAAAATATCTCCGATGTCCGGAATGGACCTTACCCGAAAACTGCACGTCGTCGAATTCAACAATACTCCGGCGGAAGAAATCGGCTCCAACTCGAATCTCCCCCGGGCGTTCGATATCGCCACCAGCGCTCTGGCCGCCGAAATGGTCGGCGGCATGCAACGGACCCTCGATATCACGGTCGAATATGCCAAGACCCGAAAACAGTTCGGGAAACCTATTGGAATTTTCCAGGCCGTCCAGCATCAGTGCGCGGATATGTATCTGGAAACCGAGAGCTCCCGATCCGCGGTGTATTACGCCGGCTGGGCGCTCGAAGAAAACGCCCCAGACGCAGCGACTGCCGTTTCCATCGCCAAGAT
>Ga0307474_10003030_pt1 | contig 12108 bp, 10 predicted proteins | sample atmos_gasesECM1C_2_FD_203312 | JGI IMG/M metagenome (GOLD analysis project Ga0307474, IMG submission 203312) | Hardwood forest soil microbial communities from Morgan-Monroe State Forest, Indiana, United States - atmos_gasesECM1C_05 | ecosystem: Environmental > Terrestrial > Soil > Temperate... | reverse complement strand
AGGCGGCTGCGCTTGTTGAGTGCAACGCGAAATTTGCCGGACGCCGCAAACCGGGCGGCGGCTACACCTATTTCGATTTCATGCAGAATCGCAATTTCGATATCGCCGGTCCAAATCCGACGCCGAAAGAGCAGAAACTGATCGACGAGCAGTACACCGCCTGGCTCGACGAGCAGCGGCAGAGCCGCATTGAGGCAGCGTTTGCGGCCAAGCAGTTGCAGCAGACTTCCTTGAAGATCGAAACCGAAAAGACTCCTCAGACGACGGCAAGTATCGGCGAACCGCGAGCACCGGCGAGCGACGTCAAACGGAGCAAGGCGACGGAATGCTCGCGGCAGTCCTTTTCCTGCGAATGGTCGCGGCTTTCCGAAGGCATCAACGATTTGAAGAAATGGCTGTTTGGCCCGTCTCCGAGCAAGCCCGGGCGAAGCGGTTAGAGCATGATGGTTTTCTGCCCCTCGCTGCAACCAGAGGGGGAATAGGCGCTTCTCATAAAAGGAATTTTAAGGGCTGGCGGGATTGTATTTGCCGAGCAGCGCGTTAGGTCAGGTGCGGTTGACGCAATATGTTTTGTCGCAGGATGCGAATTTCTGTTAACTTGGAGAGGTTTCGCAACCCTCGCGTGTCACTCTCAGGGACGACGGCATCGCCTTTGCCCCTCAACAGGAGAACGCCATGATCAGGTTCGGGCTAATTGGGGCGACGGCGCTTTCGCTGATGCTTTCGCTTGCGATCCCCGCGGTGGCAAGCGACGTGCAAAATACCACGACGCACCGTTACAATCGGCACGTGCGTACCGTGCCGCCTGGTGCGATCATTGTCGGCGAACCGAGCCTGCCGATCGAGAACGCCCTGCGCTGGGGTTACAGCCAGGGATATCAGCATTATCCCTCGGGCTTTGGCGGTCTCTACGGCGACGGCCGCTACCCCGGCAACACGATCGAAAACAGGAATTACCCCACCTGGTGGTGAGCCCTGACGGACGCGCTGGTTAGAGCGCAAGCGCGAACCGAAGCGTGGGCTATTAGAGGACGATGAGGTTAGGTTGCACTGTCACCAAGACGAAAGTGTGCCCCCTCTCCCAAGGGGTGAGGGGTTAAGGTCTCTCGTGAGAGCAAACGTCCCTCACCCGATCGCTTCGCGATCGACCTCTCCCCAACAGGGAGAGGTGAACCGAACCAGTCGCCAAAGCGATTCAACCAAATTTCATCCGGCTCGATGAACCTAGAGCCTTTTCGGTTCTGATTGAATCAGAACCGAGGCTCTAATCTTTTGTTTTGACGCGTTTTCTTCACGCGAACCGGTATCCACTTCGCTCGAAAACGCTATAGCATGAAAAAAGCCCCGGTCGACGCCGGGGCTTTTCGAGTCGGTCCAGTCTCAAAGAATAATTCAGTATCTCGCGACCACCGGGCCGCCGTAGCCGCCGAAGCGATAATTGATGCCGAAGCGCACGACGTTGTCGTCAAGCGTCACTGCGCTGCGAGTGCCATCGCCCAGATGAGTGACGAAACCCTTGTCCTCAAACTTCACGAACAGCCACTCGAACTTTGCCGACCAGTTGTGCGCGAACCCCCATTCGATGCCGCCGCCTCCGGTCCAGCCGCTGCGGGTTGATGTCGCGGACACGATGGTCGCGCTGGTGGCGGCCTCCTTGATGCCGGCCTCGACGCCCGCGGCCGCATAGCCGCCGGTCACGTAGAACAGGAGATTGTCGACCGCGTATCCCGCGCGGCCCCGCACGGTGGCCAGCCAGTTTTCCTGGGTAAAGCTCCGGAAGTTCACGCTTGCAAAGGGCGATGGTCCGGGTGGCGCTGGTGGGGGGACATCCGCCCCGTTATTATCCTGATGGCTGCCGTATTCGCCGACCCAGGACGCATCGCCTTCGAACCCGAACACGAAGCTCGCCACCTGCCAGTTGTAGCCAAGCGTGCCGCCGACCAGCCCGCCCTGCACACGAAATCCCTCTTGCGTAAGGTTCAAACCGGTGGGATCGACGTGGTTGCTGCCACCGAGTGAGCCGCCGCCGGAGCCACCGATGTAGAAGCCGGTCCAGTCGTAGATGACGACCGGTGGCGGCGCCTTGACCGGCAGGTCAGCGGCGAGAGCTGCCGTCGGACCAAAAACCAGAGTGGCGACTGCGCCGACTATGATGTTCTTTCTCATGTTTGCCCCTCGAAATCTAATTCGCTGACGCGTATCTGTTTGCCGGATCAGGAGCGCAGGGCGACCGAATTCGTCCCGCACCCGTTGCCCTCAGAACCTCCACTGGATGCCGGTGGATGCGCCGGCGAGAACCGGGCCCGTGAAGCAATGCGGGTTGCCCGCAAGGCCGCCAGCCGCCGCGAAGGCATCGTGGCAGTCGGTGGTGACGCCGCGGCCACCGGCACCGAGATCGTAGTGCGCGCTCGGCCCGTTGATGGTCGCCGCGACAGCGGTGTACCAGGTCAGGTTCTGGCCGAACTTGTGCTTATAGGTCGCGCTGAGCAAGTTCGCGCTGTTGTTGTTGTTGTTGTTGTTGTTGGCAAAGGTGCCCACCCCGTCACTTGGGAGCACGAAGCCGCTCACGCCAAAATTGGTGGAATTCACAGCGGAGTTGTGCTGTCCGGGATCGCCGTTCGCGTTGAACGCATGCGCCCAGCCGAAGCTCACGCTGTCAACCGGCGTCAGTTCCTGGGTCAGGAACAGCCAGGAGCCGTTGCGCTGACGCTCGTTCTGGAATTGCAGAATGGCCGGGAGGTAACGGTGCATCCATTCGAAGATGCCGCCGACCGTGGTCTTGGTCGCGAAGGTATAGAGTGCTGCGACCTTGAAAGCGTCTTCGTCCCCGACATCCGCGTTGCAGAGAAGGTTGTAGTTGGTTAGTGCCTGGCCGGTAAGTCCCAGCCCTGCGCTAACCTGGTTACAGTTGCTGAAATTGACCAATGGCGAAACATTGGCCACACCGTAAATGGCTGAAATGTCGCTTTGCCGGTTGACCTTGAAGTGACGCTCATAGGCCACGGTCGCGTAGAACGGACCGTTGGTGTAGCTCAGGTTGGTACTGATGGCGTTTGAGAACGAGCCGTCGCTACAGGTGACCGGAAGATTTCCGCCGCTGGTCGGATCGTTGCCGCCGGTACAATCACCATTGCCTGCGGCAATATTGTCGCTGATCGTGCTGCGGTTCTGGCCAGGGGCGAACAGGAAGTTCCACTGGAAGCCGTAAATGGTCGGCGATTCGTACCAGACCGAGTTACTGAGCCGGGTGCCAAACTCGACGCGGTTGTCGCCACCGGTGTTGCCCATGACCACACGCATGTCGCCGATCTGGCCCGCGAACGGATTGAAGCCGCCCGTGGAGTTTTCGTACGGCGCATACGTCTTGCCGATCTTGATCGCGCCGAACTCAGGGTTCGCAAACCCGATGTAGGTGTTGCGGTTGAACAGCGCACCGTTCACCTGGTTGCTGAGGTTGCTGTTGCTCTCTCTCGTGGTGGGGAACGCAGAGATGTCGAAGCCAACCTCTAACTGATAGACGAAGTTGAACGGAAAATTGGGCAAGTGCTGGAAGCCGCGCACACCGAGATAGGAGGTGTTAGTCGAGATCGCTGGCAGCCAGCCGAAATTGCCGACCGGGGCCGAAGCGCCGTTCAGGTTAAAATTGTTGAGGTTCTTCGTCGTGTCGTCGAACGAGACGTCCAAATTGCCGTACGCCGTGATCTCGCCGCCCGGCGTGTAGAACGTAAGCGGGTTACCCTTCTTGTGCTCGAGGAAGCCGTGCCCCTGCGCATCGATCTCCGGCGCGTCCAGCGCGCGCGGCGGAGTGGCAACACCGGTCACCGTGGCCGCCGGCTTGCCGGCGGGAGCAGCCAGGACCGTGGTCGCCGGTGCGGGCTTTGCTCTCAACAACTGCGAGCGAAGCGCGGCGTTCTCCTTGGAGAGTTGCTTGTTGTTTTGCTCGATCGCATCCATGCGCTTGATCAGATCGTCAAGCTTGTCAGCGGATGCAGGTAGAGCTTGATTGACCATCCCCAAGGCCATGACGGCCGCGCCGAGTGCATAGTTCTTCATCGTCGTCCCCCAAGAACGATCCCACGCCAGAAATCGAATCGAGCGTGACCGGGTCGGGGAATACCGTCAATCAGGGCAAAATCTACCCATCGCTGTTGCAGATGCGAAGAAAAACGGACGCTCAGCACCAAGATACCTGAAGCATCAATGGCATAGCTTACTCAAAATTAATGATGCAGTGCAAAATGGATTGACATTTCGGCAACGTTTATGAATAATGTATACCAAGGAAGACAGATTCGGCGGAGCCGGTATTCAGGACAGGCTCATGCAACGATGATACGCAACATGAGCAGTCCTTCGGCAACGAATCATGTCCTCATGGGAACTGTGTGTGCCAATTTGTGACGCGCGTCGGGACGGTACGTGATCGATGATCATTCTCCCTCAGCGCCAATTCGCCCCTCGGTGCTAAAAACGATCTGAACGGATCTGTTCTACCGAAAGCCCAGGCGAGCCGCGGCCGGTAGTTTCGGCGTCCTTGATCAGCGCGACGATGCGGCGCGACAGCGGCACCTGCAATCCGTGCCGGTCGGCTATTTCGGTGATGACGCCCTGGAGATAATCGATTTCGGTGCGGCGGCCGCGCTGCAGATCTTCCCACATCGACGAGCGCGCTTGCGGATCGACGTTCACGACGCGTCCCAGGAGAAGCGCGAACACGGCATCGGGCAGGGCAAGCAGATGCGGCGTCCAGCTTGCCGCGACCGGCGTCGGCGACACCGGCTTGATGCCTTCGGCGCTGACCGCCGCCAATCCCTCTTTGAACTGATCGGCGAACAGAAGACGCCATGAACGCTGCGCCAATTGCTGGCGCAGCGGCAGGCCAGAAAGCGCGTTGATCGCGTTGTTGAGATTGACGAGCAGCTTACCCCATTGCACGCCCGCAATGTCAGACGAGGCGCGCATTCTCAAGCCAGGTACGGAAAGCCTGCCCGCGGTGGCGGCATCATCGCGCTCGATCACGATGTCGCCCGATGTCGCGCGATGAAATCGTCCCTCGCCTTTCGCAATCACGTTGAACGGCACCATGCCTGCAAGCACCGTCCGCTGCGGCAATCGCGCACGCAGCACCGGAACATTGCCGACGCCGTTCTGCAAACTGACGATGATCGCATCCTTCGGCGCATGCCGCTCGATGGCGTCTGCGACCTCTGCCGTATCGGCGCTTTTGACGGCAACCAGCACCACACCGGCATCGGCGAAGATCCCCGGATCGTCCGACAGCTTCAATCGGCCGGGCGCGACGTGATGCACAGCGCCCTCGAAACTCGTCAGCGTGAGTCCGCTGCTTTCGATCTCGCCGATCACGCGCGCTCGCGCCAGCAGCGCAACGCTGTGGCCTGCCGCCGCAAGCCAGCCGCCGACGAAACAGCCGATGCTGCCCGCCCCGGCCACCACAATCGGTCTATCCAGTGCGGTGGATTTGACATTCGCTTCAGTATCGCCGCCAGTTCTCATAGCGAATGTCCAATCCAAAACCGCACTGAAATCTTATATCTACTAGTGTGGCTTTGGTTCAAAAGTCCGCATGATGAGCTCGCGGCCAGTAATAATGCGGACTTCTGAACCGCCACACTAGCCATCCCGAATTACCTCTGCTCCCACTTGTCTCGATAGCAGAGTTTGCCGCTTGCCGCCTCTTGAAGCTGATCGAGCTTGCGGAGAACGCTCGCGCGCCTTGTAACCGTCATATCGCACCATTATGGTCTGCGTGGCGGGGCAGTCAGTCGGCAGGAGATGACGATGGGCTTACTCGACGTACTCAACGGCATGCAGCAAGGCCCGCGCGGGCCCAGCACTCCAAGCGCACAACAAGACAAAGGCGGCATGTCGCCAATGACAATGGCGATCCTCGGACTGCTCGCCTTCAAGGCAATCAAGCACCTCACCGGAAGCCAGCCTGGCGCCAGCCCGAAGCCGCCACAACCATCGGCGCCGTCGCCCAAAACAGTCACTGCTGGCGCGCCCGACAGCGAAACCGGAGGCCTCAGCGATCTTCTCAAGGGCGGATTGGGCGGCCTGCTCGCCGGCGGCGCGGCCGGCAGCGTGATCAGCGGCGGACTTGGCGACCTCCTGAAACAGTTCCAGCAGAGCGGCCATACCGAGACCGCCGATTCCTGGGTCGGCAAGGGACCGAACAAGGCGATTTCGCCCGACGATCTCTCCAAAGCACTCGGCGCCGATCAGATCGAGAGTTTGGCGTCGCAAAGCGGCCTGTCGCGTCAGGAACTGCTGGACGGGCTGAGCCGGTATCTGCCAGGTGTCGTCGATCATTTGACGCCGGACGGACGGTTGCCGACCGACAGAGAACTGGCAGACCGGCTCTAACGGCGCGCCGGCGGTTTTTCTTCAAGGAGATCGAAGAGGAGCTACCACCCGACCTTTTCATTCATGCTCTCGAAAGAGGTGACTGTCATGAGCGGCATTATCTGGATCATCATCGTTGGCTTTGTCGCCGGAATCATCGCGCGGCTGCTCTCGCCGGGTCCGAACAATCCAAGCGGGTTCATCCTGACCACGGTGATCGGCATCGTCGGCGCGTTTCTCGCCACCTGGATCGGCCAGGCGATCGGCCATTACGGTCCGGATCAGGGCGCGGGTTTCATTACGGCGACCATCGGTGCGCTAGTGGTTCTCTTCATCTGGAACAGGCTGGTGGCGGCCAGGGTGATTTCCGATCCCGGCAATAGATAAAGCGTCTTCCTCCGCCGGCCTCGTCATGCCAGGACTTGATCCGGGCATCCACGTCTTTTTTTATTTGCGCTGTAAATAAGACGTGGATGGCCGGGACGATGCCCGGCCATGACAGGTAACGAATGTTCAGCCTACGTAATCAAGTGCGCACCGGCGTCGATCCGAACCACTTCGCCGGACATGTTGCTCGACTGCGGCGTGGCGAGGAAGCACACGAGGCCGGCAACGTCTTCCGCGCTCGAGGCGCGCTTGAGCGGCACTTTGGCCACGACAGCATCGCGGACCTTGGCCGCGCCTTCAACGCCGCGGCCCTTGGTGAACCAGGGTGTGTCGATATAGCCGGGGCATACCGCGTTGACACGGATCAACGGTGCAAGCGCCCGCGCGAGCGAAAGCGTAATCGTGTTCAACGCGCCCTTGCTCGCGGCGTAGGCGACCGAAGAGCCGATGCCGCTGATTCCTGCGACTGACGACACGTTGACAACGGAGGACGCGCGACCCGATGCCTTCGCGCCGGCTTCCAGCAGCGAGCGCGCGGAGCGCACCATCTGGAAAGGCCCGATCGTGTTCACCGCGAACAGACGCTGGAAATCCTCCGCCGACAGGCCGTCCAGATTGTCGTGCGGCACATGCTTGGTGGTGCCGGCATTGTTGACGAGAGCATCGAGCCGTCCCCAGGGGGCTGCTGCCGCGACAATCCTCCGGCAGTCCTCGTCACGCGAGACATCACCCTGAACCACTACCACCTCGGCACCGGCGCTGCGGCAGAGATCGGCGATTTGTTCGGCTTCCTTCTGGCTCGAGGAATAGTTGATGACGACGCGCGCGCCGCCTTTTGCCAGGATGGAAGCGGTCGCCGCGCCAAGACCCGACGCAGAACCCGTTACAATCGCGCAGAGACCATCCCAGGACATCGCATTTCCTCGCGTGAAAATTAGCCATCTACCATAAAGCATGATCCGGAACAGTGGGGAACCAGTTTTGCTCGCGAGAAACGCGAAGCCGCATTTCTCGCGGAGATCACGTTTTGGACAATGATCGAAAGCGCGATTGCCGCTTCGGCCAAACCTAGCGTCCTTGCCGCCGGACGCAGCGCTTCATTCCGCGTTTGCAGAGGCCTTTGCCGACATCGGCGCTTGTCAGCCGTGCCGCTTTTCCTCATCATGGATTGCAAGAAGAGCCAAGGCTCGGGCACCAACTTTCGTGCAGGGTGCTGGCGAAGACGAGGAACGCCGTGGCGGAAAGTGAGAATATCGTTGCCCAAACCGCAGAACGGATTTTTGCCGATCTTGCCGACGCGCAAACCGTCAATCGCGACAGCAACGGCGGCTGGAAAGCGCCGCTCTGGCAGGCGCTGAGCGAGGCCGGCCTGCCCTTGTCATGGGTGGCGGAAGATTGCGGTGGTTCGGGCGCGAGCCTTGCGGAGGGTTTTGGCGTGCTGAGTGCGGCGGGCCGTTTCGCGCTTTCGCTCCCGCTTGCAGAAACCATGCTCGCCGGATGGCTGCTGTCGCAGGCAAGGATCGCCTCGCCCGAAGGCGCCATGACGCTCGCGCCCGCAAATCCGAAGGACCTCATCGCCTGTGCCGCCGACGGTACCTTGTCGGGCCGCGCGCGGGATATTCCATTCGGCCGCGAAGCCAGACACGTCGCGGTGCTGGCGCATGGAAGCGAAGGTCCCAGGATCGCGCTGGTCAAGGCCGACGCATGCCGGATCGAGCCGGGTCTTAGCCTCGGCGGCGACGCCAACGACACGGTGTCGTTCAGCCACGTTGCGCCGCTCGCCATCCGATCGGCACCAGTAGGCGTTGATCTGACCTCGCTGCTTCTGATGGGTGCGGTCGCGCGCAGCCTGCAGATCGCGGGCGCGCTGGAATCGATGCTCGACATCAGTGTGAGATACGCAGGCGAGCGTGTCGCTTTCGAAAAGAAGATCTCGAAATTCCAGGCGGTGCAGCACAATCTGGCAAGGCTCGCCGGCGAGTCGGCCGCCGCCCTTGCAGCCGCGACCTCGGCCGCCGATACGCTTGCAAGCGGCGTGCTATCGGGCGATGCGGCCTTCCTCGAAGCGGCGGCGGCGAAAATCCGCTGCGCGGAAGCTGCCGAAAAAGGTGCGGCGATCGCGCACCAGGCGCATGGCGCGATCGGCTTCACCATCGAGCACGTGCTGCATCGCTTCTCGCTGCGCGCGCTGGCGTGGCGCGACGATTTTGGCTCCGAAACCTGGTGGGCGATCGAGCTTGGCAAGCGCGTGGCAGCGCGCGGCGCCGATGAGTTGTGGCCGCTTGTCGCCTCGAGATGAGTATGCCGATGAAACAACTTTCGAAGCGGCTCACTTCTTTCACCTCTCCCATGTGGAGAGGTCGGCGCGAAGCGCCGGGTGAGGGGGTAAAGACCAACGGTAGACCGTACCCCCCTCACCCCAACCCATGGGGGAGGGAGCGCACCTCCGTTTCCACATCACCCTCGCCTCCTCGACCGAAACTGCAGCCGCACTCCTGCCGAGATTTTAAATGACCGCAGCCCTCCGCTTCGATCCGATCCGCCTGCCGAGCGAATGCGTCGAACTCCGCAAGGAAGTGCGCGCCTTTCTCGCCGAGGAGATTGCCGCCGGCACTTTCGATCCGCACAAGCCCAACCGCGAGGACAGCGATGCGCCGGAATTTTCCCGCCGTGTCGGCGCGCGCGGCTGGATCGGAATGACCTGGCCGAAAAAATATGGCGGTCATGAACGCTCATTTCTCGAACGCTACGTGGTGACCGAGGAAATGCGCGTGGCCAACGCGCCGACCCGCCGCTTCTTCGTCGCCGACCGGCAGAGCGGCCCGGTGCTTCTCAAATACGCCACCGAGCGCATCAAGATGGACATCCTGCCGCGGATCTGCCGCGGCGAGGTTTGCTTTGCGATCGGCATGAGCGAACCCAATTCCGGCTCCGACCTGTTCGCGGCCAGGACCAGGGCAACCAAGGCCGACGGCGGCTTTTTGATCAACGGCACCAAGATCTGGACTTCGTCGGCCCAGATCGCCGATTACATGATCGCGATCTTCCGCACTTCGCAGCCGACCAAAGAGAACCGCCGGCACGGTCTCACGCAGTTTCTGGTCGACATGAAGACGCCCGGCATTAAGGTCAATCCGATCGGCCAGATCACCGGGCAGTTCGAGTTCAACGAGGTGGTGTTTACCGACGCCTTCATGCCGGACGATCACGTGCTGGGCGAAATCGACGACGCCTGGAAGCAGGCAACGAGCGAACTCGCCTATGAGCGCAGCGGACCGGAGCGTTTCCTGGAAACCTATTACGTGCTTACCGAGCTGGTTCGCGCTTTGGGGCCTTCGCCGGACGCGCGAACCGCGGAAGGTGTCGGGCGTCTCGTAGCGCAACTGCACACCATGCGGCGGATGTCGGTCTCGGTGGCGGGCATGTTGCAGGCAGGCAAGGAACCGGTCGTAGAGGCCGCGATCGTCAAGGACATCGGCACCGTCTGGGAGCAGCAGTTGCCGCACCGGGTGCGCGATCTCGCAGCCTTCATCGATGCGGACGCCAGCAATCACGAGACGCTGCAAGATCAGCTTGCATTTGCCATGAAGACCGCGCCCAAGCTCACCATTCAGGGCGGCACCACCGAAGTGTTGCGCGGCATCATCGCGCGCGGGCTTGGTCTGCGATAGCTGAGAAATTTTTCTTACCTCTCCCTATGGGAGAGGGAGCGCACCGCGGGCATGTCAAAACGGAGAACGCATGAGCAACTACACTGATATCGGCGTCGAAAGGATCGGTCATGTCGGCCTGATCGAAATCCGCCGGCCGCCACTCAACTTCTTCGATATTTCGCTGATCAACCAGATTGCGGACGCATTGGAAGAGTTCGATTCCGATATTGAAATCCGCTCATCGGTTCTGGCGGCCCAGGGCAAGGCGTTCTGCGCAGGCGCCAATTTCAACGATCCGGCGCGGCAGGAGCAGGAAGCGCGCGAGAAGGCCGATCCCGCCTCTACTCTCGGCCCGATCAGCCATCTCTATATCCAGGCGGTGCGCATCTTCCGCAACAAGAAGCCGATCGTCGCGGCCGTGCACGGCGCGGCCATCGGCGGCGGGCTTGGTCTTGCGGTATCGGCGGATTTTCGCATCACCTGCCCCGAAGCGCGCTTTGCGGCGAATTTCACGCGCCTCGGCTTCCATCCGGGTTTCGGGCTCACGGTGACGCTGCCCGAACTTGTGGGGCGGAACAATGCCGAGCTGATTTTTTATACCAGCCGCCGGGTCACGGGCGAGGAGGCTCACCGGATGGGCCTTGCCAACGAATGCGTGCCGCAGGACCAGGTGCGCAGCGCCGCCATGAAGCTGGCGCAGGAGATCGCGGAATGTTCACCGCTCGGCCTGCTTTCGACCCGCGCCACAATGCGTGCGGGATTAGCCGATCGCGTCATGGCCGCGACCCATCACGAACTCGCAGAACAAACGCGGTTGCGCGCGACCGAGGATTTCAAGGAAGGCGTCAAGGCGACCGAAGGGCGCCGCGTGCCGAATTTCAGGGGGCGGTGAGGTGGCGCGCCCTCTTATCCCTCCCCCAACGAGCGTAAGCGAGTGGTGGGGAGGGTCGACGCGAGTAATCCCGGCGACGCGAAGCGTCGTCCGGAGAGCGTCGGGGTGGGGGCAAGAGAAAGCCCCCCACCCTGGCCTACGCTTCGCTTCGGCCTTCCCTCCCCACCGCTTCGCGGGGGGAGGGATCAGCGAGCCATTAATGGCCCTGAAACACCGGCTTGCGTTTTTCGACAAAGGCCTTGGCCGCTTCCTTGTGGTCGGCGGTCTCGCCGGCGCGTGAATGATGGAAGGCTTCGGCGTCGAAGCAGGTCTCAAGCGGCAATCGCTCGGCATTGTTGATGTTGCGCTTGATGTAACCGAGCGTGATCGACGGCCCCTGCGCCAGCGACATCGCAAGCTCGCGCGAGGCCGCATCGACCTCGGCGTCGGCAACGACCCGCGTCACCAGTCCAAGCGCCAGCGCTTCCTGCGCCGTCAATACCGGCGACATCAGATAGAGCTCGCGCGCTTTCGCGCTGCCGAGCATCTGGGTCAAAAAATAGGTCCCGCCATAATCGCCCGACAGCCCAACCTTGGCGAAGGCGGTCGTGATCTTGACCGTCTCCGAGGCGATGCGCAGATCACAGGCGAGCGCGATCGAAAGCCCGGCACCCGCGGCCGCGCCGTCGAGCTGCGCCACCACGGGCTTCGACATTTCGTGCAGAATCCGGGAAACCTCCATCGCGCGCCGCAGATTGGTCATCTTGGCTTCGAACGGCATCGGCGCCCGCCCCTCCGCCATCGATTTGACATCGCCGCCGACGCAGAAGGTGC
>Ga0307474_10003029_pt1 | contig 12109 bp, 13 predicted proteins | sample atmos_gasesECM1C_2_FD_203312 | JGI IMG/M metagenome (GOLD analysis project Ga0307474, IMG submission 203312) | Hardwood forest soil microbial communities from Morgan-Monroe State Forest, Indiana, United States - atmos_gasesECM1C_05 | ecosystem: Environmental > Terrestrial > Soil > Temperate... | reverse complement strand
GAGAGGTCGGATTGCATCGAAGATGCGATCCGGGTGAGGGGTAACGCCCTCACGATGGACCTGACCCCCTCACCCCAACCCTCTCCCCGCGGGGAGAGGGAGTAGACCTTTGTCACCTTCTCATCCCGCGCGCGCTGCTCTATCCTCTGCACAAATAGCTTCGCACGGAGGAAATCATGAGAACGTTAGAAAAACTCGCCGCCGCGGCGATTTTGGCGCTGGCCATGATTTCCACTTCCGCGGTCGCCCAAAGCAGGATCACCATCGCGGTGGGGGGTGGTGCGTGCCTGTGCTACCTGCCGACAGTGCTGGCCAGGCAACTCGGCGAATATGAGAAGGCGGGGCTTGCGGTCGACCTGGTCGATCTGAAAGGCGGCTCGGATGCGCTCAAGGCCGTGCTCGGCGGCAGCGCCGACGTGGTGTCGGGCTATTTCGACCACTGCGTCAACCTTGCCGCCAGGAAGCAGGAGCTGCAGTCCTTCGTCGTTTACGACCGCTATCCGGGCGAGGTGCTGGTGGTGTCGCCGGCGCATACCAGCGAAATCAAATCGATCAAGGACCTTTCCGGCAAAAAGGTCGGCGTCAGCGCGCCCGGCTCCTCGACCGACTTCTTTCTCAAATTTCTCCTGAAGAAGAATGGCATCGATCCCGCAAGCGTTGCCGTCATCGGCGTAGGCCTCGGCGCCACGGCTGTGGCGGCGATGGAGCAGGGACAGATCGATGCCGCCGTCATGCTCGACCCCTCGGTCACGGTGCTGCAAGGCAGCCATCCCGACCTGCGTATCCTCTCCGATACGCGGACGGAAAAGGACACGCTCGCCGTGTTCGGCGGCGAATACCCGGGCGGCGCGCTCTACTCTACCGCCTCATGGGTCGCCTCGCATGAGAAGGAGGCGCAGGCGCTGACCAACGCGATCCTGCGCACGCTCGATTGGGTTCACGCCCATTCGGCCGAAGAGATCATGGAGAAAATGCCTCCCGAGATGGTCGGCAAGAACAAGGATCTCTATCTTGCCGCGCTCAAGAACACGATCCCGATGTATTCGCAGACCGGCAAGATGGATCCCAGGGGTGCGGATGCCGTGCTCGCGGTGTTCAGCGTCGGCTCGAGCGAAGTCGCCAGGGCCAATATCGATGTCAGCAAGACCTGGACCAACAGATTTGTCGATTCGGCGAGCAAGACGACGGGGACGAATGCGAAGTAGCGCTGCTCGATCGTCTATCGCTGCATGACGCCTCAACCCGTCCACCGCGTCACCACCCTCGATCTCGCGCTGCGCCCGTCGATCTGGCCGTTCGCGCAAGCGCGGCGTGCCGAGATCGACGCGCATTTTGCCGAACAAAAGCGCGAAAGGTCGATCTGGAACGGTCGCGTCCTGATCGCGCGTAATCCGGTATTTGCCGAAGCGCGCTTTTCAGCCGAATATTTCGAGACCGATTTTGCCAGCTTCCTGGCCTGGCGCGACTGGGGCTTTCCCGATCGCGAGGTCTTTAACTGCTTTGGCATGGGGGCGCTACGCGCATCCGACGGCGCATTCCTGCTGGGCGAGATGGCGCCGCATACCGCCAATGCCGGGCGAATCTATTTTCCTTCCGGCACTCCCGATCTTCACGACGTCAGCGACGGCAGGGTTGACATCGCCGGCAGCGTCGTCCGCGAGGTTTTCGAGGAAACCGGCCTCGTTGAGGCGGACTATGTGGCGGCTGCGCACTGGGATTGCGTGGTCAGCGGCGCGCTGATCGGAATGTTCCGCCTTTTGAGCGTCGACATGCCGGGCGAGGCGCTGGCTGCACGGATCGAGCGCAATCTTGCACGGCAGCGTCGGGCCGAACTGTGCGCGATCCATCTGGTGCGCGAGGTGGGCGATTTATCGGCGGCAATGCCACGCTTTGTTACGGCCTATCTGGAAGCGCAGCTTTCGGCGTAGTCTCCCACGGCGGGTGTGGCCTGGGCGCTGCCTTGCCAATGCGCTTGACATCGCTGCGCACTATCAATGTGATAGGCGCCAACAAAAAAAGGCCAGTCACATCATCTTCCAGGGAGGGTTTCATGTCGGAGCGCAAAGCCGCCCGACTGTTCGGTCGGCCGTTGGCCGCGATCATGCTTGCCGCGATGTCGGCGCTGGGCATGGTCGGGTCCGCCACCGCGCAGGAAAAGAAAATCAAGATCGGCGTGATCTTCGACCTGACGGGGCCGCTGGCCGGCGGCGGTTCGGAGCTGCAATATACCGGCGTCAAGATCATGCTCGACCACTACGCCCGGACCGGCGTCGAGGGTTACAAGGTCGAGGCTGTCTATGCCGACGCCCAAAGCAAGCCGGACATCGCCATCAACGAGGCGGTGCGCCTCCTGGAGCAGGAAAAAGTCGACATGCTCATGGGCTTCTTCTCGTCCGCCCAATGCGTGCCGGTGTCCGCGCGCGCCGATCAGATGAAGAAGTTCATGTGGATCACCACCTGCATTTCCTCGGGCGTGTTCGACGGCAAGAACTACAAATATGTTTTCCGTCCGCAGGCCGCCGGCGATCAGTACGGCATGATGACGACCGACTTCATCGCCCAGAACTCTATCTCCAAGTTCGGCAAGGAGCCGAAGGATCTGCGCGTCGCCATCATCCACGAAGACGGTGCCTACGGCGTCGACGTTGCAAAAGGCAACGAGGCGGGCGTCAAGAAGGCCGGTTTCAATCTCGTGCTGAACGAAGGCTATTCGGCGACGGCGCCCGATCTTTCCGCCCTCGTCACCAAGCTCAAGCGGGCCCGGCCCGACGTCATCTTCCACACCGGCTACAATCCCGACATCACGCTGCTGTTCCGTCAGGCTCGCGAGCAGGGATTGAAGTTCGGCGCCATCGTCGGCCATGGCGCAGGCTATGGCGTCTATGAGAAGCTGAAGGAGGGCCTTGGCAGTGATGCCAATTATCTCTTCAACACCGATCCGATCTCGATCTGGCTCGCCAACCCGAAGACCTTGGACCCGAGACTGTTGCCGGTCATCAAGATGGTGGGTGAGGAGTTCGACAAGCTGAAGCCCGGGCTTGCCATTCGCTCCGCCCATGTCGGCATCGGCGCTTCGAACGCTTTCGTCTTCCTCGACGATGTGCTGCCGCGCGCCATCAAGAAATACGGCGGCGTCGATTCCGAGGCGCTTCGCAAGGCCGCGCTCGATACCGACATTCAAGAAGGCGGCACCATGCTCGGTTACGGCGTCAAGTTCTACGGCGAGGGCGAACGGTTCGCCGGCCAGAACGCGCGCTCATTCCCGGTGGTGCTACAGTATATCGACGACAAGTCGTATGTGGTGTGGCCGAAGAGCCAGATGCAGCGCGAGACCGTGCTGCCGCTGCCGAAGGGAACCACTTTCAGTAATCAGTAAAATTCGGCCCCCGCTTTCGGGAGATGATGATTGCTTGAATTGCTTTGTCCGCGAACCGGATTCACCTCTCCCCGCTGGGGAGAGGTCGATTTGTCTCTGGCGATGCGAAAGCATCGTCCAGTGCAAATCGGGTGAGGGGCCTTTGCGCTTACGAGATAGCGTAACCCCTCACCCCGACCCTCTCCCAAAGGGAGAGGGAGCCCGCCTTCGTCGCGGATACGGCTATGCTGCGGAGCATCTGCAGTGCTGAAGGTGAACGGGTTGGTGAAGCGTTTCGGCGGCTTCACCGCAGTCAACAACGTGTCGTTCCAGGTCGAGCGGGGCGAGATCGTCGGCCTGATCGGCCCGAATGGCTCCGGCAAGAGCACGATCTTCAACATGCTCTCCGGCACGCTGGCCCCCTCGGCCGGATCGATCCTGTTCGACGGGGTCGAGATCGCAGGACTTGCGCCGCACCGCATCATCAACCGCGGGGTAGGGCGCACCTTCCAGATTCCGCGGCCCTTCCACCGGCTGAGCATCTTCGAGAACGTCGTGCTCGCCGGCTTCTACGGACAGGGCCGCCACAGCCGCAGCGAGGCGGAGGCGGCCGCCGAGCGGGCACTGGCGCTTGTTGGGTTGCCGGCCGACCGAAACACCGCCGTCGATGGTCTCGGCGCTGCGGGGTTGAAGAAGCTCGAACTCGCCAAAGCGCTTGCAACCGGCCCAAAACTCCTGCTCGCCGATGAAAGCCTCGGCGGACTGGATGAATCCGAGATGGATCAGGCCGCCGAGATGCTGCGCGGCATCCGCAACGAACTCAAGATCACGATCATCTGGGTCGAGCACATCATGGGGGTCCTGATGCGCGTGGTCGACCGCGTGATGGTGCTCGATCACGGCGAGAAAATCTCGGAAGGCTTGCCCGGCGCGGTGGCCAGCGATCCGCGGGTGATCGAGGTCTATCTCGGCACCGATGCGGATTTGAGCCAGGTCGCAGCGGCGCAGGCGCGGCGGCGGGTGGAGGTCTGAGCATCATGCTCGAGCTCAGGTCAATCGATGCGGGCTATGGCAGCTTCCAGGCGCTGTTCGGGGTCAATCTCGAGGTAAGGAGCGGCGAGGCGGTCGGCGTGATCGGCCCCAACGGCGCCGGCAAGACCACCTTGATGCGGACGATCTCGGGGCTGATCCGCCCGACCGGCGGATCGATCACCATGGAAGGCACCGACGCGCTGGCCACCCCTGCGCATCGGATCGTCAGCCTCGGCATCGCCCATGTCCCGGAGCACCGCCGGCTGTTTCCGCGGCTCACCGTGGAGGACAATCTGAAGATGGGCGCATACATGCCGGCCGCGCGCGCGAGATTCGCCGAGCGGCTGGAGTTCGTATTCGAGCTATTTCCGCGCATGAAGGAACGACGGCACCAGATGGCCGGCACCATGTCGGGCGGCGAGCAGCAGATGTGCGCGATCGGTCGCGCCCTGATGTCGAACCCGAAATTGCTGCTGCTCGACGAGCCGTCGGCGGGGCTTGCGCCGGTCGTCGTGCAGCAGGTGTTCGAGCTCGTGAAACGCATTCGCTCCAGCGGGCTTACGGTCCTGATCGTCGAGCAGAACGTGCAGCAGGTGCTTCGCATCGTCGACCGTGCCTATCTCCTGGAGGCAGGCGCCATCCGTTCGTCGGGAACGACGGCCGAGATGAGGCGCACCGACACGATCAAGCAGGCCTATCTCGGGGTGTAACGCGCGATGCAGGGCTTTCTCGATATCTTCGACATTTACCTGCTGGAGGCCGTGATCAACGGCATCCTGCTCGGCGGCTTGCTTGCGCTGCTCGCGCTCGGGCTCAACCTGATCTTCGGCGTCATCGACGTGACCTGGATCTGCTACGCGGAACTCGTCATGATCGGCATGTACGGCATGTATTATCTGATCCAGTACTATCATCTGCCGTATTGGGCCGCGGCGCCGCTCGTCATTCTTCTGGTCGCACTGCTCGGGGCAGCGCTGCATTATCTCGTGATCGCGCCTTTGTTGACGGCGCCCCCCATCAACCAGTTGCTTGCCACCGGCGGCGTGCTTTTCATCCTCCAGAGCTTTGCCACCGTCGCTTTCGGCATCGATTTCCGCAACGTCGGCATTCGCCTGCCGGTGCTGGCGTTCGGCGAAATGCACTTCAGTTATGCGCGGCTGCTTTCGTTTGCTGCTGCGCTGATCGGCATGGTCGGCGTCTATCTGTTCATGACCCGGACCTTCACCGGCACGGCGATCCGCGCCATTGCGCAGGATCGCCAGATCATGCCGCTGATGGGGGTCGATGCCAGACGCATCTATCTGATCACCTCGGCGCTGGGTGGCGCGCTGGCGGGCCTGGCGGCCTGCCTGCTCGTATTGCAATACGACGTGCATCCGTTTGTCGGCCTGTCGTTCGGGCCGATCACCTTCCTGATTTGCGTGCTCGGCGGCCTCGGCAACTTCATTGGTGGTTTCGTTGCGGCGTTCGTCTTTGCCGAGATCATTTCGCTCGGCGGTCTGTTCTCCGACCTCGAATGGGGCTATGTGCTCGCCTTCGCCTTCTTCATCGTCATGATGTTCATTCGCCCTGCGGGCCTGCTGGCGAGGCGGCGATGACGGCGCGTCATGCCATCTTGATCGCCGCGATCGCCGCATCGATCGCGCTGCCATTCGTGCATCGCGAGCCCTATCACCTGCACATCCTCACGCTGATCCTGATCTGGTCATTCGCCTATACATCCTGGTCGATCATGGGCCGCTTCGGGCTGGTCTCGCTCGGCCATGGCGGCTTCATGGGCGTCGGCGCCTATGTGACGGCGCTGCTGTGGAACCATCTCGCAGTGTCGCCGTGGATCGGCATTCCCGCAAGCATGGCGGCGGCAGGCGTGCTGGCTCTCATCGTCGGCTATCCCTGTTTTCGCTTCCGTATCACCGGCCATTATTTCGTGCTGGTGACGCTGGCCCTTTCCGGGATCGTTCTCCAGGTGATCACGGCGACGCGCGACTATACCGGCGGGTCGCTCGGCTTGACGCCGAACCGCGCCACCGGGAACCATTTGCTCGCGCTGCAGTTTGACGACAAGACGACGTGGTATCTGATCGCGCTCGCGGTCTGGCTGCTCGGTCTGTTGGTGTGGCGTATGATCGATCGCAGCATGAGCCGCTATGCGATGGAGGCGATCTCGGAGGACGAGGACGCTGCGGCAGCGGCCGGCGTCAACGTCACAGCCGAGAAACTCAAGGTCACCATGATCAGCGCGCTGATGACCGCATTCGCCGGCGCGCTTTACTGCCAGTACCAGATGTTCATTTCTCCCGACACGGTCAGCGGGATTTCGGTATCGCTGCAGATGGTTTTTGCCGCCATTGTCGGCGGCCTCTACGTTTCGCTCGGCCCTACGGTCGGCGCCGTCATCACCATCCTGCTGGCCGAGGGCTTGCGCATCTTCTTCGGCGCCAATGCGGTTGGCTGGGACAATCTCGTCTATGGCGTGTTGCTGGTGCTGTTCATCATCTTCCTGCCCCGGGGTGTCCTTGGCAGTGTAATGGAGCGGTTGAAGGCGCAGCATGCAGCTTTCGTTCGGGATCGCAGGCGGGACGAACTCATGAGCAAGCAGAGGTCATGAACAAGAAGTCTTCGCAATCACTGGCCGACCAACTCAAGCCGTTCGTGGCGCCGTTCTGCCATGACGGATCGGGCAAGTTCCATCTCAGGTCATACAAGACCAATGAGAAGGGCGGCCTCGACAAGGACGACGCCGAAGCGATCCTGGAATCCAACCGCAAGCACCTGAACGATTTCCAGGAAAAGCTCTACGCGCAGGACCGCTGGTCGGTGCTCGTGGTTTTGCAGGGCATGGATGCGGCAGGCAAGGACAGCGCGATCAAGAGCATTTTCGAAGGCGTCAATCCGCAAGGCTGCGAGGTGACTTCGTTCAAGCAGCCGACCAGCCACGAGCTCAACCATGATTTCATGTGGCGCGCCATGATCGCGCTGCCGGAACGTGGCCGCATCGGAATCTTCAATCGATCGTACTACGAGGAATGTCTGGTGACGCGGGTTCACCCGCACCTGCTCACGCAGGAAAAGCTTCCGCCAAAACTCATTGGCCGGAACATCTGGCGGGAGCGTTTCGCGGACATTGCCGCGATCGAGCGCTACCTTACGCGCAACGGCATTGTGATCCTGAAATTCTTCCTCAACCTTTCGAAGCAGGAGCAGCGCAAGCGGTTTCTGGACCGGCTGGAACAGCCGTCGAAGAACTGGAAATTCTCGATGAACGATATCAGCGAGCGTGCGCTGTGGCCGCGATACATGGCCGTCTATCAGGACATCGTCAGGCACACATCGACGCCATTCGCGCCGTGGCACGTGGTGCCTGCCGATCACAAATGGTTCGCGCGCGTCGTAATCGGGTCGACCATCGTGAGCGCCCTGGAGCGCCTCGACCTCCGCTTCCCGCGCGCCGACAAGGCATCCTTGCGGGAATTCGGACACGTGCGCGAGGCGCTGGAGAACGAGGGCAAGGGGAAGAACAGGAAGGGCAGGGCGAAAAACAAACCGGCGCCGCTCAAGAAGGTGTCCGGGAAGACGCAGGCAAAATAATTTAGCCCGTCGGTATGCTTTTACTTCGCATCGCCACCTGACGTTTTGCACGTTCGAATCAGCCCTTGGCGTGATTCGCGCCTGCCACAGAGCAGAAGACCAGGTGGCATGAACTCTGCATGGGAGGGACCAACCGGGTATTCCTCAACAAGAAGGTCGCCATGCTCGTTACACTCGTCGCCGTCCTCTGCAACGGCCAACTGTGCCTCGAAAAGGTGGTTACAAATAGTGAGCTGTCAGGCATCACCATGAGTTCTTGTTCGGTGAATGCCCAGATCGGCATTGCCGATTGGCTCACCAAGGGTCCCTACCATGAGTGGAGATTGCAAAGCTACAAATGCGTTATGGGCAAGTACGTGCCCAAGAACGACATTTGATTGAACGACATTTGATTCAAAGCGCCAGCCTCGTGTGAGGCTGACGTTCGCTGGTCCCCCCGCGTACTCCAAAATCGGAGTGCGTGGGTCGGGCAAGCCTGACGTGCGCTTGTCCAGTTCGGGAAAATAGCGGAGGTCGCCGGAGGTCGCCGGAGGGCCAACCGACGATCTCATTCGATTATCTCGTTCGCGCCCACGAGGAGAGAGGGCGGGATCGTGAGGCCAAGCGATTTGGCAGTCTTCATGTTGATGGCGAAGTCGAGACGCGTGGGGCCTTGGAACGGTATCTCGCCTGCTTGGGCGCCGTTGAGAATGCGCTCTACGGAGCCTGCTGCCTGTTGGCCAAATTCCTTGAGGCTGGGGCCATACCCGATTAGCAAGCCTCGTTGGGCGCTCTCCGGGTGGCCTCCAATCGTCGGCAATCCGGCTTTCGCCGCAAGCGCGGCGAGTTGCTCGGTGTCGTGATTTAATTCAGGCGTCGGCACGATCACCAGTGCTTCCACGCCGGCCCCGCGCATGACATCAAATGCGGGCGTATAGTCGTCGGGACCCTCAACCCAGATTTCCATCACCTCAAGCCCGACCCCGGCAGCGGCCTTGCGCAATGGCACCAAGCCTCTTTCCACGACCTTTCGATGATTGGACAGCACAGCAATTCGGTGCACCGAGGGCAAAGCTTCACGAAGCAGGGACAGGCGCTTGATCTCGAGTTCCGGTGCGATCAGGGAAACGCCCGTGACATTGCCGCCCGGGTGCGCCCAACTCTCGGCGACCCCGGCGCGGACCGGGTCTCTGCCTATTGGCGCAGCGACAATCGGGATTGTGTTTGTCGCTATGCGCGCCGCATCAAGCGCCCAATCGGATACGGCAATGATTGCATCGGGTTTGTCGCCAACCAGCGCTTTTGCCAGCTCCGGTAGCTGCGCCTCCGTTCCGATGCGGACATCAACAGCCAGATTACGGCCTTCGACAAAGCCGCGCATCGCCAGGTAGGGCAGTATGACGGTCTTCACGAGGCTATCGTCCGCGAGCTCCAGCACAGCCACGCGCCAGATCCGTTCGGCAGCCTCTGTGCAGCTCGGCGAAAGCACCGCCAGAGTCGCGCAGATGAGCACAGCCCGCCTCATTTCGAACCTTCCGTGGCTTCGTCCTGTTGTGATCTCACCTTATCACTCCCCGAGATACGAGGAACGTCCGCTAAGGGGTCATGAACGACAAAACGGGCCAGTTGTGCCGACCAGGCGATGTCCGCTTCGCCTCCAAGGCAACCTAACGATCCAGCATTTGCAAAATGTCGCGAAGGGCCGCAAGCGAGCGAAGCTCGGTCTGGTCGATCAACTATGGCGTGAACCCATAAATCTGTAGTAGTCGGGGAGTCCGCTTTGGTGCGCACAACGGACTCGAGTCGGTCATCGCTCCACGTCGGAAAAGTGCCCAACAGCGGAAATTCTGCGACGCTTTACATTATGTTCCGCGCAAGGGATCAGAAATGGGGCCCGACGTACGTGAGGCGGGTTATGTCGGATTGCCCCTGCTCAGGGAATTCGAGCGTCGGCGTGACATGGCCGACGAGTATGCCGGGTGTCACTGATGTCTTGATGTACTTCGTCTCGCCCGCTGCCAATTGGAACGTAACCGCATTTTCGACCTCGGTTGCCGTTGTTACGGCGTATTTCCCCGGGGGGCGGTCGACATAAGAGAACCCGCCGGGCACAGATCGGCCGACGACTTCATTGTTCATCCGAATCTCGGGCTGAACAGCCCACCCCCCAAGATCGCCCGGCCGGGTGAAGTAGACACGGCCGTAACCCGGCTTCAATGCCGGGATCCGCAAGGGCGGTTCATCGAGACCACGTGGACTTGCGCAACTCGCCAACAAAAATCCGACAAGCAAAAGGGGGAGCGCCCCGATTTTCGATCTCATTATGCCCCGTCTCGATATTGGAAAGCGCCCGGTTACAAATCGACGGCAAACAACGAACGGCCGGCAATTGCCTCGCTGTTTCCTCGCCCACGAGCTCAGTTATGCATACACGCACTGATTGCGCAACGTCTTTCGCACCACGCGATCTGCGCGACCGCGATGGGGTCTTGCGGGTATTTGCCCGGGCCCTGCGCTTGCCGATCTCATGACGCTCGAGCCCAAGGTTCTGGTGTTCGTCGCAGCGATGCTGATCGGGATGGTTGAGACCATCGTCTGACGAGGCAAAATAAGGCCGACGAACACCGTCGGACAATCTTCAAGGAGCTGATCCCCCTTGCCGAGATGAAAGGTCTGGGATCAAATTGAACCACTTCAGCCATTTCAAGGGAGAGAGACATGGTCAAAAAATTGATGTTAGCTGCGCTTGTTGCAACGTTTGCCTGCGGGGCCGCCTTCGCGCAGGAGAGTTGCGAGACCAAGGCGATGGGCAAGGACGGCAAGCCGCTCGCGGGTGCGGCTAAAACCTCGTTCATGAAGAAATGCATGGCAGATTCCTGCGCCGCCAAGGCGATGAGCGCGGATGGCAAACCGCTTTCGGGTGCGGCAAAGACCAGCTTCATGAAGAAGTGTGAAAAGGGCGGCGCCTGAAGCGCGTTACCTGATGTCCGCCTGATTTGAGATCGGCGGGTCTGAAAATGAAGGCCGGCTCGAGCCTCGGTTCTGATCCAGTCGGAACCGAGGCTCGAGCTTTATCTTCGTCGCGAACGATGCGCGCCAGACACTTCTCAGTTTGGCCTTCTTCGACCATCGAAGCGGCGCGGAAGCGCCCAATTATGTCCTCAAACGGACGCGCAAATGAAAGCGAGCCAGCGCTCCCATCATGCGAGTTTGACAGATGATAGGTCATGATTTGAATTCAGTATCCAGGGACGATTTATTGTCCTTCGAGGAGCCCATCGCCCTTGATCCAGCGGATTTTGCGCCGCTTGAAGATAGATTTCGTGCGCAAATGGCCAGCTCGCAGCGGTTGCACGAGTATTACATGGAGGTTGTAGCCGAACTACGCGCCTCTCTGGAGAAGATCGAGGCCGAGGAAGGCTAGAGTTTTTTCGTATTTTTTTGCAGCGGGCATCACCTGAATAACGCTTTGGTGCGGTTAGCCTCCCGAGTCCTGCTCGGGAGGCTATTTTTTTGGCGTTGCGGGTGCGCCCTCCAAATCACCACATCAACGCCACGCAACAACCAAGCCGCGACCGCGATTCCAACGCAAACATGGCGAAGTCCTGACGTTTGTTACGAGTTTGCAACGGCCAAAGGATTCAACGGAGCCAGATGATGACCACGACGCAGCAGGACAAACCGGGCGGCAAGCCCCGTCAGCGCAACCGCAAGGGAGAACAGCGGAAGCAGAAGGGCGAGCAACGGAACAGCCCTGCACGGAATCCTCAAGGCCAGGATCAGGTCCGACCGACGATCGCGTCAACCGACGCTGCCGCGGCTGAGACGATGGCAGCGGCGACGGCCGAGGCGGCGATGACCGCAGCGGAGGTGGCCGAGACGCCACCAGCCGCAGCCGAGATGGTCGAGACGCAAGAAGCTTTGGAGATGGTCGAGGCTGCAGCGCCGGCCGAAATGGTCGAAGCCGAAGCGCCAGCAGCGCTGGTCCAGACGCCACCGACAGAGGTTGCTCTGGTCGGCGAGGTTCTTCCGCCGGCGCCGACCGCAAGTGGCGCAGTCGAGCCTGTGGAATCCGTCAGCCTGCAGGTGATCGCGAATGCCTATGCCGAATATGCCAGAACCTCAATGCAGGAGAGCAGGTCGCTGGTCGAGAAG
>Ga0307474_10003028_pt1 | contig 12111 bp, 11 predicted proteins | sample atmos_gasesECM1C_2_FD_203312 | JGI IMG/M metagenome (GOLD analysis project Ga0307474, IMG submission 203312) | Hardwood forest soil microbial communities from Morgan-Monroe State Forest, Indiana, United States - atmos_gasesECM1C_05 | ecosystem: Environmental > Terrestrial > Soil > Temperate... | reverse complement strand
AAGTACAGTACGCTGAACTCAGCCCTCGCCGTTCCCCTCGAAGGCTTGTCGGGCGTGGTCGGCGTGGTCGCGTTGTATCACGCGGAAAAAGATTTCTTTACCTCCGACCACCTGCGCATTCTGCTGGCTGTAAGTTCCAAGATGGCGCTGGCCATCGAGAACGCGATGAAGTACGAGCAGGCGGAGAGTTCGGCGGTTACCGATTACCTCACCGGGCTTCCCAATGCGCGCTCGCTATTCCTGCAACTCGATCGGGAGCTGGCGCGTTGCAAACGCGACAGCAAATCGCTGACCGTGATGGTCGCCGACTTGGACGGCTTCAAGCAGATCAACGACCGCTTTGGGCACCTGGAGGGGAACCGCGTGCTGCGGCTGTTTGCGCACTCGCTGAAGGAAACCAGCCGTGAGTACGATTACGTCGCGCGCATGGGCGGCGACGAATTCGTGGTCATCGCACCTGGACTGACGCCCGAAGCCACCGCACGGAAGGCGGAACAGATGCGGGATCTGGCAAAACAGGCTGGAAAGGACATCTGCAACGAGGACATTCTATCGCTCAGCGTGGGCAGGGCGGTGTATCCCGAAGATGGGATGGATGCCGAAAAGATTCTTTCCGAAGCTGACAAACGCATGTATCTGCAGAAGCAGAGCCAGGCGACGCAGAAGAACCGCCGTTTGTATCCGCGGGTGCGGGGCCGGCTTACCACGGAAATTTCTGGAAAGGGGCTGGAACGGGCGGTGCTGGGCATCGTTACCAACCTGAGCCTGGGCGGTTGCTACGTTGAAACCAGCGGTCTCCTGCTGCCTGGATCGACGCTGAAACTCACGTTCTCGCACGAACACACGAACGTTACAATTGAGAGCGAGGTCGTGCGCATGGACATGGGTATTGGCGCGGCGATAAAGTTCAGCGAAGCGACGCATGAGGTCCGCGTCAACTTGCAGCGCATTCTGGAGCAGTTGGCTAGCCTGGAAGCGGTGGTTGATCTAAAGCGCAGCCACAACGCCGCTGCTGGGGGCAAACTGTAGTACGGCAAGCGCGGTTGCTGATGCGCCGCCATCATCGTGCTGGACGGGCCCGTCGCCCCCACCGTATGACTCATCAAGCCGGAACGGCAACCGGCCGGATCTGGATCAACGGCACGCTATTGCCTGACATGGTGCGTGGTTTCGAGAGCCCTTGTCGCAGCATGTTCGCCGTCGGTATGCCCGTCCGGTAGAACGACTTCTCGCAATCCGCGGTGGACGGGCCTCGCATACTTCCTTCCATATATGCCAGGCCCGGACACCGCGTGCAACTGCTGACGTGCGAACATGACGAGCAGACGGTCAGGTCTTTGGCACGGATCGAGCGAACCTCTTCCATCTGTGGGGAAAAATTCCAGATATCCAAAAACTTCTGCTGACGAACATTTCCCGTGGGAAGTGGAAACTGCACGCAGGGAAAGACATCGCCATAGGGCGAAATGTAGCAGAAGGAATGGCCCGCGCTGCACGAATAACCCTCAAGATCCTCCGCCGACGGCGGCTTGGGAGGAGCACAGAACTCTTCCTGATTGCCAACCAGGGCAGGATTGCGAAAGATTTCCGGGAGTTCTTCTCCCGGAATGCGCAGCGAGAGAACAGAAATGTCGCCGTCCATCATGGGCGTGATCGTGGGATCGAGCGTGTACTGCACGCCGAGTTCGGCGGCAAGTTCCTGCACTCCGCTGTGATCGGAGGAATTCACGGTCATCAGCACATTGGCGATGGTCACTCGCAGCCCTTGTTCGCGTAGAAAGCGAATGGCTTTAACGGTGCGTTCGAACGAGTGCGGCAGCTTGGTAATGGCATCGTGAACTTCGGGACGATGCGAATAAACGCTGATCTGAATCGTGTCTACGCCCAGTTCGCGGATTCTCCGGGCTTCTTCTTCGTGGATCATCACCGCGTTGGTTTTGATCTTGACGTTGAACATGAGACGCCGGGCGTATTCAACAATCTCAAAGAAGTCGCGGCGCATTAAGACCTCGCCGCCGCTGAAAGTGATAAAGAAAACGCCTGCCTCGGCCAGTTGATCGAGCACGTCCTTGATTTCGGCGGTCGTCATCTCGCCATGATCATCGTGATCGAGATAACAATGAACGCAGCGCTCGTTGCAGCGATACGTGACATCCATGTGCACGGCGAGTGGCACGCCCAGGTTGAACGCTTTCTGGCCGACTTCGCTCATCAGGCTCATCAGGGCGTCTCCGACGCTAGGGGTTGACTCGAAACGAGAAGAATACCGTGGCCGGAAAGCTCGGCGACGAACTGTTCGGCATCTGCCTGGGCCTGTTCGGGATCGACGTCAAATTGCTCGCAGACCCGGTCGCGGACAATATCCCGTAGAGGAGTGCGGCCGTCGGCAGCTTGAAAGATTGTGGTTGCGACCTCGTTCAGCGTGAAGAACGTCGAATCGGCCGAGTTCATGACCATCATTTCGCCGGCCAGCGCGCGGGCGGCGATGGCAGAGCTGCGAGCAACGTAAATACAAGTCTCAGGCATGCTCGGGCACCTCCTGCAAGTTACCTGCGAAGTTGCGTGCGAAGTCGCGAACTTCGTCCCACACCCTGGCGTCAGGATAGAACGTCAGGCGGCGAATGGGAACCCTGGCGACGAATTCACAAGCGGTGGCGAGAAGGGTTTCCATCAAGCCCTGGTCTTCGGCGAAGAACAGAATATTGCGCATCAGGCGCCGGATGGCTTCCGCGGATGACAGCTCATCGACGCGGTTCTCCGGACCCTGCTCCAGAAAAAACAAAGCAGAGACCGGAGCGACGCAGTTCTCACCCGCCCTGGCCAGCTCTCCGGCAAAAGGGGTGCCAAAGGCCGAGTAACCCTCGGCGTTCGGACGCAGGTAGGAAATTTCGTCGGTAAGCAGGGTTACATCCGCTGGCGCCAGCCGCGTCATCGTGGTTTTGCCCGCGCCCGATACGCCTGAGAACAGATATGCCCGGCCCTCGCAAATCGCGCTCGCGGCGTGCAACAGGAATCCACCGCGCTGAGTAAGAATCAGGCTGTGCAGAATGCGCAACACCGAATCGAGAGAATACGGGTTGGCGTTTTGCCGCACGCTGCCTCGTCCGGTGCGCGGGTCCCAGCGGGCTTGGAAGTCCCCGCGCTCGATGAGCCACTCGTCACCTTCGCGGCGGACCTGAACGTCGTCGTCGGAAGCCGGTCCCGTGCTGGCAAGATCAAACTCCAGCTCAAACTCTGGAGGCGAAGAACTAAGGAACCCGTCATAGCGCTGACGCAGCAGATCGAGAAAGCCCTCATCGCCGGTAGACAAGGCAATCGGGATCCCTCCAATCTCGACACACGCGACCTTTCGCGGCGCGGCCATCATCGGGCTCCCATATCTGCCGAACTCAGATCTGCGGCGGGTCTAGGGATTCGAAGTTCGGGCGCTTTCCGGCGACTGTGAAGTTTCAGAGCGAGCCGGCGCGCCAAGCCGGAATAACAGAGCAGAATGCCCAGCGCGCGCGACAAATTCACATTCACGCCAAACCCATTCGCACGAAAGCCCCGTCGTGGAGCGGCTGCATGGACGGCTCGCCCATGGTCACCGCGTTCGTCAACCTTCTGCACCAGCCGGCCCAACAGTGCTTCAATAGGGAACTGAGGATCAGGACTGGGCATGGAATCGCCGCGCAGCAGGAAACCGTTCAAAGTGCCGGGGGCGGTAAAACGGCCGACGAGGCGATGCAAGAAGAGGCGGCCTTCACGCTGGGCGAGCACGATCTCGCCGGGTCGGAGGTCTTCGAGCGAGCAGCTCGAGATCTGCACCACATCGCCAGGCCAAAGAGCCGGCAGCATGCTTTCTCCGTGAACTTGCAAATGCAAATGACCGCTCCGACGCAAAACCTCTGCCGCCAAAGCTGAGCGCTCCGCGCTGCAAGTCGAGCGTCGCTCATCTCTCGAATCTTCCATAGTCAGGAAGTTTTTTTCGAGAATGAACAAAGTTTACCAACGTCGATCTTGCCGCACGCTAAAGCCTGCGTCTCAAAAACCTGTTCGTAGCGGAATGCCGGTTTTTGGTAGACCTTCTTTTCTTTACTCGCGTTGCCTGCTTGCGGTTGTTTCTCGCGAGTGGCCCGATTGTCGGTCATAAGTTAGTCAAGCCAGTTCGTGAAGCGGCTGGCTTATCCCCCCAGTATCAATAGAGTTAAGGCAGTGTACTATACAGGCTTTCCCCGATGCCAATAAAACTTCGCCGCAATCCCAAGAGCCCCCAAGAGCGGAAGAGGCGAATTAATATCCTCTATGTAAATCAATATCCCTAATAAAATGATAAAGTTCCGCTTTGCCGCGCGCGCCGCAAGCTCAGGGACAGGCCGACGAGCGCGAGCGGCAGCAGGACCACGCCAAACCCGGCCAGCACGGCTAGAGTCGAAGCCATCGCCACCACCGACTGCCCCTCCAGCAGCGCCCTGCGCATTCCGTCAATGGCGTAGGTTAGAGGAACCACGCGCGCGACAAGTTCAAGGGGGCGGGGCAGGCTCTGGATCGGGAACATGGTTCCGCTCAGAAACCAGAGTCCGGAACCAAGCAGCCACAACAGAGCCGAGCCTTTCTGGAACGCAACCTGAAGTGTGGCTGCGGCGATTCCCAAAGCCAAGGCGATCGCCAGAGAAAAAATCAATACTGCCACGCACGAGAAAAAGTTGGCATGGATCGACGCCCGGAAAACTGCCACCCCCGCGAAAAGATAGACCAGCAAATTGACCAGATTTCCGGCAAAGGCAGAAATGGAGCTGAGGATGACGAGTTCGGCCGGGGCGGTGGAGGTGGTCATTAGCACTTCCAGCGTCCCCGTCTGCTGCGCTTCCTGCACCGCGCTCAGGAAGGCCTGCGCGCTCATTACGAAGAAAGTGTAGACACCGGTGCCGACCAGAAGAAACGGGAAGTACTCGACGCCATTGGGTCGAAAGCCGGGGCCGATGGCGCGGGATAGAAAATAAAAAGCCGCCAATTCGGTGAACACCCCAACCAAGGTCACCACGAAACCGCTGCGATGGCGGATGGCCGTTAGCAGATCGCGGCGCAGGATGGCACGGAGCTTGTCCAGAGTCGAAGTCATAAGTGCGAGATCTGTAATTTCTAATTTCTAATTTCTAATTTCAAGACTAAGCATCGTGAACGGTCGATTCCGAAACCCAATTACAAATTACCAATTACAAATCTTCGACTTTGAGCGGCCTCATCAGTCTCTCCAGTCATGCGGAAGTAGAAAGAGCGCAGCGCTTCAGCGCTCTCGCCGTCGCCCACCGCGCGATCGGCGAGCAGTTCGCCGCGATGCAGCAGGAGCAGGCGATCCGCAACGGCGGCCGCTTCCGCGAAGTTGTGGGTAGCGAGCAGAACCGTGGTCTGTCGCCTTGCCAAAGCGCGGATCGTGGCCCAGAAGCGTGCGGTGGTGGCGGCGTCGAGGCTGCGCGTCGGTTCGTCGAGCAAAAGCACGCTGGGGCGCTTGATCAGGGCGCGCGCGATCCCCAGTCGCTGGTACATGCCGCTGGAGAACTTCATGACCAGCGTGTCGGCTTGTTCTTCGAGACCGGTATCGCGGAGAACCTCTTTGATCCTTTGCACTCGCTCACTGCGCTGGACTTCGTCGAGGGTGGCAAAGAAATCGAGGTTCTCGGCGGCGGAGAGACGAGGGAAGAATGAGCGCTCCGCGGCAACGGCGATGCCGACTTGCCGCCGGACCTCACCGGCATCGCGTCGTGCATCGAAGCCGCCCACGCGTACCGATCCGGCATCAGGCAGGAGCATGGTCGAGATCAGCTTGAGCGCGGTGGTTTTTCCGCTGCCGTTCGGGCCAAGCAGCACTAAGACCTCTGCGCGGGCTGCCAAGAAAGAAACGTCTTTCAAAGCAATGGTTTCGCCGCCCCGCTCCCGGCCAAGCCAATTGAACAGAGCGGGACGATGGCGAAATATCTTGCGGACGGATTCGAAAACGACTTGATCCATGAAAGTGAACGACGAAAGCGCGAACGACGACTGTGAACCACGAAACTACGAACCGCGCTTCGGACGCGCGCCGGAGACTCTGTATTATAGTGGCGTTTCGCGACGCTATTATTCGCGATCCTAATTCGATTCTGGCTTTCCGTCGCTTGTCCATTCGTCGGGATCGGTCAGTTTCGCTGGGCTAGGGTCAGGAGAGTGGCTGAAACAGAACCCATTGCCATGAGCGATCCCTTGCCTCCGTCTCCCATGTCGAGCACTACGCTGCAGAGAGAAAACGGCTTGGAGCTCCTGTGCGCGTTGACGAGCGCGGAGCTGACTCCGGAGCGGCGCGAGCGCATTGCGAACTGGAATCTCTCAGCGCTCGACTGGAGCGAAGTTCTTCGCCTGGCTGAGTACCATGGAGTTCTTCCGCTCGCGGCCCGCAATCTGATCGAACTTGGTCGCGGCTTTCCGCCGGAAGTCGAGCGATCCCTGCGAACTGCGTACGAAGCGAACCTGCGGCGCAGCTTATGGTTCGCCGCTGAACTGGCACGCATCATGCAGCACTTCGAGCGGCGGCAGTTGCGGGCGCTCCCATATAAAGGGCCGGTGCTGGCGCAATCGCTTTATCACGATCTCGGCCTGCGAAGCTTTTCGGACCTCGATTTCCTGATTTCTCCCGCGGACTTCGAGCGAGCGAAGCAGGCTCTGGCTGAAATCGGATATCGGCCTTCCGGGGAGGTCAACCCGGCCCTCGAGAGTCCCGCAGCCGAACGTCTGTGGCTGCGGACAGCCTACGAGCGCTCGTTTGACGGCGCTGATGGAAACAACCTCGTCGAACTGCAGTGGGCGTTGCTGCCGCACTTCTATGCGGTTGATCTGCGCGTGCAAGATTTGATGGCGCGAGCCGGGAAGACTGTCGTCGGCGAACGCGAGGTACCTTGCCTGTCTGCAGAAGACTCGCTGTTGGTGCTGTGCCTGCACGCTGGCAAGCACCTTTGGACGCGGCTGATGTGGCTTTCGGACATTGCCGAGACTTTGCGGTCGTACTCCGGAACCCAGACCATCGACTATTCGCTGGTGTTTTCTCGGGCGCGCTCTCTGGGGATCGCTCGTATTCTCGGCGTAAGTTTCTGGTTGGTGAAGAATCTGTTTCGAGCAGAGATTCCTGAATCCGCAGAGGAGATGATTGCGGCCGATCGGCGGGTGCCCGCGCTCGGCAGCAAATTCGCCGCGCGTCTCGCTCGCGGTGCGACCTATAATTTCGAAACCACGGAATACTTCCGACTGATCCTGATGCTTCGTGAGCGCCAAGGTGACCGCTTGCGATATGTCTGGCGACTGGTCTGGACGCCGGGCCCGGGAGATGTTGCCGCGGTGCGATTGCCGGACGCATTTTTTCCGCTTTATCGAATCGTGCGGTTTGGCCGATTGATGCGGAAGCTGGTCTGATCGCAAATCTGAAGGGGCCGCTAGTGCGTTTCGCCGTCGCCGGGCGCGACGTCTGGAGTGTCGACTTTCCGCGCAACCGCAGAGTTCCCTTGACCCAGTGCAGGCGGGAATTCGCCGGGATCCTTGCCGGCCAGAGCGACGTTCATGAACTGCATCCAGATCGGCAATGCGGCGTGGCCTCCGGTCTCTTTCATGCCAAGGGATTTTTTTTCGTCGTAGCCGATCCAAACGCCACACGTGAGCGACGGAGAGAAGCCCACGAACCAGGCGTCGGTGAAGTCGTTGGTCGTTCCCGTCTTGCCGGCCAGCGGATAAGGCATTTTGGCGGCGGCGACCGCCGTGCCATGGAGCACGACCTCCCGCAACATGGAAGTCATGACGCGCGCGGTGTGTGAACTGACAGCGTCCTTAACGTCGGAAAAATCTTCTTCCAGAATGCGGCCTTCATAGTCGGTCACCTTGGTGATGTAGCGCGGAGCGACGCGGACGCCGTCGTTCGGAAACACGCTGAAGGCTGAGGTCTGCTCGAGCGGCGTGATTTCCGCCGAGCCGAGAGCCACCGGAAGATATGCGGGAATGTTTGCGGTGATGCCGAAGCGGTGCGCGTACTCGATGACGGTCTTAATGCCGATGCGATCGGCAAGCTTGAGCGCCGGAATGTTTCTGGACTGGGCGAGAGCGCGCCGCAGCGTGATCGTGCCCTCAAATTTGTCGTCGTAGTTGTGCGGCGAGTAAGGGCCAGAGGCAGTTTGAAAAGTTACCGGCGCGTCCAGGATAGTGTCGTCGGGGCTGCCGCCCTGGTCGATCACGGCGGTATACACGTACGGCTTGAAAGACGATCCCACCTGGCGGAGGGCCTGCGTGGCGCGGTTGAACTTTGAGACGTTAAAGTCACGCCCGCCGACCATGGCCTTGATCTCTCCGGTCGCGTTATCGATGGCGACGAGCGCACCTTCGGCGCCTGAATCCTGTTCCAGACCGACGCGCGCTTTTCCGCCCGCATCAAGCGAGAGCACTTTGATGTAGACGACGTCACCAGGACGGAAAATGTCGGGAAGCTTGGCCTTGAGCTTTGTCCAGCTCACATCGGCCGGCGCGATCGTGGCCGTGTGTTGTCCGAAGCGAACTGCTGCTGCCGCCGGCGAGACTTGAATCACCAGCGCGTGCATGTATCCGTTCATCTCGGGTTCTTCATCCCAATCCGGATCTTCATACTTGTCGAGTTTCTGACCCTGGGCAATTACGTTGAGGAGTTTGCCGTGCCAGCCATGCCGGCGCTCGTAGGCGGCGAGGCCGTCGAGCAGCGCCTGGCGCGCGGACTTTTGCAGATCCATATCGAGCGATGTATAGACGCGCAGTCCGCCTTCGTGAACCTGATCGCTGCCATACTTCGCTTCGAGGTAGCGCCGGATTTCCTCCACATAGTGCGGAGCCAGCGAATTCGGATCCTTCTGCAGGTTGAGTACGATCGGCTTGCTCCTTGCATCCGCGGCTTGTGCGGCAGTGATCTTGCCGTCCTCAAGCATGGCATTGAGCACGAGGTTGCGGCGCCTGAGGGCGCGTTCCGGGTGGCTGATCGGCGAGTAATATTGTGGTGCCTTGGGAAGTCCCGCGAGCAGCGCGGCTTCTTCTAGTTTGAGCTGCCGAGCGGGCTTGCTGAAATAGTATTCCGAGGCGGCCTCATAGCCGTAGGCGCCGTGACCCAGGAATATCTCGTTGGCGTAGAGCGTGAAGATCTGCGGCTTGGTGAACCGGCGCTCGATCTGGATGGCGAGCAGCGCCTCCTGCACCTTGCGATAAAACGATCGGTCGGGGGACAGAAACAGATTGCGGGCGAGTTGCATGGTAAGCGTGGATGCTCCCTGCACCTTCCCGCCGGATTCGATGTCGCGATAAGCAGCGCCTACTATGCGCCAGATGTTGATGCCCGAGTGCCGGTAGAAATCTTTGTCTTCGATCGACACCAGCGCATTGCGGAGAACTTCCGGATAGTCGTCGTACGCAGCGATGACGCGGCGCTGCAGCGCAAAGGTGCCGATGACTCTACCCTGTCCGTCGTAGAGTTCGGTGACGGAGCTGGGACGGTAACGTTCGAGTTCTTCAACCTGGGGCAGGTCCGTCGAGTAGACGAGCAAAAGTCCAGCGGTCGCGCCCACCGCGGCGGAGAGCAGGACGAGCAATCCGAAGAGGACGAGCCCAACCAACTTCAGTCCGCCAATTTCTACCGTCGGAAGATGTTGGTAGATGATTTTCATCAGCGAGCGCAGGTTTGGGGCGCAGGTTTCAAGGTTTCAAAGTTTCAATGTTACCGGAAAGAGTTACCGGGAAGAGCAAGTTTCAAGGTTACCGGAAGCATCAGGTGTTGCGCTCAAGTCTTCCAAGGAACAAAAAAGAAATCGCCCGCCAAAGCGAGCGATCGTAACTTTGAAACCTTGAAACCCTTTTTCTTATCCCTTCGATTCCCGGTTCTTCAGCACTTCCAACGCCTTGTTCAGCTGGTCGTCCGTCTGGTTTTTCGGCTTCGCGTCTTTCTTGTCTTCAGGAGCCGCCGGCTGATCTTCGTCAGGCAACCCACCGTCGTCGTCAGTGGTGTCGGCGATCAGTACGTTTGGTGTGACGGCCGCATCCTGAATTGCTTTCCCACTCGGCGAGTAATACTTCGCGACCGAAAGAATGAGGGCGGAGTTGTCCCGCATCTCGATCACTTTTTGCACCGAGCCGTCGCCGAAGGTTTTGTCACCGACTACATCACCCCGAGCATTCTCGAGGATCGCGGCGGCCACAATCTCGGCTGGGCCCGCCGTGCCACGATTCACCAATACCGCTACGGGAAGCTTCGTGATGTCCTTCAGGGGATCGGCGTTGAAAGCCTCGCGGGGATACTTCTGCCCCTGCAGATAAGTGATGGTGCCATGGTCAAGGAAAAGATTGGCGGCGGCGACACCCTCTGACTCCGCACCGCTGGCGGAGTTCCGCAGATCGAGTACGAGCTTCTTCGCTCCTTGTTTCTGCAGATCGCGAATGTCGCCGGCGAGTTCCTGCGACTTGCCTTCCGGGAACGCGTCCACTTTGATGTAGCCGACGTTGTCGGCGAGCATCTTTTGGCTGACGGGCGGGATGGTGACGACATCGCGCGTGATCACAATCTTCTGCGGTTCCGCTCGCCGTGGCCGGACGACCGCTACGGTAATGGTAGACCCAATCTCCCCAGACAATAGGCCGTGAATCTCAGCCAGCGACATGTCGTGCGTGGTTTTGCCTTCGATGGACTCTATGATGTCGGAGTTCTCGACACCGGCCTTGTCCGCCGGCCCTCCGGGAATCACCGCGACCACGGCCGCGTATCCGAAGCGCTTCGAGACGGCGGCGCCGATATCCGCCTTGCCGCCGGTCTTCATCGTCTTGTAGCGCTTGTACTCGGTAGCCGACAGGTAGCTGGAATTAGCGTCGAGCGACTCCAGCAAACCGTGGAGAGCGCCGTCGGTGACGCCGGCGATATTGGGCTCCTCAACATATTCGAGGCGGATGCGCGACAACACTTCGCTGTAAACGGACAGCTGGCGATACGCACCGTCATTCGAAGAGGCGCGAACGTTGACAAAACCGCCCACGATGGTGAACAGCAGAATTGCCAGCGAACTGGCAATGACAGTGACCTTTAACTTCGTCGACATAGTTTGATCGTTTCTTCTATCGCTATCTTTAGAATCGGGTTTTTTTGGATCGGGCTTCCCCGAGTAACCAATATTGCATTATAGACGGTTTGATGCATTGATCGGGGAACAAGCTACAAAGCCAATGTCGCCGGTAACCTGAGTAAGGAAAGCTGCAAGTTCCGGTGAATCGTGGGCCGCCACTGTCTCGGGGACAGTGCTGGCACGACGGCTCGGCTCATTTAGAATCATGGGCTTGCGAGGCCGCGCGGCGGAATGGCGAGCGATCATGTGTATTTTTCCAGCAGCGCGGCCAACGCCTCGTGGCCTTTTTCTTTAGCTACCATGGCTGACGTCTTGCCCTCATCGTTGGCTAGTGCCGGATCGGCGTGGTGCTTGAGCAGTAGTTCCACCATGGGACGATCTCCGTTCTGGGCGGCGGCGTGAATCGGAACCCATCCTCCTTGTTGACGCGCATTCACAATCCCGGGGGCCCCGTGTTCGAGCAGCAGGCGGGCGGCTTCCAGGTTGCGGGCGGAAGCGGCCGAGTGCAGGGGCATAACCTGCGTCGAATTCGCGGCCACGGCGTCGACTGCCGCTCCGCTTTCGATCAGCAGGCGGGCGGCCTCGGGCTGCCCGAAGAAGCAGGCGAAGTGCAGCGCTGTAAAGCCATCTTTTGAACGGGAGTTGATCGCGGAAGCATCGTCGCGAAGGCACTGCTTAAGGCGATCGAGACGGCCGAGTGCCGTTGCTTCGAAAATATCGAGCGCCTTCTTCTTGCTGACAATCAGTTCCGCCAAGTCGCGGCGGCCACGATAAAGGGAATGCATGAGCAGGCTCACGCCGGTCGCGTCGCGGGCCTCGGAGGAGCCGGGGTCTTGTTCGAGAAGCCGCCGGAGCCCGTCCGCATCGCCTGCCTGCAAGAGTTCGAAACATTTTTCGAAACCATGTTCGAAACTATGTTCGAAACTATGCCGGGAGTCTTCCATGGGCGCTGCTCTTAATTACTAGCTCTGCTAACGAAGTATAGAGTGTGAAT
>Ga0307474_10003027_pt1 | contig 12111 bp, 10 predicted proteins | sample atmos_gasesECM1C_2_FD_203312 | JGI IMG/M metagenome (GOLD analysis project Ga0307474, IMG submission 203312) | Hardwood forest soil microbial communities from Morgan-Monroe State Forest, Indiana, United States - atmos_gasesECM1C_05 | ecosystem: Environmental > Terrestrial > Soil > Temperate... | reverse complement strand
GCCGAAGATACCCATCCGAACAGCGACACTGTCGTCGTAATCAGCTATGCGTTGTGGACGAACAAGTTTGGAATGGACCCGAACGCCGTCGGAAAATCGATGATTCTGGATGCGGTGCCGTTCACGATCGTCGGTGTCGCGCCGCGGGGATTCAAGGGGACGGTGTCGCTCGCTGCTGCCGAGCAAGCGTGGGTTCCGATCAGCATGTACCAGCAGATGTTTGCGGGATTTTCGATCGACGCGACACAGGACCGTCGATTTCTTTCGATGACGTCGTTTGGCAGGCTCAAACCCGGCACGCAGATGGCGCAAGCGGAAGCATCGTTGAAAACAATCGCATCGCGGTTGGAAACCGAATACCCGAAAGAGAATTCCGGCCGAAGCGTTGCGCTGTCGTCTCTGGCCGAGGCGGCGGTCGGGATCAACCAGCACGATCAATTCACGCTTGCCGGCGCAATGATGATGGGTGCGGTCGGTTTGGTGTTGCTTATCGCGTGCGCCAATCTCGCCAATTTGCTGCTCGCGCAAGCCGCGACGCGCGACAAAGAGATGACCGTTCGCGCCGCGCTGGGTGCCGGCCGCGGACGAATTCTACGCCAGTTGCTCACGGAGAGCACGCTACTATCACTGGCGGGCGCAACTGTCGGCCTGCTGATCGCCTACTGGGGACGCAACATTCTTTGGTCGTATCGCCCGGCTTTCATCGAGGCCAACGATGTCGATCTTGCGCTCGATTCGCGCGTGCTGCTCTTCACACTCGGCATCGCGCTCGTCACCGGCGCGTTGTTTGGTGCGGCGCCTGCATGGAAAGCATCCTCGCCCGATCTTGCCGACACGCTAAAAGCAGGCGGACGCGGCAACTCCGTCGGGTGGCGCAGCAATCCAGTCCGCAGTTTGCTGATCGTGGCTGAAACCGCACTCGCGCTGGTAGCGCTGGTCGGCGCCGGACTTTTTGTTCGCAGTCAGATCAACGCCCAAAAAATCAATCCCGGCTTCGAAGCCGAAAAACTCTTCGTGATGGCGTGCAACGTCGGCGCACTGCACTACCAGGAAGGCCCGGCGCAGCAGTTTTACCGTTCCGCAGTGGAGCGAGCGGCGTCGGTGCCGGGTGTCGCTTCTGCGACCATCGCTTCCAACTTCCCCGTCGGCGGCGGATTCTCGCGCACCGTCTTCCCCGAAGGACAGGACGAAACCTCCGGATTCCGCGGCACCTTGACGATGACGAACAGCGTGACGCCTACGTTTTTCGACACCCTGCGGATTCCCATACAGGCCGGGCGCGTGTTCAACGACAACGACCGCAAAGAAACGCGTTATGTCGCGGTGATCAACGAAGCGATGGCTCGCCACTTCTGGCCGAACGAATCGGCGCTCGGCAAGCGCTTTCACTTTTTTGGTGATATGCAGATGCGAGAGGTGGTCGGTATCGTCAGCAACGTTGTGGTGATTCAAGTCGGCGAAGATTCGCAGCCGATGGCGTATCTTCCGATGACGCAGGAGTATGCGCCGTTTGCGACGCTGCAGGTGCGCACGACGGGCGACCCCGACACTTTGATTTCCGCCGTGCGCAGCGGGGTGCAACAGCTCGACACGAACCTCGCGATCACCAACGTGCAAACGATTCGCGAGATCATGAGCGACGCGCTGTGGGCTCCGCGCATGGGAGCGGCTTTGCTCACGCTGTTCGGAGGCCTCGCGCTGATACTTGCCGCAGTCGGGGTGTACGGCGTGCTGTCGTACTCCGTAAACCAGCAGCGACACGAAATCGGGATTCGGCGCGCGCTTGGCGCACAGGAAGGCGATGTACTGCGGCTCGTCGCCGGGCAAGGAATGCGTCTAGCGGTTGTGGGACTGGTCGTAGGGCTCGCGCTCGCCGCAGTGTTTGCGCGGTTACTCGTAAGCCTGCTCTTCGGCGTCAGCGCGATCGATCCGTGGACTTTTATTGGGGTGACATTCGTGCTGTTCGCCGTCGCATTGCTGGCCTGCTACATTCCGGCGCGCCGCGCGCTCACTGTCGATCCGTTGATCGCTCTGCGCTACGACTAGCACGCGATCGCGGTGACTATTCCGCGACATGCAGCTTCCCGTCCTGCGCCTGAGTTTCCCACTCGATGCGCAAGACCCAGTCGTAGTGCATGTTTTCGGCTTTGAGATAAGCTTCAAGCGCTTCGCGCGAAGCCGCGCCGAATTCGACGACCATCTTCCCTTCCAGCATGTTCACCAAAATCCGTCGCGCGGGAATCGTCTCGCTGGTCTGTAGCTTCTTCGCCAAACTCTCTGCACCTTGCCGCGTCAGGCACGACAAAGTGTGCTGCGTCAAATAACGAGCCATCTTCGCTCCCACCCGTCGAAAAATCGTTCACGCAATTATTTCACAGCGCTCTTGCGCTTCGTCATCGAGTCGGCCAACGCACCCAACACCCACTCCCAGCCATCTTTATGCTGCCGCCCCATTTCGTCGTCGGGCACGCCCGAGTGTCGCAGCGTGACCAGCGTGTCCGCGCCCTGCTTGGCCAGCGTCACCGTCACAACCGATTCCAGACCCTTGGTCGGCTCCGACATCCACGTATGCTCCACGACGTTCGGCCGCTCGAGTTTCACAAAGCGCCCGAAGTGCGCCCACGTCTTGCCCTGGTGATTTAAAGCGAGATAGAACAGCCCGTCCAGGCTAACGTTCACGATGGCCTTTGCCGCGCCGTACCATGGCCCGCCTGGACTTTTTGGATCGATCCAAACGTCGTACACCTCTTCGGGCGTGGCGGGAATCGTGCGAGTGACAGTGATCTCGGTAGTTTGCATTTCATTCTCCTTTTGATTTGGTCTCGGCCCGACGAGCAGCGAAGAATTGCTCGAGACGACCCAGCCGCTCGGTCCAGAATTCGCGATACTGCAAAACCCACTCGGCGACATCACGCAGCGGTTCGGGTTGCAGGCGCAGCGTGTTTTCACGCCCCCGCCGCTTCCGGCGCACGAGGCCCGCGCGCTCCAGAACGCGAACGTGCTTGCAGAACCCGGTAAGCGTCATCGGGAAGTCCGCGGCCACGTCGGAGATACGCGCCGGTCCGCGCGCCAAGCGGTCCACGATGGCTCGCCGCGTCGGGTCGGCGATCGCCGCCAGGGCTCGATCGGGGCTTCGTGCGTTCGTGAAATAGTGAACCATTTGGTTCACTATAATCCAAAGGCCTTGGCGTGTCAATTGCGCGCGGCAAACTCAAACTCGCCGCAACGCAACGCCGGGAATCGAGCCCGCGACCTTCAATTGGGGAATGCGATGACCTGATACGCCTTCGTGACGTTGGGAATCATGTCGTGCGGGAACGCCGCGTCGAATTTTGACGAATATTTCGCAATCAAAACTTTGGAGACTTGCGCCTGCGCCCGCTCCAGTGTGGCCCCATCCGCGTAGGCCTTGCCGGTCTCCGCCATCAAGTCGGTGAAGTACTGCTTCCATAGCTCGAATCGCTCTTTGCCGTGCATGATATCGCCGTGCCCGCCGAGCACCTGATCGAAATCGAGCTTCTCGGCTTTATCGAGCGTCGTAATCCAGTCATAGGGATAACTATCGCCCATGAACGGCGTCCATCCATGCATCGCGTCGCCGGTGATCAGAATTTTTTCCTTCGGCAAATAGACAAACACATCGCCGTTGGTATGCGCGTTGCCGAGCCAGAACATTTCGACGGTCCGCGACTTCCGGTGCAGGATCAAACTGTGATCGAACGTCAGCGTCGGAAGCGTCACCTGCATCGTCTTCAGCTCCGAAAAATAGTCCTGGGCCTGAGCCAGGTTGCTGCTTAGCCTTGCCTTTTGCGCCGGATCGGTCGCCGCTGCCACGTCGGCCTTCAGTTTTTCGATCTCGGCCGGCATCGTCGTAATCTCATGCTTCACGCGGGGAATGCCGCGCCGCTCGATGTTCAACCGCGTTGCTTCCGACGAAATAATCTCGACGCCCGCGGGCCACGAACTCGGATACGCCTGGTTTCCCTGATAGTGGTCCCAGTGAAAGTGCGTGTTGACCACATATTTCACCGGCTTGTCGGTGAGCTTCTTCACCTGCTCGATCAACGCGCGCGCCGCAGACGGCTTCGAATGCGTATCGACCACCAGCACGCTGTCATCGAACAAAATAATCGCCGCGTTGCAATTCACCTTGTACGCCGCCTTGGCGATTGCGGCCCATACGCCGTCAGCCATCGGCTTGATGTCGAACAGATCGTCAGCAGCACTGGTGGAGATGGCTGCGACGACGGAAAGCAGTGCGAGGCAAAGCATGCGCTTCATAGCGGCACCTGGATGCAACGGGGGGGTTGGAGTGCGCGCGCAGGATAGTACAGCTATGACGTGCCGTAAAGTGCGGCACCGCCGCTTCAATTCCGGTGTCCAACAAGTAGTTGTAACCCCGGCACCGAGGAAGCTCGACCGACGCGGAGGGACAACGCGGCCGTGGTAACTTGCATCTCGATTGACCAGGTCGTATCTGTCCAGCAGGTGATCGTTTGGGGGGTGAACGATGACGCGATTTCTAGCAACGCTCTCGTTGTGTCTTCTCATTTGCAGCTTGGGCTATTCACAAGACCAAGCAAAGCGAACCGCAGCACCGGCTCCGGCTGCCAACGGCGCTGCTGCGAGTGAAGCGCGCGCTGACGCAACAGAATCTTCGTCCGCAGGCAAGCTCCCGGTGCGCCGCGTCGTCCTCTACAAAAACGGCGTCGGCTACTTCGAACATCTCGGCCGCGTCCGCGGAAGCCAGGATGTGCATATCGATTTCACGTCGGCGCAGCTCAATGACGTGCTGAAGTCGCTCACCGTGCTCGATTTGAACGGCGGCCGCATCACGGGAGTCGATTACAACTCCGAAGCGCCGCTGGCGCGCCGACTGGGCACGTTGCGGCTGGCGCTGAGTGAACGCCCGAGTGTTTCGGAATTTCTCGGCGCGCTGCGTGGCGCCCGCCTCGAAGTGCGCGCGTCAACCGGTCCTGCGATGACCGGAAAATTGCTGAGCGTCGAACGCAAGACGCGCAACTCCGCGAACTGGACATCCGAAACCGAGGAAATCTCGCTGATCACCGACGGCGGTGAAGTTCGCACCGTCGATCTGAATCCGTCGACGAGCGTCCGAATCGTCGACCACGATCTGCAAATGGAAGTTGGCAAGTATCTCGGCTTGGTCGCCTCGGCCCGCGAACAAGACGTTCGCCGCATGACCGTCTCCACCGCCGGCGCAGGCGAACGAAATCTCTATGTCAGCTACATCAGCGAAGTGCCTATTTGGAAGACGACCTATCGCATCGTGCTGCCCTCGAGGCCCGACAAGAAGCCGCTGCTGCAGGGCTGGGCGATCATCGACAACACCGTCGGCGAAGATTGGAACGACGTGGACTTGTCGCTGGTGGCCGGCGCACCGCACTCTTTCATCCAGCAACTTTCTGAACCGTACTACGGGCGTCGCCCCGTTGTCCCTTTGCCCGAGAGCGTCGAACTTTCCCCGCAGACTCATGGCGCGGCAATGACCGGCGGAAAGGGTTCCCTGGTCGGAACGGTCACCGATCCGACCGGCGCGGCTGTTCCCGGCGCCACTGTCCGCTTGCTCAACGATGACAAGGCACCGATCGCTCAAACCGTGAGCGACAGCCAAGGCAATTACTCATTTTCCGGCCTGGCGACTGACGAGAACTATCATGTCGAATTCAAGAGTCCAGGTTTTCAAGAAACGTTGATGGCCGCAGACATCGATCCCGGCGAAAACTCCTTGAACGCAACCTTGCGGCTCGGATCTTCCGCGGAAACGGTCGAAGTCACTGCGGGCACACAACCGCTGAGCACGACGAGCACCGAGATCTCTTCGACAGGCTCGGCGGGAAAAATGGGAGTCGCTCGGCGCTCGCACGTCGGTGCAGGTGGCGGCTCCGGAGGAGGAATGGGCGTAGGCGGCGGTGTTCTCGCTGTGAATGGCCGCTCTTTCAATTCGCTGGCGGCACTTTCGCCCGGCCTCATCAACGATTCTGTTTCAGCCATGACGGCAGCCGCCAACGGACAAGGTCTCGGCGACCTGTTCGAATACAAACTCAAAGACCGAGTCACGCTAAAGAAAAATCAGTCGGCGCTCGTCCCGATCGCACAAACGGAAATCGAAGCCGAGAAAATTTCTTTGTGGGCGGGAATGAATGGCTCCGGTCGCCCGCTGCGCGGCCTGTGGCTGAAAAATACGAGCTCGCTTACGCTCGACGGCGGCAGCTTCAGCGTTCTCGAAAGCGAAGTGTTCGCCGGCGAAGGACTGACCGAAGCGATCAAGCCCGGCGAGCGGCGAATCGTCTCGTACGCAACCGATCTCGGCTTGCTGGTCGAAGCCACAGGCAACAGCGAACCGCAACACGTCGAGCGCGTCAAAATTTCCAAGGGCATCATGACCCAAACGAGCGAGCTGCGGGAACGCACGCTCTACACCGTCAAGAATCAGGACGAAACGGCGCGCACGCTCATCGTCGAACATACCGCGCGACCCGAGTGGAAGCTCCTCCCCGGCACGCGCGAACCCGAAGAGCGCGCACCCGGCACGTATCGCTTCCGCGTTGACGCACCCGCTAAAGCCACCTCCTCTTTGCCGGTCGAAGAAAGCCGCACACTCGAAACCGTGTATCAGCTCTCCAATCTCGACGACGGCCAGATCGCGATTTTCCTGAAGCAGCGCACGATTACCCCCGACGTCGCGCAAGCCTTGCAGAAAATCACGGCGCAGAAAGCCGTGGTGGCGAAACTCGAAGAAGAAATGCAAAGCCGGCAGGAGGATATCGACCATATCGTCGACGATCAGGGACGCCTGCGCGAAAACATGAAGGCATTGCGAGGGAGCGCCGAGGAAAAATCATTGCTCCAGCGCTACACAAAGCAGCTCGACGACCAGGAGACGCAACTCGACGGCCTGCGCAAGAAGATTCAAGACACCGAGGCGCGACGCGACAAAGCGAACAGCGAATTGCAGGAAATGATCGAAAGCTTGCAGCTGGAAGCGACTTTATAGAAGCAACCCCGGCCTGAGTTTGGCCAGGTTCTTGGCCTGGTGAGGGTTTGTGCTTTATCGCGATTTACTTCACCGCGCGTTCCGCCGGCGGCTCATCGCTGCGCCGCGAAGTGAAAACAATCCAGATCCCGCCCAGCAGAAAGACCCCGCCGATAATCCCGGGCGCGTAGATCATTTTGCTCTCGACGGTCGGCGTGATGTCACGCGCGGGGGCCTCGGTTTCCTTCCGTGGCGACAGGCTGATGGCCGCCTGCACCAGCACCAACACCAATCCCAGCACGAACAACGCGATGCCTTGAACTTTTCCGAATTGCATGCGCACCCCCGAGAGCGAGATTCGCACTCCGGCACACTCGCGCACTGCGGGCGGCCGGTGAGCTGGGCTCCATCTAGTGGATGCTTGAGGGGGGGATGTGGTTTGCAACCGGGCGAAGCGGCCGATGGACCATTCCGCCCGGCTACCGGGTCACTTACTTACGGGGTGTAAGCCGCAACGTCACAGCAGGTTCTTCCGCCGGTACAGCGCGAATCCCGATGCCGTGACCTTCGCCAGTTCGCGAAACAGCTTTGGCTCCGGAGCAGTGAAGTTGAAGCACGACTTTCCCTGCATCTTGTTTTTCAGGTTGGCCGACAATTTTTTCGTTAGCGATCCGTCCCAATACAACGGCATCAGGTGAAAGCTCACGTACGCTCTCCCCGAAATAACCGCGCCGAAAAAAAGCGGCTTCCCTTTGTAGCTTGCTGATTTGGTTTCCAGATACAACCGCGTTCGTGTGTCCGCGTTTACGTTGAGCGATTTCGTGTACGGCGCAAAGATTCGCTTCAGTCCGAAAAATGCTGCGGCGAAGCTTTCTGTGCGGTCCACGACCTCCGTCGCCTCCGTGCGCGAGGACCGTTTTTCTTTCAAGTCGTCTCTCCTTTGGGTGCGCCTAGGTGCACCCTCTCTTTGGGCAACACAAGCCAACACAAAAACAGTTGCCTCGGAGTATATCGGCTGGCTCCGACGCAAGGTAGAGCCTGACACTGCCAGTACGTGGACATAGAGTTATCGACAATATTTTAAGGGCGGGAGCCCGGCGAAATTCTTGCGGCGTCGAAGACCGGGCAGATCATCAATTTTAGAAGCTTTAGCTTCATCAGGTCGGGCGGTTCAGACGAAGGTCCCTGCGCCGACCGATTTCGAACACAATGACCGCTTTCGCGACAATCTGTCCCAAAAGCGGTCGATTCGCGTCGGCCGGCCAATGGTGCGGCTCAGCTCTAAGATCCACATTTACTATGACTTAAGCTGTGGTGAAGCATGGCGCTCCGCCTGCCATTTGCAGTACCGCCATGAGCGCTGCACCGGTCACATTTACATCCGAATTCAGGCTGCTCCGGTCGGGCCCGCGCCCGACGCTGATCTCTCGCGCACGCCGCGGCGACCGCGAAGCCTTCACCGAAATGGTGTCGCCCTACGTCCCCACCTTGCTCCAACGCGCACGCCGCGTCACCGGGAATGTCGCCGACGCCGAAGACGTCCGCCAGGAAACGCTGCTCAAAGCGTGGTCGCGCCTCGATCAATTCTCGGGAAGCTGCGACGAAAACACCGACGATTTCCGAGCATGGCTCGCCCGCATCGCGGGAAACACCTCGATCGATACGCTGCGCCAGCGGCGCGATGGCAAACATCTTTCGCTTGAGGAGCCGCGCGGAAATTCCGAGGAATCGCTCGCCTCATTGCTCGAAGCAAAATCCGCCAACCCTGAAGAACAATGCGCCCGCCGCGAAATGGGCCGCATGCTCGCCGACGCGATTCTTCAGCTTCCCGCGGACCTCCGCCAGGCCTGCCTGCTTCGCGACGTCATGCACTACTCGACGCAAGAAGTCGCCGAGCGCCTGTCGATTTCCGTGGTCGCCGTGCGCCTGCGCCTGTTCCGTGCGCGTCGCCGCCTCCGCGAAAAAATGGAACAATCGCTTCAGCCCAAAGCACGCGCAGCAAGAACCACCGTGCAGCGCCACAGCGCGCGCCCAGCCGAAGCCAGCCGCGGTCGCAGATCCCTGCTCGGCCTGAACACCGCCGTAGGCTTCGCCTCGGGCGACTAGCCTGTAGGGGGCGGTGCTTGTGCGGCCCGACCGCTGCGTGCACCGCGAAGGGTCTCAGCCGTAGTCCCCCGCCGCCCACCTCCGCAACAACCGCCAACTCATCCGCCCCACCTGTCCCAAAGCCTGGTTGACACCCACTCCCGCCGGTGTTACAAAAATCGTAACTGCCCTCTGGTGGTAAGTCTCTTACCACGCTACGGCGCATCACGCGAGTGAGGCAGCCAGCCTGCCTGGCAGGGCAGGCTGCAAGCCGTCGAGGGTTTGCCGAGTACCACCCCACCACCCCGGGAGGCAAAAACTCCGTTTTTGCCTCCTTTTTATTTTGGCGCCGCTCTTTCGTTTTGTCGCCGACACATTTACTTCGTCCCCGTTCGGCAAGATCTCAATCGCTTCATAAACCTGGTTTCGGGTTTCTCTCGTCGGATTCGCCCCTCCGCTTTCTCCTAAGCTAAAATGAACCGTTTTTCCCCAGCACTGCCGTATCAAGGAGCCACTCACAAATCCCAATGCCCGCCTCTTCCTCCCACCCATCCCCCAACGCCCCTCTCCTCGCCCTGAACCACGTCACCGTCATGCGCGGCGAACGCGCCGCCCTCCACGACATCACCCTAAACATCGGCGCCGGCGAACACGTTTGCATCCTCGGCCCCAACGGCTGCGGCAAGTCCACGCTCATCAAAACCATCACCCGCGAATGCTATCCGCTCGCCACGGAAGGCTCCTCGATCTCCATCCTTGGCAAAGAGCGCTGGAACATTTTCGAACTCCGTTCCCTGCTCGGGATCGTTTCGCCCGATCTCCTCGCCTCATGCACCACCGACGCCACCGGCCGCGATGTCGTCCTCTCGGGCTTCTTCAGCAGCACGCGCATTTTTCCGCACCACGAACCGAACCCGGAACTCCTCGCACGCAGCAACGCCGCTCTCGAGCGTCTCGGCATCTCGCATCTCGCCGATCGCAGCGTCGCCCACATGTCGTCCGGCGAAGCGAAACGCACGCTGATCGCGCGCGCGCTCGTCCACGATCCGCGGACGCTGCTGTTCGACGAGCCCAGCAACGCCCTCGACATCGCCGCGCAAATGCAGCTCCGCGAAACGATGCGCGAACTCGCTCAATCTGGTTTGGGAATATTGCTGGTCACGCACCACGTCTCGGAAATCATCCCCGAGATCGAACGCGTCGTTTTGCTGCGCGACGGCAAAATCGTAGCCGACGGCCCAAAACACGAAATGCTAACCGCCCCTGGTCTCACCGACCTCTTCGCCACCCGCGTCCAAATCGGCCAACACGACGGCTACTTCCACCTGTACTGAGCACAAAGATCACCCTGTAGCTGGCGGTCGTGTCCCAGACCGCGGGCGTTTCCACTGCACCCACAGGAACGACTGGAATTTTGCAACGCCGCCCTCGCTCGACCCTCTTTCCCATCCAGGCTGGAAACAGCTGTGCTATCTTCGTCCGCAATTCGACCCCCCGCACGTTTTTCATCGAACGAGGCTAAAGATGGCCACGATGGTGGTGCACAAAACGAAGCTGCGCACCATGGCCATCACGGGGCCTGCAGAGTGAACGAACGACAAACTGAAGTAGGAACTACTTGTCGGCAATCTTTTCCGGCACGGGAGCCTTATCGCCGGCTTTTTCGGCAACCTTGTCGCCGCGATCGCGATTCGACGCCGTTCGCGCCTCGGGATGCCGCGGCGTCCAGTCTTCCGGCGGAAACGCTACGCGCCAGAACGTCGGATGCGGCGTTGTAAATTCGAGCCCGATCTCGGCTTTCCCCGAGCGTACCGGTCCGAGAAACGCCACATGACATTCGTGCTCTTCCTGGGTTTTCTTGTGCTGGAGCATGACCTTTGAGCCGCTGGTCAGCTTCGCGGCGAGCAACACCAGCGCGCCGTGCGCATTGATCGCCAGCGTTTCGGTCTCTTCCTCAAACTTGTGTCCCTGTGGGTCCGTCCCGCGAATCCGCACCGCCACTTGCATCAACACGCGCTGGCTGCGGCGTCGCGCCCCCGTATTCGGCGTAGTATTCGAGCTTTGAGCCATCCCAACCTCTCTGGCTTAACTATACCCCCCGATACCCCCCTGTCGAGCTTCGCCCTCGGTCCCGATTCCTAACATGCAAACGGGTACAACTTGCCTTCACCTCCCGTTGTGCGGCGCGGTCTCAGCTCGCCGCGACTTTGCAGGGCGGGGCCTGCTCCGCCCGGCCGCCGCATCTTGGCATTCTCGCCGCCAGTCAAGAATCTATCATCCTGAACGAAGCGACCCGACGCTTTCTCTTTCGCGTTCGCGCAGAACGATCTCAGCGATCCTTGTAGGGCGCAGCCGCTGCGCCCCAGTTTGCACGGGCGTAAAAAAATAAGCCGCGATCCGGTTTTTCGGATCGCGGCCCCAGAATTTCAATATGAAATGCGGCTTCTATCCGCGCTGGTCGATGGGCACGTAATGCCGCGTGTCGTGGCCAAGATAAATCTGCCGCGGCCGCGCTATCTTCTGCTCGGGGTCAAGCAGCATCTCTTCCCACTGCGCGATCCACCCCGACGTTCGCGGAATCGCGAACAGCACTGGGAACATCGTCGACGGAAACCCCATCGACTGGTAAATCAACCCGGTGTAGAAGTCGACGTTGGGATACAGCTTGCGCTTCACGAAATAATCGTCTTCGAGCGCGATGCGTTCGCACTCCAGCGCGATCTCGAGCAGCGGGTTCTTCCCCATCAGGTCGAAAACTTCGTACGCCACCTTCTTGATGATCCGCGCGCGCGGATCGTAGTTCTTGTAAACGCGGTGACCGAAGCCCATCAGCTTGGTTTCGCCGGCTTTCACGCGCTTGATGAAGTCGGGCACCTTCTGCACTGAGCCGATTTCCATCAGCATGCGCACGACTTCTTCGTTGGCGCCGCCATGCAGCGGGCCATACAGCGCCGCAATCGCCGCGGCCGTCGCCGAATACGGATCGACGTGCGAGCTGCCCACTCCGCGAATCGTGTTTGCCGAACAGT
>Ga0307474_10003026_pt1 | contig 12112 bp, 10 predicted proteins | sample atmos_gasesECM1C_2_FD_203312 | JGI IMG/M metagenome (GOLD analysis project Ga0307474, IMG submission 203312) | Hardwood forest soil microbial communities from Morgan-Monroe State Forest, Indiana, United States - atmos_gasesECM1C_05 | ecosystem: Environmental > Terrestrial > Soil > Temperate... | reverse complement strand
GAGTTTCCGCGTTGCCGCCCAGCGCCACGGCGATGCTTTCAGCAAGATTCGGACGCGACGGCAAACGCGATTCCAGCAGCGCGCGCACGTACCGTTTTACCTGCTCTTCCTGTGCGGGACGAATTACCCCGGGAAGATTCAACGTGGTCATCAGGCGCACGGTGCCGACCGGCAATTGCGCGTTTTGTTCGACCACATGGTCGCGAAGAATGTTGATTTCCAGACTGCCCCCACCCAGATCCGCAATGCAACGCGGCGACGATTCCGGTCCGAGCGCCGCGATGGCCGCTTCCCTGCCCAAGCGCGATTCTTCCGTTCCGCTGATCACCTGCAACGCGATTCCCGCCTTCTGCTTGATATCCCGGACGAAGGCGTCGCGATTGCGTGCTTCGCGCGACGCGCTGGTGGCCACGGCGCGATAGCGCGTCACGCCGAATTCATCCATGATTTCCTTGAAGTGGCGGAAAGCCTTCACGCCTTTCTTGACAATGTCCTCGCTGAAGCGGTGTCGCAGAAACACGCCTTCCCCAAGACGCAGCGAATACCGCTCGTTATGCAGCGGCTCAATATCCAGCGCGGAATACGCGCGTGCGACGGAAAGGCGCACTGCATTGGAGCCGGCATCAATCGCGGCGATGTGGACCGGCTCAGACATGCGCAGAGTTTACCGCCAGAGGTGCGCCAGTGCAGCGGAAGGCGTGTATTTGGTCGCGCGAATGCCCAACTGCTCGGCGATGCGCTGGCGAAGCTGCTTGTTCACCGAGGAGACGCTGGCTTCGCCGTCCAGCTCGAGAAAGTTGTGGCGTTTGGCCATCACTTCGAACTCACGCTTGATCATCGTCTGATACCGAATGAACGACCAGTAGAGATCATGGGAGAGCGACATGTCGCGCCCGGCCTCCCAATAGCTGATGGCTTGCGCTTTCTTGAACTCCCGGGCGAAAGCAGTCTCCGGACGTACATTCAGCCAAAATGTCAGGTGCGGCCGCAACGCCATCGCGTACAACCCGCTGATGTAATCGCGATTGATGCCGCGCACTACGCCGCGCGCGATCAGGGTGAAGATGAAGCGATCCGCCAGCACCACCGTGCCGGAGCGCAGCGCGGGAAGAATCCGATGCTCCACCTGATCGAAGAAGTCCGTGGCGTACATCAGCGAGAGCGTCAGCCGGGTTACCGCGTTCTTGGCCAGCAACTCATCAATGTCACGCCCGACCAGGTTCGAACGCCGCAGACCGCTGGTCTGCACGGCAAACCCTTCCGATTCGAGCCACTCCTGCAGCAGTGCGATTTGCGTCGATCGCCCCGATCCATCCATTCCTTCGATGACAATCAGGCTCCCAGTGATTTCGCTGGGATCGAAGCCGACCAACGCTTCTCCGTAAAAATATTGCGAAGCTTCTTCGTCGGTCGGGATTTTCGTGGCCGGCCCGAACACCGGCGCTGACGTGGCATCGGGGGTAGCGGTTGTTGTCGCCGCCACTGCCTTCTCTTTGTCTTTTTCCTGGTCGGACATAGCTATTCCGCCTCGGCCGCCCGCGGCGCGAAGCGCTTCAAGTCGATCTTTGAAGCCACGATATCGCGCATCTGCTTCTGCAATTTGTTGACCGGGATGGTTCCATCAAGCACCACGAAATTATCCGTATCCACCATCTTGTCGTACTCCTCCAGAATGCGCGCCTGAAACAACCGAAAGCTCTCCGACCGATCGTACGACAATCCCAGATCCATCCCCGCCTCGTAATATTTCAGCTTGGGACGTCCGCTCAGGATGCGATGCACGGCGACATCGAGCGGCGCGCGAAAATAAAATGTGATGTCCGGAATCGGCGCGAACCTATATAGATTGCGCAGCCAGCGCGGCGGGCACCCGCGGGAAGCATCGCGCGCAAACGCCGTATAAATGTAGCGGTCCGCCAGCACCAGATAGTCGCCTTGCAGCAAAGGCATAATCTGCCGCTCGCAGCGGTCCGCAAAATCCGCTGCGTGCAGCAACGAGAATGTCGTCGGGGTCAGCAACCGCCGCTGCTTTCCGCGCCGGGTCGCGGACTTGACCAGCGGCGACGAGTTCCACTCCGTGAAGTGCAAGCGGTAACCGCCAATCTCCAGCCACCGCTTCAGCAAATATAATTGCGTGCTCTTGCCCGATCCGTCCGTGCCCTCCACCACAATAAGCGCCCCCGGATAAGCGCGGCTGGGAACTGGACGCCCCGGCTGGGGCAGCGTGGATTTGGCCGCTTCCGGCCGCGGCGCCGCTTTTTGCTGTGGATCCTGTGTTTCCGTTACGTTTGTCGGCACAATCAACTCGTCTTGGTTGGAGCCTATTTAGGTTTTGTTACAACGTCATTACAACACAGCGGGACGGGTGCGAGCAAAGCGGATGCATTTCTTCAGAATACGGTGATCTTGAAGTGCAGGAACTTCTTGGGATTTTGCCGGAAGTCCCCGATCAGTAACCGCAGATCCCCTGTCAAACCGCTAAGGTTGTCGTACAACTGAGGATCAGAAAACATTTTTCCGACGCTGGTAGTGTTATCGTTCAGCTTCGCGCTGGCGTTGGCCAGATTGGTGCTTGTGTCTCGGAGCTTGTTGTACAGCGTGTCGTCGGTGGCCAACTTGCCCAACGACCCCTTACCCTCGCGAACGTCGCTGATCATTGCATTCCCGCTGCTCAGCGCCTTCTTGGCTTCGTCGTACAGCGAAGGATCATACAGCAGCTTTCCGAGGGTTCCCTTCTGGCTGCGCACATCGCTCATGATTACGTTGACGTTGTCGACCGCTGTGTTCACCTTGCCGTACAACTCATCAGAAGCCACCAATTTCCCCAGCGTGCCTTGCCCTGCCTGGATACTGGAGACTACGTCGTTGGTTTTAGCCAGCACGCCATTCAGGTTCTTGTAGACCTGATCGTCGGTAAGCAGTTTGCCCAGCGTACCGCGTCCCCGCTGCACCCCCGCGAGCAGATCCTTCACGTTATCAGAGAGTGCCTGCAGGTTCGCCAGGACGTCGGCGCTCCGTTCCACCACTTCCTTGATGGCCTTCTCTTCCGTGCCCGTAACTTCCTGGCCTTCCTTGAGTGGCACACCGGTGAAGCCGCGCGTAATGTTCACCACCCGGTTGCCGAGCAAACCCTCGGTAACCAAACTGGCCGTCGAATCCGTCAGGATATCGGCCTGAAATCTGCGATCAATGCGCAGGATTACTTCAATGTTTTTGTTTTTGTCGGGAACGTGCCCTGGTGTTCGGGGCACCAGCCTGATCGTCTCGACGTTCCCCACTTCGACGCCGTCCACTCGGACCGGCGCGCCGTAAGCCAGATCCGAGACTTCCGGCAAATACGTTTTCAGTCGATACTTGGGGCCGATGAAATTTGTGCCCGTCACATAGAAGATGCCGACCGCGAGCACGAATAATCCAACCAGCACAAACAGCCCAACGCGCAGTTCTGTCCACGTCAGTTGTTTGCGCTGTGCCATTAACCCGCCCCGACCTCGTTAGCTCTTCCGCTCACACAGCCTATCAAAACTCACACCAAAAACTTCTGCAAATACGGGTCTTTCGATTCCGCCAGTTCTTCCGGCGTCCCTTCGAAATACACTCGCCCGTCTCGATAGACCATGAATCGTGTAATCGGCTCGTCGCTTTCCCCTCGACTCGATGCTTTGGCGTCATTCGGCTCTAGCCGCACAACCCGCTTGGATTCCGCATCAAATCGAAATCTCGCCAGTCCAAACCCATCCTGTAATCGATGCGTCGCCATGACGGCAGTTACACCGAACACGTCGCGGAGCTGAAGAATCAGCGTAATGATGGTCTGTGCCGTAACCGGATCAAGTCCCGCCGTGGGCGAATCGTACAGCACAATAGGCGGGCGCGTCGCCAATGTGCGCGCGATGGAAACTCGCCGCCGCATGCCGCCCGAAAGTTCAGAGGGCAGCATGTCCCCAGTATGTTCCAATTCCACAAAGCGTAATGATTCCTGTACGCGCGACTCGATTTCGTCTTCCTCCAGTCGATCTTCGCGCAGCCGATAAGCAACATTCTCAGCGACCGTCATCGAGTCAAACAGCGCGCCTTCCTGAAACACAAATCCGACTTGCCGGCGGTACGTCAGCAGCTCCCGCTCGCGCATCGAGGAAATTTCCTGGCCGAGCACTTCGACCCTGCCTTGCGTCGGCCGCAGTAACCCTGCCGCCAGCTTCAGCGTCAGGGTCTTTCCTGTTCCAGTCTCGCCCAACAGTACCAGCGTCTCGCGCGGCAGCACTTCAAACGAAACGCCGCGCAACACGTCGCCCTCTTCAAATCCAATTTTCACGTTTGTGAAAGCCACCACCGCGGCGGTGCCATTCTGTGGCGGATCGGGCGTCAAAAGATTTTGTCTCCAAGGTACAAAGCCAGCTTGGTCAAGAACAAGTCCGCGCCAATGATCATCACCGACGCCACCACCACCGCCTGGGTAGTCGCGCGCCCCACGCCCTGCGTTCCCCCGCGCACCGTCAACCCTTTGTAACAGCCCACCGTCGCGAGAATGAATCCATAAACAATCGGCTTCATCATCCCCTGCATGATATCCGCAAAATCCAGCGCATTAATGGCCCGCGTCCAGAATTCCACCGCGTTCAGTCGCAGCGAAAAAACGGACGCCACGCAACCCCCCAGCAGCCCAATAAAATCGTTTAGGGCGGTCAGCAGCGGCAGCATCAAAATCCCCGCCAGCACCCGCGGCGTTACCAACTTCCTGCTGGGGTCCGTGCCCATCGCACGCATGGCATCGACCTGTTCCGTCACCAGCATCGAACCCAGCTCCGAGGCAATCCCCGACGCCGAGCGTCCGGCCACCAGAATCCCCGTTAACGTCGGCCCCAGCTCGCGCACCAAGGCGATGGCCACAACGTCTCCGGTCAGCGCAGTCTGTCCGAAGCGCGTAAACTGCGATCCAGTCTGCAACACCATCACCGCACCAATAAAAAAGCCCGCCATCAATACAATCGGCAGCGATCCCACGCCGATATCGTCCATCTGGTCCAAAATGTCCTGGAAATAGCGTGGACCCGTGGCCAGGTTGGCCAACGCCCGCCCGGACATGACCGAATAATCTTGTATGTTGGCAAGTAACTGCTTGAATGCGTCCGTCAGCACTTCGCCCATGGAAATACGTTCCACGGGCTTAGCGTCGCGACCCGCTACCTGGAAAGGAGTGTCTGCCACAATTCCCTATCGATACGGCGCTCCACCGCAAATCATTGTAAGACAAACACTAAGCCTGAAGCGTAACCGTCACCGCCGGTCACGTCAAGCGCTGGGCTCGAAACTGCCACCGTACTAGACGCGCGGACACGCCATCGCTACACTGCTTGTTCCTTATCGACCATGCTCCGCTTCTACACCGCCGGTGAATCGCACGGACGAGCTCTGCTTGCCTTCGTATCAGGATTGCCCGCGTCGCTTCCCATCGATATCGACTTCATCAATCACGAACTGCATCGCCGCCAACTCGGATACGGCCGTGGCGGCCGCCAGAAAATCGAAAAAGACCGCGCCGACATCTTCGCCGGAGTTCGCCATGGCAAGACGATCGGCGCTCCTATCGCGGTGCGCATCGAAAATCGCGACTGGGTCAACTGGGAAAAAGCGCTCCCCGTCGAAGATTCGCCCGATCTCGCCGGCCAAGACAAAAAACTGGTGGCGCCCCGCCCTGGCCACGCCGATCTCGCCGGCTCGCAAAAATTTAATTTTCACGACGCCCGCTATGTTCTTGAACGCGCTTCCGCTCGCGAGACTGCCTCACGCGTCGCGGCTGGAGCGTTTGCCAAGCTGCTCCTTCGCCAACTCGGCGCCGACATCGCCAGTCACACCACACAAGTCGGCCACATAAAACTCGATCGCAAGGCCGCGTGGAACGAAGTCCTCGCGGTCAACGCCGACATTGACTCTCCTCTTCGCTGTGTCGACCCCACCACTCAGGACAAAATGAAAGCCGAAGTGGACAACGCGCTAAAAGCCGGCGACACCGTCGGTGGCATCTTTGAAGTCATCGCCCACAACATCCCCGTCGGTCTAGGCAGCCATGCGCAGTGGGACGACAAGCTTGACGGCCGTATCGCCCAAGCGGTAATGAGCATACAGGCCGTCAAGGGTGTCGAAATCGGTGCAGGAATCACTGCCGCGGGTTCTTATGGCAGTGAAGTACAGGACGAAATTTCCTACGACAAATCGGCACGCCGTTTTCGCCGCAGCTCCAATCGCGCCGGCGGCCTCGAAGGCGGCATCACCAACGGCGAAGACGTAATCGTGCGCGGATATCTCAAGCCCATCTCCACCCTACGCCGTGCCCTGGGCACCGCCGACATGGTCACCAAGGAGCCCGTGCAAGCCGCGTACGAGCGCTCCGACTGGTGCGTCGTCCCTGCTGCCGGAGTCGCCGGCGAGGCCATGGTTGCCCTTGTGCTCGCTGATGCTTTTCTGCAAAAATTTGGAGGAGACTCGCTGGTAGAAATGAAGCGGAATTTCGATGCCTATGCCCGACAAATCGACGAGTTCTGAAGCCACCCAAGCTGCCGCGCCGCCGACCGTTTCCGCGGCGCGCAAGATCTATCCGATCGTCAAATACGGCGATCCCATCCTCGAAAAACCCACCACGCCCATTAAGAAATTCGACGCCGAGCTCGAGCAGCTCTCCGAGGATATGTTCGCCTCTATGTACGCAGCGCAAGGCGTCGGCCTTGCCGCGCCGCAAATCGGCTTGAATTTGAGGCTCGCCGTGGTCGACGTAACCGGTGGGAAAAATCCCGAAGCAAAAATTGTTCTCGCCAATCCTGAAATCATTCACGCCGAAGGCGAAAAGCGCGAAGAGGAAGGCTGCCTGTCCATTCCCGGCTTCCGCGGCTATGTTTTACGCCCACAATTCGTCACCATCAAAGCGCAAAACGCCAAAGGTGAATCGTTCGAGATCCGCGGTGAAGATTTGCTGGCCCGCGCCTTTTGCCACGAAATCGACCACCTCAACGGCATCCTCTTCATCCAACATCTCAGCATGCTGAAGCGTGACCTGATCAAGCGCAAAATCAAAAAGCTCCGCAAGCAAGGCGAGTGGTAGCGGCATGGACAGAGTCCCCGTAGGGGCGCAGCTTTATCCTGAGCCTTTGCGAAGGAACCGCTGTGCCCCAGCTAGGCAACATCTAAGCCGCAAAGCACTGTTCCGCGTACTCACGACTCCAGCCCCGGACTAACCTATGCGCATCCTCTTCTGCGGCACCCCCCACTTCGCCGTCCCTACTTTCATCCAGCTCCTCGCCCAACCCGACATCGAAATCGCCGCGGTAATCACTCAACCTGATCGGCCCAGCGGACGCGGCAGGCACATCAGCGCCTCACCGATGAAAGCCGCCGCGATCGCTGCAAATGTCCCCGTACATCAGCCGGAAAAGATCCGCTCTCCCGAGGCGCGTACCCTCCTTCAGCAACTCGCCCCCGACTGCATCGTCATCATCGCCTATGGGCAAATCATTCCCGCCGCCCTGCTCAACATTCCCAAACTCGGCTGGATCAATCTCCATGCTTCCCTGCTCCCCAAATATCGCGGCGCCGCCCCCATCAACTGGGCCATCGCTAATGGAGAGGCGCAGACAGGCCTCACCACCATGCGCATCGACGCCGGCATGGATACCGGACCCATGCTCTTGCAAGAGGAGATTGACATCACCCCAGAAGAAACGGCGCCCGAACTAGCCGCCAGCATGGCCGAAGCCGGCGCGCCGCTGATGCTCGAGACTTTGCGAGGACTCACCGTCGGAAAGCTCACCCACCGCCCGCAAGATAATGACCGAGCCACCTACGCCCCGCTATTAAAGAAAGAAGACGGCCGCATCGACTGGAATCGCCCCGCCCAAGAAATCTACAATCGCATGCGCGGCTTCGCCCCATGGCCCGGAGCGTACACATCATTCCGCGGCCAGACCTGTCACCTCTGGGCTGAGCCGTTTTCCCTGCGGACGATCACCGGCGGCGCCCCGGGAACCATTTTTCACGAGGACACGCAGGTCCTAATCGCATGCGGCGACGCAACCTTATTGCGTCTCCTATCCGTCAAAGTGGAAGGGCGCAAGCAAATTTCGGCGGTGGAATTTGCCAATGGCGCCCGGTTGACTGAACGGGAACGCTTCGATAACGCCTGAATTGCACCGAGCCGAACGCTAAGGCATACTTTCGTATCGTTCCATTTCAAATTGCTCAAGATCAATAGGGTCCATAACCCTTTCGGATATTGTTGTACCGGGAGACCGTAGTTCATGAAAATCATTCGGTTCATACCAGCCCCACGGAAGTTGCCTTCTCAAGTGAATTCGCTTTTTCAGGATAAGTCGCCTTTTCGCGCTCACGAATTTCTCCGACTCGCGGCCTGCTGTCTCCTGACCTTGCATCTCTCGTTCGCGCCGATTCTCTCCGCCGGGCCAGCGGAAAATTCCTCCTCCACCAAGGCTGTGCCCGCAAAGACTGGCGATCCTATTCTCAAAGTCATGCAAGCCGAGTTGTCCCGCGCCACTACGTCACTCGCGAAATCGGATCCCGCGCCTTATTTCGTAAGCTATACGGTCAATGACCAAGACATCGTCGTGCTCGTCGGCTCCTACGGCAGCTTGCTGACCGACGCCGCGCTGCAGCGCCGTCAAGCCGATGTCGTCATGCGTGTAGGCTCCCCCGCACTGGACAACACGCACGGTCAAAGCCGCGTCAGCGGCATGACCTCCGGCACGCTGCCCCTCGGCGATGATCCTGATGCCATCTCCCGCGTTCTCTGGGAGCTCAGTGATCGCGAATACAAGCGCGCCGCGCCCGCATTCCTCAACGTCAAGACCAACACCGCCGTGCGCGCCGAAGAAGAAGACAAGTCTCCCGACTTCTCCAATGAAGCGCCGCAGACGCACACCGGCGAAGCGCTGAAGCCGCAATCTTTCGATCGCACCGCATGGGAAGGCGAGATTCGCCGCCTCTCCGGTGCGTTTCGCAAATATCCCGGCGTCTATTTCGCCAGCGTTATTCTTCAAGTGCAAGATTCCAATTCCCGCCTGGTCTCCAGCGAAGGCACCGCAATCGCCTCGCCCAGCTCCACGACCCGCCTGATTATGGAAGCGCAAACGCGCGCCGATGACGGCATGGATCTGATCCGCGTCGAAACGTTTCAAGCCCCCTCCGCCGCCAGCCTTCCCAGCGAAGCCGATCTCGCTGCCAAAGTTGACAAAATGGCCGCCGACCTAAAAGACCTCCGCAAGGCTCCTGTAGCCGAGCCTTACGACGGTCCCGCGCTGCTTAGCGGGCGCGCCGCCGCCGTCTTTTTTCACGAAGTCCTCGGCCATCGCCTCGAAGGCCATCGCCAGCGCGACGAAGACGAAGGACAAACCTTCACCAAGAAGGTTGACCAGGAAGTCCTGCCCAAATTTCTCAGCGTGGCCGACGATCCCACCATCCACGAACTCGCTGGATTGAAACTGGCTGGCTCCTACGACTACGACAATGAAGGCTCTCCCGCGCAACGCGTCGAAGTTATCCAGAATGGCGTCCTCAAGAATTTCCTGATGTCCCGCATGCCCATCAAGAATTTTGGCCTCTCCAATGGTCACGGCCGCAATCAGCCCGGCCTCATGCCCACCGGCCGCCAGGGCAACTTAATCGTCACCTCCACGCAAACCGTTCCCGAAACGCAGCTCCGCCAAAAACTGATCGACGAAGTGAAACGCCAAGGCAAGCCCTATGGTCTTTATTTCGACGACATCCAGGGCGGCTTCACCCTGACCACCCGCCAGCTTCCGCAAGCATTTCAAGTCCTCCCCGTGGTCGTTTATCGCGTTTACGCCGATGGCCGTCCCGATGAATTAGTCCGCGGCGTCGATATCGTGGGCACGCCGCTTGCCGCGCTAACCCGCATCGTCACCACCGGCGACCAACAGCACGTCTTCAACGGCGTTTGCGGTGCGGAGAGTGGCAGCGTCCCTGTCTCCGCCGTGGCTCCCGCGATGCTGTTTTCTGAAATGGAAGTGCAAAAACGCGGCCACTTGCACGAGCGGCCGCCCATCTTGCCTCCGCCCGGTTTTGAAAGCACTACGACCACCGCGCAAAGCGACTCATCCAAAACAGAGGTGAAGCCGTGAAAATCGCCCGCACGACGTTCACCCTTGCATGCGCAACTCTTCTCGTTTCCAGCAGCTCTTCGCTGTATGCCAAACACGGCGCCAAATCCAAAGATGACGCCACCAAAACCGTCGCCGCGGACCCACTAGCCGCCGCCCGCGTCGCCGCCGGTGGCGATGCCCTCCTCGAAGCTCTGCTAACCGAGCTCGACCGCTCCAAAGCGCAGCTAAAGATGGACCAGGTCGCTGCTCCCTATTACATCGAATACCGCGTCAACGACGTCGACGAATATCAAGCTGAAGCCGCCTTTGGCGCCGTGCGCGAGAGCCAGCGCGTCCGCTATCGCGTTCTCCGCGTCGTGGTGCGCATCGGCGACTACAAACAAGACAGCTACTACAACCAGGGTATGGGCGAAACAAATGTCCTTCCGCTCGACGACGACCCCATCGCCCTCCGCCACCAGATTTGGCTCGCCACTGACGACGCCTACAAAGCCGCCGGCCAGGCTCTCACCGAAAAACAAGCCGCCCTCAAGCAGTTCAGCGCCGATCTGAATCCCGTGGACGATTTCGCCAAGGCTCCAGTCGTCGCCGACGTAGAACCCACCGTCTCTCTCCGCGTCGATTCCTCCGCCTGGAAGAAGACTTTGGAAGACGTCACCAACCTGTATCGCCAGTATCCCGACATACAATCCGTCAGCGCCTCGGCGCGTTTTTCCGCAGTCAACGAATATCTCGTAAATTCCGAAGGCACCGTTACCCGCTCCGGCAAGAAAACCTACAACGTCACCCTCAACAGCTCCGCACAAGCCGCCGACGGCATGCGCCTAACGCGCAATCCCTTCTGGATGGTGGCCAAAGCCGAAGAGCTTCCCACCCGCGATGCACTTCTAGCCGACGCCAGGAAAACGCTGGACACTCTTGTAGCCCTGCGCCAAGCCCCGATCGTAGAAGAGGACTATCGCGGTCCCATTCTCTTCGCGCCCGATGCCGCAACCGACGTGGTCGCCTCGCTAGTCGGCACGAACGTTCTCGGCCGCAAGCCGCAGCTTGGCCGCCCCAACCGCACCGTAGGCGCCTTTGCCACCAGCTTCAAAACCCGTGTGCTCCCCAATTTTCTCAGCGTTGTTGACGATCCCACCTTGCGCGATTTTCAAGGCAAGAGCCTGGTCGGCAACTATGAAGTCGACGACGACGGCGTAAAAGCTCAACCGGTCACTCTCGTCGACAATGGCACGCTCATCAACTATCTCGTCGGACGCCAACCCATTCGCGATTTCCCCGCTTCCAACGGACATGGCCGCGCCGGCACCGGCGCCTATCCCGCCCCAAACCTCGGTGTCCTGTTCCTGAAAAGCAAGGAAGCGCAATCCCCTGAAGAACTGAAGAAGCGCGTAGTGCAGATGATCACCGACCAGGGCAAGCCCTACGGCTATCGCGTCGAAACGCTTGGTCCCGGCAACTCTCCGCGCCTGCTCTATCGCCTTTATCCCGACGGCCATGAAGAGTTGGTCCGCGGCGCCGTCTTCAGCGAACTCGATGTGCGCGCCCTGCGCAGCGACCTGATTGCCGTAGGCAACGACCCGCAAGTAAGCAATCGCGCCGGCGGCATAGCCACCACGGTAATCAGCCCTTCGCTCCTCTTCGACGAGCTAGAAGTAAAGCGAGCCGACACCAGCAAAGACAAACTCCCAGACTATCCGGCTCCCCCGCTAGAGAAAAAATGACCCCAGAAGGAATTCATCACAGAACACAGAGGAGCATCTTTGTTCCTCTGGGTTCTCTGTGTCCGATCTCAGTGCCCTCGGTGTTAAATTCCGACGCCTTTTCTTCTCCGCGACATCAGCGCGCCGCCTCCGCGCCCTCTGCGTTAAATTCCTCGGTGTTCTCTTCCCATGAGTGACGATACCGCTCTCGATCCGATCGACGCCCCCCCGCCTGAACCCTCGCTAGATTTCCGCAAGCGCCTCGAAGAGCTAGGTCAAATT
>Ga0307474_10003025_pt1 | contig 12114 bp, 10 predicted proteins | sample atmos_gasesECM1C_2_FD_203312 | JGI IMG/M metagenome (GOLD analysis project Ga0307474, IMG submission 203312) | Hardwood forest soil microbial communities from Morgan-Monroe State Forest, Indiana, United States - atmos_gasesECM1C_05 | ecosystem: Environmental > Terrestrial > Soil > Temperate... | reverse complement strand
TTGGCGCACGGCCGCATCGTTGACCAGCAGAAATCTCAGACTGTCCCGGGCGTGCACCCACAGGGGCTGTGGGCTGCCATTGAAAATTTGCGCATAACGCTGTTCGGCACGCAACGCCTCGATGCCGGCCGAGTCGCGCTCCCCGAGCAGCGCCGTGATGATGATGCTCAACCCCGACAAGGACGCGATGAACGACCAGATCGTCATGAGGCCCTGCAGCTGGTTGAATTGCGCAAAGACGCCGAGGCTGAACGCGGCGCTGATCGCGGTCATCGTCGAAATCACAAACGAAGCCCCGGCGGCGAGAACCAGCCCGAAGCGCATTGCGCTGACGACGACGAGTATGAATGCAAACACCACGATCAACGGTCTGCCGAGGTCCGATGGCGCCAGCATGATCGAGGCGCAACAAACCAGCAGACCGAGCAGCCACAGGCTCCCCTCGGCCCAGTGAGCCGTGAAGCGCTCGAAGCTCTTGCGGTTGTAGGCCATCAAAATGGGGCCCACGAGCAGCGCGCCCGCGGTGGCGTTGCCCCACCAGCGAACCCAGTGACTCGGGTCGGTCGCGAAATCCTTCATTCCCGCGAAGTAATATCCCGGGAGGCTGAAGATGGGCGCCAGCGTCATGCCCGCGCCGATACCGAGGATGAACAACGGAACGTCCTTCGCGCGCGAAAATGCCGGATCAAAACCGCTGCGCTCGAGCAGCAACGCCGAAGCCCAAGCGCCGCTTGCAAGACCAATTCCCACGCCGATTCCCGCGGCCAGAGGCTGTTGACTCCAGAGTATGATCGCTACCCCTGCCAGGAAGACGGCGGGCCAGACGCGTCGGCCGAATCGATAGGTTACCGCCACGGCGATGCCGTTCGGCAGATAGGAGAGGGTCAGGCTGCCGCCTATGCGATGCAGCGAGATGCCAAACGCCGCCACCGCAAAGATAGAGATGAAAACGAGCAGGAGGCGAAGTGCTTTAGTGGTGATGCGATCGGCAACGAGCATCGAAATGCCTTGAGCGGGGTGAGCGCGACCCATTGTAGGTCAAGTCCCCAATTTTTACTTAACGCCCGCGAATTGTGCGCACACAACTTATTCCTTTGCAAAGAGCCGATTCGCGCGGCGGCTTTCCGCAAGATTTGCTTATGTTGCTTGCCGGCCTTGACATAAACAGAGCGCGTGTCGCCACCAAGAGACGCCGATCACGCTTTCATTCTGCTCACTTCGTCAATATCTTGAGCACCCGTACCGTTCCTGGGAAAGGATTTATGGCAACCCCGATAAATGCCCCGATGGCAGGAGAGATATGGCATCTCAGCATCGAGGACCTGTTTCAGCCGGTGCAAGAGGCGCCGCGTCTCGGCGGCGACGGGCCCTTCGTCATTAATCTCAGCGTCTCGACCGCGCCGATCAGCGTTCCCACGAAAGCGTTTACCAACAGCCGTCTCGACGCACATGTCTATCAAATTCAAGTGACCGAAGATGGACGTATGCGATTTCGCCTCAGGCTCGGCCCGTTTACTTCCGAGGACGAGGCCGATGCCATCCTGGCAGAGGTTCGCGATACCTACCCCGGTGCACTCACCGCCACCGCCGGCGCCGCAGATTTGCGCGTCATTGCCAGCATGCAGGCCAAGGCTGAGCAACGGCAGTCCAGTCAGAAGCAAACGGACTTGGTGATCGAAAAGTCTGTCTCGCAGAAGATCGCCGCCGAAAAGTCTGTGCCCGAAAATGCACCTGCCGAAAAGGCAGCCACGCCCAAGGCAGCCACGCCCAAGGCAGCCACGCCCAAGGCAGCCGAGCCCAAGGCGGCCGAGCCCAAGGCAGCCAAGGCAGCGACGCCCGAGGCTGTCACGCCCAAAGCAGTCATGCCCAAGGCGGCGACGGCGAAAGCAGCGGTTCAAGAAAGCCCGGTCGCTGCGAAAGCGGAGGCGGGTGAAATTTCGATCGACATCGCTTGGCCGACGCCCGAGCTGGTGTTGCCGCAGAGCACTGCGCCGCGTACCGCACCCACCGCGCTGCCGGAGTTGGATGTCCCCTTGCCAACCATTTCGAAGCGCCCAGCAGCGCCGGTTGCTCCCGTTCTAAGCGAGCAGGTCGCGCCGGCGCCGAAACCCGTTGAATTGCAGCTCGCGCCGCCGTTCTCAATCGCGAGCGTCGCGCCCGTGCTCACCGAGGTGGTGACGCCCACAAAGACGTCTGCGCCTAAGATCGCCTCGCCGCCGCCCGCCGCTGTTTCGGCGCCCGTTCTTACCGAAGCGGTGCCAAAAAGCAAGGCACCCGCGCCGTTCGCGCCTACCATGCCGGCAACTGCAGCGGCTCCGGTCGCGGTTCTGCCGCAGCAAGCGACCATGCCGTCGACGAAGCCGGCTGGGCCGGCGAGCGTCGCGCCGATCGAACCTGCCAAACCGGCGGTATCGAAGAGCGTCGCGCCTATCGAACCTGCCAAACCGGCGGTATCGAAGAGCGTCGCGCCGATCGAGCCTGCCAAACCGGCGGTATCGAAGAGCGTCGCGCCTGTCGAGCCTGCCAAACCGGCGGTATCGAAGAGTGTCGCGCCGATCGAACCTGCCAAACCGGCGGTACCGAAGAGCGTCGCGCAGATCGAGCCTGCCAAACCGGCGGTATCGAAGAGCGTAGCGCCGATCGAACCCGTCAAACCGGCCGCGCCGAAGAGCACTGCACCAATTGAGCCCGTCAAACCGGCGCCTGTTCTTACGCAGTCGCTCTCAGCTGCGCGCAAGTTTTCCTCGGGGAAGTTTCGAGCGCTGTTGGGTAAACCGATGGCAAGCAAGCTGACGTCGTTGCAGCATGTCGTTGTCGCAACCGCTCCGGCGCCCGCGCCGCGAGAGGTCAAAAAGCTCGACGAACCTCTGGAGAGTCTGGAGTCGACGCAAACCATGCGCGCGCTGACGCCAACAGAACTCGAGGACAACGAAGCGTCACGGTGGTTCGTCATACAACTGGCGGTCGCGGATCACGCTTTTGATCCGGATGCGGTGCCAAATCTGGATATCTTCAGCGAGTACCGGCTGTATTCGGTAGCGGGACAGGATGAAGGTCGCGTCGTGCATTCGCTGCGCCTCGGATTCTTCCGCGAAGAGATTGGCGCGGTCGCGGTCGCGAGCTATCTTGCCGCCTATTGGGACGAGCCAACCATAAAACGAGTCAGCGTTGCCGAACGCGAGCGATTTGCCGACCAGCGAGTGGAAGCGCGCAAAGATGTCGGCGCGACCGGCAGGCACGCGGTGATAGAGATTACCGACGAACTGGTCGCACGCCGCCGCCGATCTTCCAAGTCCTCTGCTTCGTGGAAGCCGTCGAACCGCCCGATTTAGCGCCATGCGTCCGCCCGAGCAGCTGTCCGCATTGTCCGCGGACAGTGTCCGCGGCCACGACGATCTCTACTCTGAGAAAATTAACCCTTTAGAAATAGCGGTTTAACTCTCCTAAGGAGCCTGGCACGGCTCTTGCTTTGCTATCCATGGGAATCGAATCCCCGGACTAGACAGCAAACCTTTCAGGAGACGTTCATGAATACCCGGATTTATTCAAAACTAGCCGCGTTCGCCATCGCCCTGATGATGAACAGCGTCATCATTGGCGGCGTCGCCTATCTGTTCGATGCCCAGACTCAGCAACATGTGTCGGTGATTTCATTCGCGAAGCGGCTTGCCGCCTTTCAGTGGCTCATTTGAAGCGGCGACAAATCTGTGAAGCCCGGTGATCTTGGCGCTAGTATGACCCATCGAACCCACGGAAACGAAGGCAGTGCCCATGGTCAATATTCGGTTCTTGGCAGCGCTGGTGGCGGCGATGACACTCGCGTCGGCGGTCGGGCAAGCGCGCGCGCGCTCCGAGTTCTCCATGGCGCAGGTGTTGCATTACCCATTCGCCACGGAACTGGCAGCGGCCGAACACGGCGACGTGATTGCCTGGGTTTGCAATTTGGATGGGGTGCGCAACATTTGGTTGGCGCGGGGCCCTGGCTTCGCACCGACTAAAGTTACCCAGTATCGAGATGATGACGGGCAGGAAATAACCCAGCTTACATTTTCGCCGGATGGCACGCGGCTCGTGTTTGTCTTGGGCGGCGATCATGATGCCAACTGGCCCGCCGAAGGAAATCTGTCGCCCGATCCGAGCTCCTCGCCTGCTCAGCCGGTGACGGCGATATGGGCAGTACCGGTCAACGGCGGTGCGCCGGTAAAAATCGACGAAGGCGATGCGCCGGTGATTTCCGCTCGCGGTCAAATCGCCTACATCAAAGATGATCACGTCTTTGTCTCTTCGCTCGATGGCGGCAAGCCCGAGCGCCTGTTCTTTGATCGGGGCAAGGACAGCGAGCTGACTTGGTCGCCGGATGGAAGCCGGTTGGCATTCGTGTCCAACCGCGGAGATCACTCCTTCATTGGGGTTTACACAGCGAAAACCACGCCGCTCTTATATCTCACGCCCTCCACCAACAAGGATGAGTCGCCCATTTGGTCACCCGACGGCACACGAATCGCCTATACGCGACGCGCCGGCGATGGCGGGCCGCCGCGCCCGATTCTGACTCGGGAGCCGCGTCCCTGGTCGATCTGGGTTTCCTCGGCGAACGACGGAACCGGGCACGCCGTGTGGAAAAGCCCCAACACGCTTGCCGGTTCCTTTCCCGATGTCGCGGGCGGGGCCAACCTGCATTGGGCGGCCGGCAATCGCTTGGTTTTCATGGCGTATCTGGATGAATGGCCGCATCTTTATTCTGTTGCCGCTGCGGGCGGCATGCCTGAGTTGCTCACGCCGGGCGCTTTTATGGTCGAGCATGTCGCGGAGAGCCGCGATCAGCGTTTCATGATTTACGACGCCAATACGGGTGGCACAGCCGGCGACGACGATCGCCGCCATCTCTTCCGCGTAGCCGTCGATCACCCAGGCTCGGTGGCGCTGACTTCGGGTGAATCGCTGGAGTGGACGCCGGTTGCCGCGGCGGCGGATCGAGTCGCGTTTGTCGCCGCGGGTCCGCAGCAGCCGCCCACCGTGGCAATTTCAAATCTCGACGGGTCGCATCGCGCGTCGCTGCCCGCGGAAACGAACGCGGAATTCCCGCTCGCGCACCTCATTGCGCCCAAGCAAGTCACGTTCAAAGCGGCCGACGGAACCCTGGTGCACGGGCAGCTGTTCGACAGAGGCGCGGGAAAATCCGGCGATCGGAAACCTGCTGTGATATTTCTGCACGGGGGGCCGCCGCGGCAAATGCTGCTCGGGTGGAGTTACATGGACTACTACAGCAACGGCTACGCCGTGAACCAGTATCTGGCGGCGCATGGTTTCGTCGTCCTGTCGGTCAATTATCGTCTTGGCATCGGCTATGGCCTGGCGTTTCATCATCCCGAGCACGCCGGTTTCGCGGGTGCCGCCGAATATCAGGATGTGGTGGCGGGAGCCCGTTTTCTGCAGTCGCTGCCCGCTGTCGACGGCAAGCGCATCGGTGTCTGGGGCGGCTCGTACGGCGGATATCTCACAGCGTTGGCGTTGGCCCGCAATTCCGACATCTTCAAGGCGGGCGTCGATTTGCATGGTGTGCACGACTGGTCGCGGCTCATGGATAGGTTCGGCGGCACACAGGGAACACGCTTCGAGAAGGGCGATCGCGATAAGGCGATGGAGGTCGCGTGGAACTCATCGCCCGACTCACAGGTCGACGGCTGGAAGTCGCCCGTCCTGCTGATTCAGGGAGATGACGATCGCAACGTGCGCTTTCAGCAGACCGTCGATCTCGCACGGCGGCTCGAGGAGAGAAACTTGCCATTTGAAGAACTCGTGCTTCCCAACGAGATTCACGGCTTTCTGCGGCACGCCTCCTGGGTGCGAGCGGATGAGGCTACGGCGAATTTCCTGGCTCGCAGTCTCGGCGTCCCGGAGCAGGAGCAGTAGCCGCGATTCTTTAAGTAGCGCGTTGTCTAAGGCGTTTACGCCGATCCGCAAAGGGGTAGGCGCGCGGCGAATTGGTCGGCGCGCGGCGGCCGGTTGTAAACTCGGCGGCAGTATCGGGATTCGCCGCTTCGCCCGTGCCGAACCCTTGAAGTTTAATGACGCTGGGAAGAAGCGCATTCTGCTGGTCGGAGAAACTTGTGGCGTGCAGTTCACGCTGCGCCGCCTCTCTGCGCCGTTCGGCGGCGCCGTGCTCGCGCCAACCGAGGTATTCCGCTCTCACGTAGGCGGCAGATAGTACAATTCCGCCCACGAGGACCGCGATCAATACAATATCAAAACCCATCGCCCCCACCCTTCGACAAATCTCTCAGCAACACACGTCCGGTCTTGTGGGTTATTCGATCGATTGCAAGGCGCCGGTTCTACTTGTATTGCATTTTACCGTTGACGACCAGGTTAGTAAAATCATTGCCATCCGGGACCATAAATCGGGCCCAATGGCCCCCACGGGCCCCACGCGTCCCAATTCCAGGCAGCATCGTAATAGTTCTGGAAAGCGATGCGTTGCGCTTGCTCGAGGTCGAGTTGCCGGTTCGATACGTATTGCGCAAAATCTTGCTGCGTTCCGATATATAGGCAACCGCACATAACGGGATCGGCATAAACATAATGAATATCATTGCCGTGCACGCGCTCCACAAACCGATTGGCCGGCAGGCGATGCAGCATTGCTTGACGTTCGGCGGTATCAGCAATGCGGACGGAAAAGCCCGCGGCGGCAAGGGCATTTTCCTGTTGAAGAATTCCGGAGGATTGACACGCGGTCACAGCAATCAACAGGACCGCCGCGCCATATACTGGACTCAATCGCACTTTGCCTCCATCCAAAATGTCGGCCGCTGATACTTTCGAGACCCGCACTTTGTATACATCACCGATACCGCCTCAGTCCATCAGACACCGCATTTACTGCGCCGCAATTTTTGGAGCGGCGCTCAGCGCTGCCCTGGCCGGTCGCTCCGATGCCACCGACTGGGCGCTGAGCCACGCACGCATTTATACGTCGCCCGACGCCGTTCCGATCGCGGACGGCACGGCTCTCACCACCGCGCCCGCGGAGCGATTCGGGTATGCGGCGCGCAAGGGCCGATTGGCGCGCGGCATGGACGCAGATTTTGTCGTTCTCGATGGCGATCCATCGGAAGACATCACCGCGTTTGCCCGTGTCCGTCTCACCGTGCGCGCGGGGCGAACGATTTACGATGCCAAAACTCAGCCGGTCAACTAGCGCTACATAATTCAGCGTATGTCCACCGAGGCATGGAAATCCCTAAGCGAGCATCTGGATCAGGCCCTGGAGCTATCCGACGATGAGCGGGGGGAGTGGCTTGAGAATTTGCGTACGCGAGATCCGGCTCTGGCGGCGAAGCTGGCCGAATTGTTGGAGGCGCGGTCGCAGAAGGGGTATTCCGAATTCCTGTCCGGACCTCCGCTGCTTCCCGAGGGCACCGGGCGCATTGCGACGTTGATAGGGCGGCGCGTCGGTCCCTATGTGATCGACGCGGAAATCGGCCGCGGTGGCATGGGCAGCGTGTGGAGGGCACGACGCGATGACGGCCGTTTCGAGGGGTTCGTCGCCGTGAAATTCGTCAATGCTGCGTGGCTCGGGCGGGCGGGCGACGAGCGGTTTCGCACTGAGGGCAAACTGCTCGCCAAGTTCGATCATCCCAATATCGCGCGGCTGCTGGATGCCGGATTGCTGGACGACGCTCAGCCATACTTATTGCTCGAGTATGTGCAGGGAGATCCGATCGATGCGTATTGCGCGAGGAATGCGCTCGACGTCGAGGCGCGCGTCCGCTTGTTCTTGAGTGTTCTCGCGGCTGTCGGCCATGCGCACACTCATCTCATTGTGCATCGGGACTTGAAGCCCGCCAACATTTTCATTACCCAAGACGGAACGGTCAAGCTGCTGGACTTCGGCATCGCGAAGCTGATCGACGGCGACAATCCGTCGGCCGCACTGACGCAATCCGGCTTGGGCCCATTGACGCCTCAATACGCCGCGCCGGAACAATTGTTGGCGCAACCGGTGACCACCGCGACGGACATCTACGCGCTGGGTCTGGTGCTCTACGTTTGCCTGACCGGCACGCATCCGGTGCCTGCGAATACGCGCTCCAGCGCAGAACTCATCCGTACCGTGTTGACGCAAGAACCTGCGCGCGCCTCGACCGTTGCGGCTGGCGCCGGCATCGAGCCGCGTGCGCTGCAGGGCGACCTCGACAACATTCTCGGCAAGGCTTTGAAAAAGAGTCCGTCCGAGCGCTACTCATCGGCGGGTGCCTTCGCCGACGATTTGCGGCACTACCTCAACCATGAGCCGGTGAGTGCCCATGCCGACACGATTCCCTACCGGATTGGCAAGTTTGTCCGCCGTCACCGCAGCGGTGTGCTGACCGGCATCGTCGTTGCCGGCGCCTTGATCGCGACCAGCGTCTTTGCGTTGATTCAACTTTTCGAGGCACGCGCGCAACGGGATCTGGCGCAATATGAAGCAGCGCACGCCAGTGCGGAGAATGAACTCACCGAGTTTCTGCTGGGTGACAGCCTTGGCGGGGCGCCAAGCGGCGTCGTGAGTCAGAAGCTGAATCGCGCGCGCGAGCTGATTCACCGCCGATTTCGCGCCGATCCGAAGTTGCAGGCACATCTACTGACGGGGCTGTCCGGCCGGTATGTCGATGCGGGTGACGCGAACGGCGCCGCCGATGTCATGAACGAAGCCGAGGCAATTAGCCGCCGTCTCAACGATCCGCAACTCAATGCCGACATCGCCTGCGGCAGGGCGCAGGATGCGGCCGAAATCGGCAACCTGGTTCTCGCGCACGAGCAGGAAGCGATCGGATTGTCCAACCTGCGCCGGCTCAGCTGGGTCGCTCCCGGGCAGAGCGCCGAATGCGCCATGGCTACCGCCAACATTGCGCAGCGCGAGGGAAACTATGACCGCGCGATCAGCGTGATGGGCAACACGATGCAGATGCTCGCTCGGTCGGGTCTTGATCACACCTCCAGGTACACGAGCATTGCGCACGAATATGCACGGTCGTTGTCGATGGCGGGAGATTATCGCGGAGCCTGGGCGGCCGAAAAGGCAGTCATGGCAATCGCGACGGACGTCGGACGCGATGACACCGATGCCTACTATGCGATGGTCAATATCGGCAGCGCAGCGCTTCTTGGCGGCGGCCAGCCTTTGAAAGCTCTCGCGCTGTTGGATGCAACGACGGAGAAATCTCGTGCATTCACGGCTAACGCGCAACTGCCATTTTATTTGAATGCCTCGAGGCTTTTGTATCAATCAGCGGCCGGCGTTGCGGGAGAGCAAGATCGGGGACTGATGCAGGCGGGCGACGAAGCCGAGCGGCAGGGTTTGTTGTCCGCGGTGACCACGTTTTACGCCGGTGCAATTCGCGCGGCCATTGATCGCGGCGATCTTGCCGCAGCCGATGCCTACTGGGTCAAGACCGGCCCGTTGGAGACAAAATATCTTGCCGATCCGGCCTGGCGGCGCGAAGCGCTGCGGCTCGTGTTGGTGCATGCACGATTGAACCTGGCGAAACAAGACCTGGCCGGCGCGGCGGACAAAATAAAGCAAGCCGCTGACCTGGTTCCAGCCGAGCGGCAAGCCACCGACCCGCAATGGGAACGTATTCGCGTGCTGCGCGCTGAAATTGAGTTGGCACAGCGCCAATTCGCAGCCGCCGCCGCGGACGCACAGATGGCCGTGGACCGGGCCAAGCGCGAGGCAATCGATCCGAAATCCTCTGCATGGGTCGGAGAGGCGCTGTTGCTGCGGGCCCGCAGCGAATTTGCCCTGGGCGACAAGGCAATGGCGGCGACGAGCGCGCGCGAAGCGCTGGCGCATGTGGAACAAAATCTGGATGCTTCGCACCCGTTGGTTGCCCAGGCAAAAACTCTTTCTAGTGGGATTTGAAATTCACGACGGCGGTGTTGCCGCCGCAAATCAGTACGCCCACGCGTTCCCTTGGGGCAGGCACATACTGGCCCGAAGTCAGTGCCGCAAGCGCTGTCGCGCCGCCGGGCTCAGCCACTACGCGCAGCGCGCTCCATAGCCGCCGCTGCGCATCCAGAATGGCGTCGTCCGAAACCAATACGGTCTTGTCGATGAAGCGCCGTATGATTGGGAAGACCAACTCCCCAACTCGGCGCGGCGCGAGAGATTCGGCCGCAATACCGCCCGCCTCGGCATCGACCGGCCGGCCGGCTTCGAGCGCCCGCGTGAGCGTCGGGGCCTTCACCGGTTCGACTGCGATGATTTTGATCCGCCCCTCATACCACGCCGCAAGGCCGGCGATGAGTCCGCCGCCCCCCACGGCGACCATCAACGTGTGGATCTGCGCTTGATCATCCAACTCCAAGCCGACCGTGCCCTGGCCGAGCATCGTCTCATGCTGGTCGAAGGCGTGGATCGGCATCGCTCCCGACGCAGCGACCCAGGCTTCGCTCGCCGCCAACGCATCGGCGTAGCGTTCGCCGCTGATCACCAATTGCGCACCGTAGTCGGTTATTTGCTGAATCTTGGCGGGCGAAGCGATGCTGGGAACGAATATTTTGGCGGGCGCCTTGAGCTTCATGGCGGCGAATGCCACCGCGGCACCGTGATTTCCGCCCGAGGCGGCGACCACGCCGGCACTGGGGATTTGACGTTTCAGCAAGTTGGTGAATGCGCCGCGCGCCTTGAACGAGCCGGCGTGCTGCAGCAATTCGAGTTTCAGCACCAACGGCGCATCTGTTCCGAAATCGGAACCATCCACTTCGATGACCGGAGTGCGGCGGATGTAAGGCGCGATGATCCCATAGGTGGAGCGGATTTCAGCGGCCGAGATCAATGATTTGCCCCTAGCAAAATGTGGTTAGCCCCATTTCGGAATAGTATCAAGGATAGTGATCGAGCGATCCATCAGCAGCCTCGGGGGGAATTCCGTGGAGCCAGTGCAAATACGCGCTGTTCGTAGCGTCGATTTCCAACAATGGAAGCAGCTTTGGGACGGGTACAACGCATTCTACGGCCGATCCGGCGAGACCGCGCTGGCGCCCGAAGTCACCCTCATGACCTGGGCGCGTTTTTTTGACTCGTACGAGCCGATGCACGCAATGGTTGCGGAACGCGCAGGTGCGATCGTCGGACTCACGCACTTTCTCTACCATCGCAGCACGATTCAGATACCGCCCACCTGCTATCTTGCCGATCTATTCACTGCGGACGCCGTGCGCGGGCAGGGCATAGGTCGGGCGCTCATTGGCGCGGTCTACGAACACGCCAGGCTCTCCGGCTCGCCCCGTGTCTATTGGCAGACGCACGAGACAAACGCCGTTGCCATGCGCTTGTACGAGCAAGTCGCCGAGCGCTCGGGCTTTGTTGTGTATCGACGGTCCGTGTGAATTCGGATCTGATCCTAGTACGATAGGGCCATGGGCAGACTCACCGCCGGCGGCTTGTTCGGACGCTTCCTAGCATCGCTCGCTTTGGTGTTCGCAACCTACAATCCCACCGGATTTTCGTTTGTCAGTTGGCTTGCAGGAAATTTCCCCCACATGCAGCCGATCCAGGCGGTAGTCGGTCTCGTTCTGCTTGCGGTGTGGATATTCTTTGTCCATGCGACCTGGAGATCGCTGGGCACCCTGGGGGTTGCGCTGGGGCTCGCGTTTTTCGCCGCCGTGATCTGGCTGATCAGCAGTTGGGGCTGGCTCAACACGTCCAGCCATACGGCGATGATCTGGGTTGCGCTCTTCTTTATCGCCTGCATGCTGACCTTGGGACTGTGCTGGGCACTGATTCGCGTGCGGGTTTCCGGTCAGCCGGTCGTCGAGGAAGTGGATCGCTAAAGCCTACGATGCGTCAAACCCAGCGCTGATATGTCGTGATCAATGCAACCGATTCACAACACACCGAGCCACGCGAACAGGATCAGGTATTCAAGAACTGCTGTCCTAGAGCTTGCGGCCAGTGGCGCGAATCGAAATTGTTTGGGCCAGACATAGCTCTTGTCACGCGGCCAGTGCAGGCCGTAGTCGGCCGGCACCAGCCGGAATTTGAGGACGGCGATGATGATCAGCGCAACGAGAAGTTGCAGTCCATGCTGCATATACAGCCACGGCAACAGCGGCCCTCGCGGCGAC
>Ga0307474_10003024_pt1 | contig 12115 bp, 9 predicted proteins | sample atmos_gasesECM1C_2_FD_203312 | JGI IMG/M metagenome (GOLD analysis project Ga0307474, IMG submission 203312) | Hardwood forest soil microbial communities from Morgan-Monroe State Forest, Indiana, United States - atmos_gasesECM1C_05 | ecosystem: Environmental > Terrestrial > Soil > Temperate... | reverse complement strand
GTCGCTGGCCGACCGCGAGAGCCTACCCGGGCTTGCCGAGATCAAGGCCCATGCAACCCACAGCCAGGAGCCGCAATGGTTCACGACGGCACCGATCCCCGCGATCCGCAAGGTGCTCGACAAGGCCGGCTGGAGCGTCGGCGATGTCGACCTGTTCGAGATCAATGAAGCTTTCGCAGTCGTGGCGATGGCGGCGCAGCGCGACCTCGGGATTCCCCGCGACAAGCTGAACATCAACGGCGGCGCCTGCGCGCTTGGTCACCCGATCGGTGCGACCGGGGCCCGCCTGATCGTCACGCTGCTGCACGCGCTTGAGGCGCGGAATCTCAAACGCGGCGTCGCGGCGCTGTGCATCGGCGGCGGCGAAGCGACTGCGGTCGCAGTTGAACGGATCACATCCTGAGACTGCGTTCTGACCGAGGCGATGTCCGGAAATGAGGGAACATCGCCATTTCAGGCGCGCGACGATTTCGTCAAAATGCATATGTAATCGATCGAGCTAAGTTTCCCGGGGACAACATTGATTTCGAACTGGCTCTCGTCTGCACTCGCGCGTCACAACATCCACTACGGCTGGGTGATGGTCGGCGTCACCTTTCTGACCGCCCTGATCACCGCAGGCACGGTCGGCGCGCCCGGTGTCTTCATCGTGCCGTTGCAAAAGGAGTTCGGCTGGACCACGGCGGAGATTTCGTCTGCGCTGTCGATCCGCTTCATCCTGTTCGGGCTGATGGCACCGTTCGCGGCCGCGCTGCTGAACCGCTACGGCCTGCGCAATGTCACGCTCTCCGCGCTCCTGATCGTAAGTTCCGCGCTGTTTGCCTCGCTCGCCATGACGAAGGTCTGGCACCTGCTGCTGCTATGGGGCGTCGTGATCGGCATCGGCACCGGAATGACCGCGCTGGTGCTGGGCGCAACCGTTGCCGCGCGCTGGTTCAACGCGCGGCGCGGCCTCGTGGTCGGAATCCTGACCGCCAGCGTCGCAACCGGACAGCTCGTGTTCCTGCCGATCCTTGCCAGCATCACCGAGCGGATGGGATGGCGCGTTGCTCTCACGCTGGTTTGCGTCGTGCTGGGCTTTGCCGCTTTCGCGGTGTTGATGCTGATGCGCGATCGTCCCAGCGATGTCGGCTTGCGTCCGTTTGGCGATCAGGGCACCGCGCCGCTGCCGGCGCCTCCGCCCGCCAACGCGCCGATCATGGCTGCCGCGCTCGGCACGCTGCGCGATGCCGCCCAGACGCGGACGTTCTGGATCCTGTTTGCGACCTTCTTCATCTGCGGCGCCTCGACCAATGGCCTGGTCCAGGTGCATCTGATCCCAATGTGCCTCGATTTCGGCATCCCGCAAGTGCAGGCGGCAAGCCTGCTCGCCGCGATGGGGATCTTCGACTTCTTCGGCACCATCGTGTCCGGCTGGCTGTCGGATCGATACGACAACCGTTGGCTTCTGTTCTGGTACTACGGCCTGCGCGGTCTCTCTTTGCTGATGCTGCCGTTCACCGATTTCTCGTTCTACGGCCTGTCGCTGTTTGCGATGTTTTACGGGCTGGACTGGATCGCAACCGTGCCGCCGACGGTGCGGCTCACTGCGCAGCGCTTTGGCGCCGAGCGCGCCAATCTCGTGTTCGGCTGGGTTTTCGCCGGCCATCAGATTGGGGCTGCGTTTGCCGCATTCGGCGCTGGACTGTCGCGCACGGTGCTTGCGACCTACCTGCCCGCTTTCTTCTTTGCGGGTGCGCTGTGCGTGATCGCCGCGGTGATCGTGCTCGCGATCTCGCGGGCGCCGAAGCCCGTCACGGTCGCTGCGCAAGCCCCCGTGAAAGCTTAGGCCTACGGCCGGATCGCCATGTTCGTGACAGGGCCCGGCGTGCGCAATGGCTCGGCGAGACGCGCGAACTCGCAGAGCAGTGAGCGCGTCTTGCGGGGATCGACGATCTCCTCGACCCAGAATTTCTCTGCGGTCCGAAACGGCGAGCGCAGCTTGTTGAGCCGCTCCTCGATCTCTTCAAGCTTGGCTTGCGGATCGTCAGCAGCATCGATGTCGGCACGATAGGCCGCTTCGATCCCGCCTTCCAGCGGCAGCGAACCCCAATAGGCCGACGGCCAGGCGTAACGCATCGAAAACCGGTCGGCCGGCTGATGCACGACACCGGCAACACCGAAGGAGTTGCGCACGATCACCGTGCACCACGGCACGGTCGACTGGTTGACGGCGGCCATCGCGCGCACGCCGTGACGGATGGTGGCGGCCTTCTCGGCCTCGAGCCCGATCATGAAACCGGGACAATCCATCAGATAGACCACCGGCAGATGGAACGTCTCCGCGAAGTCGACCCAGCGAACGACCTTCTGGCAGGCGTCCGCGGTCCACGATCCGCCGTAGTGGAAAGGATCGCTGGCGAGCACTAGTACCGCCCTGCCCTCCAGCCGCGCCAGTCCGACGATGACCGGCCGGCCGAAATTGGCGCCGATCTCGAAGAAGGAATCCTTGTCGACCACGGCGTTGATGATCGGGCGCATCTTGTAGACCTGCCGGCGGTTGCGCGGCACCGCGGCCAGCAAGGATTCGTCCGATCGTTCGGGATCGTCTTTGCAGGCAATCGTCGGCGGCAGTTCGTAAACCGATGACGGCAGATACGACAGAAACCGCCGCGCATAGGCGAATGCCTCTTCCTCGGTTTCGACCGCCTGATCGATGTTGCCGGCGCGGGTCTGGATGTCGGCGCCGCCGAGTTCCTGCTTGCCGAGATCCTGACCCAGCCGCTTCACGACCGGCGGACCGGCGACGAACATCGCGGACGCCTTCGTCATGATCGAATAGTGGCTGGCGGCAAGCCGCGCCGCGCCGAGGCCCGCGACCGAGCCGAGCCCAAGTCCGACCACCGGCACGCGAGCAAGGTTGGCGGTGGTGTACGCGTACCATCGTGTGCCGCCGATTCCGCCCGGCAAATTGGCTGCGCCCTTGGTCTCGATGGTTTTCACCGAACCGCCGCCGCCGGAGCCTTCGATCAGCCGGATGATCGGCAGGCGAAAGTCATGCGCCATCTCCTCGGCCATCAGCGGCTTGGCCGAGATCGAGGCATCGGCCGAGCCGCCGCGCACGGTAAAATCGTCACCAACCACGACCACGGTGCGGCCATCCACCTTGCCGCGGCCAAACACGCAATTGGCCGGCGTCAAGTTGGTCAGTTCGCCTTTCTCGTCATAGTCGCCGGTGCCAGATACAGCGCCGATTTCATGAAAGCTGTCGCGGTCGAGCATTCGCTCGATGCGCTCGCGAACGGTAAGCCTGCCCTGGTCGCGCTGGCGCTTGACCTTGTCGGCGCCGCCCATCTGGCGCGCAAAGGCTTCGCGCCGGGCCAGTTCATCGAGCTCCGGCTTCCAGTTCATCTTGTTGCTTTTCTCCGACAGGCCGCTGGGACAGCAAGCAGGCCTAATGCGGCCCGCCCCGCGCGCCCTGGCCGAATAGCGCGCTCTCGCTATCCTCTAACATAGCCCGAATGGATGCGCTCAATTCAAGCAGCTTTGGCGCAACGTCCTTATGCAGGCGCATCTCGTCATAGATATTGGAGAGAAGACCGATCGTGACCACGACATAGGTCTGGTATTGGGGCGACCATAGCGGGATCGCCAGTCCGTTGATGTGCGGGCTCCACAATCCGCACGACGTCACATAACCCTTCTCGCGCAAGGAGTAGCGATCTGCATCGAGCCGCGGCCGCAGCAGCTTGGCGCTTTCGGGAATTTCGCGCTCCATGTCCGCAAGCAGGGCCTCGGCGGCTTCCGGCGAGAGCGCGGCTGCATAGGCATGGCCCGCGGCAGTGCTCGCGATCGCAATGCGCGTGCCTGAGGTCGAGGACAGGCCGATCGCATTCGCAGCACGGCCGACTTCGAGGTAGACGAGATGGAAGCGATCCGGAATGACGAAGCCCACGGTGCCGGGCAATTGCTCGGCGACCTCCTGCAATCGCATCCGGATCAGATGACGCAACTGCAAGCCCCGCATCATCGAGGTGCTCATCGCCACTGCACTCGGACCGATGCGGTACTTCTGATCGCGCGGCAGATAGACGAGCTGGCCCATGCGAGTCAGCGTGTGCGTCAGCCGCGATACGGTTGAACGCGGCAGACCGCAGCGGCTGGAGATTTCGAGATTGCCAAGCCTTGCCTCGTGCCCTTCGAAGCAACGCAGAATATCGAATGCACGCGACACCACTTGAATGACGTCACCTTCGCCGACAGCTTCATGCGCAAGCACTCCCTGCCTGCTCAGCCGCTCTGAGCGCCGCCCCATGCCGTCCTCCTCGCATTCCGCATAGCGGAACTAAATTCCACTTTGTTGGACAAACTAGCTCAGGCAGTGTGACGCGACAACTAGATGCAACCAAATCAGCGCTTCGAAAAAACTCGCAACTCTGTTCGCATAGCGAAACGTGGAACCGGTCATGGCAGAGATCGAACTATTAACCGAAGTCGCAGGGCGCGTTTGCGCGCTTGCCGCACAAGCCGGCAGCCGCATCACCGCAGGCGATGATGTCGTCATCGTCGAGGCGATGAAGATGGAAATACCGGCCACTTCACCCGCGGCCGGAACGATCAAATCAATATTGGTTAAAGTCGACGATATGGTTAGCGAGGGACAGGTGGTCGCAATTCTTCAGATCTGAACGACGTCCTCACACCACCTGCTCGACCGGCTGCAAATCGATGTCGAAGGTTTCGAGAAACTTCGAGGTCATGATGTAGAAGCCGACCGAGAGCTGCAATTCAACCAGTGCAGCCGGCGTCAGTTTCGCAGCAATTGCGTTGAAAGTTGCATCGGTCGGACGGCGCAGACGAATGATCTCGTCGGTAAAGGCGAGCGCCGCGCGTTGCAGCTCGTTAAAGCAGCTTGCCGCCTCCCAGTTCTCCAGCGCCTCGTTCTGCTCGTCGGTGACCCCGACATTCTTGCCGATGCGTTTGTGCGCCACGATTTCATAGGGCGCTTCGCACAGAATGCCGGTTCGCGTGATCGCGAGTTCCCGCACCACCGGATCGAGTTCGCCACGATGGCGGATCGCTCCTCCCAGGCGGCAATATTGCTCGAAATAGCTCGGCGAGTGCGCCATCATGCGAAAGATGTTGGCGTTGCGGTTCTTGTCCAGAATTTCCTTGGTGCGCTCGTTCGATTTCGACGTATCGCAATAGTCGATGCGGGCCATGGGTCACCTCTCAAGCTCCGATTCCGAAGTTCGCAAGCGAACCGGTTCTCGACCGTATCCGCGAGAAGATATCAGATCAACGCGCGTACTATCGCAGGACAGCAAATTCGCTCGCAAAATTCCTCAGCTTCCGCATAAACCCGCTGCAGGCGGGCCAAAATGCCGCCTTATTGCTAAACGAATTTCACATCTGTCGATATTCGCTGAGTGGGGACTCGATCAAAGCGAATACTCGAGGGGTGTTCCGAGTAAATCCAGCGATCGTCGGGCCTTCGCAGGCAACGATGAATCGCGTCCAAAATCCGGGTTCACCCAGGCCCGAGTCTAGGGAGAACGGCATGAAGGACGCCACCAGGAGGGCGACCTCGGAGGTGTTCGCGCAGATGATGGCGGTGACGGCCATGATCGTCATCGCCAGCGTGGTCTTCTACTGGCGGTGATCACCCGCCGCCAGCAGCGCTACAGCGAATGCGACGAGGCAATTCGGGGCAATAGTTCCGCGTAGCCTAGGGGGATTGCCTCGTTGCGTTCGCGACCACGCTGCAAATCGCGTGTGCTTAATCACCCTTGAAAGACAACCGCGTCGACCACCACGCAACCTTTTCCCGCGCTGTCGAGCAGGACCGGGTTGAGATCGAGGCTCACCACTTTGGCCGCGGGATCGAGCATCAAGTCTCCAATCTGCATCACGGAATCGCACAACGCATCGACGTCCATCGGCGGCTCGCCGCGCACGCCTGCGAACAGCGGCGCGATTTTCAGCCTCTGAAGCACGGCGACGGCCTCGTCCTTCGAAAACGGCGGCAACAACAGCGCGGTGTCGCGAAATATTTCGACATATTTCCCGCCGTCGCCGACCGCGACCACAGGACCGAAAACGGGATCGCGATGCGCGCCGATCATGATCTCGCGGCGGCCTTTTGCCATCGCCGCGACAATGACGCCGTCGAACCGCGAGCCGTGCTTGCGGATGATCGCTTCCATCTGCGCCCAGACTTCGCCGGCCTCCTCGCGGCTCACGACCCCGAGTTTGACGAGGCCGAGTTCCGACTTGTGCGCGATATCGGCCGAGCAGCCCTTCACCACGACCGGACTGCCGATACTCTCGAAGGCCGCAACCGCTTCCGCGCGCGACCGGCAGAGCCGGTGCGCCACCACGCGAATCCCGTGCCCGGACAGCAAGGCCAGGCTGTCGGCTTCGTTGAGCATCGTCGTTGCGGTTGCCGGAACCCACGGCGTGCGGGCTGCAGCTTTGGTCTGGCGCGCCTTGGTGCGCGCCATCAACTCCTGGTGCGCCAGGAACTGATGCAGCGCGGTGACGGCCTCGGTCTCGGTCGGGAATACCGACGAGCCTTCGGCCGCGAATTGATCGGCAACGCTCTTCTGTGTCGCTGCAATCACGAGCGGCTTGCCGGTCTGCTTGCCGAACGCCGCCGCATCGCGCGCAAATGCCTCGACATCGTAGCCTGGCCCGGCGACGGGAACGCCAATGAGGAACGCGTCGGCCGCCGGATCTTCGGCAATCACGGGAAGAATATCGCCGAACAGCCGGCTGTTCGATAGCAGCGCGGCCGTCAGATCGATCGGGTTTGCCGTGGTGGCAAAGCTCGGCAGGATGCCTTTGAGCTTCTTGTCGGTCTCGCCGGAGAGCTTGGCCATCGGCATGCCGACATTGGTGGCGGCATCGGCCGTCATGACGCAGACCGCGCCGGAATTGCTGATCGCGACCAGCCGGCGGCCTTGCGGCTTCCAGCCTTTCAAATAAAGCTCGGTCGCCTCCACAAGGCCGCGCATGTCGGGCGCGCGCCAGATGCCGTGCTGCTCGAAGAAGGCGTCGACCACGCGGTCTTCATTGGCGAGCGCGCCAGTGTGCGACTGCGCCGCCTGACGCCCGGCCTCGGAGCGTCCGGATTTCAGCGCGATGATCGGCAGGTCGCGCGCCAGCGCGACGGCGGCGAGCTCCTCCAGATATTTGGTCTCGGGAATGCTCTCGAGATAAAGCAGCAGGAGCTTGACTTCGGGGTCTTCGGCGACCGCGACGGCAAGCTCGCCGACCGTGATATCGGCATCGTTGCCGGTCGCATGCGTATGACGCACGCCGATGCCTCGCTGGCGCAGGAAACCAACCGGCACGGTAGAGAGCGCGCCGCTCTGGCTCAGCATCGCGACATGGCCTTCGGCGCGGTCCATATCCATGAACATGGTGGAGAAGCTTGCGATCGCGCCGGTGCCAAAATTCGCCAGCCCTTGCGAATTGGGGCCGACGATGCGCATGCCGACCTTGTGCGCGACCTCGACCATCCGTCGCTCCTTGGCCTTGCCGGCGACCGCATCGACCTCACCGAAGCCTGAGGCCATCACGACCGCGACCTTGACGCCATGCGCGGCGCAATCTTCCACCGCGCCGATTGCGTTGTCGCCCGCGACCGCGACGATCACCATCTCCGGCGCTTCCGGCAGATCGGCCAGGCTCTTGTAGCATCGGTGCCCCTGCACCTCGGGGCGAGACGGATTGATCGGGAAAATCCTGCCCTTGAATCCGAACTTGTCGAGGTAGTGCACCGGCCGCCCACCGACCTTGTTGGGATTTTCCGAGGCGCCGATGACGGCAACGGAGCGCGGATCGAGCGCGGCCTTGAGACGGGTCATCATTTATCCTTACGAACTTCTGCTGTCATTCCGGGATGGTCCGAAGGACCAGACCCGGAATCTCGAGCTTCTCGGTACGCAAGAGCGTACCAGAGTTCGCTCGTTGCACTCGCGCCCCGGAATGACTGACTAAATGAGAAAAAGTGCACAGCCAACGCCTCAATACGACTTCGGCAAACCCAGCACCTTTTCGGCGATGAAGCTGAGGATGAGCTGCGGGCTGATCGGGGCGATGCGCGGGATCAGTGATTCCCGCAAGTAGCGCTCGACATGAAATTCCTTGGCGTAGCCGAAGCCGCCATGCGTCATCACGGCCTGCTCGCAGGCGTGAAAGCCCGCTTCGCCTGCGAGATATTTCGCGGAATTGGCCGCGGGGCCACACGGCTGGCCCTGATCGTATTGCCAGGCAGCCTTCAACGTCATCAGCCAGGCCGCTTCCAGTTCCATCCAGTTTTCCGCGAGCGGGTGCTGGATCGCCTGGTTCTTCCCGATCGGGCGATTGAACACGTTGCGCTCTTTCGCATAGGCCGCCGCGCGTGACAGCGCGCAATGGCCTAATCCAACCGCTTCGGCTGCAATCAGGATGCGCTCCGGATTCATGCCGTGCAGGATATATTCGAAGCCGCGGCATTCTTCGCCGAGGCGATCGGCGACCGGGATTTCGAAGTTCTCGATAAAGAGTTCGTTGGAATCGACCGCCTTGCGGCCCATCTTCTCGATCTCGCGCACCGAGATGCGCTTGCGGTCGAAATCCGTGTAGAAGAGGCTCAAGCCATGGGTCGGACTTTTGACCTCGTCGAGCGGCGTGGTGCGCGCGAGCAGCAGAATTTTTTCCGCGACCTGCGCCGTCGAGATCCAGACCTTCTGGCCGTTGACGACATATTTGTCGCTCTTGCGCACTGCGCGCGTCTTCAACTGCGTGGTGTTGAGGCCGGTGTTCGGCTCGGTCACAGCAAAGCAGGATCGGTGTGCGCCCGAGACGATCGGCGGCAGCATACGCTGGCACTGCTCCCTGGTACCGAACACGACGACGGGATTAAGCCCGAACACATTCATGTGCACGGCGGAGGCGCCGGACATGCCGGCGCCGGACTCCGCAATCGTGCGCATCATGATCGCGGCATCCATGATGCCGAGGCCGGAGCCGCCATACTCCTCCGGGATACAGATGCCGAGCCAGCCGGCTTCCGCCAGCGCGCGCTGGAAATCGGCTGGGTATCCGCCTTCCTTGTCCTTCTTCAGCCAATAGGCGTCATCGAAGCGTGCGCAGATTTTCGCAACGGCATCGCGGATCGATTCCTGGTTGGCTGTCAGCGCGAAATCCATGAGCTCAGCCCGCTGTTGTGACGCCGTCGCGCACGAGGGTGGCGATCTCTTCAGTCGAGAAGCCCACCTCATGCAGGATTTCGCTGCCATGTTCGTTCAGCCGCGGCGCCAGCCGCGAGGGCTCGCTCGGGGTTTCCGACCATCGCGCGGACGCCTTCATGCTGCGAATTTTGCCTTCGCTGGGATGATCGACGACAGGAAAGAAGCCGGTCGCGGTGAGATGCGGGTCCTGCAAGATGCTTTCGAGATCGTGCATCGGCATGACAGGAATATCGGCCTTGGTCAGAAGATCGAGCCACTCCGCCGTCGTCTTCGTCGCAAAGATGCGGGCGAGCTCGGCATAGACGGTATCGATATTGTTGGCGCGGCCGGCAAACGTCGAAAACACGGGGTCCTGGCGCAGATCGTTACGCCCGGTCGCCTGGAAAAAGCTCGCCCACTGCTTGTCGTTATAGACGATGACGCAGACATGGCCGTCGGCGGTCTTGTAGGGGCGGCGATCACGCGACAAATGCCGCGCATAGCCGCCCTTGTCGAGCGGCGGCTCGTAGGTCAGCCCGCCCATGTGGTCACCCATGACAAACCCCGCCATGGTCTCGAACATCGGAATGTCCAGCCGCTGGCCGCGCCCGGTGCGGTCGCGATGCACGAGGCTCGCGCAGATCGCGCCGACCGCCGTCAGACCCACGATGCGATCGACCAGCGCGTTCGGCACATAGCGCGGCACGCCATCGCCGGTCTGCGCCATCAGCGCGGGCAATGCGGTCGCGCCCTGGATCAGGTCGTCGTAAGCAGGTTTCGTCGCATAGGGCCCATCCTGGCCGAAGCCGAACACACCGGCATAGATCAGCCGCGGATTGACTTGCGAGATCACGTCATAGCCGAGTTGCAGGCGCGCCATTGCCTGCGGCCGCACGTTGTAGACCAGCACATCGGCGGCTTTGATCAGACGCAACACCGCGTCCCGGCCGCCGGGCTTCTTCAGATCGAGCGCGATTGAGCGCTTGCTGCGATTGGTGTTGAGGAACACCGGCCCCATGCCGGGATGACGGGTCGGGCCAATCAGCCGGGTCACGTCGCCTTCGAGGCTTTCGACCTTGATGACGTCGGCGCCGTAGTCGCCGAGCATCTGGGTTGCATAGGGGCCCATCAGCACGGTCGTCATGTCGATGACTTTGACGCCCTCCAGGGGTCCCATGGGTGGCATTTCTCCCGGCGAAATATGCGAAGCGATCCGAAATGTTACAACCTACTAACGTCAGCCCGCCAGCAAGATCAAGGCCGCAGCGCGTATGGCCGCATGCGGTGGCCGATTTGTATCGGATTGAATTGCCTGACGATTTTTTGCGAGATGGCCACCCTCCCGGCGCGAGAACGCCAATCCGTACTGTTGCGGCTCCGCACCCGCTCCTTATTCCGTTGAAGAGCGGCTGAGGAAGCTCTGCGGAAAGAACCTCAGATGCTCGTCGCCGCGGACGCGAGATCGCCTGGATGATCGAGGGCCGACTTGCGACTCGCATCGAGTTCCGATGCATCGATGACAGCTGATCGACTTGGATTTCTGCCGCGAGTGCAATCACGCCCGCATTTTGACAGTTGCGTGTCGCGTTCGCATTTCGTGCGAAAGCAACGACACAGCGATCATTCACAGTTGCGACTCGCAAACGTCATGGCCGCGTTAAGCCGCCGCAACACAACGCAACATAATCCCGCACGTCGGAAACAGATCTTCACACTCCGACATCGGGGAGACATGGAATGAGACCGCTCAAGGGTTTTCTGGGGGACACCCCCATTTCGCATCGAACAATTCGCAAGCTGCTGGTGTCGACGTTCATCGCCGTCGCTTCCTTTGCGTTCGTTTCCGGTTCCGCGCAGGCGGCTGCACCGCTTCAAGCGTCGTGCCATTTCCAGTCGGAAGGCAACAAGATCAAGCGGGTTATCTTTCTTACATTTGATAACGTCCATTTGCGCCGCGACAATCCGAATGTGCCGTCGGACCTCGAACAGATGCCGCATCTGCTGAACTTCCTGCAGGATAACGGCACCGTGAGCGGAAACCACTTCACGCCGCTGATTTCACACACCGCGCAGGACATCGTCACGTCGTTGACGGGTCTCTACGGCAGCCGTTTCGGCTTCACCGTTGCCAACAGCTACGGCTTCTTCAGGCCGGACGGTTCGGTCGGTTTCCAGAGCTCGTTTGCGTACTGGACCTCCCTGTCCGCCGACGGCAGTGCGCAAATGATCAACGAAAAGGGCAAGATCGCTCCGGCACCGTGGGTCCCCTTCACCCGTGCGGGCTGCGACGTCGGTGGCTTCTCCACCGCCAATATCGAGTTCGAAAGCATCCCGGCCGACGTGAACACGGTCTTTGGCGTGAATTCGCCGGAAGGACAGGAAGCGGCCACAGACAGGACGCTGGCGACCGCGGACTTCGAAGGCATCGCCATCCACTGCGCGCAGGGTGCGAGTTCGGTGTGCAACCGCAACAGCGCCCATGCCAAGCCCGATCTTCTTCCTGACGAGCCGGGCACCTACGTCGGATTCAATGCGCTCTATGGCAACAAATACGTCCAGCCCGCGATCAATCCGAGCGGCCCTGTCCTGGATCTCAATGGCAATGTGATCGCTGACAGCCACGGCAATCCCGGTTTCCCGGGCTTCGATCCTACGGCATCGCAATCGCTTGGCTATGTCGCGACATTGCTGGAAGCCGGCGTTCCCGTCGTCTACTTCTATATCTCCGACGTCCATGACAACGAACTTGGCGCATCGCTGAGTCCCGAGAGCACTTTCGGCCCCGGCGAAGCGGCCTACGTCAAGCAGCTCCAGATCTATGACCAGGCGTTCGCGAAGTTCTTCGCTCGGCTGGAAGCGGACGGCATCACCAAGGACAATACGCTGTTCGTCGTCACGGCCGACGAAAACGACCATTT
>Ga0307474_10003023_pt1 | contig 12121 bp, 14 predicted proteins | sample atmos_gasesECM1C_2_FD_203312 | JGI IMG/M metagenome (GOLD analysis project Ga0307474, IMG submission 203312) | Hardwood forest soil microbial communities from Morgan-Monroe State Forest, Indiana, United States - atmos_gasesECM1C_05 | ecosystem: Environmental > Terrestrial > Soil > Temperate... | reverse complement strand
ATTTATCGACTGGCGGCTCATGGCCGTCAGTGAGTTCTCCCTCTGTCCGGTCTTCTCGTCAACGGAGGACCGGTACATGGCGAAGAGCCGACATTTCCGATCTGCCGGAGCGCTGGCGCGGCCTGGAGGCAACGGTCAGGTGCTCGAAAGCTCACGAGCGTTCGCCACTGGCGTCGGCCGTCGGCGGCGACTGCCGCCCGGCGCTGTGGGGCCGATCAAGTTTCGAGAGCCGACACAGGCAAGCGCGGGAATCGGTCATGAGAGAATTTCGCTGACGGCCGAGGCCATGTGCAAACGCGATGTTGAACGGCCAACGGTTCCGTATTTCGTCTCTAACGCATTGCGGTAATCCGGGCGCTAAAGCCAATCAGGCCTGCATCGCCCGCATCAACGCCGGAGCGATGGACACTTTGAAAAAATATTGCGGTTAAGTCGCCTTCCCACGCGAGATCCCGTCCTAGAATACTCAGACATTTTGCGGCTTCAGGATGGGTCAGCCATACGGCGGTCGTGGAGCGCTCCTGCGAAGCAGAAGACCGCCCTGCCGCCGGCCCTGGCTTGTTTGCGTTCGCGGTGCTTGAGAGCGAAGGCGGCTGAAAAGGAGCTCCAAACGACGACACCGTTGACGGCGGCCGCGGATTGAATCGAGTAGGGCCGCGCGCCGGTGGGCGGATCGAAGGAGGTACCCAACTTGCGATCTCAGATTAAGCTCGGACGAATCTTTGGAATCGAAATTGGGCTGCACTACAGCTGGTTTATCATCGCTCTCCTGATTGTGTTTTCGCTTTCCTCCCAATTTCATACCGGCAATCCTCAGTGGGGCGATCGCGTTATCTTGAGCTTGGCCGTGGCGACGGCGATCCTGTTCTTCGTGTCGCTTTTGCTGCATGAACTGGCTCATTCGATCGTGGCGAAGTCAAATGGATTGCCTGTGAAAGAGATCACGCTGTTTGCGTTGGGCGGCGTGTCTCAGATCGAGAAGAACCCGACGAGCGCAAGGCTCGAGTTCTGGATGGCGTTCGTCGGACCACTGACCAGCGCTGCCATCGGCGGGATTTGCCTGCTGGCGGCACGGGCAGTTGGCGGAATGTCGTCCGATCCGTGGATGGTCATGCTGCTTTGGCTCGGATATATCAATCTCACCCTGGCTGCGTTCAATCTGATTCCGGGATATCCCCTCGATGGCGGTCGCGTGCTACGGGCGATCATCTGGTGGAAGACCGGTGATGCAGATCATTCAACGCGTGCTGCGGCAAAAACTGGCGAGGCGGTGGCTTTTGCGTTCATCGCGTTTGGCATTTTTCAGTTCTTTGGCGGTGCGGGTGTCGGAGGTTTATGGACCGTGTTCATCGGCTGGTTTCTGCTGCAAGCAGCGCGTGAGAGTTATGGCCAAGTCGGCCTGGCGCATGCGCTCGAGGGTGTGCGGGTTGCTGACGTAATGACACGGGACTGCCCTACTGTTGATGGGTCGCTGAATGTGCAGAATTTTGTGGAACAGGAGGTGCTTCGTACGGGGCGGCGTTGTTTCGTTGTGGTTGAAAAAGGCGAAGTGACTGGTTTGGTAACGCCCCATGAGATCAGGCGGATCGATCGCGGGAAGTGGCCGTTCATGACGCTGCACGATGTCATGCGGCCTATCAGAGACTTACGCTCCGTCGCGCCTGGTGCTTCTCTTAAAAGTGCATTGGAATTAATGAGCCGTGACGACGTCAACCAGCTTCCTGTCGTCTCTAACGGCCACCTGGAAGGCATGCTGTCGCGAGCGCAGTTGCTCACTTACATTCAGACACACGCAGAATTGCGGGGTTAGCCGGTTGTGCTCCGAAAATATACGAACCGCGGAGCCCGCGACGTAGCAAGAAGTGGCATCATGATTTCGTGATTTTGCTGGTTCGACTGCTTCTCTCCAACGCGGCGATGTTGGAGTGGTTCAAAGCGCAGGGACCGGGTTATCAATCGCGAATGAACGCCGTCCTAAAGGCATACCGCGACGCGTCCAGCTGAACGGGTTCAGGGTGATTGCATTCTGCAGGTGATGAGATGCGTTCCATTTTTGGATCCCTAGTCCGTCGCTAAAGACAGTGGGAACGGGGCCCGGGAGGCCCCTTAGTGCCCGGTTCCACGTTTACGCAGAGCGCCGGCTTCAGCGCGAAAGGTCAGTTGGCCGCCGGTTGCGGGGCCCCGGCCAGCAGAGCGCCAAGGGGCATGAGCGGACCGATGGGAATGAATTGGTGATCCATTAGGTTCTCCGCGGAGAGCGGCAATCCATCCATCACAGCGTGCGCTTCGTCCGCGTCCTGGCAGCCGAGGATGAAGACAACGCCCTTTCCGTCGCCGCGTGAATACCATTGTCGAATCGTGCCATCCAGGTAAAGCCGCACGGTCGCGCGGATTTCCGCAGGTATGAACTTCATGACTTGCTCCCGCGTCACCCCCGGCTTTGCCGTAACCAGGACCAGAACTGCGGTGGTCTTGGGCTCATTCGCTACCCTCATGGTGCTCCCCTAGGTTGATCTGGTACCGGCTGGTACCCGCCGGAGCATCCTACGGTACTGATTGGTACCATGTCAAGCGATTTTCGAGTTTGAGTTGCTCTAGTAAGACGTATTCAATTCCGCGCCTGCTTCAAATGCGGCGAATGGCGTACCACCTGCCGTGTAATCAGTGGCGCCAAGCCGATGACGAACAGGAGCCGCACCGACTGCAACGCGAGCACGAACGGCAAATCCACCCGCGGCGTTGAGGCGGCCACTATGGCGACAGAGTCGATGCCGCCCGGACTGGTGGCCAGGTAAGCGGTGAGCATGTCGACGTGGACCCAGCGGGTCAGGCACCAGGCGAGCAGACCGCAGAATCCGATCAAGCACAGGGCGGCGCCAGCTACGACTGGCAAGGCCCGCCAGACGTGGAGCAGCACATCGCGTCGGAAGCCCAGACCGATGTGCCAGCCGAGCAGGGCATAGGCAGCCGCCAACAGCCAGCGCGGCAGCTCGATGTTGAGCCAGCCGCCGGCCTGGAGCGTCGATAGCACCAGCATCGGTCCGAGCAGCGCCCACGCCTGCAGGCGAAGCAGCCGCCCAACTTGCTGACCGAGCGCAGCGAGCAGCAGAACCGCTGCCAGATTGCCCCAGTGCAGCGGTGCGAGCCAGGGCGCGCCGGTCACGTGTGCGCCGCCGGCGCCGGCCCAGAAACGCGCCACCAGCGCGGCAGCCAACGCCACCAGCACGACTCTGAAGTACTGCATGAAGGCCACCAGGCGAGCGTCCGCCCCGTGCGCCTCGCCCTGAAGCACCATTGCACTGGCGGCCCCGGGCGAGATGCCGTAGACCGCAGTGACGCCGGGGATGAGGCCGGAACGGCTGATGAGCCACCCCAGCGCAGCGGCGCCAAGGAGCGTGGCGGCAACGACGGCGCCGAACAGCAGCCAATCATGGCCGAGCGTGACGATGATCGCGGGCGTGATGCCAGCTGAAACCAGCGCGCCCACCAGCGCTTGCGCGCCGAGGTACGGCCACCGCGGCACGGCCAGCTGCAGGTTGTTCACGCCAAACACGATGCCCCCGATCATCGGCCCCAGCAGCAGAACCGCCGGCAGGCCCGCCATCCACAGCATCAACGAGACCACGACCGACAGCATCAGCAGGGTCGCCCACTGCGCCACCGCGGGCCACGAGGCGAGCCGGCGCCAGGCCACTGCAGCAATGCTGCTTCCCGCGCTCATCCCAGCGTGATCGCTTCTGAAGTGGTGATGCGGGCCAGACGCGGCAGGATGTGCTTGAAGCTGAACGCGTGCATCTCGACACTGGCGGCGCTGCACAGGTCCTCGGCGACGACCAACTCGTAACCGTGTTCCGCGGCGCTGCGCGCGGTCGACTCGACGCCGATGTTGGTGGAGATACCGCCCAGGATGATGCGGCGTATGCCGCGGCGGCGCAGCTGCAGGTCCAGCTCGGTGCCATAGAAGGCGCCCCACTGGTGCTTGGCGATGATCAAGTCCGACGCTTGCGGCGGCTCCGGAAACTCGTCCCAGCCGGGTGGCAGGGCGGCGTAGTTGGTCGGCTGGTCGACCGGCGACCGCAACGCGTCAGCCAGATCCGCAGAGAAGGACACCCGCACCCGCACCACAAGCGCGCCACTGGCGCGGCAGCGCTGCGCCAGCTGCATCGAGCGCTCATAAACCGCAACAGCGGGGTGCGGCGCCACGGGCATGGCGAGCACGCCCTTCTGCAGGTCGATCAATACGAGCGCCGTGGTTGCTGCATCCAGCTTCATGGAACCTCCGGAAATGGGGTATGGCAACGCGTACAATCATGAGGACAAGCTCATATATTATTGTACTATGAGGATAGGCTCATAAATGTCGGCCGAGGCTGAAAACCCCATCGCTCGTGCGCCCAAGCGCGAGCGCGGCAAGCAACGCGTGGCCGAACTGCTGCAGGCTGCCGCCGCAGTGTTCGCCGAAAAGGGCTACGAGGCGGCGACGATGACCGAGATCGCCGCCCGCGCCGGCGCGCCGATCGGTTCGCTCTACCAGTTTTTTCCTGCCAAGGAAGCGTTGGCCGATACCCTTGTGCAGAACTACGCCGCGCTATTGGCTGCCGATCTGAGAGCGCTGGCGGCGCGCGCCAGCGACATCGACACCAAGACGCTGGTCGAAGCCCTATTCGGTCTGGTGCGCGGGCGCCCGCGCGAACGCGCCGCGGTGCTGCCGCTGGCGGAAGCGCGGATGGACGAGAAGGCGCGACGGACCACCTTCCGTCATATGCTGCGCAGACAAATTGCGACGATCTTGCGCGCTCGTTTCCCCGCGCTGTCGCCTGGTGCCGCGCGCGAAATGGCCGTGGTGGTGCTGCAGTTGATCAAGGCCGTCAACACGCTCAGCGACGAACAAGGTCTGGCAGGCCGCGCAACAGCGCTGCGCGAACTGCGCGCATTGGCGACGCAGTATCTGGAGCAACGCTTGCGCTAAGTCCTTTCAGCATTTCATACAGAGTATGGAGGCGATGGTGAATCGAACGGGCAGAATGAACTCGATACGGTTTCGCGAGTTTCGGCTCGATCTGACCAACCAGTGCCTGTGGCGGCGAGGCGATTCGGGGCAGGAGGCGCGCGTTGCGCTGACACCGAAGGCGTTCGACGTTCTCCGATACCTGGTGCAGCATGCCGGGCGGCTGGTGACTCAGGATGAGTTACTTGGCGCACTGTGGCTCCGGGCCTACGTTCAGCCGGAGGTGCTAAAGCACCAGGTGCTGAAGCTGCGCAAGGCGCTCGGTGATGACCGCAGGCATCCGCGTTACATCGAGACGCTGCCGCGCCGCGGCTATTGGTTCATCGCATCGACAAGCAGCGAGATTGCGGAGACGGACAGCAACCGGCACGTGCACCGCGAAGCAACCGCTCTGTTGCGGCGCGCCCTCGAGCTGACGCGCAGACTGCCTGACGCTCAACGCGCCCCCCTCGAAACCGACATTCTGGAGAGGCTCGCCACAAGCTACACCGCGGATCGATCAGGTGGCCCGTGACGCAGCTCTCCGGATGCCTACAGGGTCCTTTCGCCAGCCCTGCCGAACGATGCCACGATGACATTGGCCGCACTGGGTTACTCGATGGCGATGCCTAGCTCTTGACGAAGGCAAGCAGATCTGGATTGATCACGTCCGGGTGGGTCGTGCACATGCCGTGCGGCAGTCCCGGATACACCTTCAGAGTCCCTTTCTTGACGAGTTTCGCCGAAAGCAGCGCTGAGTCGGCGATGGGCACGATTTGATCGTCGTCCCCATGCAGGATCAATACCGGTACATCGATGGCTTTGAGGTCCTCGGTGAAGTCCGTCTCCGAGAATGCCTTGATGCAGTCGTAGTGCGCCTTGGCACCCCCCATCATTCCTTGACGCCACCAATTGTCGATCACGCCTTGGGAGACTTTGGCACCGGAACGGTTGAAGCCATAAAATGGACCCGACGGAACGTCGCGGAAGAACTGGGCGCGATTGGCCACCAGGGCGGCCCGGAACCCGTCGAATACCTCGATCGGCAGGCCACCCGGGTTGCTTGCAGTTTTGACCATGATCGGCGGCACCGCGCCAACCAGCACGGCCTTGGCCACGCGCCCGTCGCCGTGCCGGGCGACGTAACGGGCCACTTCGCCGCCACCCGTCGAGTGCCCGATGTGGACTGCATTGCGCAGATCAAGATGGGCCGCGAGTTGCGCGACGTCTGCCGCGTATGTGTCCATTTCATTGCCGGTCGCCGTCTGGGACGAGCGGCCGTGCCCGCGGCGGTCATGCGCGATGATCCGGTAACCGCGCGACAGGAAATACATCATCTGCGCGTCCCAGTCGTCGGACGACAGCGGCCAGCCGTGATGGAACACGATCGGCTGTCCGCTACCCCAGTCCTTGTAATAGATCTGAGTGCCGTCCTTCGTCGTAATGCTGCTCATGGGAGGTTCTCCTGTGTGGTTGAGAGACGGTGTTGCTGCAGACGAGTCGGACCGGCCGACATCGTTGGTCGGTTCCGGCAGAACTGACCGCCAATTGTCTTGCTCGCCGATCGGGCACGGATGACTCCATACTCGCACGGTTGTCGTGTTGATCTTCTCAATTCGTTGCGCACATTCCGGTTTCATGCGCTCGACCCCTGCGCCGGCCGGTGAAGTCAGCAGGCCCGCCCAGGAGCCACGCTCGACCTCACGTACGATCGACAGCGTCGACAGCAAGGTCAGCGTCAGCGTAAGGTCGGCCAGCAGGCGCACCTCGGTGCTTTCGCCCAAGGCTAGGCGCTGAGCTGCGTCGGCAGGCCAAACCACGATGAAGCGCACACCGACGCGCTGTTGCGCCACTTCGTCCAGGCAGTGCTCATCGAGCGCAAGCGCAGAACGGCCTGCTGCATCGGCCAGGCCCATCACACCGGCGCGAAAGCGCAGGTTCTCTCGCACGCTCAATTCGTTGTAGAGCACAGTGGCCTGGGCCATATAGCCGATCTGTGCGCGCCGCCGTGCGGGCCGTGCGGTCAGGGCCTCGCCCAGCACCTGCCCTCCGCCGCCGTGGGCCGAAGCAGGCCACAGATCAGCTTGATGGTGGTGCTTCTGCCCGCGCCGTTTGGCCCACACAGGGCGCAGATGTCGCCCACCGGCAGGCTGAAGCTGACCGCTTCCAGCGCTAACGCTTCCCCATAGCGCACACCCACCTGCTCGAACTGGATAGCAAAGGCGGTGGCAGTCACCGTGTCAGGGCAAAGCCCCCGAAACTGTACTGGGTGGCCTCCGCGCCCAGCACCAGGGCGGTCTGCCCGGGGTCCAGCGAAGCGTAAGCGTCGCACAGCGCAGCCCAGATGCTGGCGCTGCCAAGGTTGCCAACGCGTTGGCCATGGTCGCTGACGCATTCGCGCTGCAGTGTGAAGTGGTCGGCCACGGCGTCTGCCACCAAGCCGCTGGCCTGATGCGGGATCACCATACGCGCGTCTCCGAGTGACCAGCCCTGCGCGGCCAAGGCGTCACGCCCGGCCTCGAACAGCGTCAGCCCATTGCGCGCCACGGCATCGAAGTCGTGCACGAACTGCGCCACGCCGCTCAAACCAACATGATCTGAGCCGCCCGCCAGCAGGCACAGCCCGGGCGCAGGAGGCGCGGGCAGCTGCCCGACGTAGGCGGCGCTCAGGCGCGGTCTTGCCGTGCCATCGTCGGGCCCCAGCACGACGGCGGCGGCGCCATCACCCATTTGCAGGCAATTGATCCACTGAGCGGGCTCCGCCTGCAGCTGGGTCGGATCAAAGAAGACCGAGCCCGTCTCGCTGCCGACGATGGCGATCGGTGTCGCGCCGGGTTCGCGCAGCAGCGCGCAGGCGAATTGCAGCGCGTTGGCAAAGCCGGTGCAGGCTTGACGAAATTCGGCGTGCGGCGCGCGCAGCCCCAGGAGCCGCGCGACCTCCGCCGAGCCGGCCGGCAGCGCCTGTGCGGGCGTGGCGGTGTGGGTCAGCAAATAGCCCACCTTTTCGACGTCAAGGCCGGCCTGCGCGAGCGCCTGCCGCACCGCCTGCGCGGCCAGCTCGGGATTGCGATGGCCAGGGCGCGGCGACTCAACAGTCTTGTCAAAGTCGCGACAGAGGTGCCGCGTGATGACCTGCAAACGGGTGACGAGACGTTTGCCAAAACGAAGCGCCGGAATGTCGAAGCGTCGTTGCAGCAGCTCGCACAGTGCTAACGTGCTAATCGATGGACCTGGCAGTGCCAGACCCAGGCCCAGCAGCCGCACGCAGCCAGCCGCAACGTGCACCAACGGCCGGGTGTCTGCGGCAGCGCCCGCGCCAGCCTCAGGCATGAGCAGCCGCGGGCAGCTCCACCGCTGCGAACGCGCGCGCGCCCAGGCGCGCCAAGCTGCCGCGCACGGGCGCCAGTAGTCCGGCGAGCGATTGCCTGATCTCGGTTTCGGCCTCGCGCAGCCGGGCCGCATCAAAGCCGAGCGCGCGGGCGCAGTCACGCGCCACGCGCACATGGCGAGCCTCGTCTTGACGGATCGCGCGCAGGCCTGCCATCACCAGGGGAGCGCTGGTGAGCGCACCTGCGCTCGCTGTGAGCGGACGAAGGATGTCGCAAACCGCGAGATCGAGCGCAGCGATTTGGGCAAAATGCCGCGCCGGGTCGCGCGTCAACAGGCACCGAAAAAAGCCCGCCATCTGTTCGGGGTCGGGCGCGCTCGTGGGTGCGGGCAGGCCGGCGGCCAAGCGCTCCAGCCAGGCAGCGTGGCGAATCTCGTCATCAGCGATGGCCTGCAGCGCGGCGGCACTGTCGATATGGCCGGCCAAGCGGCGCCCGAAGGCGTGCACGGCGGATTCTTCGCCACAGAGCAAGAATGGCAAGGTGTCCGCAAGCGCTTGCGCCACATCGGTGGGGATCGCCTGTGAGTCCAGTGGCACCGGCGCGATGGCCGATGCAGGCCGCGGCCGCGAGAAGCACAGCCCGGCGTTGGCGCGTGTCGATGCCGGCACCGGAACCTAGCCGTATCTGGTCAAGGCTTGGCTTCCAGTTCGCGCTTCTTGCCGGGCCAATTGGTGTTAGCGCTTTTGATCTTCTCGGGGATGTCGCGCTCCCAAAGCTTTTGCGCGATGAAGTTGGCGTTCAGGTAGAGCTTGCCGTCAACCACTTTCCATCGATTGGGGTCGCCATCGGCAAAGCTGTTATTGGCCATCGCGTAGGAGCAATAGCCGCCGTACTGCGGCGCGTAACGCTCCGGGTCGACCTTGAAGGCTTGCAGGTTTTCCTCCGTCGCAAATTGCCACTTGGCGCCGTTCCATTCGGTACTGTATTTGGCGTCGCCCTTCTGCGGCTGGCCTTTGGTGTAATAGGCCACAGTGTCATAGCCCTCGATCGCCGGGCCCTCGTTCGCGCGATTAATGATGCTGCCGGCCATTGCACTGCCCATGAAGAGGGTCAATGTGACGGCGGCAATCAGGGCACGGCGGGTCCAATTAATACGCTTCATGCATTGCTCCTTAACGCACGAGCGATAGTCGACCCAGAGCCACAAAAGCTTACATTGCGAGGGACCGCCTGGTGGCGACCGTCGAGCAAGGGGGCATGACCCCTTGATCTTCGACAAGCAGGAGCGACCGTCAGCAGTAGATGCGACTCAAATCGAAGCTCTCACGCGTTGAGGGGATCCTTGGTATCTCTCTCTTGGCCGCGCATCGGTGGTGCTGCGGACCCTTTTATTGAGTCTGATCGCACTCACGACTCCCTTTGCGCCGGCTCGTCACGCCATATCGGCAAGCACGCGGATTTATTCCCGACGGTTACGGATTCCAGTGACAGGGAAAAGATCGAATACCGCGTCAGTGCTCCCGAAACAAATTTGTGCCGCCTGCGTAACCGGCCGTTGATCGTCAGCGAATTAACCAGCTCCGACAAGGGAAAGCGGAGGTTTCGCACGAGGAAGCTGGCAGTCGGACTTCTTCAATAAATATTCGTGCTTGTGTTGTCGGTCAGTCATGGTGCGCCTACGCCGGCGTGTCGGAATGAAATCAGCATCAATTTCACCATTGGAGAAACCATGGGCTTTCAATTTTCATCGGCCATGAATCGTGCCTCGGAACCCGGCGACGCCGGTCTCGGGTCACCGAGAGTGAATCGTCCACATCGGTGGCGCGGCGGCATCGCGTTGGCGGCGCTCGCCGCGGCGCTCTTTTCGGTGGTGGCATCCGCCGACGACGAACGACGGTTTGAAAATGGTCCCGGGCCGGGACCGGTCGGGCCGGGTCCTGGATGCAATCTGATCCCAGCCCTTGCCTCGACGGGAACGAAAGTCGACATCTCACAGTTTCCGCCGCAAGACTCGCTGACGGATCCGGAGCTGGTGGGGCCGGTCCAGCTGCTGAAATCGGGTAAGTTCGACATACCGATCGAAGCCTTGACAACGGTAAACGTCAGCGGCAGCACTAGAGGAACGGTCACGTTGCCGCTGTACAAAGGCGCGGTGAACACCCCGTCCGGTCTGCGGCCTGCCTGGTACGTCATCCTCGATGCAGGCAATCAAGCGGAGGCGGATCGCCTTGGCGTGAACTTCTCCAAAAAGCTGAGGGTGGCGAACGTCGGCGATGCCGCGCGCCCCGCGACGGTCCGCGCCGACGGGACGTTCCTGTTCTCCTCCGGCCTTGTGGACTTCAGCCCGAACCATGTGTTGGTGCCAGGCCCCGAAGAGCGACCGTTCCCGCCCAAGCAAGCCCAGCCGGGCTCGGTCGGAGATGCGGACTACAGCCCGCTGGTCAGCGCTAACGGCATCATTTACGACGCGCCGATCGTCGCTGCTGCGGTGGACGATGCGGAAATCAACTTCCCCGACGGCAACCCGGACTACGCTCTTGTACATGACCAGGTGGTCGCCATTGACCCGGTGAACCGGACCGTCACGCTCAACCTGATCAATGGCTTCAGTTTTGGCCACCCCGTCCTTTACATCTCGACCGAGTCAAGCGACCCGACCGTGGCCACGATCGAACGGAACACGTTTGCTCCACGTATGCGCAAAATCGAGACCGGGGTCGACGACATCGCCCGCAGCGCGGTCGAGCGGATCTTCATCGCGACGAACGGTCCGTCGGAAGGCGCCTGCGCCAATCCGCAGCGTCAGGGCATTTTCGCCGCGATCTTGGACGGGCATCGTCCGAACAATACGTTTGGCGGCACTCCCCATATCGCCAGCGATTACAGCCCGGTCTGGGACGCCAACCTCTACGAGTGGACCCAAGACGCCGTTGACAAGGGCTTTCGCGGTCTCCAGAACGAGGAGTTCCGTATCCTGTCGCTGGCAAGAGACGGCTACATCACCGGGCCTAATGGCGCGCCGTTCGGCAGTACCGGTGCCGTAATCGTGTGCGGCGTTGCTGCACGGCTGAATTGAAGGAGGCCGGCGGTACGCCCGCAGCGCGCGTAACCGTTTGATGCTGCTGGTACGCGAGAGGCCGAGAGTCGGACGCAAAGATGTCTCCGGCTCTCGCCCCCATCATGGGGCTGAGCCGGGGCGCCCGGAGCCGGTTACAGAGAAATTGACGGCCTGCCTGCAGGCGGGCGACGTGTTGTTGGTCGAAGGACAGACGCGGGTGAGCGTGGCGATCAAGTACTTGACCCAATCCACGTGGTCCCACTAGGGGCACGAATGATTGATCTTTATTACTGGACGACGCCTAATGGCCACAAGATCACCATCTTCCTCGAGGAGGTGGAATTGCCGTACACGATCAAACCGGTGAACATTTCAAAGGGGGAGCAATTCAGCGCCAAGTTCCTGGCGATCTCACCCAACGGCCGCATCCCGGCGATCCTGGACCGTGGACGCCGCGGCGACCCGATCAGCGTGTTCGAATCCGGCGCGATTCTTCAGTACCTTGCCCACAAGACCGGAAAGCTGCTGCCCGCCGATCTGCGCGGCCACACCGAGGTCATGCAATGGCTGTTCTGGCAGGTCGGCGGACTGGGTCCGATGCTCGGGCAAAACCACCATTTTTCGCAATACGCCCCCGAGAAGATTCCGTACGCCATCGACCGTTACGTGAGGGAGACCGAGCGCCTGTATTCGGTGCTCGACCTCCAAATGAAGAATCGCGAATACCTTGCCGGTGTTTAATCGATC
>Ga0307474_10003022_pt1 | contig 12124 bp, 8 predicted proteins | sample atmos_gasesECM1C_2_FD_203312 | JGI IMG/M metagenome (GOLD analysis project Ga0307474, IMG submission 203312) | Hardwood forest soil microbial communities from Morgan-Monroe State Forest, Indiana, United States - atmos_gasesECM1C_05 | ecosystem: Environmental > Terrestrial > Soil > Temperate... | reverse complement strand
AATTTCGGACAACCGCTGATTCAGACTTCCGAGCCTTGCGGAAAGCGCGGCTTCGTCGGAGGACGATTTGTTCCCGCTTCCATCTTCGCTGTCATTCGTGCCTTGCGCCATGCTGCGGAGACCCGAAACGATGCTTGCGGTCGATAGAAACGGCGCCCCGTCACCCTCAAAAGCCGCGCGGACCATACTGACCGCATTTAATCAAGTCAAGATTGCGTCACAGCCATCTAGCTCGTTGATTCCTTGGGAGTTTATTCGAATAGCGGCCGGCTGGCGGTGGACCGGTCGCCGCACTGCAATAGCCACAGGCGCGTTCAGCAGGTTTCAACCTCAAGGGGCATCGTGTCGTCGGGTCTGTTGGGATATTGTTTGAAGGTCGAAGTTTGGGAGACCGCATGCCGCGTCAGATCGACTACTATTTCTCGCTTCAATCCCCGTGGGCCTATATCGGGCACAAATTGTTCCGCCAGGTCGTCAGTACCTACGATCTTAACGTCGATCACAAGCCCGTGGTGCTCGTCGATCTGTTCTCGGAGACCGGCGGGCTGCCTCTGTTGAAGCGTCACCCGGTGCGGCAACGCTATCGCATGGTCGAACTGCAGCGCTGGCGCGACAAGCGCGGCCTGAATTTCCATCTGCAGCCCGCGAACTGGCCCTTCAACGCGCGGCTCGCCGATGGGCTCGTGATCGCAGCCATCGAAGCTGGCCTCGACCCCGATCCGTTCCTGCGTCGCGCCTTTGCGGCAGTATGGGAAGGAGAGCTCAATCTTGCGGACGCCGCGACGCTGACCAAGCTGGCCGACGATTCCGGGCTTGACGGGAAACAACTGGTGGAGCGTTCGGCTACCGACGAGATCGGCAAGACTTACGAGCAGAACCGGCAGGATGCGCTTTCGGCCGACGTCTTCGGTTCGCCAGCCTATGTGCTGGACGGCGAGATATTCTGGGGGCAGGATCGCATCGAATTGCTGGTCGACGCGTTGAAGTCGGGTCGCCCACCCTATCGTTCGCAGGTCTAGGGGGCAGGAGAGAAGCAGCAAGCAACCGGTCGGCCTCAAGGCGGAGCATCCCATGAGCACAGCGACATCGCCTTCCAGAATCGCTATTGCCGTTGCCGGGTTGTTGATTGGCGGAATGGTCGGCGTTGCCGCGCAATCGCTGCCCGACGGCGAGAACGGGCGCTATACGATGTCGCCCGTCGCCGACGGTGTCGTCAGGCTGGATACCCGAACCGGCGCCGTTTCAATCTGCAACACTACGGGCACAGGGTGGGCCTGCCACGCCGTGCCTGACGAGCGCGCGGCGCTCGATGCAGAAATCGGCCGACTTCAGACGGAAATCGATAAAACAAAATCCGAACTGGAGAAGCTCAAGGCCGAATTGGCCTCGCGCGAGCCCACCGTCAGCGGCAAGATCGAAGAGACCTTGCCAAAATCGGACTCGCTCCGGAAACCTGAATCGAAAGCGGCCGAGGGCGAGCGCAAATTCGAAATTCCATTGCCGAGCGACCGCGACCTGGATCGTGTGATGTCATTCCTTGAACGGGCCTGGCGGCGTCTGATCGAGATGGCGAACCGGGTGCAGAAGGACGTCAACGGCAGGATTTGACGGTCCAAATCCCGTTCGCGTTGACCTGTATCCGTCATGGCCGGGCATAGCCGTCCAAAGGACGGCGTCGCTCACGCTAGCCTTTGCCCGGCCATCCACGTCTTCTGTCGGAGCCATTAAAGAAAGACGTGGATGCCCGGCATCGCAGACAAGTCTACGCAGTCTGCGCGAGCTTGACTGCGGCCGCGCATGACGAGAAGGACGGCGTTCATGACTTCACGGAGATCTCGCACACCACCGTCGACGGTACATATCACTGTCGTCGTATCCTCCCTGTTGACGATCGAAACTTCCGGACCTGGCTTTGTCGATCTGACCCGCGAGATCGCATCCTTCGTGAAGGAGACCGATGCGGTCGAGGGGGTCGTGACGCTGTTCATTCGCCACACCTCGGCCTCGCTCACGATTCAGGAAAACGCCGATCCTTCGGTGCTCGACGATCTGACGACCGCGCTCGATCGCCTTGCGCCGGAGAACGCCGGATGGACCCACGATACGGAAGGTCCCGACGACATGCCTGCTCATATCAAGAGCCTGCTGACGACGACCTCGCTGCAGGTCCCGGTGTTGAAGGGAAAACTCGCATTGGGAACCTGGCAGGCGATCTACCTGATCGAACACAGGCTGAGGGCGCATCGCCGCGAGATCGTGCTGCAGTTTATTGGAGCGGCGGGCTCAAAGTAAGCGAGTCAAAATAGCAGGTCTAAAACAAAGCCGGCCGCAGAGCGATCCGCGGCCGGCCTTATGTGTGAGAAGCCCCTGGGCTTGATCGCTAGACTGTCTGGGCGTCCACGCCGGAACTGGAAGTGATATCGATTCCCCTGGTGTCCCTCAGGAAGACAACGCCGACGATTACCGTCATCACCGACACGATGATCGGATACCAGAGACCATTGTAGATATTGCCGGTCGCCGCGACGATCGCCGTCGCTAGCAAGGGCAACATCCCTCCGAACCAGCCATTGCCAATGTGATAAGGCAGCGACATTGATGTGTATCGGATCTTGGTCGGAAACAGCTCGACCAGGAAGGCCGCGATCGGTCCGTAAACCATGGTGACATAGATCACCATGATCACCAGGATCAATTCGGTCATGAACCAATTGATCTTGGCCGGATCGGCTGTCTTCGGATAATTTGCGGCGGCGAGCGTCGCCGTCCATTTGGCGTTATCCCAGCCTTCTACCTTGGTCGAACCGATCGTCAATCCGACCGGCTTACCGGGCGCGTTCTCGATATTGAACGAGAGACCCGACTTGGTCAGGAAGTCCTGCGCGCGATCGCAATCCGAGAATTTCGACCATGGCCCCACAAAGACGTGGAAATTACAGGTCGATTGGTCAGCCGTCACCGTGATCGGATTTTTCTGCTGGAACGCTTCTAGATCGGGATTCACGTAGTGTGTCAAACCCCTGAACAGCGGGAAAAAGGTGACCGCCGCGATCAAGCAACCGGCGAGAATGATCTTTAGCCGGCCGATTCTGTCCGACAGCCATCCGAAGACAATGAAGAACGGCGTACCGATGACCAGCGACAGGCCGATCAGCGTGTAGGCGGTCAGGTAATCCACCTTCAGCGTAATGGTGAGAAAAAACAACGCATAGAACTGACCGGTGTACCAGACCACGCCCTGACCAGCCGTGGCGCCCAGCAGCGCGAGTAGAACGTATTTGTTGTTTGGATAGCGGAAGAAACTATCTGTGAGCGGTCGGCTGGAGCCTTTTCCTTCCGCCTTCATCTTTTGAAAGATCGGCGTCTCGTTGAGCTTGAGCCGGATGTAGACCGAGAACACCAGCAGCACGACCGAGATCAGAAACGGAATGCGCCAGCCCCATTCAGCGAAATCTTTCGCGTTCATGTTGGATCGGCTCAACGCGATGACAGCGAGAGCCATAAGCAATCCAAGCGTCGCCGTTGTCTGGATGAAGCTCGTTGTGTAACCACGCTCGTTCGGACGGGAATGCTCGGCGACGTAGGTTGCAGCGCCGCCGTATTCCCCCCCGAGGGCGAGACCTTGGGCCAGACGTAGCGTCACTAGCAGGATCGGAGCCAACCAGCCGATAGAAACAAAGGTCGGCAACAGACCCACCAGGAAGGTCGATCCACCCATCACCATGATGGTGACGAGAAAGGTGTATTTTCGTCCGACGAGGTCGCCGATGCGGCCAAAAATGATTGCGCCGAATGGACGAACGAGAAAGCCGGCGGCATAGGTAGCGAAAGCTGAAAGGAGCGCGGCGGTATCGTTGCCCGCCGGGAAAAACAACGACGCAAAGAACGGCGCTAACACCGCGTAAAGATAAAAGTCGTACCACTCGAAAATTGTGCCGAGCGACGAAGCGAAAATGACGAACCGTTCGTCGCTCGTCATGCCTCCGGTTCTGACTTCCGTTGCAGCCATTGTTGACATTGTTCCTCCCCGAAATCGTTGTCGCCAGCTCGTCCCACGCGCCGATCATGCGTTGGGCACGAGATTCCGGTTACGGTAACATCGCCGTGAAACCTCGCCCAATAAGACTTTCGGCCCTGCACTGAACCGCGTCGGCAGTTCCGCGTGGTCCGGGTACCGTTCACCTGCGGTGCTCTTGCCCTATTGCGGCGCACAAAGAGGCCGCCGATTAACCTGTATTTCGCATGGTGGGATTGTGCGCTTGCATGCGCTCGTTCACCGGGGGACAATTCGCTTCCAGAGGCCACGGGAACGCAACTTCAAGCCTCTTGCAAAGAAGTAGATGACTGCCGGCGCCGATACCCACCTCGTAATTGCCGACGACCACCCGCTGTTTCGCGATGCGCTGCGGCAGGCGGTGGCAAGTGTCGTGACTTCGGCGAAGATCGACGAAGCCGGATCGTTTGACGAACTGACCGCTTTGCTCGAGCAGGATTCCGATGTCGACCTGGTCCTGCTCGATCTGACCATGCCGGGAATCTCCGGCTTTTCCGGCCTGATCTATCTGCGCGCGCAATATCCGGCAATTCCGGTGGTGATCGTCTCGGCCAGCGACGACGGCGGCACGATCCGCAGGTCGCTCGATTTCGGCGCTTCCGGTTTCATTCCGAAACGTTTCGGCGTCGACACGCTGCGCGACGCGATCATGAAGGTGATGGACGGCGATGTCTGGATTCCGCCCGACACCGACCTGTCATCGGCAACCGATCCCGAGCTGGCGCGCCTTCGCGACCGGCTCGTGACGCTGACACCGCAGCAGGTCCGGGTATTGATGATGTTGTCGGAAGGCCTGCTCAACAAGCAGATCGCCTACGAGCTAGGGGTGTCGGAGGCAACGATCAAGGCGCACGTGTCTGCAATCCTGCAAAAGCTCGGCGTCGAGAGCCGCACCCAGGCCGTGATTGCGGCCGCGAAAATCGCCGGCGACCAGTGGCGTCAGGGCACGCCGTCGCAATAGCCTCAAGCGTAAGTTCGAAGACTCACTCGGCCGCCACCATCTGCTGGGTGCGCCATTGCCCCAGCAGGGCGCGGAGCGAAGCCGGCTTCACCGGCTTGTTGAGCACGGCGACGTTCTCCTCCCGTGCGGCCGCCCGCACATGCGGGCTGCGATCGGCGGTGATCAGGATCGCCGGAATGCTGCCGCCGAAGCGGCGGCGAATCTCCCTGATCGCGGCTATGCCGTTCCCACGGTCGAGGTGATAGTCGACCAACAGACCGGTGACGCGCTTGCGGGCGGCCTCGATCGCCCGGATCGCGGCTTCGGGATCGGCTACCGCAATAACCTCGGCGTTCCAGGCGGTCAGCAGGGTTTTCATCCCGTCCAGGATCGCCGCGTCGTTTTCGATGCACACGATCAGCGAGCCGCTCATAGGTGTCCTGGAAAGCGGCGTCGCGCTGGTCACCGCGGCGGTGTGGTTGACGGCCTTCGCGGTGGGGACCGTCACCGAGAAGAACGAGCCGCCGCTGGTGTTGGAATCAAGCGCGATGCCGTGATTGAGGACGCGCGCGAGCCGCTCGACGATCGACAGGCCGAGGCCGAGGCCGCGCGCGATCCGCGCGCCCTGTTCCAGCCGGTGAAATTCCTTGAAGATTTCGCCGCGCTTGAGAACGGGAATGCCGACGCCGGTGTCGTAAATCCCGATCCGCAGCGACTGGCCGCGCCGCCGGCATCCGACCAGAACCCGCCCGCGCGGGGTGTATTTGATGGCGTTGGAGATCAGGTTCTGCAACAGCCGCCGCAGCAGCAGGCGATCCGATTCCACAGGCAGCGAGCAGGGCACGAAGGTAAGTTTCAGGCCCTTTGCCCGTGCGATCGGAGCAAATTCGATCTCCAGCGAGCGCATCAGATCGCCGATCTTGAAGCTCGTGACCGCCGTCGTCATGGCGCCGGCGTCGAGGCGCGAAATGTCCAGAAGGGCTCCGAGGATTTCCTCGATCGCCTCGAGCGAATCGTCGATGTTTTCCACGAGCTTCGAGTCCTCGCCGCCGTTCTGACGCTCGACCAGGCTCGTCACATAGAGCCGTGCCGCGTTTAGTGGTTGGAGGATGTCGTGGCTTGCCGCGGCCAGGAAACGCGTTTTCGAGACGTTGGCGTCTTCGGCGGCGCTCTTGGCGTGTGCCAATTCCGAATTCAGGCGTGTCAGCTCCTCGGTGCGATCCCGCACACGTTTTTCCAGCGTGGCATTGGCGCGCTCCAGCGCCTCGGCAGCCTCGAAGGACGGCGTGACGTCGGAGAAGGTGATGACCAATCCGCCGCCGGGCATCCGGTTGGAGCGCACCTCGATCACCAAATGCCGGTCCGGCAGCCGCTCCAGATAGGGCTCGCCCTCTGCGGTATAGGCGGCGAGCCGCTTCTCCATCACCTGATCATGGTCGTCGGTGGGAGCCACGGGCGTGATCGACGCCATGAATTCCAGAATCTCCTTTAAGGGAATTCCGATCTGGACCAGATGCGGTGGCAATCCAAGGATTTCGCCAAATTGCCGGTTGGAGCAGATCAGCTGCAAGTCCGGGTCGAACACGGCGATGCCCTGCCGCACGTGGTTGAGCGCGGTCTGCAATATCTCGCGGTTGAAATGCAGCGCGGCGTGGGAGTCATCGAGCAGTTTGAGCGCCGCCTTGGCCGAAACCGCGCGCTTGCGAAGCAGCAGCGACATGACAAGGCGCGAAGATGCGGCCCCGATCGAGGATGCGATCAGGTGCTCGGCGTGCTGCAGCAATTCGAAGTCCGCCGGCGCCGCCAGGTCGAGATGGACATTGTGGGTGGTGGCGAAGGCCTCGAAGGAGTCGCGGGCGCGATCGGGCCCGAGATATTGCGCGACCGTGCTCTGAATGTCCTGGACCGTCACCGTGGTGCGCCAGCGCCTGAATGTCGGTGTCATCGGCGCCAGCCTGCGGGGTACGAAAAGATCCGCCTGCAGGCGTTCGATCGACGACGGCTGGCGCGCGAGCGAAAGCACGACATAGGTCAAAAGATTGAGCGAAAGCGACCACAGCACGCCATGAAGAAGCGGCGGCAGATCGGCGCCGAATAGCGCCTGCGGCCGCAAGTTTTCGACGCCGAACGGGCCGTGATGCAACAGCAGGAGGCCGGCGGATGTGCCCTCGAGAAAGCTCGGCAGGAAAAGGGTGTAGGTCCACACCGCAAAGCCGACCAGCATTCCGCCAATCGCGCCTCGTGCGGTCGCGCGCTGCCAAAACAGGCCGCCGAAGAACGCCGGCGCAAGCTGCGCGATGGCGGCGAAAGACAACAGGCCGATCGCCGCCAATTGGGCGTTGCCCAGCGCGCGATAGTAGAGATAGGCCATCGCCATGATGGCAAAAATCGCGAAGCGGCGAACTCCGAGCAGGAAACGGCCGAAATTCCGCCCCTCTCGGGACTGGCGTCCGCGCTGCAGGACGAGAGGGGTTACAATGTCGTTCGAGACCATGATGGAAAGCGCGACGCACTCGACGATCACCATCGCGGTTGCCGCGGACAGGCCGCCGAGAAAAACGAAAATGCTGAGCAGCTGCCCGTTTCCCTCCATCGGCAGCGCCAGCACATACATGTCGCTGTCCACCGCGCCGAACGGGAACGTCACGAGTCCGGCGAGTGCGATCGGAATCACGAACAGATTGATCGCCACCAGGTAAGACGGAAACAGCCAGCGCGCGCGGCCGACCTCCGCGTCGGTGGAGTTCTCGACCACGCTGACGTGAAACTGGCGCGGCAGCAGCATGATCGCGCAAAACGACAGCAGCACCATGGTCAGGAAATTGCCGACGGACGGCGTGTACTCGATGGCACGCACCGCCTCCGGCGTTTTCATCGCCCGTTCGACCAGCTCGACCGGCGTGAACATCCAGAAGGTGACGAACGCGCCGGCGGCGAGGAAGGCGACCAGTTTGATGGTGGATTCGGTGGCGACCGCCAGCATCAACCCGTGCTGATGTTCGGTCGCGTCCGCCTGCCGGGTTCCGAACAGCACGGCGAAAGCCCCCATCGCCAGCGTAACGGTCAGCGCAATATCGCCGATGATCGGAATTGAGGAAAACGCCTGGTCTTCGCTCAGGATGGTCTCAAGCGACGAGGCCACCGCCTTGAGCTGGAGCGCGATATAGGGAATCGATCCGATGATGGCGATCAGCGCGACGAATGCGGCGACCGCCTGGCTCTTGCCATAGCGCGCGGCGATGAAGTCGGCGATCGAGGTGATGTTTTGCGATTTCGCGAGCCTGATCACGCGGCGGAGCAAGGGCGTGCAGACCCCGATCATCAGGATCGGACCGATATAGATCGCAAGGAAGTCGACGCTGGTGCGGCTGGCGAACCCGACCGAGCCGAAGAAAGTCCAGGAGGTACAATAGATCGCGAGCGAGAGGGGATAGATCAGGGCACTGGCGCGGCCGCGCTGCGTCGGCGACAGGCGGTCGCCGTAGCTTGCCACGAAAAACAGGAAGCCGATGTAGGCGAATGCGGCTGCGATTACGCTCCAGTCGTGCAGCATCGCTGCTTGCTCCGTAAGGGTCCCGCGCCGTGCGGTTCCGCGCCACTGCCAGATGACTAACGCGGTGAATTTGAAGTTCCTATCAGTGTTGCTGCAATCTCGTCACAGAAACTTCAAATTCAAAAACCGCATTAGAAACATTTACTTGCTAGTGCTGCTTTGATTCCGAAGTTCGCATCAGAGGTCGCCGCGAATATCTGCGAACTTCGGAATCGGAGCACCAGGGTCAGCGATTATAGCCGGAATGCACCGGCAAAGCACGTTGCGCCGGCCTTCGAGCCGGGCCTGATCGAGCGGATGGCAGGTTAAGGTTATTCCGCGGCCAGCGATTTCTCGTTCAACGGCAGGCCGAGCCGATCCCAGACCTGGACCAAAGCTTCGGCGAGCTGATCGATCAGGCCGTCGTCATGATAGGGCGACGGCGTGATCCTCAGGCGTTCGGTACCCTTGGCGACCGTCGGGTAGTTGATCGGCTGGATGTAGATGTGGTGCTCTTCGAGCAAGAGATCGGAGGCGTGCTTGCATTTTTCGGGATCACCGACGAACAGCGGCACGATGTGGGTGTCGCTCGACATCACCGGAAGCCCGGCGGAAATCAGGATCGCCTTGACGCGGGCCGCGCGCTCCTGGTGGCGTTCACGCTCCCAGCTCGAGGTCTTGAGGTGGCGGATTGCAGCCGTCGCAGCCGAGCAGATCGCCGGCGGCAGTGCGGTGGTGAAGATGAAGCCGGGCGCATAGGAACGCACCGCGTCGATCATCTCGGCGCGTCCGGCGATATACCCGCCGAGACAACCGAAGGCCTTGGCCAACGTACCTTCCAGAACATCTACGCGGTGCATGACGCCGTCGCGCTCGGCGATGCCGCCGCCGCGCGCACCATACATGCCGACCGCGTGAACCTCGTCGACATAGGTCATCGCGCCATAGCGCTCGGCAAGATCGCAGATCTTACCCAGCGGTGCGATATCGCCGTCCATGGAATAGAGGCTCTCGCAGGCGATCAGCTTCGGCCGATCCGGACCCGCGGCGCGCAGCAAGCCTTCCAGATGCGCCATGTCGCTGTGGCGGAACACGATGCGTTCGCAGCCGGACTGGCGGATACCCTCGATCATCGAATTGTGATTGAGCGCATCCGACAGGATCAGGCTGTTCGGAATGAGTTTGGCGATGGTGGCAATGCCGGTCTGGTTGGAGACATAGCCCGAGGTGAACAGCAGGGCCGCTTCCTTGCCGTGGAGATCGGCAAGTTCCTGCTCGAGCTGCACCAGCGGGTGATGGGTTCCCGCGATGTTGCGGGTGCCGCCGGCACCGGTGCCGACGCGAGTAGCAGTCTCGACCATGGCGCCGACCACTTTCGGGTGCTGCCCCATGCCGAGATAGTCGTTAGAGCACCAGATCACGACGTTGCGAGTGCCTTTCGGCGAATGCCACACCGCGTGCGGAAAGCGACCAGCGAGGCGTTCGAGGTCGGCAAAAACCCGGTAACGCCGCTCGTCATGCAGGCGGTCAAGAGCGGTGCGGAAGAATTTATTATAATCCATTGCAAGAACCTGGCAGGGAATGCCGGAGCGGCGGTGCCCTTTTTAGAACTTTTCCAGGTTTAATGTCGAGCCGGAATTGGCTCGCGGAAGCGTGAACGACGGCACGGGGGGTTGCTCCAGACGCGGATCACGATTTGATTTCGATCAATACGCGAAAGGCATTTTGAGCTCTTGCATGGGAGGCTCGAGCGCCGGCTGCGCATGTTTTCCCGCGAGCGGCGAAGGGTTGCGCGCTTCTCGCCTGGCGCCATCTTGCTGGCATCCGCTGCCCTGTCCTACGATCTCCCTGCACCTTCGGCCGTCTGCGATCGCAGCCGGCTTGGGACCGGCACGCGTGGCGACTGCCGCCTTGCCAAATCAAAAGCCTTGGGGGAAATCGCCTTGGAAGAAATCGCCATGAGCTCGCGCCGTCATTTTTTGAAGGCAGGCGCCGCTGCTGCCGCGACCGGAATTGTGTTTTGCGGCTGCGGCCTCTTGAAGAGCGCCGATGCCCAACAAGGCTCGCGCCAGAAATTGCCGGTCACGGTCAATGGAAAGCGGGTCAAGACCATCGACGTGCACGCCCATTGCCATTTTCGTGAAGCGGGCGCGCTGCTCGGCGAAGAAGGATTCAAGCTCCAGGTCGGCCCCATCAACGGCGCGACGGAGACCTATATCGATCTTCCACAACGCCTCGCCGCGATGGACGCCCAGGCGGTCGATATGGAGATCCTGTCGATCAATCCGTTCTGGTACAACCGCGAGCGCGATGTTGCCGCACAAATCGTAAAGCTCCAGAACGAAAAGCTGGCCGAATTCTGCGCCGCCAATTCCAGCCGCTTCGCTGCGTTTGCCTCCCTCACCTTGCAGGCGCCCGATCTCGCGGTGCAGGAGCTTGAGACCGCGGCGAGGAAACAGGGTCTGAAAGGCGCGGCGATCGGCGGCTCGGTCAATGGCGTCGATTTCTCCGACCCGAAATTCTATTCCGTTTGGGCCAAGGCCGAAGAGCTGGGGGTGCCGCTCTTCATCCATCCTCGCGGCATTCCCGAGCTGAACAAGCGCTTTGCGGGCAATGGCTGGCTCGACAACACCATCGGCAATCCGCTCGACACCACGATCGCGCTGTCGCACCTGATCTTCGAGGGCACGCTCGATCGCTTTCCCGGACTGAAGGTGATCGCGGCCCATGGCGGCGGCTATCTGCCGTCCTATGCCGATCGTTCCGATCACGCCTGCATGGTGGGACCCAAAGGCTGCAATCCCGATCTCAAGCTCAAGAAGCAGCCCTCGGAATACCTCAAGCAGATCTATTTCGATTCGCTGGTGTTCACGCCCGAAGCGATCCGCCATCTGGCCGCACAGGTCGGCGCCAGCCAGATCGTGCTCGGCAGCGACTATCCTTATCCCTGGCAGCTCAATCCCGTCGACCACATCTTCGCTTCGACATCGCTTACCGACGAGCAGAAGGCCGATATTCTCGGCCGCACCGCCGCGAAGCTGTTCAATCTCGAGGCGTGAGGCGAACGAAAGCTTGCCAAATCCGAATTTGAATTTAAAGTTTCAATGGAAGGGAAGACGCGCTTGCAAAGGATGCCGGCTTTGAGGGTTAGAAACTTGATGAAACGGGGAGTGACATACCGCGGCCGCTCGATCTCTTCAAAACCGGCCGAAGATCGCCAGAAGACGCAGCTGCAATTGCTGGAGGCCGCAGGCCAGGAGTTTGCGGAAAAAGGTTTTGACCGCACCACCGCCAAGGAAATCTGCGAACGGGCCGGCATCAATACCGCGGCTGTGAACTATTATTTCGGCGGCATCGAAGGTCTTCACGCCGCAGTGCTCGAGGAGGCGCGCAACCGCTTGGTCTCGGCCGACGCGATTTCGGCGGCGGTTGCCGGAAAAAGCGACGCGAAGGCCAAGCTTGAGGCGGTCCTCAACGTGGTTGCCGAAGCGCTGACAGGTCCTCTTTCCTCATCCTGGGTTTTTGCCGTGCTCGGCCGCGAACTGGTGTCGCCCTCGCCGTCAATGCTCGAAACAAAGGAGAAGGTAATCCTTCCGAG
>Ga0307474_10003021_pt1 | contig 12128 bp, 13 predicted proteins | sample atmos_gasesECM1C_2_FD_203312 | JGI IMG/M metagenome (GOLD analysis project Ga0307474, IMG submission 203312) | Hardwood forest soil microbial communities from Morgan-Monroe State Forest, Indiana, United States - atmos_gasesECM1C_05 | ecosystem: Environmental > Terrestrial > Soil > Temperate... | reverse complement strand
GGAAGCGAGGCGGCACGTCCACTGGATAATTCCCGGGAGGTATTGCATCCTGAGCTGGAAGTTCCGATACCGCGGCGCGCTCTGACGCGCGGACTGTTTGCCCTGGTTCAGGCGATGTATATGATCTTCTATCTGGCCGCGCTCTTCCGTCTGCATGCGATTGAAACGATCGCCGATTCGTACTTGCCGGGATGGAGAGCGACCACGCTGATATCTGCCGTGCTGGTGACGGCGGGAGTAGGCATCCCGCTGCGTTGTTACCTGCTCTCTGCTGTGGGATTCGACTACCGGCGACTGGGTGAGAAATTTCAGCGGATGTTTTCGTTTATTCTGGCGTTGGATCAGCTCTGGGCAGTGGCTCCGTTTCTGCTTGTGCAGAAGATCGGGCTAGGCGCGGCGTTTGCGGCGAGCGCTGCTCTGCTCTACGTTCCGTTCTCGGAACGAACTTTGATCCGCATGGCATACACGGAACCGCGACGCAAGGACGGCCGATCCTGTTGAGATGGGCCAGGTTTTCATGGAACCAAACTCACGTACCCTGCGTAATCACGTCTAAGAGGCTGGGCAGGAGTGTGTGTGCCCGGCGGAGGATTTTTTATGAAATTCACGCGTATCCAACGATGGCTGTCCATGGTTCTGGTTCTCGGAGGCGTGTGCTGGTTGGCGGCGCTTCCGGTGCGGGCTGATGAGTGGTCAAAAACTTACACGCTCACGGGCAAGCCCGATCTGCGAGTGGATACATCTGACGCGAACATTAATGTCTCCACCTGGGACCAGAATAAGATCGAAGCCAGGGTGACGAGCAGCCATTACAAAATTGGGGGCGATGGTATCCGGGTCGAAGAACACCAGACTGGCGACATGGTGGAGATCGAGGTACGTTACCCGCACACCCATGGCTTTGGTATCAGCATCAACGGGGGCCACAACCGCGTCGACGTCGATATCCACATGCCACGCGAGGGACGGGTGGACCTGCATACCGGCGATGGCAAGATCGAATTGGCAAGTTTTAAAGGGGAGATGCAACTGCGCAGCGGCGATGGAGCTCAGGAGATTGACAGCGTGGATGGCAAATTGCACGCGACCACTGGAGACGGGCACATTCGTGCCAATGGCCGTTTCGACCAACTCGCTCTCAAAACTGGCGATGGGCGAGTGGACGCGCGCGCGGCGGCAGGGTCATCCCTGGCCACGGGATGGAGCCTCGAGAGCGGCGACGGCACGGTGACGCTGGAGGTGCCGGAAAATCTGGCGGCGGATGTCGATCTGCACACCGGCGATGGCCACATCGATCTCGATATGCCGGTCACGACCGAAGGCAAAATTCGGCAAAACGAGATTCGCGGCAAACTGAATGGCGGCGGGAATCTGCTGCTGATTCATACCGGAGACGGATCGATCCGGCTGAGAAAGGGGTAGGCGGATCCAGAACGCAATTTTGAAATCGCTGGCAAGCCCGCGGAAGTCTTCTTTATTCCAGATCTTCTTTGCTGGGGTTGTAGAAGAAGCGGAAGCGCAATGCGAGATAGGGGCCGCCGAAATCGCTCGGCAGGGGTGGGAATGGATTCGAGGCGGTTATGCCGCCCCAGGCCGCGCGATCAAGAGGTATGTCGCCTGACGAGGCAGCGAGGTGCATGTCGGCGATTTTTCCATCTTTGGTGATGGCGAACTCAATCGCCAGATTGCCCTTCTTCATCTGCGCCGACTCTGGAATCAGGCTGTACCAATTCATTTTCACGTCGTGCAGAACACGCTGCAGGTACGGACCGAAATCGACGCCCTGCGTATCACTGAGAACTTCGAGGTTGCCGAGCTGGCGGCCATGGGCCCCGGTGCCCAAGCCAAAATCTCCGTTATCGCCTGCGGTGCCTGAGCCGCCGCGCCCCGCAGCCGCTGCGCGGGTTGCTTGCTCGATCGCCGAACCCGCCGACATGGAACCCGCGTACTTTTTGAACTCATTGAGATTTGGCTTGGCGGGCATTTGCAATTGCGCAACGCGGGGGTCGGGCGGTTGCGGCTGAGACTGCGCCTGCGCCTGATTTTGCGCCTGAGGCTGGGATTGCGACGGAACCTGCTGGGGCATTTGCGGTGCATTCAATCCCGGCCTGCCCGGCGGCGGCGTAGCCAGAGCCTTCCTCAACTCCTTGGGATCAAGCTCGGGGTGCCGCGTGGTGGCGACGCGGTCCTTATCGGAAATAATGTTGCTGCTCCTGTGCGGCGCCTTCTGCAGATCCGGAGGAAGTTCGAGAAACGTCAGATCCTTCCCGCTGGTATTTCCTCGAGATACCGCGACCACCGAATGCAGCCAGGGAAAATACTTTTCAATCTTCTCGAAATTGACAAGCAGAATGATAAGAACAAGGTGCGTGATGATCGAAATCCACGCCGCCTCCCGGCGTCGTGAACGCGTAAGATCGTCCTGCAACTGAATGAGCAGGTGGGGCACGCGAGCATCGTCATCCAGATCACGGTAGGCAGTCTCCCATCCCTGGGCGTCGTAGAGGCCGAGTTGCTCAGGCTGCGTCTTCTCGGCTGGAGCGACTGGATCCTGGAATGGAATTTGAGTGATGGGCATGAACTATGCTTCGAGCCAAGGCTTGTCCGTTAGACACAGATTCCCCTCGCCATGTTGCATCCGGTCTTCTACGGGATGACCCAGCGAACGAGTGCGGCCAAGTTATCTTTATTTTCGCACCTTTCAGAGGATTCTGCTTAATGACAAGTGGGGTGCGCCTTAGGTGTGTAAACATTTGTAAAAATGGCCCGTGGTGAGTGGCTCGTGCCTGGTGGCGAGCACAAAAAAGAGCACAAACATCGATTGTCTAGCCCTTCGATTTGGCAATGCCTGAAAGGCCGACTTTCTTCCCGTGATCCCGGATTGCGGCCACAATGTCGTGCGCTAAGGCCAGGGCGCGGCGGCCATCTTCGAGCGGCACCATTGGAGTGGTGCGGTTCCGCACGGCGTGGAGGAACGATTTCAATTCCGCATGCAAAGGCTCTTCGGATGTCACCGGCGGTTTGGCTACCTTGATCTGTGGGTTGACTGTAGGCGCACCCGAGGCCGCTCCATCGGATCCAACTGTGAACACCAGGAGCTCCTGCCGGCCGTAGTCGATCGAGACATACTGCTGAGGTTGGAAGAATCGCAGCTTGCGCACACGTTCGGTAGAAACGCGGCTGGCAGTAAAGTTGGCGACGCATCCCGACTCAAATTCCAGCCGAACGTTGGCGATGTCAACTTTACCGGAGAGGATGGGCAGGCCCACCGCGCGAACTTCTTTCACCGGCGAATTGGCAAAGGAAAGCACGATGTCGAGGTCGTGGATCATCAGGTCGAGTACGACGTCGACGTCCAGCGAGCGAGGAGTGAAGACGCTCAGGCGGTGCACCTCGAAGAACATGGGCTGAGTGAGCAACGGGAGTGTAGCGCGAATCGCGGGATTGAAGCGCTCGAGATGTCCGACCTGTGCGATTCGCTTGTGCGCGGCGGCCACACGCCGCAATTCATCGGCTTCGCCAAGCGACGCCGTCAGCGGTTTCTCGATGAGAACATCGACGCCGGCCAGCATAAGCGCGCGTGCCACATCAAGATGATGGACGGTTGGCGCGGCCACGGAAGCGGCGCGGATTTCGCTGTGTGTGGTCAGCATCTGCGCGACCGAGCCGAAGGCGCGGCAACCGAACTCGCGTGCTACTGCGTCGGCACGGTCAAGATTAGGATCGACCACGCCCACCAGTCGAACCGGTTCGCCCTGCTGTTCCAGTTCCTGATAAATTCGGGCGTGGTTGCGCCCAAAGACGCCCACCCCCACCACCGCAACAGAAATCGGATTATCGGATTGCAGGAAGGCTCTCTATTGGCCGGTTGCCAGCGGAAACAACAGATTGTAAACGTAAAGCGGGGAAAGAGCACAGGCCAGGGCCTTTTGCTGCGGCCGCGGGGCATAGTCTTCTATTCACCCTTCCTCGCATCGGCTGAGACTAAACCGTGACAAGTGCAGCACGTCGTCTGTTAATCAATAGCCGCGATCTCCGGCGACCGCGTATTGTGTAAGCTTCTTTTCGCCTCTGCCAACGTCCACAGAAGGAGACCGTCCTACGACATGCGAACCATAGCGTTGCTTACCGTTTCCAATATTTTTATGACCTTCGCCTGGTATGGCCATTTGAAGTATCGCGATGTGCCGCTCTTCAAAGTGATCGTAGTAAGTTGGATGATTGCCTTTTTTGAGTACTGCTTCCAGGTACCGGCAAACCGCATCGGTTCCTACGAATTCAGCGCGGCACAGCTTAAAACCATTCAGGAGGTCATCACGCTGGTGGTTTTCTCGGTGTTTTCAGTTTTGTATTTGAAGCAGCCGGTGAAGTGGAACCACGCCGTAGGATTCGCCATGATTGTGGCGGCGGTGGGAGTGATTTTCAAGCAATGGTAGCGGTGCACAGATTTGTGAATTGACCCTTCAATTTGATTACTCGATTCTCCGGGCCTTCTTCAAAATGGCAATCTGCCCTGCGTGGTAAAGCTCGTGCTGCGCCACGCCGTGCAGCAGGTGATAGAAATCGTATTTCTTGCCGGGCACGCGCTCACGCAGGCGAGATTCTGGCAGCGACGCAACCGTCTTCACCAGCAACTCGTGGGTGCGCTTTGCGTGAGCTATCGCCTTTCTCCAGGAAGCTTCGGTGGGCCTGGGCACAACCGGAAAATTTGCCGTTCCGGTGAGTTGGGTTTTCGCGCCCGCGAGGCGGCGGAGAGCAGCGCCATCCCACGCGGCAACGTGAAGCAAAAGTTCCCAGATGCTGTGGACGTCCCGCATAGGCTTGGCTGCTGCGGTCGCGGCGTCAACACCCTGCAAGAGTTCGAGCAGGGCGGGACCGTGCCAGGCATCGCCGTCGAAAGCGCGACGAAGCTGATCGGCGATCAGGGTGGACTCGGATTTTTGGTTGGTCATGTCTTTAGCTACTCCTGATCAGCGGATCAAGTCTGATCTGCTACGATCGCGATCCTTGCTGCATTGGCTGCTTCGATAATTTTCTCTCCGTCGAGCAGCAGACACTTTCCCGCATCCAGGGCGAGACAGGCTGCGCCGGCGGATTGCATCACTTCAATCGTTTTCACCCCGATGACGGGAACGTCGAAGCGCATATCCTGATTAGGCTTGGCGATTTTCACCACGGTGAGAGTGCGGCTCAGCGTTGATGCATCTCCGTGAAGCGAACGCATGATCTGTCCGGCGCGCTCAATGGTCGCGTCGGTTCCCTCCATGGCTTCGACGGCTACGCAAGCGGACTCGGCAATTACGACAGTCTGGCCGATGTCATGTTGCGCAAGCTGGCGGGCCACGGCGCGGCCATAGTCGATGTCCTTGCGTTCCTGATCAGTGGGCGCGCGCCGCGTGAGCACTCCAGGCCGAACCAGCAGCGGTTCGAGCAACCATGTGGAATTCTCCAGCGTGATGCCTTCCTCCGCCAGAACTTTGGCCACGGCGCCAAGCAAGCTATCAGTGTTGCGCGTGGTAAGCGAGAGCAAAAGCTTTGCCAGCCGCCAGTCCGGCCGGATGGCGGAGAATATTTGCTTGTGCTTTACCTGCCCGGCCATGATGGCACGATGCACGCCTTCGCGCTGAAAGGTTTCGATCAGCTTCGAGAGCTCGCCCAGCGACAACCAGTGAACCGAGACCGCTCCGTGCGCCTCAATCTCGGGAAAAGCTTCTTCCTTGATCGCCACCACGACAACTTCGTATCCCTTGCCCCGCGCCGCATCCAGCACCAGAAGCGGAAACTTGCCGTTGCCGGCGATGAGGCCAATACGTTGCATAGCAGGGGTCAGTGGCCAGTGGCCACTTATTTAATCACTCCTCGCTCCGCCGCTTCGATGAAGCGGATCAGCAGGTTCACATCTTCACTGCGATCTGGCTCGGACTTCAGCTTTTCCAAGGCTTGCGAAGTGTTCAGCTTCGACGCCAGCAGAGTTTTATACGCATGATGAATCTTCTTGATGCGCTCCGGCGAAAATCCGCGGCGCTCGAGACCCACTTTATTCATTCCGTAAGCGTGCGTACTGCGCGCAGCGGAGGTCATGGAGAACGGCAGGACGTCCTGCGTGATTGTTGTGCCGCCGCCGACATAGGCGTGAGCCCCGATACGCACGTACTGATGTACCGGGCACAGCGCGCCCACCACGGCCCATTCCTCGACGGTCACATGCCCGCCCAGCGTCGCGCCGTTCACCAGCATGCAGTGATCCCCGATCACGCTGTCATGTCCGATGTGCGCGTAAGCCATGATCAGAGTGTGGCTGCCAACTCTGGTCAGGCCGCCGCCTTTGACCGTGCCTCGGCTGATGGTCACGGACTCGCGAATCTCGTTGTGGTCGCCAATCTCCAGACGCGTGGGTTCGCCCTTATAGGTAATATCCTGCGGCGCCATGCCGATGGCGCAGAATGGAAAGAACGAATTGCTGGCGCCAATTTTTGTCGGGCCTTCGATGGCAACATGCGATACCAGTCGGCAACTCTCACCAAGTTCTACATCAGGACCGATCACGCAGTAGGGGCCAACCTTGCACGATGCCGGCACCTTGGCGCGGGCGTCGATGCTGGCGGTGGGATGAACATTCATGATGGGGTTATGGAATTATTGTGAACGCACTCTGCTGGCCGCAAGACTGGGGTCATTCCGCAACCGCGTCATCGCCAGTGCCGTCAGAGCCTTCGCCGCGTCCGCGTGAGTTGTCGACAAGCTGACATGACACTGTCGCTTCCGCCACACGCTTACCGGCAACATACACGACTCCCGACATTTTTGCGGCGATCATGCGGGGCATGGGACGCCAGCCCATGACCTGCACTTCAATTCGCAGCTGGTCGCCGGGGCTCACGGGGCGGCGGAACCTGGCGCGCTCGATCCCAGTGAACATGATCACTTTGCCCTTACGGTCCTGCACTTCGGTGAGCAGTAGCGCGCCGCCCGCCTGCGCAATGGCTTCCACAATCAGTACGCCGGGCATGATGGGCAATCCAGGGAAATGACCGTTGAAGAAAGGTTCGTTGATGGTGACGTTCTTGAGGGCAACGATCCGCTCTTTGCGCTTCAGTTCGAGCACGCGGTCAATCAGCAGGAGCGGATAACGGTGCGGCAGAATTTTCAGGATGTCGTGAATGTCGAGTGCCGTTTTTGATGCATCCGCGACGGTCACCGAAGTATTCTCAATCATGTTTGTCCCAAGCAGTTCGTCTCAATCAGCCTGAAGATTATACTGTACCGCGTTGCGTTCACGGCATAGCTGCAACTGTGGCCGGCGAAAGGAAATTGTGCGCGTCACAAAAATAAACAGAACTGCGGCCGTGCTGCAACGGCCCACAGCCACCGATCGCTTGCGCTATTTTGAACAGCACCAATCCCAGTTGGTTGAGACGGTGCGCGAGCTGGTTGAAATCGAATCGCCCAGCGATAACAAGCAAGCGGTCGACCGAATCGCTGCCTTTCTTGCGTCCAAGTTTGAAGCGCTTGGGGGGCGAACGCAACTCCATCACAGCAACGAGTTCGGCGATAGTTTGCAGATCGACTTCAACGGATCTCGCTACGGCGCGCCGAATCGCGAGCCTGTCCTGCTGCTCGGGCACTACGATACGGTCTATCCACTGGGAACGTTGGCGAAGATGCCGTGCAAAATCGAGAACGGAAGGATGCGCGGGCCAGGCGTTCTCGACATGAAGTCGGGAATCGCTCTGATGCTGCACGCGATCGAAGCGCTGCGGGCATGGCAGGGTGAATTGCCGCGGCCGGTTACGGTGTTTCTAGTCTCCGATGAAGAAGTGGGCAGCTATTCTTCGCGCAAAATAACTGAGGCGCTGGCGAAAAAGTCCGCCGGGGTGCTGGTGCTGGAACCTGCCGCCGGAGTGCGGGGAGCCGTCAAAACTGCGCGTAAGGGGGTTGGCGAATATACGCTGCGCGTGAAAGGCGTGGCAGCGCATGCGGGACTTGACCCGGGTAAAGGTCACAGCGCCATACTTGAGCTGGCGCGGCAGATTGCGGTGATCGCCAAGCTGAATAATCTGCGGGAAGGATTGTCGGTGAATCCCGGCATCGTCAACGGCGGGACCAGAACCAATGTGATTGCTGCCGAGGCGTCGGTTGGAATTGATGTCCGGATCAAGCGTGCGAAACAGGCTGCGGGAATCGACCGCAAACTGCGCTCCCTTAAACCGTTCGACAAGCACTGCAAACTCGATATGACGGGCGGCATTAACCGTTTGCCGATGGAGCGAACTGCCGGAGTGGCGGTGCTGTACAAGACAGCTCAGCAGATTGCATATGAGGTTGGATGGAAGCTTGAAGAAGCTGCGGTTGGCGGTGGTTCCGATGGAAACTTCACCGCGGGATTGGGAATACCCACGCTCGACGGCATGGGCGGGGTTGGCGAGGGGGCGCACGCGGCGCACGAGTTCATTGTGATTTCCGAACTGCCGCGAAGAGCGATGCTGTTGGCGGGAATGATTGAAATCGTGTGAAACTACTGCTTGGGAACCAGGACAAGGAAATAATCCATCTTGTCGCCCTTCACAAAGTCATACTGTTCAAGCAAGCGGTAGCCTGCCTGTCTGGCCTCTCGCAGAACTACCTCGCGGCCAACGCCGTGGTTCTCGGCGCTTCCGTTGCGATCGATAATTCCAACCTTCGCCCCGGGACGCAGCGACGCCAGCAGGTTCCGTAAGAGAGTTACCGGATCCGCAACTTCGTGATACGTCTTCAGCAGCAGGACGGAATCGACCGATCTCGGCGGGAGCAGAGGGTCGTCTGCTTTGCTCAGGATCGTCTTCACATTGTGCAACTGTTCTTTCTGCGCGCGGTTGTCGATGTATTGGATCGACTCCGGATTAATGTCGACTGCATAAACGAGACCCCTCTCACCCACGCGCCGCGCCGCGCGCACCGTGAACCATCCTGAACCCGCTCCGATATCGGCTACCGACCGTCCGGGCGTGACGCCCAGAATATCCATGACACGGTTGATCTGCAGCCGCTCATCCCGGCCGGGAGAATCGAAAATGGAAAGGTCTCCAGTGTAGGGTTCGCTCGTCTTGCGATGTTCCGGCGCGGCGGCTTGGGGCGAACTCTGAGAAAAAACGAAAGCCGGAACCGGGCAGGAAATGAATATAGCGAGAATGAAAGCGCGTAGTCTGAAATGCACCGTTAAGCCTCCGGAGATTGCCTTAAGAATAGACTTCAAGAGCACGCCTTAGTGAGCGCCTTCAGAAATGCATGCGGAACATTGCTCGTCGAGGCCGATGGTAGCTGCAGTTTGAATTCCGAACAACGGTAGCGCCACGCGAGACCCTCGGATCAAAACCAGACTGGCACGACTGCCAGGCCGGATTCATTTTTTGACTCTGCAGGTGGCATGGCCTAGACTTTTCGCAGGAGCCCAGACCGCCGTTCTGGCAACCTTGGGAATCCGGTGGAGGAATTATGGGTGAAGGTCTGTTCCAGCCTTTGCATTTGATTTTGATCATAGCGATCATCCTGCTGATCTTCGGCACCAGCAAGTTTGCCCAGCTCGGCAAGGGGATGGGCGAAGGCATCCGTAATTTCAAGGCCGCGATGAAAGAACCCGAGGAAACAAAGAAAGACGAAAAAGCGAAAGAAGAAGAAAAGAAGTCCTGAAGGAGACTCTGACGCCCTCCTCAATGGTTCTCTGCGCCGCCCGTATTTAAGATTTTCTCCCGTCCCGAGTCAAGCCCGCAGCCGCATTTTGTTCACGCAACATTCTATAGACCAACGCAACCGGCAGCCCGACCACGTTGCTATAGTCGCCTTCGAGGCGCGGAATCCAGCGCGAGGCGATGCCCTGGATTGCATATGCGCCAGCTTTGTCCATGGGTTCTCCAGTGGCAACATAATCGCGGATCTCCTGGTCGGAGATTTCGCACATGGTTACTCGCGTGACCTCGGAAGCGGTTCTCAGTTGCCGGTTGCCGGCTGTCCCAGATTCGCTGAGAGCAGGCCCAACCAGACAGATACCCGTAATTACATCGTGAGTTCGCGCCGACAGCAATCGCAACATGCGCGCCGCGTCGTCAGCATCGCGGGGCTTGCCCAGAATGAAGTCGTCGACCACTACGATGGTGTCCGCGCCAAGCACAATATCTTGAGGATGGCTGCGAGAGACGGCCAGGGCTTTTTCGCACGCCAGCCGTTCGGCGCAAGCTCGCGGAGACTCGCCGTGCAGCGGCTTTTCATCGATATTGGCAGGCTGTACTGAGAATGGAATTCCAGCGTTGAGCAGCAACTCCTGGCGACGAGGCGAAGCGGAAGCAAGCAAGAGCATGGAATTTGATTCTAGCGGAAGCACGACTCGCGTCTATGCTTTGCGGTTCTATCGGCTCCCGACCACGCCTCGAACCGATTCAATCAGCTTGGCTGAATCGTAGCCGATCCCGTCTTTGAACACGATCTCGACATTCTCGATATCCTCGATCTTCTGCGATGGATCGCCTTTGATCACGACCAGATCAGCCTGCTTGCCGGCACTGATCGTTCCAATCTTGTCAGCTTCTCCGAGATATTGGGCACCGTTGAAGGTTGCGATCTGAATCGCCTCCAGGGATGTGAATCCCGCCTCCACCAGCAACTCAACTTCGCGTTGGTCGCCGAAACCTGCGATCACTCCGCCCATTCCGGTTGGGTCAAGGCCTGCCAACAGCAACCCGCCGGCTTGCGCGAAGGCATGTTCAAATTCCATTTCCTTTTTGAAGGCGGCGGGCCACGGCGAAACGTCGCTGCTGTATTCCTTGCGCAGCGCGGCGGAATCGCTGGAGCGCACCCTTCTCTCCAGGATGGCAGTGCGCGCATCGGGTGAAAGGGCGTCCAGCACGCGCTTCTGGAGGCTCGGCCTGCCGGTGAAGCTTCCCATCTCAAAGACGGGAAGCGTCGAAGTCACGGCAACGTGATGCCGAACCAGGTCAAGAACGGTTTCGTGCAGCGGCCCGGCGTTTACGTCGAGCTTGGACATCAGCACTGGATTTTCTGAGTTCTCCGGACATTCGCCCGGTTTCTTATCGGGCAAGAACTCGGTGTCGACGAACAGGCCATGCTCGAGATCATCGATGCCAAGCGCGGCCGCCTCGCGAAAGCCAATCGAACATAAATGTCCCGTAACTTTTGCGCCGCGCTTGTGGGCTGCAACTATGGCGGCTGAGAGTTCCGCCGGAGTGATGAACATGTACGCCTTGAAATTGTCGACTCCCTGATCAAGCCAGAAGTTCACGGTTCGAGTCGCGTCCTCCGGACCGCTGAGTTGATGCATCTGCAACGCCCACGACCCCTTGCCTTCAAGATAAGGGCCGGTAACGTGTATCTTGGGTCCTGGCGTTTCACCGCGATCAATTTGTTTCTTCAATTCGAGATCGGTATAGGGCTCAAGCGAACCGGTGGTGCGAATCGTCGTTACGCCTCCGGCCAGATATAAACGCGGAAAACTGAACGCCATCTCGCCGAAAATTCCATTGCCCACGGGATAAAACATGTGATCGTGCATGCCGACGAGGCCGGGGACCACGCTGTAACCGTGCAGGTCGATTACCTGTCCATCTTTGGGGACCGTCGCGGTTGCGGCATCGGAAACCGATTCGATCTTTCCCTTGGAGATCACCACCGCCTGATCTTCCTTCGCGGCCGCACCCGTGCCATCGATGACCCGCACGTGGGTTAGGGCAATCACTGGCGAATCCACCTTCACAAAAGCACGCACCTCCGGGGAGAGCGTTTGTGTTACGACGGCGATCGAGGAGGTCAAGATCAACAGCACAACAGCGACGGCGTGGCGCATATTTCCTCCTTCCGTAATCACGGAAAGGATTCTACCGGAGGAAACGCAGATCAGCGAGAAGATCCAGCAATTGTTTGAGGCACAGCAACCGCCGCGGGACTCGCCTGTTAAAATCAAAGATTAGCCTTCAGCTTATGGACGCCGCCTACATCCGCAACTTTGCGATCATCGCGCATATCGACCACGGTAAATCCACGCTGGCGGACCGGCTGCTGGAATTGACCGGCTCGTTAACCGCGCGCGAGATGCAGGCGCAGGTGCTCGACTCCATGGACCTGGAGCGTGAGCGCGGCATCAC
>Ga0307474_10003019_pt1 | contig 12134 bp, 9 predicted proteins | sample atmos_gasesECM1C_2_FD_203312 | JGI IMG/M metagenome (GOLD analysis project Ga0307474, IMG submission 203312) | Hardwood forest soil microbial communities from Morgan-Monroe State Forest, Indiana, United States - atmos_gasesECM1C_05 | ecosystem: Environmental > Terrestrial > Soil > Temperate... | reverse complement strand
CGAATACCGGCTGCTTACCGATCTCTTCGTGGCCAGCGGCCTTCAATGACTGTAATCGAAGAGCCGTGCAACCGACAGATCATCCCGAAGGCGGCAATCTACACACTTATTGATGCTGATCAATCTTTGCATCTGACGTTGTTGTAGCGGACGATAATCGGTATGCCGTTGAAAGTATCAACGGCCCTTCGAAAACAGCTGTCAATTAGTTGCCCGTGCCCGCGACAGAAACCGCTTGAGGCGACCCCGTGGCATTGTCGGCGAACGATATTGAGGCGCTTAGCGCTCCGGTAGAAGTTGGCTTAAAGACGACCGAGAGTGAGCAGTTTCCTCCAGGAGCCAAAGCGTTTCCGCAGTTGTTAGTTTGATGGAACGAGCTTGCATCTGTCCCGGTTATCCGAACGCTCGATAGGTTCAACGGTGCCGTCCCTGGGTTTTGCACAGCAACCACTTTCGCGGCACTCGCCGTACCGACTTTCTGATTTGCAAAGTTGAGCGTCGTCGAAGAGAAGGATATGAACGGTATTAGAGAAGCAACATTAAGCTGCGCCCCATTGGAGGTGCCGCCCCCGGGAGACGGATTTGTAACTGTGATCGATACATTTCCACTCGATGAAAGGTTGGTGGCGGACACCGCCGCCGTTAACGCGGTACTTGACGTGAATACAGTCTGCAGAGGCGTGCCGTTCCAATTGACAACGGAGGCTTCGGTAAATCCTGAGCCGTTTATGGTTAGTTGGAACCCTTGGCTGTCCTGTGGAACCGAAGACGGCGCGATGGAGTGCACTTTGGGAACCGGGTTCGAAGTTACGGATTTCGCCAGGCTGCTGGTCAGCAGGTAGACACTCTCGCCGTTGACCGTTGAATTCGCAGCCAAGAATGCGAAGCCGTTCGTCCCCCACCGCACAAGGTTTTGCACAACGGGCAGGGTCACCTGCGGAAATGCCAGGGCACCAGTCAGAGCCAGAGATTCCTTCCCGTAGGCTGAAAGCACAACGGAGGAAGAATCTGAGAGGTAATTCTGATCACCAATAGTGAACAAGTGCCCAGACGAAGTGTCTAGGACTAGGCTAGCCGCATTGTTATAGACAGATACGGGAAACGATCCTACTTGCTTCTGAGTGGTTGGATTCCAAACCTCGCCACTACTGGTGTATAGCAGGGTTCCGTCCGAGGCAACTTCAGCTCCAGTCGTATTATTTCCGGCATAGCAGCATGCTGGAGCTGTGTATTGCAGACCCTGAGCAGTTATATTCACGATGTTGAAAAATGGGCTCTGTGCATTCGTAAATGGTAGTGCGTAAATCCTTATTGGACTGCCGGCATATGCAAAGCTTGAAAAGCTCAACTCAGCAACATACGAGGTGGGGATGTAATTCACCATGCCCGAATCGTCATACAAGGCCATTTCGCCGAAGCCATACCCAGGTATATCGAAAGCTACGACCACTTGTTGTGGCGAACCGGGAATGCCGTTCATGGCTGCGCCTGCGAGCGGTCCGCAACAGGTGGTGCTGTTCGGAGGAAATGCGAAGGTCCTATCTATCGCCTTGGTCGAGAGATCGATGCGCTGCACCGTCTGATTCTGGTTTGAAACGACAAACAAGTAACTGCCGTCACTCGAGGGAGCAAGAAGACTAGGATTCTGTCCAACAGGCATCGGTTTGCCCAAGGCTCCCGTTGTAGGGTTTATTGAAATCACTGTATTGGGGCTGACCGGATCCGATGATGGAATCGAGGCATATAGCAAATTTGAACCGGGAACTGGTGTTATAAAAGCCGCGTTGACGTTGAGGGCTTCATAGAGTGTCAGTGGCACGCTCACGCTGGTCCCCCCTCCGGGCGCTGGATTCACAACACTGAGCGAGATCTCGCCAATCCTCGTCGCCACCGTGGAGTCGAGCGTCGCCTGGATCTCGCCTCCGCTTAAATATGTTGTAGGTTGTGGTTTTCCGTTCACTTCAAGGACCGACGCTGGATAGAAATTTGCTCCATAGACCTGCACAGTGATCGAACCGTTCTTGATCTGCGCGGTTGGTGCGCCGAGAGACGCCACCAGTGGAGCCGCATAGACTGTGTCTGCAATCCCATTCAGGCTGATTCCGGCCTTCGGATAAACCGGATCGTTCGAGACAATCATAAGCGTCCCAGTGCGAATGCCCGCGGCGATCGGCGAAAACGTGATGGTTACCAAACATGGTGTGTTGGGTTGGAGTGTCCCTTTGCAATCATCTTGTGTGATCGAAAAGTCCCCGTCGACTGAGACAGCGGAAATCCGAAGCGGCGCATTTCCATTGTTCCAAAAGAATAAATTATTGCCGACGCCAACTGTGTTCACCAGCAAATGTCCAAAGCTGACGCTTCCCGTTGAGGGAGCCAGTTGAGGAGCAACCCCCTGCCCCGAAACACCGACTACTTGCGGTGAAATAACGGTGTCATCGCTGAAGGTCAGCGTAGCGGATGTCAAGGAGCTGTCACGCGGAGCAAACTTGACAGAGATCGCGCATGACCTACCCACATTCATTGTGGCACAACTGCTCTCGGTCGTGATGGTCGCGGCAGAAGAGATGATGCTTTGGAGATGCAGTGTCGCGTTGCCGCAATTGGTCAGATGGAGGGTCTGTGTCGCCGACTCTTTTGCCGGAACCTGACCAAAGTTTAAAGTCCACGAGTCGAAGCAGACGGACGGCGCCGGAACGGACATATCAAGCTTTGCCACCACCGCGTGATAAGTGTTGGATACCGGCGGGGTGGGTTGAAAACTACCAGTCGTAGTGGGGAAATCGCTGGCGTTAGTTTGCCCGGCTACGACGAGGTTCCCTCCAGCATCTACCGCAAGAGAAGAAAACTGGGTTCCACCATAAATCGGGTCGTTCGAACTCAGAAAGCCGCCAAACAAAAGTTTGCTTAGATCGGGATTCATCTCTGCAAGTGCCATCTCCGAAGCGCTGGTTGTAAATTGCCACAAGCTGGTGAACGGATTTTGCAGTGGGAAATCCGTAGACCCCGTCGCACCCCCTACAAAGACATTCGAGTTGCTGTCGAGCGCAATTCCGGTGAAGTTAGTACCTTCATTGCCGCTCGTGGGCGTTCCCTCCAGATAAGTCGCTGCCAAAACCGACTTACCATCGCTGCTGAGCTTGAAGATGAAGCCGCTATTACACGTGCAGTTTGGGCCAGCTTTGAGAGTCCTCTGGTAGGCATTGCTACTGACCGGGAGAGTGGTTTCGCTCGTGCCACCGGCAACGTACGAATTCGCCTGCGCGTCCACTGCCAGGCCCCCGATGGAATCCGTTCCCGTCACATAAGTCGCATATGAAATTGCCGACGCGGTCGCGTTCAGCTGCAACACAAAGCCCGCCGTAAGATATCCGTTGTTAAGGTTATTCGGGAAAGTCGGCTGAATCACTCCGGGAGTTGAGGGTAGCCCAGGGCCAGCGGTACCGGCGATCGTGGCCCTTCCTTTCCCATCAACGGCAATACCACTTGGCATAAAAACATTCACGTAATTAGTGGAACTTAACGGAAGAATACCTGGAATGATCGTGCTATAAACCAGAGCTCCACTAGCGTCAACCTCCATGACGAAGCTGGAGTTGTACGGGTACCCCGGGACGGTTGAGGACAAGGTCCCGGGCGTAATTTCAAATTTGGAATCGTCTGTTACACCCGCCAGATATACGTCGCCTGAAGATGCCACCGTCACCACTCCGCTTCCGCTCTCTCCGGTTTGGACATCCGTTCCCTCGATACCCCCAATCAACCCGACGTAATTGAAACCACTCCCATCCGGCTTTAGAGAGGCAATAAAGAAACAGTCATTATTCCCCTCGCACGTCAGAGCCGGAACTTTGCCTGCGTGCGGGAAGTCGTTGGAACTGGAAGTGCCTTCGACGATGATGTTTCCTTTTGAGTCGACTGCGATCGAATTTCCATAATTCCTGGAGGATCCACCTAGGTAGGTCGAATAGAGCAGCGTGTGGCCGGTTGGGTCGAGCTTGGAAACGAATGCATCTGGAGAACCTTTGTAGGTTGGTTGAACACCGTTGACAATCGGAAAATCGAGCGAATACGAGTAGCCGGTAACGTAAATATTGCCCGAGGAATCCGACGTCACGCCAGTGATATAGTCGGCATTACTGCCGTCGAGGTAGGTCGAAAAGCCGAAGACCGGGTCAATCACGAGTTCGCGATCGGCATCGTAGGCTCCCAGTTGGAAACGAATAGAACTATCCTCAGCAAGAATGAATGCACAATCTACGCTTGCTTCCCGCCCGTCTGCCAGGATTTGATAGGCGCGCGGCTTCTTGAGCAGAAGAGTGCCTTTGGGCAGGGCAATCTCAAGATTGCCTTTTGCGTCGAGTTGAAGATCTGCTGCCCCTTCCAATGTGAAGTGAACGATCTTGGGGTCCCCATGCGGCTGGATATGGAAATCATGTTCGATCTGATTCTGCGATCCGCGAAACACTAGGTCGATTGCGGGATACAACCCCGGATATACCACTTCTCCATAATTTTCCACTCCGGTAAGCCAACGTGAGCGATCGTTACCGATCAGGTAATTGGTAGTGGTCGCAAGCTGCTTGTCCCCCTGCGGGATCACTTCGCTAGCTCCCAGGAAACGCACTTGAATTCTGCCTGGCCGCGCGTCTCGCGAAAGAATGGCTAGGTCTATACCATAGTCCAGGAATAAGGCGGCAACATCGCCGTTGTGCGACACAAATCGATACGGCGAGGGGGCCTGACCGCCATTCTTTTCAAAGACGACCGGGACTAGGTTACGTTCAGGTCGCATCTGGGCATAGGAAATGATAGGGAGGATTGACACTAGAGCCACGGTGCACTTGAAGAACACTGCACTACGAGGGCGCATTTGTTACTCCGAGAAGAAGTTGTGATCCTAATCAGCCATTCCCACGAGGCCCAGCAGTTGAGGACTATTGCCACTGTTATCTATGACTTTGATGGATCCGCGAAATGATCCCGTGGTCTGGGGTGCGAAGGTCACTCTCAATTCACAACTGGAAAACGCCGCCAGGTTCGTGGGACATCCTTCAACCGAATATCCGGACGGTATAGTGATTGAGCTGATCGTCAAAGACCGATGCTGAGAGTTCGTGAGTTTTGCGGTCTTGCTGGTTGCGGTATCGACTGCTTGGGTCCCGAAATTCAAAGCTCGTGGAGTAAGAATTACTGGCACGAACTCGTATGCGCCCATGTCGATAATTGGCTTAGGCCCGTCATTACCATTAATAAAGCGCCGATTTCCCGCCAGGTCCGTAGAGGGCAAGTCTGGAGCTTTGTTGTCGCCTGCATCGATGCCCACGGAGCCACCCTTAAGTTCAAAATCTGTCGAGGAAACAAAGCTCGGACGCTTCGAGATGTTACCGTTCATTCCAGTCTGGGCACCGCAAACGCCTCCGTAGGCAGAGCCTTTGCTGCTGAACACATCGTTGTTATAGAAGTTCGCGGGCACAGGTATGCCGCCGGATACACAATAGAAGGCGTTTGTCGCCTTAGTAGAAATAAGCAGATTGTTAGCAAGGATGACGGTTGAGCTGACTCCCTCGGCAACCATTAGGCTGGTTACTGTACCAGTCACGGATGAGCCATCCGTGATCGTGTTATTTATCAGAGCCGCAGGCGCGTTCGACCAGTAAATCCCTGCATCACCCGGTGAACTATTGCCCACGACCAGATTCTGCACGATCACAGTTCCGGATACGTCATTTACCATCCAGATCGCCGCGCCCTGGCTCCCCGCTACATTGCCTTGAAGGATGTTGTTCTTGATCAATGTGCTGCCGGAACCGAACAACATGATGGCCCCACCAAAGCCGGCCCCGACGTTGTTCCAAGTGTTGTTCTCGATGACATTGCCTATGATCTGCGCTGTACCGTCACCCCTCAAGCTGATCCCGCCGCCACCACCACCATCGATCTGGGGCGTCTGAGTATTGTTTCTAATAACGTTGTTTTTGATGATGGGTGATCCAAACCCAACTCCTATCCCTCCCCCTGCACTTGCACCAAAATTCTGCTGAATAACGTTGCCCTCGATCGTTGGCGAGGCGTTTTCAATAGCAATCCCACCGCCTTCACCCGCAGGAGTATCGAGAGCATTCCCGTTCTGAATCGTGAATCCGCTGAGGATCGACGATGGGCCCTCATTAGCAGTGAAGGTCACTACGGAATAGACATTTCCGCCATCAATGATCGTTGTATTCGGACCCTTTGCGCTCTCGACCGTTATTGCTTTTCCCAGGAAGTCGATGTTCTCGACATACATCCCAGGAGAAACCAAAACGATGTCTCCGTTTTGCGCTGCCTTAATGGCGCCTTGGATCGTAGCCTGGTCGGCTGGAACTCGGATTGTTCCAGAAAAGAGGGGTAGTGCAACCGAACAGACGAAAATGACAACCCTCAAGCTATACATTAAGTAGCTCCTCAGCCTGCGCATGCTAACACGGGCCCCCTACCGTGACAATGTAAAAGAGAATTTGCGGACAGGCTTAATTAAGAACATGAGTTCTACGCCCCCCAGCGCTCGGCTATAAAGCAGGCCTATCTCACATTCAAACGGCGTTAGCGGTCGCATACCACAGACGTCACTTCTTCGCTCCTCTGAGCCCACTTGCTTCCGCTGCCCAAAATATTCCACTCCCATGCTTATCGTCGAAAGATTCTCTGTCATGCCTGCTTGGCAACTCTCCACCAGGAGCGCCTACCTTGACTCTTCCTAATCCAACCATGCCGCTCTCCACAGCACGAGCTTCTGCTCCGACAGCCGTAGTGTCTCTACTCACCGAAATCCACCACTTACTTCCTAAATTATCGCAACGTTTTGTTCTTGGGCAAAACCAACAGAATTTGCTTCAATACTGGCAGGATGAATTACGAAGCGACCAAAGACGACTGTTGGTGGCACGAGGAGACTCCTTGGCTGATGAGTTAAGAGGCTGGGATTCGCGTTGGGAAGAAACAGGAAGCGAACTTGCTGAGGAAGGATTGTTAGAGAGGAAATACCTTGAAATCCGTAAGCAGAGCCTTTTAGCTCGGAATTACGCTGCAAGTGGTTGGAAATAAAAGCGTATAAAATCTGGCGGAGAGGGAGGGATTCTATCCACGCCATTTCTAGCAAGTCGTGATGAATCTTACTGTTGACGATAATACCCTGTGTTTATGCGGCTTTCAAGCACATTCTTAACGTAACGTCCGTTGGATGCGACGACCTCCAATGACCTCCATTGCGCGTAAAAACAATATCATGATAGCAGTGCCCCAGAGGGCGGAAGTGTCGTATTGCTCGCTCATTTCTTCGTTGAGCTAGGAATCGACTGTCGCGTTACTTCGATTCCCACTTGCTTTTCAAGAATCTCGTGGACGTCTACGTAATAGACGGCTCCTTGTGTTAGAACGCTAAGCCGAGTCCCTGGTGTCACGTTTTTGAATTTTTGAGGTTGCTCTGCTCCGACTGCTACGGACAACTCCACATCGTAAACACTTACGTAGTCCAAATGAATAAGGCAGCTTCCATCCTCCGTTGTCACGGACTTTCGCTCAGACACCCAAGTCCGCGGCAAAACGATCTTTGGAATTGTGGCCGCATTTTGGGTTTGAGCGCCATTTTCCTCAGCCTCGTGGTCCAACTTATCAGCCTTGGCCCGAAGAGTATCAAGGTCGTGCTGGCTGATGGTTGTTAACTGAGCCATGCTCAAGATTGCTTTGTACGTTGACATCCCAGCCACAAAGCCTGCAAGCAGCGCGCCCAGGAAAAACACCACTGGACTGGCTTCGACTTTTTCCTTAAATGTCATAACATATAAATCCTTAGGCCACCGTGACGGCCCGACGAGTGGTGCCGTTTTCCTGCTCTCCAAATTCAACTTAACCTACCAGAGTAAAGCCAGACGATCACGCGAAGAGTTCCCCCTGACTCCCGACGATTTCCACAGCCGTTGAGCATCCTTCATCGTCATTCGCGACATGATTGACCCGACTGCTTACGGGATAGCATCGCATGACCCGAGCGTCGCAAGGCTTCAACATGTCGGACACCACTCTCGTGTCGTGCATCCCTGGATCGAGCCACAAATCATAACAATCTGGATCAAGGATGACTGGCATACGGTCGTGGACGTCGGAAGTCACAGCGTTCGGCGTCGTGGTCAAGATCGAGCAAGACTTGATCCACTGCCCGCTCGCGTCTTTCCATCGATCCCACAGCCCTGCGAATGCGAACAATTTCCCATCGTTGACCTCAAAGCAGTACGGCTGTTTCGACTTGCCCGTTTTCTTCCATTCGTAAAACCCGTCTGCGGGGATCAGGCATCTGCGACTTGTCATCGCGTCTCGAAAGGCGGGTGTCGTCGCCGCCGTTTCCGATCTTGCGTTGATCATTCTCGCAGCGCCAGACGAGTCTTTCGCCCACGATGGGATGAGTCCCCAACGGACTAGCGACAGTTCGCGGCGTGGTTCCTTCGGATTCTGCCGAATAATTGGAACAGGCTGAGTAGGAGCAAGGTTAAAGCGGGGAGTCCAGTCTTCCTCCCCTGAGCCGCTTTCGAAATACTCTTCGACAAACTGTTTTCGTCGCGACAGTCGATAGCGCCCGCACATGAGGAGATTATCGCAGATCTGGCTGAGCGTTTATGTGACAGCCAATCGCTATTCCTCCTTGTCCACGTAAACGTAGACTCTGCGTCCATCCGAATCTCTACACGTCAAATCGCTCAGAGGCATCGGAGTCTTCGTGACATCATCTCTTCCGACGACGCACTCGTAGTTCCTCAGCGGTCGCAGTCCGCAGCTCGCGTTCGGGTCTAACTTGTCAAGCGTGCTGAGGTCACACTCTGCGTAAATCTTGTGTCCGTCATGAGCAAGTACAAATCTCACAATGTCATGGTCATACGACTGCTGGGATGCCGCGCCGCCCTGTTTATCGACGTAGTGGTCACTGCGCTCAACGACGAGATAATCGTTGCCGCGATGGCCGCTGGTCCTTAGCGCTTCCATTGCCGACATAAGCAGAAGGACCAGCGCAGCCGCGACTGATATTCCTGTCAACCTTGTAGCTGTTCGATAAATACGCTCACCGTGTTTGACCCTTTGCCATTCTTCTTTCAGCACGACCTGTGCTGCTTTTGAGAGTTTGTCTGTCACCGCAAAGAGGGTCTTAAAATCAGGTACTGTACCTCCTGGCTCACGAGCTGCGTCATATAGATTCTCATGCTCCTTCATCGCTTCGAGCAATGCGATTGATGATGTCTCTTTCGGATTTAGACGCAGCTTAATTCTGACCCACGCCTCATTGAGGCTAGCGACATGTGCCTGAACGTCCAGCCACTTGGCGGTGTCGCTGGACGATGCTGCCTCGTCCCAGGCCCCACTAACCGCGTGAGAGTGTGTAATGATTGCTGCAATATCCGCTCGAAGCGCATCGATCCAGGCTTGTCGGAATTCGGAAATCTTGCTTTCTTTGGTGATGATTAAGCCAACCAGGGAAATGAAGGCCGCAATGGCAGCCGCAAGGATTGTTCCAGCGATTTCCTTTGGCAATCCGAACATGGAGGCTCCAGTTTTCGTTCGAAGCGTACCATGTTATGGGTCAGCGGCATAGATCGCATGCCTGACGCCACAGAAACAGAAAATCGACCGAAACAAGGTAATGGCGTCTCTCAATACGGTCTGCCTCAAATGTGGGTGCTCAATTACCCCTGACAAGATTCGTCGAATAGAATTCGATCAGCTTGAATGCCCCGTTTGACGGCTAGCTTTCGCCGCAACACTTGGGATTACGCATTCTTCGCAGCTAGAATCAACACTTATGGAAGCGCCATACTACTTATTCAGTTTCGACTCTCTTAAGGAGGGGCAACTCGACCTGTCCGCCGTCTATGGATCATTCTTGGCCGAAGGCGCTGCATATTGCCTGTTTAAGAACCAGCACACCAGTCCATGCGGCTTGGTGTTAACTGTCGAAGAGCCTGTAATGGCGAAGCTGACCTGGAAAGAGGTTGGAGCAGAACTCGATTCTACGTGGGCAGATTTGAAGGAGGCTGCTGAATATGGCGCCTACGCAATAGCGATTGTGGTTTGCCTCCAGATAGCTAACTCTGCTCGCGTCGAACGTTGCGCTCAGGCTGGAACTGGCATTGATATTTGGGTAACTGACAACGCGGATGATCGGGGTATTTTCCAACGCTCGGCTAGGTTGGAAGTTTCAGGTATTTTGCGCGACGACAAACACAGTATCACGGCCCGACTAAAGCAAAAGCTTACTCAGACCAAGCGCTCAGATCACACCAAATTGCCAGCGTATGTAGCTGTTGTGGAATTTGGATCACCCGAGATACGAATGAGCAAACGAAGTGGGAGAAACCAGCAGTGAGCACCCGAGAATTGCACGAGGAGGCAATGGAGTTATTTGAAGCCTCGCTCATAGCAAGGCATGCGGAGGACGAGGCCCGCATGCGGACTTTATTGAGCGAAGCCCTCAAGTTAGAATGTGCGGCTGCGGATAGCGTGGCCGACGATCAAGCGCTTGAGCCAACCCGCTCTCTGTTGCACCGAAGTGCCGCCTCGATGGCTCTACAGATTTTTGATACGAAAACAGCCAGACGGTACGTTGATGCAGGGCTTGTGGGTAATCCTCCTGCAGAGATAAAGCGGGAACTTGAGAAATTGTCTGAACGAATCACGGTCTTAGAAGCTGAAATGACGTCTTATGCATTGAAGGCTCCTGCTGGGTTGACGCTCATCCAACGAGTCATTAGACAATTTAACAGTGATCCACCAACGGATATTGTCGGCCTTGCGAACGCTTTGGGCCTGGCAGTGTTCTTCTCGGACTTGGGAACTGACGCAGGCGAGATAATTCGCGACATCAGAAGGGGTGGCTTTAGCGGTTACAGCATTCGGGTCAATGCGAATGATCCGCATGTTCGTCAACGCTATACCATCGGCCACGAGATCGCCCATTTTCTGCGACACCGAAATCGGGTTCAGAATCGTTTGAGAGACGACAGAATGTATCGCAGCGGACTTGGTACAACGGTAGAAAACGACGCCGATGCTCTTGCTGCAGACCTTCTTATGCCCAGAAGAGTTATCGGCAGGTTGCGAAATGAGGGGATAACCGACGTGCGTGAATTGGCAGAGAAGTTCGATGTTTCGGTGGTGGCTATGGAACGTCGATTAGGACTGCGCCGTACATAATTTTTCTGTTTGGAATGTAAACCTTCATCGCTGGAGTCTAGCGAACGACTCCAAGCTCGACAATGGCACGTCAGTGACAGCAGCCTCGTCCCGCCTCTCTGCAGGTCTAGTCGTAGCCTTCTTGAAAATCTTTCGGGCGTGTGGCAGCCGTCGATTTTAATGACGGGGTTGCCGTATTCATCGATGGTCAGTGTGACTGTCAGTGTCACGGTTGTGGGTTTCGTTTCTTCGGCTCAAGCCGCAGCGGGATCAAGGGCGGCGAGATCAGGGGGCGCGCAAAATCTTCTGGATTGAGTTTCGCCGCCTGCGCCAAATCAATCACTAAGTCGTCCCAGGGATTCGTCATGCGGGTTTCCTATCGTACGGTCGCGGGTGCTTTACGTGAATTAAGCGGTGAAATACAACTTTCCCCAGTTCGCGTCGTGGATGACGTAGCGGCGATTCCGATGCAGGATCGCTACTTCCTTCCTCGAGATAGACGCGGAGGAATGCGTCGGACCAAGCAGGATATAAGTAAATTTCATAGGTTCGTAAAGGAGTGCTTTCTGCCGGTACGGAGCGAACGTGCGTTGAGAGTCCGTGCAATCTGAGCATCGGTTTGTTCGGTGGCTAGAACACGGACGAGTTCGACGATGTCCGCGGGGGTACGAACCAGATCCGGGGCACTCAGAGGCAACGGTCGTTCCATCGACGTCGTTGCCCCGGCTTTCCATCGGATGTGAATATGGATTTTCTGATTCTTCACGAGAGTGACGTCTTCGATAAGAAGCCGCAGCATCCGCTTGCGATCTCGAGCTGGAGTACGCGGATCGTTCCACACACGCGGAAGATCGGAAGCCAGCGCATGGACGCGGTCCCGATCTTCATCCGTGAGTGCTGATGGTTGCGACTTGCTCATCCGAGAGTACTCTTCCTCA
>Ga0307474_10003018_pt1 | contig 12136 bp, 12 predicted proteins | sample atmos_gasesECM1C_2_FD_203312 | JGI IMG/M metagenome (GOLD analysis project Ga0307474, IMG submission 203312) | Hardwood forest soil microbial communities from Morgan-Monroe State Forest, Indiana, United States - atmos_gasesECM1C_05 | ecosystem: Environmental > Terrestrial > Soil > Temperate... | reverse complement strand
GTCGATCCCGGGTTCTCAATTCCGCTGGGCCAGGCCGACATCAAGCGGCCGGGCTCCGACGTGAGCTTGATCAGTTATGGACGCAGCGTGCACGACGCGCTCGCGGCGGCGGCAACCCTGGCCGAGCAGGGCGTGAGTGCGGAGGTCGTCGATCTCCGAACCCTTGTTCCGCTTGACGTCGAGACCATCGTCGCATCCGTCCGCCGTACCCGAAGAGCCGTAATCGTCCACGATGCAGTGCAATTCGCCGGGCCGGGAGCGGAGATCGCGGCGATTCTGCAATCGGAGCTGTTCGGCGAGCTGGTCGCACCCGTAGAGCGGGTCGGCGCCAGGTTCGTCCCCAACCCGGCCGCGGCCGCGCTCGAGGCGCAGGTGTACCCGTCACCGGCCCGGATCGTCGCGGCGGCGCAGCGGACCCTGGCAAAGGCGGGAGCGCGTGGCTGACTTCGTCATTCGCATCCCACGGGTTTCGGTGGCCGTCTCGGAAGCCGAGCTCACCGACTTCCTTGTCGATGCTGGTGACCATGTCGACGCGGGCACCCCGATCTACGTGATCGCCACAGAAAAGGTGGAACAGGAAATCGAAGCCGGAGCCTCCGGCATCGTGTGGTGGACGGGCCGGATCGGGACCACCTACGACATCGGCGCCGAAATCGGCGTCATCACCACATAACAGCAAGGTATTGAAAGGGAAAGCCATATGGATCTCAACGAGACCCGCGAGAGAATCATCTACGAAAAAGAAGGCCCCATCGCGCGCGTCACGCTGAACTGGCCGGAAAAGGCCAACGCCCAGGACCAGAAGCTGGCCGAAGAAGTCGACGCGGCCCTGTGGGACGCCGACCGTGACTACGACATCAAGGTGTTGATCCTCAAGGCCAACGGCAAGGGCTTCTGCTCCGGACACGCCATCGGCAACAACGCGGTCGACTACCCGGATTACGTTGCCGGCGCCAAGGTCATGGGGACGACCTGGAAGCCGCAGACCGACCTGTTCGTCAAGCCGATCCTGAACCTTTGGGAGTTCTCCAAGCCAACGATCGCGCAGGTGCACGGGTACTGCGTCGGTGGGGGCACCCATTACGGGCTGACCACCGACATCGTCATCGCCTCCGAGGATGCCTACTTCTCCTACCCCCCACTGCAGGGCTTCGGTATGCCCTCGGGTGAGTGCTCGATCGAGCCGTGGGTCTTCATGAATTGGCGGCGTGCGGCGTATTACCTGTACCTCGCCGAGGTCATCGACGCCAAGAAGGCGCTGGAGGTCGGTCTGGTCAACGAGGTGGTCCCGCGTGAGCAACTCAACGACCGCGTCGAGGCGATCGCCCGCCACATCGCCCAGGCGCCGTTGACGACGCTGCTGGCGACCAAGGCCAACCTCAAGCGGGCCTGGGAGCTGATGGGCATGCGGGTGCACTGGCAGAGCTCCAACGACCTGGTCGCTCTGGCGTCGATCAGTAAGGATGTGCAGGAGCTGATTCAGCAGGTGTTCAGGGACAAGGTGCTGCCGTCAGAGCAGGCCCGACGCCAGGCCGCGGCGGCCGCGTCGACCGACGGCGCCCCGGCCACGTAAACCGTTCGAGGTCCGCTGGTGAATATCGCCGATCACGCGATCACTGCCGGCCAGGCGCCGGCCTTGATCATCGACGGCGGCACGATCTCGTTCGGCGAGCTACATGCCCGCAGCCAACGGGTCGCCGCGGTGCTGCACGGTGCTGGGCTGCGCCGCGGCGACGGCGTGGCCCTGGTCCTGCCGAACCGGCCCGAGTTCTTCGAAATCACCTGGGGGTGCCAGCTTTCCGGGCTCTACTACACCGCAGTCAACACGCACTTCACTCCCGACGAAGTCGCCTACGTCATCGACGACTCCGACGCGAAGGCGGTGTTCGTCGATGGTTCGATGGGCGGCCTCGCGGCTCACGTCCGCAACGTCAACACCGCCGTCGAGGTCCACATAGCTGTTGGGGGTGCCGAAGCCGACCTGCCCGGTTGGTGGGCATACGAGGACGCCCTCGCGGCGGCGGGCGATGCGCCGCCGTTGTCGGACGGGTCGGAGATGCTGTACTCGTCGGGCACCACGGGACGGCCCAAGGCCGTGCGCCGGCGGCTCCCGACCGACGGCAACGGTTCGTGGGCGCAGGCGGTGCTGGAATTGGCGCTGAGCCACAAGTACGGGATGAACCGGTCAAGCGTGTACCTGTCCCCCGCACCGCTGTACCACGCGGCCGGGGTGAACTACACCATGGCGGTCAATCGTGTGGGTGCCGCGTCGATCATCATGCGCAAGTTCGACGCCGAGAGCGTTTTGCGGCTGATCGAGACGCACGGCGTCACCCACGCCCAGTTCGTGCCGACGATGTTCGTGCGGATGCTCAAGCTGCCCAAGGCCGTCCGCCAAAAATACGACGTCTCGAGTTTGCGGTGCGTGATCCATGCGGCCGCGCCCTGCCCGGTGGATGTCAAGCACCAGATGATGAGGTGGTTTGGACCCATCATCCACGAATATTACGGGGGCACTGAGGGATTCGCGGGTACCACAATCGGGCCCAAGGAGTGGCTCGCCCATCCCGGCTCGGTGGGCATACCGATGGCCCCGGTGCACGTGGTCGGCGAGGACGGACAGGAGCTTCCCATCGGGGAGCCCGGCGAGCTTTACTTCGAGGGTGGACCCGACTTCGAGTACTTCAAGGGCCCTGCCAAGACCGCGTCGGTGTATAACGACCGCGGATGGCGCTCGTTGGGCGACATGGGTTACGTCGACGAGGACGGCTACATGTACCTGACCGACCGATCGACCTTCATGATTGTCTCCGGCGGCGTGAACATCTACCCGCAGGAAGCGGAGAACGTGCTCGTCATGCATCCCAAACTGGTCGACGCGGCGGTGTTCGGCGTCCCCAACGACGAGTTCGGTGAGGAGGTCAAGGCCGTCGTACAACCGGTCGACGGCGTCACGCCCGGGCCCGACCTCGAGGCCGAGCTCGTTGAGTACTGCCGAGCACACCTCGCCGGCTACAAGTGCCCGCGCACAGTCGAATTCGAGCCGGAATTGCCCCGCGACCCGAACGGAAAGCTCTACAAAAGGCGGATTCGTGAACGTTACTGGCAGGGGCGGGTATCACGGATCGTGTGAGCTGAAATAAGGGATGGCGAGATGGCTGTGGAGATGGGCAACCAGATCGGTAAGCGGCGAGCCGACGTGAACTGGACACCGCTGCCGGTGCCGTGGGCGGTCCAGACCGCCGACCGGATTCCCAAGCAGCGGTACTACGACCCGGAGTTCTACGCGCTGGAGAACGAGATGTTCTGGCCGCGCGTATGGCAGATGGCGTGCCGGCTCGAGGAGATCCCCAAGCCGGGCGACTTCGTGGAGTACGAGATCCTCGACGATTCGATCATCGTGGTGCGGGTGGACAGCGAGAACGTGCGGGCCTACCACAACGCATGCCGTCATCGCGGAGTAAAGCTGGTGGAGGGCAACGGAAATCGGCGTACCTTCGTCTGTCCGTTCCACGGATGGTGCTGGGGCACAGACGGACGCAATACGTTTGTTTTGCGGCCTGAGGAGTTCGCCGAGGAGAACCTGCGCCCGGACGATCTGCAACTGGTCTCGGTCAGGTGCGAGCTCTGGGGCGGATGCGCGTGGATCAACCTCGATGACGGCGCCCCCGCGTTGCGTGACTGCATGGAGCCGTTCGCATCGATCTATGACGCCTGGAAGGTGGAATCGCTGCGCGTCGAGTGGTGGCAATCGTGTCGGCTACCGGTGAATTGGAAGCTGGCGACGGCCGCGTTCATGGAGGGCTACCACGTCCCGCAGACCCACCCCCAGTTGCTGCCGTCCGCGCAGACCGGCGCCCTGTCCGAAGCGGTGCACCCCGTCGTCGCCAGCAGCCTGTACTTCATGCGCACTCTCGGAGACGGCATGGGTGGCATGACCCACGAGAACGACATCCGCATCGCCGAGGGTCTGCAGACCATCGCGCTGCCGTCCGATCCGGTTGAGGCATTGGCCGCCTGGCGCAACGCCCTCAACGACGCGGTCGTCAGCTGGCATCGGGCTCGGGGCAGCGGCATGCCCGACCTGAACGACCTGGTCCGCCGCGGGATCACCGACGCGATCGGCTTCTGCTTCCCGCACCACTTCATCCTGCCCACCTACAGCAGCGCCTCGTCGTACCGGATCCGTCCGCTGGGGCCCGAGGAGACCCTGTTCGAGATCTGGTCACTCACCCGTTTCCCCTCAGACCTTTCCGCGGGCAAGCCCACACCACCGCAGCCCATGGCGCCCGACGACCCGCGCTGGCCACCGATCCCCGCCCAAGACTTCTCCAACTTGCCACGACAGCAAAAAGGACTGCATTCCAAGGGATTCGAATACATGCGCCTGTCGGATCAGATCGAAGGACTGATCTCGAACTTTGAACGCGTCATCGACGGCTTCCTCGCCGGCCTGCCGTACGAGACGCTGGTGCCCGCGATCCAGAAGACCAACACCACAATTGACGTCCCGGTCGTCGACCTGGGATTCACCTCGAGCGCCACCGCGGAGGAGCAATGACCCCCCGGTGGGACCGCTCCGTCGACCTGCTCATCGCGGGAAGCGGCGGTGGCGGCATGGTAGCCGGGCTGGCCGCACTCGACTGCGGGCTCGAGCCGCTGATCATCGAGAAGCAGGCCCTCGTCGGCGGTTCCACCGGGCTTTCGGGCGGCATCGTCTGGCTGCCGAACAACCCGCTGATGCGGGCCGAGGGGATCGCCGACTCGCACGAGGACGGTTTGGCCTATCTGGCCGATGTGGTCGGCGACATCGGTGCGCCTTCCTCGCCCGCCCGTCGCGAAATGTTCCTCACCGCCGGCTACGAAATGACCAATTTCCTTGTCCGCAAAGGTGTTCGGCTGATCCGGTGTGCCGGCTTCAGCGACTACTACCCAAACCACAAGGGCGGCAACGCGTCCGGCCGGGCGATCGAGGGAATTCCATTCGACGCCGCCGAGCTCGGGAGCTGGCACGACAAGGTGCAGCCGCCGTTGGCCAAGAACTACGGGTACGTGGTGCTGACCAACGAGCTGCGCTCGGTTCAGTATTTCAACCGTTCGCCACGCGCGTTCGCGGTTGCAACAAAGGTGCTTTTGCGCACCGCGGCCGCACGGATCCGCCGGCGCCAGATCCTCACCAACGGCGCATCGCTGATCGCCCAGATGTTGAAGGCGTTGATCGACCTTAGCGAAGGCATCAGTGATGGCCCGTTGTGGACCAATGCCGCGATGGACGATCTCATTGTCGAAGATGGCCGGGTCGTCGGCGCCCGCGTCATCCGCGAGGGCGAGACGCTGAACATCGAGGCACGCAAGGGCGTGCTGCTGGCCGCGGGCGGCTTCGGCCACAACAAGGAGATGCGGCGCCAATACAGCGGGGACCAGCCGAACGAGGCGCAGTGGTCGATCGCCAACGCCGGCGACACCGGCGAGGTGCTGCAGACGGCGATGCGCCTGGGCGCCAAAACCGATCTGCTGGACGAAGCGTGGTGGCTGCCTTCGGTTTTCATCGCCAACGGTGGTGCCGCTGCCGCGTCGCTTGGTTCGGGACGACAACGGCCCGGCGCCATCTACGTCGACTCGACCGGCCGTCGGTTCTGCAACGAATCCAACTCCTACGTGGAGGTCGGCAAGGCGATGTACGCCAACAAGGCGGTGCCCTGCTGGATGATCTTCGACGACGGTTACGTGCGCAGATATGTCACCAGCGCTAGCCCCCTAAAACCACTGAAACGGAATCAGCACCTGCCTCCCGAGCTGATCGAGAGCGGTGCGGTCAAACGGGCCGACACCATCGGCGCCCTCGCCCGCCAGATCGACCTTCCCGCCGACGAACTGGCGCGCACAATCCAGCGATTCAACCAGTTCGCCGTAAAGGGACTCGACCCCGACTTCGGTCGGGGGCAGTCGGCCTACAACGACTGTCTCGGTGATCCCGGCTATCGTCCGAACGCGGCCGTCGGCCCGCTCGACCGCGCCCCGTACTACGCGACCAGGGTTTTCCCGGCGGACGTCGGCACATGTGGGGGTGTGATCACCAACGAGCACGCTCAGGTTCTCGACGAGCAAGACCGGGTGATCGACGGCCTGTACGCCACCGGCAACACCACCGCGACGGTGATGGGCCGAACGTATCCGGGTGCCGGTGCGAGCATCGCCAACTCGATGGTCTTCGGCTACGTCGCGGCGCGGCACGCGGCCGGCCGCAAAATCGCCGGCGAGATGAGCCGCTAGTCCCCTGCAAGTCGCGCCGAGCGTGACGCTGCCGTCACGCTCGGCCTCGAATGTGACTGCAGCGTCACGTTGGCGGGGCGTCCGTCTCGTCGCGGCCGACGAATTCGCTTGGCTTCATGCCTGACTGCATGAGCTCGGCTCGCCGCGCCTGAACATCGGACGCAGCGCCGACCATGTTGGTCAAGATGTGGCTGACCTGGAGGTGCACCCGCATGCCCATCAATTCCCACGCACGCTTCACGTTGTTCTTCACCGCCATCAGCGTGGTCAACGGGATTTGGGCGATCTTGCGTGCCATCTCCTCGACGGTGTCCTCGAGGTCGTCGCGCGGCACCACCCTATTGAGCAGGCCCCAGTCGAGGGCCTGCTGCGCGGACAGCGTTGGCGCCAGCAGCAACCAGTCCATGGTGCGATGCCAGTTCATCATCAACCACGGCTCAATCATGGTGTGCCCGCCGGGTTCCCCGAGGCTTTGGGCAAGCGGCATCTGAAAATACGCGTCCTCGGAGGCCACACAGAAATCGGTCAGCAGCCCGAGATAAATCCCGCCCCCCATGCAGTAGCCGTGGATTTGGGAGATCGTCGGCTTGGGGAATTCCCACAAATACAGCGTTGGCCACAGGAACAGGTCAGCGGTGCCTTTATACAGGTCCTCGAACGTATTTCCGAAATCCGGGTAAGGGCTTTCGTCCGGACCCCAGCGAGCCACGTGCCCGCCGCAGAACCCCTTGCCGTTGGCCTTGAGGATGACGACCTTGATCTCCTTGTCGCGATCGGCCTCGTGCAGGCAACTATCGACTTCGGTAACCAGGACCGCGTCCTTGGTGTTGGCTTTTTCGGCCCGATTCAGAATGATCCGCGCAACCGGCGGTTCGCGTTCATAAATGACCGCTTCGAGCTCACGCCGCTCCATGTCCGGGACATTACCGGTATGCACAAAAGTCCAAAGGCGCGCCCCATTGCGCCCCGGAATTCGCTTGGCGGTTGCGCGAAGTTCACAGCAGGAGTGAAGTGTATTCGGAGCGGTGGACTGCGCCACGGCGGATCCACGGCGGCGGCCACAGCCCAGACCCTGCCAAAGAATGGAGCTCTCATGACGACTCCGTTGGACCGGGTAACCCAGCTGGACCTCCTAGCCCGACTCAAGTCCTCCTACCCGGAAATTCCAGAAGCGCCCACGCCCGATCTCATTGACCACGAACGATTCACCGCCTACGTCAAGACCCCACACGACGTCGGTGGCGAGCCCGCCGCCCCACTCGAATTCGAGAACAAGCAGTACGAGGCGTGGGAAGAGAACACCTACGTCACGTGTGAGGTTCTCGGCTGGCGTGGAATCTGGTTGTCGGAGGAGCGACGCCGGATCGGCAACGTCGACCTTGGCCGCGCGATCTATCTCGGACTGCCCTACTACGGCCGGTGGCTGCTGGCCGCCGCGCGCATCCTCGTCGACAAACATCACGTCGGCCTGAGCGAGTTGGCCGAACGCACGGCCGAGGTCAAGGCCCGCTACGCGGGCGGCCTGCAGGGAAAGCCCTTGGAGGCCAAGCCCAAGTTCGAAGGTGACCCTGCCAAGGTCAAACGCAACCGGCACCACACGCACGCGGTCGGCAAAGGGGACCCTCAGGTGTATGCCGGACAGGCCGGCGAGCCGAAGTTCAAGGTCGGCGACAAGGTGGCCGTACGGGAGCTGCCCGTGCTGTTCTATACCCGCACTCAGGAGTACCTACGAGGCGCGAAGGGTGAAATCGCGATCGTCTCGTACGAAAGCCCCGCAGCCGAGGACGAGACCTGGGACGGGCCCGACCAAAAGCCCGAGTGGTTCTACATCGTTCGGTTCAACCTCTCCGAGCTGTGGCACGGCTACACCGGACCCGGCAATGACACGCTGCAGACCGAGATCCCCGAGCGGTGGCTCGAGGCGGCCGGCTAACAACGAACCTGCGTTCACTGACTTCTTCTCGAAAGGTCCTCAGCATGACCGCTCATGATCACGATCGCACGGCCGCACCCATGGTGGATGAGATCACCGATTTCGAAGTCCTCGAGATCGCCCTTCGCGAATTGTGTATCGAGAAGGGAATTTTCACCGCGGAGGATCATCGGCGCTTCACCGAATTCGCCGAACAGATCGGCCCTGCTCCAGGCGCGCGCTTGGTTGCCCGGGCCTGGCTTGATCCTGATTACAAGCAGCTGGCCCTGTCGGACCCGCTCGCCGCCAGTAAGGAAGTCGGGGTCGACTGGCTACAACCCACCGGTTTCGGGACACCGAGTGACTTCACGGCGCTGCATGTCCTCGAAGACACGCCCACCCTGCACCACGTCATCGTTTGCACGCTGTGCTCCTGCTATCCGCGACCGATTCTGGGCAACTCCCCCGAGTGGTACCGCACACCCAACTACCGCCGCCGCATCGTGCGCTGGCCGCGCCAGGTGCTCGCGGAGTTCGGCCTCTACCTGCCAGAGGAGGTCGAGATCCGGGTGGAGGATTCCAACCAGAAGCATCGGTTCATGGTGATGCCCGTTCGCCCCGAAGGAACCGACGGCTGGAACGAGGACCGACTGGTCGAAATCATCACTCGCGATTGCTTGGTCGGTGTCGCGCTGCCCAAGGTTGGCGTGGCGACGAACGCGATCACCCAGACCCGCCCCGCCGTCCATCCCGTCGACCACTGAGTACTCAAGTGAGTACTTCAGAAAATCAGCGCTCGGTTCAAGGCTTCACCATCGCGCCCTTAGCGAAAATTGCTGAGCGCAACCAGGTCTGGAGCCGCATGGCGGCCAAGTACGGCGTCGATAACCCGGTACCGCCGTGGAAAACGAGCCTCGACGGCATTTGTGACGCGCTTGATCAAAGCGCTTGCGGCCCAGAAATACTCAGTTTTGTCGATCGGCGTAACGAAGAGGACGCGCTGTCGGCGACCGCCTATTCGAATCTGCCCTACCCGGAGAACCGGCTGATTGCCCTGGCGCACTCGCTCGTGATGCGCGGCGTCATCGACGAGGCAGAGCTCGAGGAGCGGCTGGCGGTTGTCCGGGCCAGGCTGGAATCCTGACGTCAGGCTCGCGCCAGCAGCCAGGCGTAACCGTCCCCTTCGCCGGCGGCGATCACGTTGAGGTCGGCGAAAGCGCCGGGCAGCTCGCCGGCCGCTGCACGGAACGGCCCCGGGGCGGCCCCCACTTCGCTGAGCACCGCGATCGCGAGTAACCCGCCCGGCGCAAGCCGTTCGATGATCGCCTGGTCCAGGCGGCGGTCCCGGAACTTGTGGCAGAGGATGACGTCGACGGGCGGCCCAGCCGGCAGACCCTTGTCGAGATCGACAACATCAAACCGGCAGCGATCGCCGACACCGCTGCGCTCGGCCAGGTCCCCTGCTTGGGCGATGGCCACCGGCGAGACGTCCAATCCCGAAACGTTCAAGCCTCGCCGAGCCAGCCAGATTGCGCCGAGCCCCGGGCCACATGCCAAATCGAGAGCCGTTCCCGCGGTCGGGAATGCCTCTGCATAGGCGGCGAAGACGCCGGGCGGCTCAACCGCACCGCCGAGTGCCGGGCCTTGACGGGTGTACCGCTCGTCCCAGCGGCGCCGGTCCTCCCTGGTCACAGCCGCCACCTTAGGAGTATTCGCGGCGTATTGCCGCAGTGCGATGTGCCGTCGTCATAGGGCGCCCCTACGCGCGACACAGGTCGCTCATAGGGACCGGAGGGACCATGAGAGCACGGCAGGACGGTCTCGAACGTGGTTGGGTTCCTACGGAGTGGATCGTCATGAATATCAAACAGCTGGTCGCGGGGGTGGCGATCACCGCCGCTATCTGTGGTCCTGCCACTAACTCTTTCGGTCTTCAAATCATAGGCGTGGGCTCTGCTGTCGCGAACGCTGCGCCAGGGGGGCCAGGACCAGGGCCTGGACCCGGACCAGGGCCTGGGCCGCACGGCGGTGGTGGACCCGGACCGGCACCACATGGCGGCGGACCCGGACCGGGCCCCGCTAGGCCACAGGGCGGTGGAGCCGGACCGGGCCCCGCTAGGCCACAGGGCGGCGGAGCGGGGCCGGCACCCGGACAACATGGTGGTGGTCCCGGGCCTGCGCCCGGACAACATGGTGGTGGTCCCGGGCCGGCGCCCGGACAACACGGTGGTGGTCCCGGGCCGGCACCCGGACAACACGGTGGTGGACCGGGGCCGGCACCCCGACAACATGGTGGTGGTCCCGGGCCGGCGCCCGGACAGCACGGTGGTGGACCGGGGCCGGCACCGGGCCAACACCGTGGTCCTGGCGGGCTCACGCCCGGATCGCACTCTCCCGCGCCGCCGGCCACCGAACTGCGCGGCGACTTCCATGGCCCGGGTGGGCCCGGTGAGGTGCCGGGTGCAGCCGATGGTGGCTTCCATGGGAACTTCCGGGGTCAGGGAGCGCCCGCGTCCGACTTCCGTGGGGACTTCGGCGGACCGGGTGGGCCTGATGCCAGCTTCCACGGCGCCTTTCATGGGCCAGGTACACCGCCTGGGGACTTCCGGTCCGACTTCCGCGGCGCGGGTGCACCGCTCTTTGGATCTTGGGCTGGTCCCCGCGGAGACCTCGGTGTGAACGTGAGAGGACCAGGTGGGCCCTTTGCCAACCCGGGCTGGGGCTTCCGCGGTGCAGGCGGGCCGCCCTGCGACTTCCGTGGCGACTTCCGAGGCGTGGGCGCCCCTCCGGGCGATGCGCGTTGGGACGTGCCGTTCCGTAGCCCGGGTTGGCATCTCGGCCCGCCGCCATGGCACGGAGGCCCGCCGCCATGGGGCTTAGGACCCGCGCCGTGGGGCTGGGGGCCTCCGCCGCCACCGCCACCGGACTGGTGGGCTGGTGGGCCCGGGCCAGGTTGGGATTGGGGACCCGGCGGATTCGATCCCCTCGCCGGTTACGGAGCGCCTTGGGCACCTCCGCCAGACTGGTCGCCGCCCCCCTTCAACTACTGGGGCTTCTCGGTACTACCAGTGTTCGATGCCTTCTACCAGGAGTGGGGTTTCTGGCTGTGCGGGATGTGGATTCCGCTGCCAGGCCAGCCGTGAGGAGTAGCAGATGAATGACTATGGTGAGGAATCCGGTTCCATCCGTGCCCCGGGTGGTGGCCACATGCCCACCCAGAGCACCGATCGATTTTCGCGACAACGGGCACCGGACTTGGGTTTCCAGCTGCGGGGACGTCGCCGCCCTTCTCGGACGGCGGTCGGGATAGCGCTGGCGATCCTGATGGCGGTGGCGGCGCTTGTGATTGCGCTGGTGTCGCTGCTCTCCCAACCATCGCCGGCGGCTGGCCCGTCGTCGAGCCCGCAGGCCGCAACGGCCGCGGACAAAGCGCTGTGTCAGGCTATCGGGCCGCTGATGAAGGAGAACGACGACCGTAGCAACTCGTTCTTGGCCAGCGGTCAGCCGGGTACACCGCAACGGGACGCGGCTTTGCCGAAATTTGTTTCTGACACTCAGGATTGGGCGCGCCGCACGCAACAGGTTCTGGACGCGCATGCCAACCCGCCTCGCTTCACGACTCGTGCGTTGCAGCGTTACGTCGATGACATGCAATTGTTTGTCGCGAGTGTGCGTCCCGGCCCGGGCACCCAATATGACGAGGCCGCGTGGACCGACAGCATCGTGGCTTACGGTGGCCCGTTGGCTACCTGTCAGCAACTGGGTATCAGCTGGTGACATAGAAGGCGGCGTACGACTATTCCCGCACTGCCTGCGCTCCCGAATCCAGATGCTGCGACGGGCGGGGTTCGCCCCAGCGCTTCTCGATCGCTGCCCACGGGTCCGCATAGTCACCGGGAAAACCGCGATAGGGCGATCGTCGTCTCAGGTACCAGCGCAACACGGGTGCGA
>Ga0307474_10003017_pt1 | contig 12141 bp, 8 predicted proteins | sample atmos_gasesECM1C_2_FD_203312 | JGI IMG/M metagenome (GOLD analysis project Ga0307474, IMG submission 203312) | Hardwood forest soil microbial communities from Morgan-Monroe State Forest, Indiana, United States - atmos_gasesECM1C_05 | ecosystem: Environmental > Terrestrial > Soil > Temperate... | reverse complement strand
CTGGTTGTATGCATCCATTGGGGATTCTTGTTTCCAGCAACGAAGGCTCCTCGACGCGAAAGATGCTTTCGAGAATGCGCTGAATGGTCCCGGTGGTCCGGTGAATCCGTTTATCCAATATCGCATTGGACAGATACTGGTCCGGCTAGGTGATGAGAAGAAAGGGGTCGACCATCTTCTTCGTGCTTATATGCTCGACGGGGAAGACATCTTCGTCTCGGACGATGAAGGCAGCGAGTTTCTGGGCCTGCTCAAGCGCAAGGGGTTGGTAAAGTAATTCGCATCTTCGCCAGTCGATTCTTCTCTTCCGGGAGTGTTATTGCCCCCTCCCAAACAACACCAGGCCGCGCCTGCCCGGTTACGACTATACGTCGTGTAGATCGGTCAGGCCCTAATTGCTTCCTCGGTACAGTTGAAATTCGCGGCAAATCGCCGTATCCTAGGAATGCAGACGCGTTTGTCCGCCGGGTTTTCCGTGACCGCACCGGCTGGCGGAGAGATGAGTGGGCTTACAGCCCACTTTTTATTTGGCTCGAATTTTCCTCCTGAAAATCCGCGCAGGGCCCGGCGGCCGGGGGCGAAGGAACCGAAGAATTTGCGGCGCTAAGTTGCCGTGTTTTGTGAAAGATGGCAGTCAGATTGAACGAAATCCGGAACGCCGCGCAGCGGGTAGCCGCCTCGCACGGGCTCGATGTGGTCGATGTGGAGTTTTTGGGGTCAGCGAAGGATCGCACGCTGCGGGTGTATCTGGAAAAGAATGCCGAGGGGCGGGCCAGGCTGAAAGCCGCATTTGCCGCCGGGAGCGATGAGTTTCCGGAGGCGCTCCGGGAAGGGACTTTAAGCCCGGATCAGCTTTCTGGCACCACCCACGAGGATTGTGCCGAGTTCAGCCGCGATTTTGGCGTGCTGCTCGATGTGGAGGACCTGGTGCCCGGCGGGGAGTACACGCTGGAAGCCAGCTCACCCGGGCTGGATCGCAAGTTGACCCGGCTGGAAGATTTTCATCGGTTTACGGGCACGCTGGTAAAGGTGCAGACTTTCGAACCGATTCGCAATAACCGTCATTGGCAGGGGCGGTTGGTGGCAGTGGGAACGCAGGGCTCGGAAACGAATCCCGAGCCCGGCATCACCATTGACATGGGCGCAGTCAAACAGAACAGCAAGAGCCGGAAGACAGGCGTAAGCACCGTGGAGATCGCGCTGAGCAACATCGAGAAGGCGCAATTGATCCCGGAGATTTGAAAAAGCAGGGGCAAGGGACTAAGAGCTAGGAACTGGAAACAACGGTACCAGCAGTTTTCGGTTTTCTATTCCCTAACCCGTACTGCCTACTCCCCCACTGAACCGAAGAGAGCAAGCACAGTATGTCGAGCGCGTTGTACCAGAGTATCGAGTTGTTGAGCCGCGAGAAGGGCATCGAGCCCGGGATTGTCGTTGGCGCCGTGGAGGAAGCCATCGCCCTGGCCACACGCAAGTTCTACAAGACCCAGGAGAATATGCGTGGCGAGCTGAACAAGGAGACCGGCGAGATTACGGCCTACGTCTTCAAGACCGTGGTGGCGGATGATGAGCAGGTCGAGGATCCCGTCAACCAGATCACGCTCGAAGAGGCCAATGCTCTCGCGCCCGGCGTCGAGGTGGGCAGCGAGATCCGCATGTACAAAGACACCAGTCCGCTGGGCCGCATCGCCGCGCAGCTTGCCAAGCAGGTCATCTTCCAGAAGGTGCGCGAGGCCGAACGCGACACGGTCTTCCAGGAATACGCGCACCGCGAGAAGGAAGTGCTCAACGCCACGGTGAAACGCATCGAGGGCCAGGACGTCATCTTCGACCTGGGCAAGGCCGAGGCCCGCTGCCCCAAGCGCGAGCAGTCGCGGCTGGAGTCGTTTACGGTGGGCGAGCGCGTCCGTGTGGTTCTGCTGAAGGTGGACCGCGCCGCCAAGGGCCCGCAGGTGATTGTCTCGCGCGCGGCGCCGGAGCTGGTGCAGAACCTCTTCCAGTCCGAGGTCCCGGAGATCTACGACAACACTGTCGTGATTCGCGCCATCGCCCGCGAAGCCGGCGAGCGCACCAAGATCGCCGTGATGAGCCGCGACAAGGACGTCGACCCGGTGGGCGCATGCGTCGGCATGAAGGGCATGCGCGTGCAGTCCATCATTCGCGAACTGCGCGGCGAGAAGATCGACATCATCGAGTTCAGCGAGGAGATCACCACCTTCGCCGAGAAGGCGCTGCAACCCGCCAAGGTCAGCCGGGTATCGATCACGGACCTTGGCGAAAAGCAGCTCGAAGTGATTGTCGACGACACGCAGCTGTCGCTGGCCATCGGCAAGAAGGGCCAGAACGTGCGCCTCGCCGCCAAGCTTCTGGGCTGGAAGATCGACATCAAGAGCGAAGAAGAGAAGCGCCAGGAAGTCGAACAGCAGATGCAAGCCATGTCGGGCGGCCCGACGACGCCGATCGAGCAGGTAACGGAGCTGGGCGAGAGCATCATCCAGAAACTGGTGGCCGCGGGCATCACCACGGTCGAAGGTCTGGCCGACATGACGCCCGAACAACTTGAGGAGATTCCGGGCATCGGCGAGAAGACGCTGGAGCGCATCAGCGTTGCCGTGCGCCACTACTTCGGCCACTTTGAAGAGGGCGAAGACGGGGCCCCGGTGGAGGAGTCCGCATCGAGCGAGGCTGAAGAAGGCGCGGCGATGGAAGAAGGCTCCGCCGAGACGGCGGGAGAAGCGGAATCCGCGGAATCCGCATCGGAGCCCGAACTGGAGAGCGCAGCCGAAGCCGGAACCGAAGACCTGGTGGCCGGAGAGGGCCACACCGCAACCGCAGGACAGTCGGAAGAGCACGAACACGAGTCGGGCAGCAAAGATGAAGCGGCCGAGTAGCACGGCGCGCACGATGCGCTGCGCTTTTGCAGGCCAATCAAGGGATAATGGAACCTGGGCAATCTCTGGTTCCACAAGCAGCAGCCAATGCCATGGGGTAGCTATGAGCGCTTAAGGCTTTGGGTAGCAGGTTCGAAAAGAGGCGGATGAGCAAGGTTCGAATTAACGATCTCGCGCGCGAGATGGAAGTCAAGAGCAAGCAGATTCTTGACGTTCTGGGGGAGCTCGGCCTGGGTGAAGGCAAGACCCACTCCAGTTCGATTGAGGAATTCGAAGCAGAGAAGGTGCGCGGGCATTTTCAGCGGGGAATTGGTGCGGGCGCTCGCCCGGGCGTCGGATCGCGAGCGCCACAGGGGATACAGCCTAAGGTCGACTTGTCGCACATCTCCAAGCCCGGCGATGCGCTGAAGGCAATTCTCGCTAAAAAGCAGGAACAGGAAGCGGCAGCACGGCGGAGCCAGATGCCTGGCCGTCCCGTCCCCCCGGCGCAGCCACAGACATCGGCCCAGCCCCAGGCTCCCGCAAGGCCGGCTCCGCCGGCAGTGGTTGCGGCGCAGCCGCCTGCGGCCGTGGCAGCCCGGCCGGAGCCGCGCAAGATCGTGCCCGCGGCTCGCCAGGAGCCGCGTATTGTTACACCGCCCTCGCAGCCCGCGATCGCATCGCGTCCGCCAGCCAATCCGGTCGTCGCCAAAGCCCCTGCCGGTCCGGTGACCGCATCGCGCCCTGCCCTGGCAACGGCGCCCCCGGTGACCGTGGTGGTAAAGCCGCCCATAGTGGCGCCGCCGCGTCCGGCAGAGCCTGTTGCCGCTCCGGTCAGGCATCCCGTCGCGGTGGTCGCGCCGCCGCCCGCTCCGGCCCCGGTTGAGGCGCCCGCGCCTCAGGCGCCAGCGTCTGCTCCGGTGCCAGTGGAGGCTGCCCAGTCGGCGCCTCCAACCGTAGTCGCCGAGCCCAGGCCCGCCCCGCCTACGGTGGTGGAACCGCCTCCGTCCGCTCCGCAGATTGCCGCGGAGGCCGCCGCGCCGGCGCCTGTCCCCGCCCCTGCACCGGTCGTGCCGGCAGCGGTGGAAACTCCACCGGTTTCAGAGCCTGCGGAGGCCGCTCCTGCAGTCCAGGCTGCCCCGCCGCCGCGCCGCGTGGTGATGCCGCAGACCGGCCCCCGGCCTGTTTACAAGGCGCCTATTGCCCCGCCGTCTGCCCCGCCCGCAGCGGCTGCTTCCTCCGGCGCTCCGGCAGCCGGCGGAACCATCCAGCGTGGCCGTCCCATCTTCGATCGCCGTCCGGCCGGTGCCCCTCCCGGACCTGGCGGCCAGGGTGGATTCACACCGCGTCCGCAGGGACCCCCGGGACAGTACGCCGGTGGACCCCGCGGCAAGCATCCCACGCGCACCGTGCCAGGCGGCGGCTTTGCCGGCCCTGGCGGGCCTGGGGCTCCCGGTGGACGTCCCGGCTTCGGACCGCGCCCCGGCTTCGGTGCACCGCGTCCTGGCGGCGGCTTTGGTCCGCGCCCTGGCGGCTTCGGTGGTGGCCCGGGTGCCGCGACTCCGCCTCCGGGTGAAGCCCCGCGCGCCCAGCGTGCCAGTGCGGCGAAGGGTCGTGGCGGACGCCAGCAGTATCCCAAGACGAAAGAAGGTCCGATGAAGGGGTTTGTGCCGCCGCCTCGCTTTGGCGGTGCTGCAAACTTCTCCAGCGAACCTCTGCCCATCACCCGCGAGATCACGGTGACGGAGGGCATCAGCGTCAAGGACCTGGCGGAGAAGCTGGAGATCCGCGCCAAGGACCTGATCGCCATCCTGCTCATGCGCGGCGTCTTCGTCACGGTCAACCAGTCCCTCGACGCGGAGATGGTGAAGGATGTGGCCGCCAAGTTCGGCGCGGCCGCCAACGTCATCAGCTACGAAGAGGAGCTCGAAAACCAGGCCATCGAAGAGGTGCTTGAGGCCGACAAAACCGATATGGTCGAGGTCCCACGCGCGCCCGTGGTCACCGTCATGGGCCACGTCGACCACGGCAAAACCAGCCTTCTCGATGCCATCCGCGAAACCGACGTGGCGGCGGGCGAGGCCGGCGGCATTACCCAGCACATCGGTGCCTACAAGGTAAAGTTCTCCAAAGAAGGCTCCCCGGCCTCCGGCCGCGAGATCGTCTTCCTCGACACCCCGGGCCACGAGGCGTTTACCCGCATGCGTGCCCGCGGCGCCAAGGTCACCGACATCGTCGTCGTTGTTGTTGCTGCCGACGACGGCGTGATGCCCCAGACCCTCGAAGCCATCGATCACGCCAAGGCCGCCGAAGTTCCGATCATCGTGGCCGTGAACAAGATCGACAAGCCTGAAGCCAATCCCGATCGCGTCAAGAAGCAGTTGGCCGATCGCGGGCTGATCCCGGAAGAGTGGGCGGCCGGCGGCGAAGGCACCGTCTTCGTCGAGGTCTCGGCCAAGAAGCGCAAGAACCTCGACCTGCTGCTCGAGATGATCTGCCTGGTGTCGGACATCAAGGCGCCCAAGGCTACGCCGGGACGCAAGGCCGTGGGCTCGGTGCTCGAAGCCAAGCTCGATCGCGGACGCGGCGCTGTGGCCACCGTGCTCGTCCAGGACGGCACCCTGAAACTCAACGACAGCTACATCGTGGGCAACACCTTTGGCAAGGTTCGCGCCATGTTCGACGACCGCGGACGCGCCATCGAGGAAGCCGGCCCATCAACGCCGGTTGAAGTCCTCGGCCTCGAAGCCATGCCCGATTCCGGTGACACCTTCCTCGTCGTCGCCGATCGCGACAAGGCCAAGGGCATCGCCCAGTATCGCAAGATGAAGGAGCGCGAGGCGCAGCTGGCCAAGAGCTCCCGCGTCTCCCTCGAGGGCCTTGCCGAGCAGATTCGCCAGGCCGGCGTGAAAGACCTCCCGCTGATCATCAAGGGCGACGTCACCGGCTCGGTCGAAGTGCTGGCCGACTCGCTCGTGCGCATGTCGACCGAAAAGGTGCGCGTCAAGGTGATCCACTCCGGCGTCGGCTCCATCACGGAGTCCGATGTCCTGCTGGCAACTGCGTCGAATGCCATCATCATCGGCTTCAACGTGCGTCCTGAGCGCAAGGCTGCCGAGCTCGCACAACAGGAAGACGTTGAGATTCGCCTGCACTCCATCATCTACGAATTGCAGGACGAGATGCGTCTTGCCATGCTGGGACTTCTCGAACCCACGTTCAAGGAGAACTACGTGGGCCGCGCCGAGGTGCTCAACATCTTCAGGATTCCGAAGGTGGGCACCATCGCCGGCTGCCGCGTGCTCGATGGGGTGATTCGCCGCGACTCCGAGATCAAGGTGATGCGCGACGGCACGCAGGTCTTCAAAGGCAAGATCGGCTCGCTCAAGCGCTTCAAGGACGACGCCCGCGAAGTCACCAACGGCATGGAGTGCGGCATCGGCATCAACGGCTTCAGCGACCTGAAGGAAGGCGACATGATCGAGGCCTTCTCCACAGAGAAGCTCGCCGCCGATCTCGGCGCGCTCACCTCGGCCAAAGCATAAGGTAGGTCAGGGCTCGGAGGTCAGAGCTGGGAGGTCAGGGGTAGGTCAGGGCTGGTAGTCAGGGCTGGTAGGTCAGGGCTGGTAGGTCAGGGCTGGTAGGTCAGGGCTTTAGCCCTGACAATTGCAATCGAAGCAACAGGCCCGCTGCCCAAGGCAGCGGGCCTTTCCTTTTAGAAATCGTCTAAGGGGCGGCGGACAACGATTCGCCGCGCCGCCCCAACCAGCTAGATGAAGATGACAATGTGGACGCTCAAGGGGCATTGCAATACCCTCACGCGCTCGCCTTGTCGAGTCCGAATCCAATGCGCACCATGCTTTCAAACACGCCCGATGGCAGAAGCCACCGCATCAGGGGGAAGAGAGTCGCCTCCCTTGTTACGCGGTTGCGCAGCGCGGGCCGCTCGCTGCGCACAATGCGCGAGATTACCTCCGCCACAACCTCGGGTCCGGGCGCCTTCTGCTCAAAGCCTTTCATGGTTTTGGAGAACCGCTCGCGCCACGGAGAATACGCCGTCGTTGCGGGAACATCGGGAGCCGCGTAGAACGGCGTCCTGATCGCGCCGGGCTCGACCATCGCCACCCGCACGCCGAACGGCTTCATCTCCTGCCGCAGCGTCTCCATCAGTCCTTCCACCGCGAACTTGCTCGCGTTGTACTGGCCCCAGAACGGGAGCGGAACAATGCCCGCCAGCGAGCTCGTCGCGGCAATCAATCCGCGTTTCTGGGCACGCATCACCGGCAGCACCGCGCGCACCATGCGCAGCACGCCAAAGTAGTTGGTGTCGAACTGCGCGCGCGCCTGCTCGATCGTGACCTCTTCGATGGCCCCGCTCTGCAGGTACCCGGCGTTGTTGATCAGCACGTCGATGGCGCCCGCATCTTTCAGGAACTCCGCGACGCACGCGGCCACCGATGCGTCCGACGTGACATCGAGTGCCAGCATCCTGATGCCCGCAGGAGCTTCTTTTCCTGGATTGCGGCAAGTGCCGGTGACCCGATGGCCGTCTTGCACGAGCCTTGCGGCGATCGCCGCTCCAATTCCCGAAGAGGCGCCGGTGACCAGGATCGATTTCGCCTTCATCATAATCCCACCATCGTCACAGCTTGCCGAAACCTCGGCGACAGCAAATTTATCTGCATATGCAGATACAAGTCAAGAAGTTCGCATGCCCAGGAATGTGAATAAAATGTAACCCGTGGAGAAGGAACTGGAGACCCTCATCGAGAACACCGGGCTCGACCCGGCCTGCTGCGTATTGCGGCAAGTAACACGCACGTCGCGCATGGTCGTGGCAGCCTTCGACGCGGCGCTTGAACCGGCGGGCGTCACGGCCCATCAGTTCACCGTCCTCGTCGCGCTTGCGCACAGCGGCCCCATGAACGTCAGTGAGCTTGCCGACGCAGTCGGCATGCACCCCAGCACCACGCCGCGCAAGATCGCCCCCCTGGCGCGCCGCGGCCTGGTGCGCATCCGGCAGGGCGAGGACCGCAGGCAGCGGCTCATCGCGCTCACGGCGAAGGGCATCGCAGCCGTTAAGCGATCCTTTCCTCTGTGGGCCGAAATTCAGCGCGACATCCTTCAACATCTGGGGCCTGGCGCCTGGCCGCTTGTCATGCAATCCTTGAGCGCCATCCGCGCTTCCTTGAAGACGCGCACCGGCAAGGGCCAGTAGCAACGCGAAACTCGGCAGGCTCAGGCCGATCCCGGAGCCATCGACTCTTCGCCGCCGGCCAGCCCAATTGCGGCAACTGCTGCCCTGCAAGCTTCTCATCAACTTTTCATACTTCCCCCAATCTTTACGTCATTCTTATGCGAATCTCACATTGAAGTACAAAACAGCCTCTAAGTTATTGATAACTTCACTTACTAAGTCACGCGTTGACAATCGTTATTTAGATCGATAATACTGGTGACGGTAACTATCGTGCTAAAGGAGGTAAACAATGCGCCGTATACTCGTAGCATCCTTGCTTTCATCCATCGCGCTCACCGCAGCGGCTGCCACCGGCAAGCCGGCTAACGACGCTGTCTCAACCTCTGTTCGACCCGTCTCCACTGGAGTTACCGCTCCCGAACTCGTCTACTCCACCAAAATCAACATCCCCTCATCCGATCTTCCAACTGGCTCCAACAACGCTCGCGTCGTCCTGAAATTCAATCTCGACAAGACAGGCACGCCGCAGGCCATCCAGGTCATTCAACCCATCACCCAGGCGATCGACACGCGCGTCGTGGCTGCGGTCCGCAAGTTCCGCTGGTCGCCGGCCGTCCTCAACAACCAGACTGTGCCCGTTGAGATGAACCTGATCGTTGTAGTTCAACGCTAGTAAGTAAATTTGAGTGACGACCGAGTTACTCGCATCTCTTCGTTTCTCAGCTAACTAGACCTAACTGAGCCCTTCGCATTTCCGCCGAAACACTCGCAGAGACGGCGGCTTCGTTACCGACGAAACCGCAACAGGCGACGTGTCGCTTCGCTCCTCACTAACCGGCATCGGGTCACACTTCGACCGATGCCGCCTAACTCGATCTATCACCGCTAAGGAGAAACTTATGCGCGCTCCTCTTGCTGTCATTCTTCTTTCTTCCCTGCTCGCTCCTGCCGCCGTTTACGCCAACTCCACCGACGCAACCCCCTCTGTGCCGGCGATCCGCGTCACCACCGGGGTCATTCCTCCCGCCGTCCTCAACTCCGGCAACTTCACCGTCTCGGCCGACGCGCTGTCCGGTGTCTTTATCGACAAGCCCTCTGTCGTGCTCGCTCTCACGGTCAACGAAAAGGGCTTGGCGCAGGACGTCCACGTCGTCCGCTCGGTAAACCCCAAGGTCGATGCCCAGGTACTCGAAGCCGTTCGCGAGTTCAAATTCCGGCCCGCGACACTTGACCAGCAACCCGTCTCAGTCGACCTGCACCTGACCGTAGTTGTGCAGCGATAAACCGGCTTCGCAGGACGCCGGTCCTCCCGCATCTACGCCGGCAATAGACTATCTACAAGCAGGCCCGCTCTCTTCCGTGGAGGGCGGGCCTTTTCTTGATTGACGTCGACTGCGCAATGAGCTTGCGGATGCTGGCCCAGCTAACCCGTCCTGCGCCCTGCCGCGGCGTTACTTGTGCGCCAGATTCTCGCTCGACACAACCTGCTTGGCATGCGCAACCTGTGGCAGGCTCGTGTCCGCATTGGCCCATGCCTTCAGGAAGGCCGCATACGCCTCCCGCGCGCCCGCCTTGTCGCCTTGCGCCTCCTTCACCTGCGCCAGCCCATAGAGTCCGAACCCGGAGTTGGGCCGCTCCTTGAGAGCCTCTTCATACGCGGCCTTGGCGCCGGCAAAGTCCTTGGCGCGCATCAGCGTCGCGGCCTCCGTCTCTCCCACCGGCCGAATGTACATTGGCGGTTCGTGGTATCCCAGGTTCTTCTCTTCGAGCTCCGCCTCGGCGTATAGCTTCTTGGCCTGCTCCAGTTGCGTCTCAGTCACAAGGATTCCCGCGCGCAGTTCCAGCGACGCGATGCTGAGGCTCTTCAGAATCGGCTCCGACAGTGCGTCGGGCATGATCGGCGCCATCGGCGGTTCGTTTTTCTTGTCATCCTTTGCCGTATCTTTGGCCGCCTTGTCATCCGCGGCCCTTTGCTGCAGCCGCCAGAGTCCCGCATCCATCGCGTCCGAAGCCACACGTGCCCCGGCCACGTCGTCCTGCTCCAGCGCCTTCATGCCTCGCGCGTAGTCCGTCAGCTCCTCGGCCAGCGCGCGCAGATTCGCCGCCTTGTCGCCCTGCAACTTCACCTGGCTGGTCATCGTCAACACCGCCTCCCAGTCCCCAAGCCGCAACGCGACTGGAAGCCGGTTGCTGATGCGCGTCATCTGGTCGCGCGCCGACCAGATATACAGCGTGTCCGACAGCTTGCCGCGACCCGCCGCCGCGTGATCGCTCAGCGCATTGGCCTCCGCCAGCTTGCCCTGCTCCATCAGGTTGGCGATTCCGTACATCAGGTTGTGAATGTAGTTCCAGTCATTGTCGATATCCACGCGCTGCTCGCGCATGTAGCGTTCATCAGCCTCCATCGACGCGGCAAACCAGTGCTCCGCCGTTGCGTAGTCACCCACGCGATAATAGATGTGCCCCGGCATGTGCACCATGTGCCCCGAGGTCGGCGCCAGGCTCGCGAGTATCTCCGCGCTCTTCAGCGCCCGCTCCGGATGATTTCCCGGCTCGATGGCGTGAATCCAGTAGTGATTCGCGGCCGAGTCGTTCGGCGCGTCCTGCAGCACCCCCTCCAGAATCGCAATCTTCTCCTTCGTCCCCGCCTTCGGCTCGCCGGCGTCGTCGTAACCGTCGCCCAGCGACTCAGCCAGAAAGATGCGCGCCTGCAGGTCATGCGGATTGTCGCTAACCAGCTTGCGATAGAGCGCCACTTGCTCCGTCCGGCTACCCGACTCTCCATCCTCCTGTCCCGCCTTCGCTGCCTCTATATACAGCCTGTCCGATTCGCTCGCCTCGTCTTTGAGCTTGATTGCCTCCTCCAGCGCTCGCTTGACGAACGCGGCCCTGGCCTCCTTGCCGCGAGCTTCCTCCGCCTGCGCCAATCCCCACCAGCACATCGCGCACCTCGGGTCCACACGGATGCCCTGCTCGAATGCCTTCGACGCCTCGTAGTCCCAGAAGTCGTGCTGCAGGTTCAGCCCCTGGTCAAACCACACCTGCGCCTCCGGCGTCGCCTTGATCGTGATGTGACTGTTGCCAATGCCTGTCATCTTCACCGGCACAGGCAGCTGCTCCGGCGGCAGCACCGGCTGCATATCGCTCATGTCGTGCCCGGCCATGGACGCGCCCTGCGCCCCCAGGCCACTCGGCGATGCGATTGCAATCACGGCGAAAAGGCAGATGCACAAAATGCGCGCGGGGCAACCCGTGAAAGATGCGAGCCTCATGAACGGACTATAACGCACGCCAGAATGGCTTGGGGAGCAGGAAAGTTCTCGGCCGAGAAGAGCGCACCGTCATCATTGAAGCAGTCAGCCACGCCAAGGCAGCCACGAACGCTGACCGGCCCAAGTATGTCCTGACCGCTGATCACTGACCACTGATCACTCGCCGCCTACAGCGGATACTCCTCCGCCGCAATGCATAGTTGCGCCACCGCTCTGCCCAGCCCTACCACATCGGCGGGCGTTGACTTCGCCAGCCGGCGCAGAATCGCCAATTGCGTCCGCAGCGTGTCGCCTTCACCGGAGGCCGCCAGCACCCGCTTCGCCGCTTGCTCCGCCAGCGTAAGCGCTTCCTCTGCCAGCATCCCCGTCATGGCCGCCGCCGCGGCCGCCGCGGACTTTCGCGACGATCCCACCTTGCGCGCCCGCAGCAGTGCCGACTCCAGCGCATACACCTGGGCAATGATGTCCGCGAGGTCGGCCATCACCTCCTGCTGATCCTGCAGCGCGGTCATAAAGCGCTGGCTCGCCACTCCCGCCGCAAACAGGGCAATCTTCTTCACCGCCGCAAGCACATCGGCCTCGTGCGCCAGAGGCTCGCCATCATCCCCACCCGCATCGAACGACGGCGGCTGCATCACCTCGTCCATCAGCTTCTTGATCGCACCCAGCAGCGGAAGCTCACCGCTCATCGCCCGCTTCATCAGCCACCCGGTGATAATCAGCCGGTTGATCTCGTTCGTTCCTTCAAAAATCCGGTTGATCCGCGCATCCCTGTAGAACCGCTCCGCGGGATACTCCT
>Ga0307474_10003015_pt1 | contig 12144 bp, 11 predicted proteins | sample atmos_gasesECM1C_2_FD_203312 | JGI IMG/M metagenome (GOLD analysis project Ga0307474, IMG submission 203312) | Hardwood forest soil microbial communities from Morgan-Monroe State Forest, Indiana, United States - atmos_gasesECM1C_05 | ecosystem: Environmental > Terrestrial > Soil > Temperate... | reverse complement strand
TCAAAGCAAGTCGGCGCGTCGGCTTCAAGGTCTATCGTTAATTATCGGTTAACCTGTGGATTTTCTGCATCAGTTTACCGACCGAACTGTGCCGAAAGTGGACAGACAGATGGCGTCGCAGCATTTGGCCGGGCGCCGCCGGGACTTGGCGGGAATTTGAAGGCCTGTACAGGGTTGTCGCCAAGGCCGCCGTCACTAACAAAGGCCGTCTTCACCAAAAAGTGCATCGATTGATTCGGCGCCAGTGGAGGGGGATTTGACATTCGCTGCCGTTTGGCCGACGGGCTTAATTCGAGGAAAGTGTCCGCGGCGATGGGGAAGCGAATGTTGGAATCGGCCCACCAGTGTCCCGGCAGGTTTGTGGCATCGTTAAGAGCGCTTTTCCCATTGGTCTTGCTCGCCTTGCTCTGGACGCAGGCCGCAGCCGCGCAAGCGCCATTCGGTCCACAAGGGGCAGAGGGCGAACCGAACCGCGAACAGCAATGGTTGGTGCCGACACCTGTCCCGGACCTCGCCGCCCATGCGGTACTGTTTCGTCCCCCTGGCGAGGGACCTTTTCGGCTGGCGGTGATTGCGCATGCCACGACCCAGAACGTTCTGCGTCGCGCCCAAATGCCGCAGCCGGAATACCGCGCGCTCGCCGCATGGCTGGTGGCGCGAGGCTTTGCCGTTCTGGTGCCGGAGCGTCCCGGCCATGGGGCAACCGGCGGAAAATATCTCGAGGACCAGGGCGGGTGCGACGAAGCCGACTATGCCCCTTCAGGGCGCGCCACCGCCGAGGAGATATCGGCGGTGCTGGCCTATCTGCGCGGACAGCCCTTTATCCGGCAGGATGGCGCAGTCGTGGTGGGCCATTCGGCCGGCGGCTGGGGTGCGCTGGTGCTCGCAGCCGCCGATCCGGCTGCCATTTCCAACATCATCGTATTCGCCGCGGGCCGGGGCGGTCACGCCAACGATTTTCCCAACCAGATTTGTGCGCCGCATACGCTGATCGCCGCGGCGGGCGAGTTCGGCCGCACCGCGCGCATTCCCGTGACCTGGCTGGTGGCGGCCAATGACAGCTATTTCTCGCCGCAATTTTCAAAGAAACTCGCCGACGCGTTTCGCGCCACCGGCGGAAAGGTCGATTTTCGGGCGTTGCCGGCCGCGGGCAGCGAAGGCCATTGGTTGCCGGAGACCGAGACCGGCGTCAAAAGCGCAAGTGCTGAGCTCGACCGCGCACTCAAGGTGCGCACGCGCGCTGCCGGCAAGTGATGACGGCCTACTTTCTCATCAAATATTTGCACGTGCTTGGCGCGATCGTCATTCTCGGCACCGGGATCGGCATCGCCTTCTTCATGCTGATGGCCCATCTCAGCGGTGACAGGACATTCATCGCGCGCACGGCAGCTACCGTCGTGATCGCCGATATCGTGTTCACCTTGAGCGCGGTGGTTCTGCAGCCCGTCAGCGGCGGGATATTGATGGCATTATCTGGAACGAGCTTCGCCGAGCATTGGCTTCTGGCTTCGATCGCCCTCTATGCGGTCGCCGGACTGTTCTGGATTCCCGTGATCTTCATGCAGGTCGAAATGCGCAACCTCGCCCGCGCCGCCGCGGCCGAGAGCCGGCCGTTGCCGAAGCGCTATTTTGAGGTGTTTCGCCGCTGGTTCGCCTTCGGCATTCCCGGTTTCGGTTCGGTGATGATCATCCTGTGGATGATGATCGCCAAGCCGGGTTTTTGAGCCGGCGAGCATGGATGGGACCAAAAAAATTCTTGTGCTTGGCGCCTCCGGCCTGATCGGGCGCTTTGTCACTGACGATCTGCGCGCGCGAGGTTTTCATGTGGTGGCACTTGCGCGGCGATTTTCGGCTTCGCAAGCCAGCGCCAACGATCTGGAGATGCCGCTTCTCGCGATGGATTCGACCGTGCTGGCGCGGCTGATCGGCACCCACGACATTGACGTCGTCGTCAATTGCGTCGGTCTCCTGCAGGACGTCCCGGGCAACGATGTCGGCGCCGTGCACCGCGATTTCGTCGCGCGGCTGTTGCGGGCGATCCACGAATGCGGCCGCGCGATCCGGCTTGTGCATATCTCGATCCCGGGCGAAGTGGCCAGCGACCGCACCGACTTTGCCACCACAAAACGCGAGGCCGAGCGTCTGATCGAGAGTTCCGGCATTGCTCACGCGATCCTGCGGCCGGGTTTTGTGATTGCGCCCGCGGCTTACGGCGGCAGCGCCATGGTGCGTGCACTCGCAGCACTTCCGCTTCAGCTTCCCGCCGCCGAATCAGGGGTGCCATTCCAGCCGGTGATGGTCGAAGACGTCTCCGCGACCGTTGCCTTCCTTGCCTCGCGCGAGATCGGCGACAAGAGCTTGGATGCCGTGGTCTGGGATCTCATGCAGCAAGAGCCTGTCACGCTCGGCGGCGTCACCGACTGGTTTCGCCGCTCGCTTGGTACAAAGGATTTACCGCGCATCACCATTCCCGCCTTCGCGCTCGATATCGGCGCGAGAATAGGCGATTTCGCAAGCTGGCTCGGCTGGACACCGCCGATCCGAAGCACCGCGGTCGCCGAATTGCGGCGTGGCGTCCGCGGCGATCCGTCGGCCTGGACAGCGGCAACCGGTATCGTGCCGGCGGATGCCGCGCGAGCGACTGGCCTTCGCGGCGCGACCATCCAGGACAAATGGTTCTCCCGCCTTTATTTGATCAAGGCGCTGGTGATCGCAAGCCTCGTGGCGTTCTGGAGCCTCTCCGGCTTCATTGCCCTGTTCGTCTCCTACGATGCCGCTACCGATATCCTTCGCAGCCACGCGTTTCCGCGTGCGCTGGTCGCGCCGATCACGGTCCTTACCAGCTTGATGGATATCACGATCGGTGTGCTGATCGCCTTTCGGCGCACCGCTGGCGTAGGTTTGATCGCGGGCATCGCCGCGTCTTTCGGCTATATGATGGGAGCGGCAATCCTGACGCCGGATTTGTGGATCGAGCCGCTCGGTGCGCTGGTGAAGACAGCGCCCGCGATCGTCCTGATGCTGGTGGCGCTTGCGATACTGGATAACCGATGACGAGCTGGCCCGACGACGACGTGATCCTCTACGATGGCGTGTGCGTGTTCTGCTCACGCTGGGTTCGTTTTGTCGCCGCCCGTGACAAGGATAGGCGCTTTCGCTTCACCGCGATTCAGTCGCCCTACGGCGCGCGGCTCGCGCAAGCCTTTGGCATCGATCCGCAAGATCCCGACACCAACGCCGTGATCCATGGCGGCGTGGCGTATTTCAAATCCGACGCTGCGCTGATTGTGCTGGGTCTATTGCCTGGCTGGAGCTGGGTGCGCGTGTTGTTCGCGGTGCCAAAACCGCTCCGCGACGCCGTCTACAATCTGGTCGCGCGCAACCGCTACCGCATTTTCGGGAAATACAAGGCGTGCTTCGTGCCGGACGCGGGAATGAGGGACAGGGTGATGGAGTAGGCATAACTCTGATCTAACGGACTATCCAATCTGCCGAAGCTACTCTAGGTTACAGCATGGCTTCGAGCTCTAGAATATGACGAAGGCAATTTTTACGACCAGAGTTACTCCGAGCTACGATGACCGCCCGGAGGAATATTACCACTTTCCGAGCGCTTACTTGAACCAAGTTCGTGCCGCCGTTGGCGATCAAATTATTTACTATGAGCCGCGACGGATGGACTCATCGCCCTCCAGCAAGGGAGGTAGGCAAGCCTATTTTGCAATAGCGCAAGTAGACGAAATTAGAAGCGATCAGAGCCGACCTGATCATTACTACGCGCAAATATCGAAGTATCTTCCTTTCGCGCGACCAGTGCCGTTCAGGGAAGGTAGCCACTACTACGAAAGTCGATTGAGAAACGAGAGTGGTGGAACAAATCTAGGGCTGGCGCAGCGAGCAGTTCGTAACATCTCTGATTCTGATTTTGACCAAATTTTGAGGGCCGGATTTGCTACGGTTCTGGAGGATTCACTGCCCAACATTCCCAACACAAATGAAATCTCGGAATCGGAGGCTGAGTTTAGACGCCCCCTGGTCGAGATGACCATCTCGCGCCCATTTCGAGATAGAGCGTTTAAGTATGTGGTGCGCGCAGCATACGACAATCGTTGCGCTATGACGGGACTTCGATTGATAAACGGAGGCGGTAGGCCTGAAGTCGAGGCGGCGCATATCAAGCCGGTGGCTGTCAATGGGCCTGATACAGTTAGAAACGGGCTAGCCCTTTCAGGGACTGTGCATTGGATGTTCGATCGGGGGCTTATCTCGATCGGAGATGACTACAAAATATTGGTCGCTAAGAATCGCGTTCCTGAGAACGCGATTCGCCTGCTTAACGAGAATGGCATGGTCAACCTACCCAACGACCAAACCCTGTACCCGAATGCCCACTACCTGAGATTCCACAGAGATACTGTCTTCAAGGGCTGAAGGCCGACTACAAACCAACCGCGAATTTCGGATCAAGGTCGTATTTGGATCCAAACCACTCAACAAATTCGTACGGGGATTGCTTCATTTCCCAATGTGACGTCAAGAATTCGTCGTCGATACCGGCATCGTCGATGGTGATCAAATAAATTTCTTTGAGCCGTGAGTCTACGGCCTCACGCCAATCAGCAAAGCCGATGTCTGCCCATGCCCACTTATCTTCTAACTCCTTCATCTTGAACCCTCCGCCAACTCGAAGGCCAAACAAATCGCGCATCCGACTCAAGCAATCACCGAGAATTAGGTAGACTTACTTCGAAATTGCCGCAACCACTTCTCCTGCCGCCCTCTCGCCGCTGTCTCGCGCCCCATGGGCGGTCGAGAAAAAGTTCGGTGAGGTGGCTTCGCCCGCAAAGAAAACGCGGCCATCGACGGGGGCCGCGAGCACGGCGCGCATCCCGGCGTGGCCGGGCAGTGCGTGCGAATAGGAGCCGCGGGCAAACCGGTCGTGCGCCCAGCGCGTGTTGATCAGCAGCGTCAGGCGGCGGCGGAAATCCGAACCCAACAGGCCTGCGATTTCGTCGATCGCCTGCGCGGCCATCGCGCCGCTGCCTGCGTCCTCCAGTTCGCGCGCGAAACGTCCGCCGAAAAAGCCTTCGATGCAGGGCTGGCCGAACGGACGCAGGTGATAGCTACCCATCGCCGTGCGCATGGTGGCGCCGCGCAGATTGCCGTCCACGGGCAGATCCTCAGGCTTATCCAACGCCAGCATCACCTTGTCGGCAAGGCCGAGCGGCAGGCCGCGCGCGGCGTCGACTTTGGCCGGCAGCGCGGGGTGAAAACGAATCGTTTGTTCTGCAATCAGGTTGGTCGGCACGGTGACGATCACCTTGTCCGCCGTCAACGTGCCCCGCGATGTCTCGATCCGCAGGCGCGTGCCGGAATGATCGATCAGGGTGACCTGCGTATTGAGCGCGCGCGGGCAGGCCGCGCCATAGCTCAACATCAGCAAGCCAAAACCGCGCCGCACCCGCCAATTGAGCCCGGTGTCCTCATAGGCGTCCATATCTGATATCGAGACGCGGTCGAGCTCGGTGCCGTTGACGTAGGTCGAGATCGCATCGATCATCTCGTTCCAGCGGTTGCCGGGTTCGAGACAGGCATTCGCGGGGCCGTCGCGGCCACTTTTCGCAGCTTCCTCGGCGCGTTCGTAAAAGGCGTCGATCGCGCGCATGAATTCAAGGCGCTGGTCGGGCGGAAAGACCGCATCAAATCCCTGCTCGCGCCACGGCGGGCGGGTCTTGTCGATTTCGAAATTCAATTCTTCCGCGATCCGGACGAACGAATTCTTATCCGCCGAGTGCAACCAGCCGCAGCCGAGGTCGAAGGTGATGTCGGGCGCTTCCATGCCGGTAACGCCGCGGCCGGTGATGACGGTGTAGCCGCGTCCGCCGATGCGCTGGCGCGCTTCCAGCACGATCAGCTGAAGGGAAGAATTTGCAAGCGCCCGCGCCGCGCCAAGGCCGGCGGCGCCGGCGCCGACAATGGCTACATCGACCTCGGAAGGAAGGGACATCGAATCTTCTGCTTAACGTCTCATCGTCATGGCCGGGCTCGTCCCGGCCATCCACGTCTTCCATAATTTATAAAACAAGACGTGGATGCCCGCGACAAGCGCGGGCATGACGGGTTTGGAATGCAAGGCTCATTTCTTCTTCTCCCTCTCCCCGTTCTTTACGGGGAGAGGGTCGGGGTGAGGGGCCGCTATCCACAAATGCAGAAGTTGAGGCGATCAGAGTGCCCCGCCCCTCACCCGCTCGCAAGATGCTCGCGACCTCTCCCCGTAGGAACGGGGAGAGGTGAAGAAAGATTACGCCACCGCTTGCCTCGCCTTTTCGGCGCGCTTGCGGTCATTGGCGTCGAGAAATTTCTTGCGCAGCCGGATCGATTTTGGCGTCACCTCGACCAACTCGTCGTCCTCGATATAGGCCAGCGCCTTTTCCAGCGTCATCTTGATCGGCGGTGTCAGGCGCACCGCTTCGTCCTTGGCGGTGGTGCGGATGTTGGTGAGCTGCTTGCCCTTGAGCACATTGATCTCGAGGTCGTTGTCGCGGGTATGCTCGCCGACGATCATGCCCTTGTAGACCTTCCAGCCGGGCTCGATCATCATCGGACCGCGATCTTCCAGCTTGAACATGGCGTAGGCCACGGCCTCGCCCTGGTCATTGGAGATCAACACGCCGTTGCGCCGGCCCTGAATCTCGCCCTTGTAAGGCGCATATCCATGGAACAGCCGGTTCATGATCGCTGTCCCCCGGGTGTCGGTGAGGAGTTCGCCCTGATAGCCGATCAGGCCGCGGGTCGGCGCATAAAACACCAGCCGCAAGCGATGGCCGCCGGAGGGGCGCATTTCGATCATCTCGGCCTTGCGCTCGCTCATCTTCTGCACGACCACGCCGGAATGTTCCTCGTCGACGTCGATCACGACTTCCTCGATCGGCTCCTGCCATCCGCCGGTGGTCTCGTCCTGCTTCAGGACGACGCGCGGGCGCGATACGCTGAGTTCAAAGCCCTCGCGGCGCATGGTCTCGATCAGGATCGCAAGCTGCAACTCGCCGCGGCCCGAAACCTCCATCGCATCCTTGTCGGCCGATTCAGTCACGCGCAGCGCGACATTGCCTTCGGCTTCGCGCAGAAGCCGATCGCGGATCATGCGGCTCGTCACCTTGTCGCCTTCGGTGCCGGCGAGCGGTGAATTGTTGACGATGAACGACATCGACACCGTCGGCGGATCGATCGGCTGCGCCTTCAATGGCGTCTCGATACTGGGATCGCAAAAGGTATCGGCCACGGTGCCCTTGGTGAGGCCGGCAATGGCGACGATGTCGCCGGCCTCGGCCTCCTCCAGCGGGGCGCGCTCGATGCCGCGGAAGGCGAGGATCTTTGTCAGCCGCCCCAGTTCGATGATCTTGCCGTCGGCATGGAGTACCTTGACCGTCTGGTTCGGCTTGATGCTGCCGGAGGTGATGCGGCCGGTGATGAGGCGGCCGAGATAGGGGTTGGCCTCCAGGATGGTGCCGATCATGCGGAACGGTCCGTCCTCCACCGTCGGCGGCGCGACATGACGCAGGATCAGGTCGAACAGCGGCTGCATGCCCCTGTCCTTCGGCCCCTCCGGGCTTTCCGCCATCCAGCCCTGCTTGGCCGATCCGTAGAGAATCGGAAAATCAAGCTGCTCTTCGCTGGCATCGAGCGCAGCGAACAGGTCGAATACTTCGTTGATGACCTCGGTCGGGCGCGCGTCGGGGCGGTCGACCTTGTTGATGACCACGATCGGCTTTAAGCCGACCTCGAGCGCCTTCGACACCACGAACTTGGTCTGCGGCAAGGGGCCTTCGGCGGCGTCCACCAGCACCAGCGCGCCGTCCACCATGTTCAGAATACGCTCGACCTCGCCGCCGAAATCGGCGTGGCCGGGCGTATCGACAATGTTGATGCGGGTGTCCTTCCACTGCACCGAGGCCGCCTTGGCCAGAATGGTGATACCGCGCTCGCGCTCCAGATCGTTGGAATCCATCGCGCGCTCGACCACGCGCTGGTTTTCACGAAAGGTGCCGGATTGCTGCAGCAGGCGATCGACCAGCGTGGTCTTGCCGTGGTCGACGTGGGCGATAATGGCGACGTTGCGAAGCTTCATGGGTCAGTTCTTGTTCGATCTCGACAATGGTTTTGGCGCGATCTCGCGGGAAAACCGGGACCTTTGCCTCGCAGATGGTGTTCTAAAACCCGAATTTCAGCGGGCGCTTTTGCCCAAAAAGGAAGCCCGGCCGAAAGGACCGGGCACGCACCTATTCGTTGCGGCGCAATATAGTCAGGAATTGTCAGGAAACAATGGCTTGTTTCGCGTTTGGTTAGCCGATTTTGGCCCAAAACGGCCGTGTGTTACGCAACATTGGACGTTTCTGTCGGGTAGACCCCGCGCAATACTTCCTCGAAGTGATTTTTGACGTTTTCGTTACAAAGGCAGGCGCGTTTCTGCAACGCCTCGCGGTTGCGCACGAGGATCGAGCCGCGGCGGGTCTCCAGCACGCCCTCGGACTTGAAAATCTGGATGACCCGGCTGGCATAGCTGCGGCCGACGCCCAATAACGTGGCGAGTTGCTCATGCGTCAGCGGCACGACATGGTCGCCGTTGGTGCGTTCCATGGCCGAGATGATCCACTTCGCCGTGCGCTGCTCGATCGAATGGGCCGCGTTGCAGGCGGTCGACTGAAACATCTGGGCCAGCAGGCAATCGGCATATCTTGCAAACACGTTGCGCAGGGAAGGCGAGGTGGTTTTCGCCTCATCCAGCCTTGCGATGGGCAGGCGCACAAACGGTCCGCCGAATTTGACGGTCATGCGGGTATAGGCCGGCAAGTAGCCGAGACTGACGATTCCGCCGACCGCGCCCTCGCGGCCGACAAGAATGGTCTCGACGTCGCGGCCATCCTCGCTCGCGACCAGATAGGAAACGAGGCTGGCGCCGCAGGGGAAATGGACGGTGTCGACATCGTCGCCGGGATTGTAAAGCGGCGTGCCGGACTGGGCCTCTTCGCGCACCAGATGCGGCGCGATCAGCGCGAAGTCGCTCGCGCTGAGCCGGCGCAACAGATTGTTGAACGGCCGATCGGCGCCATTGCCAGCGTGCGATGTCATTCTAAGTCCCCTTGGCTTCCTTCCGCGGTTCCGTCTACTAGTGCACGGACAAACGCCCGAGGCAGTGGGAAGGTTTCTCGCAGGAACCTGCTTGATGCTTTTCTTTCATGCCTTTGGTTGGAACTTTTGCCCGGCCCCAAAATGAATCCATGATGGATATTTTGAGCGATCGCCTGCCCGACGATGTCCTGATCGTTGAGGACGACCCCCTTATCGCGCTCGGTTTTGAAGATACGATTGTTGGCTTCGGCGTCAGCGTGGTCCGCACCGCTGCAAGCGTCAGCAAGGCACTGAAGATGATTGAAGAGCGTGCGCCGGATTTTGCGCTGCTCGATGTCGCATTGGTTCGGGAGATGAGCTTTGCGATCGCCGAGCGGCTCGATGCGCTCGCCATTCCCTTCGCCTTCGTCACCGGATACAGCGCCGACGTGAAAGTCCCCGTGGCGTTTACGGAACGGCCGCGATTGCCCAAGCCCTGCGGGGCCGATGAATTGCTGGCGCTGTTGAAAGCCTGTCGCGCGAGGGGCTGAGCAGAACTCGATTCACCTCTCCCAGCGGGGAGAGGTCGATTTGCTCCTGGCGATGCGAAGCATCGTCCAGTGCAAATCGGGTGAGGGGCCATCGCTCTCACGAGAGACCGTAGCCCCTCACCCCAACCCTCTCCCACCGCAAGTCGTGGCTTGCCCGACTTGCGCTGGCTCACGATGCGCAACCGGGGTAAACCCCGGTTGCGTGGGAGAGGGAGCACACTTTCAACGCGGTTACAGTTTAACCTAGTTTCAACATGCTCTAGCCCCCGACGGGGTCGAGCGTGGTGGACCACAGGGCGACATCGGCGCGATCGCGCAGCGTCACCGTCATCTGGCCGGTCAACCCATCGATCCTGACATGACCGAAGAACTGCATGCCGGCGGAAGGCGGCAGGTTTGGGTTGTCCAGGCCTGCGGCTTTAATGAACCTGACTTCCGGTCCAAAAGTGTTGTCGAGCTCGTTCGGTCCGAAGGTTCCTGCGTTCAGGGGACCGGCGACAAACTCCCAGAATGGCGAAAACTCCTGGAATTGCGCCTTGTCGGGGTTGTAGAAATGCGCCGCCGCGTAATGCACATCCGCCGTCAGCCACACCGTGTTAGTGACGCCCGCATTCCTGATGAAGCGCAACAGGTCGGCGATTTCGAGCTCGCGGCCGCGCGGCGGGCCGTCGCCTTGCGCGAACGCCTCCGAACCTCTCTTGTTGGCGGCATCATCGTACACGATCAGGCTGAGCGGCATGTCGGAGGCAATCACCTTCCAGGTGGCGCGCGAGTTCAACAAGCCACGCTTCAGCCAGCGCAACTGATCCGGCCCAAGGAAATAGCAGTCGGGGCCATAAGTGGTCTGCAAATTGGGACCGTTCGGCCCGCGATAACTGCGTTCATCGAGCATGAACACGTCGAGATGCGGCCCATAGCCCAGCGCGCGGTAGACTCGCCCGGGCTCAACAATGCTCTCGCGCATCGGATACATTTCGTGGAAGGCGCGCGCCGCCCGTGCCGCCAGCAAATGGATGTCGCGAACCCTGTAGGCCTCGGGAAGTTGTTTCGATGCCGACCAGTTGTTGGTGACCTCGTGATCGTCCCACTGGACGAAGATCGGTACCTCGGCGTTGAAGGCGCGCAAGTTTTCATCGAGGAAATTGTATTTGTGCGCGGCGCGGAATTCATCGAGCGTCTCGGCGACCTTCGCCTTCTCCGGGATGGTGAGATTTTTCCAGAGCTTGCCATCGGGTAATTTCACCTCGGAGGAAATGATGCCGTCGGCATAGATGGTGTCGCCTGAATGCAGGAAAAAATCCGGTGCGTGCTTGCGCATGGTGGCGAAGGTGACCATGCCGCCATCATCTGGATTGATGCCCCAGCCTTGTCCGGCGACATCGCCGCCAAATACAAAACTGACGTCGCGTCGATCGGCGGGCGCAGTACGAAAACGCCCCGTCACGGCTTCGCTTAAAATGTCGGGATGGGAGAGGTCGCGGAATTTGATGCGGTAGAAAATATCCTGACCGGCGGGCAGGTTTTCGACCAGCATCTTCGCGGTGAAGTCGCTCTCCGGCAGCGCCGCGATCGGCGGTAACGCCAGCCCATCCCGAAACGACTCCGTGGTGGCGACCTCGACCATCATCTGCGAGGGCCGGTCCGAGCGTGCCCACACCACCCCGCCATCGGTCCCGACGTCGCCGGACTGCACGCCATGCGTGACGATCGGCCGGTCGGCGGCGCGACTGAGATACGGCATGGCAATAGCGGGAAGTGCGCCGGCGGCCGTGCGAAGAATGTGTCGGCGGGAAATCCTGCGCGGGATCGTCATGCGGATGTTCCTGGCGCTCAAATTAGCGGAAGATCGCGAAACAGGCTTAAGAGGAAAATGTGACGGCGCGATTGCGAAAAAATGCGCCGGCGCCGATCGACTACAGAGTTCCGGTCGCGCGGAACTGGGCGCTCGCCCTTTGCAGATTTTGCGGCATTTGCAGCAACAGCGCCTTGCGGTCGGCGACGGCGTGATGAAATTGTTCCAGCGCAATGTTGAACGAAGTCAGCGCGCCCTCTTCGATGGCGCCGTGTTCGAAGCAATGCAGCGTATCGCGCAAAATATTGTCCGCCTCCGACTGCATCTGATCGAGTTCCTCCAGCGAATCGGAGCGGCGGGCGCTTGCGATCATTTCCAGCAGCCGTTCGCGAAGCGTCGAGTTGTTGTTGCGTTCGTCCTTTTTCAGATAACCGGCAAACCATGCACCGACCGAGCCCATCGCGGAGAGCGCCATCAGCCCCCACCAGATGAAATCGCTGTAGCGATCGAGGAACGTCTTCTCCTCGCCATCGACAAAGGCCGCGGCTCCCGGATGCACGGGGATATAGGCATCCTTGTCGGTATCCGGTGTCTCGATCTTCGCGGCCAGCGGGAATTCGGCGACGAGGTTCTGGCGGATCGCAAATAATTGCCGCGTGAAGGCCGCAACCGTGGTTTCCGAAAGATCCTTGC
>Ga0307474_10003014_pt1 | contig 12147 bp, 14 predicted proteins | sample atmos_gasesECM1C_2_FD_203312 | JGI IMG/M metagenome (GOLD analysis project Ga0307474, IMG submission 203312) | Hardwood forest soil microbial communities from Morgan-Monroe State Forest, Indiana, United States - atmos_gasesECM1C_05 | ecosystem: Environmental > Terrestrial > Soil > Temperate... | reverse complement strand
ACCCATCCCGTAGGTCTTGACAATTCTCCAGGAATTTGTTGATCTCCTTGGAAATAGACCCGCTAGAACCGGTCGCTCCCGCCAAAGGAAAACCCATGCGAAGGATGTCAGCCACGAAGCGTCGCACGTCAGCAGCCGCCTTGATCGTCGCCACGTTCGCCGTCGGCGGAGCCGCGGGGGCGCTAGCACCTCAGGCACACGCCAAACCCGCGCCCGAGGTGGAGTACATGTACAACGTGGCGGTGCGGCGGCACTACAACTTTCCCAGCGGTGACGCGATCGGCTATGGCTACGGGATCTGTGACAAGATCACCGCGGGCGAGAGCTACGCCCAAGTGATGGGTGACATCAAAAGCGATGTGACTCCCAACGACGAGTTCTCGGCAAATTACCTGGTCGCGTATGCCGTCGATATTTTGTGCCCCGCTCAGATCTGGCAGCTGCGGAACGCGGCGCAGGGATATCGTCCACCGCCCGGTCAAGAGTATTTCGGTAGTCCCGGCGCCGAATGAGCCCTGCGGGCACGACCGCCTCCGAGTTCTAAGGCCCCCGTCCTGTCCTACGGCATCGTGTAGCCGCCGCTGACCGAGATGAGTTGCCCGGTTACCTGCCGAGCCGCCGTTGGTGAACAGAACCACGCAGCGGCCCGGCCGATGTCCTCGGCCGTGGTCAGGCGGCGCAGCGGGGTCCCCTTGACCATGTAGTCGATCTGGTCCTGGTTGAAAACATTGTCCTGGCCGACGGCCCAGAGACTCGATTCACCGACCGCTTCCGGACCCTCGGGGATCACCAGGCCAGGGCAGATCACGTTGGACCTGATGCCGTGACGGCCGTGTTCGCGTGCAACGGTGCGGGCCAGGGCTACCACCGCAGCCTTCGACGCGCCGTAGACGCCTTGACGGATCTGGCCGAATGCGGCGTCGCTGGCGATGAACGCGATCGCGCCGCCGCCGGCCTCTTTCATCGGACCGATCGCGGCCTGGGTGGCGGCCACGGCGGTAAAGAGATTGATTTCGATGGTGCGCTGCCATTTGTCACGATCGGTGTCGGTGGCGATGAATCCGGGCACGCTCCAGCCCGCATTGTTCACCAGCACATCGATGCCGCCCCAGCTTTCCAGGGCAGTGCCGATCGCGGTGTCGGCTCCGCCGGGAATCGTCAAATCGGCGATCGCGAGTTCCACGCCTGTCGCGCCCTTGGCCCGGGCTTCGTCGCGAACCCGTTCCGCCTGCGGCTTGTCGATGTCGCTGATCACGATGCGGGCACCTTCCGCCGCGAACTCGTGGACGATGCCGCGCCCGATATTGGACGCGCCTCCGGTTACCACTACTCGCGCTGCAGCCAATCCAAGGTCCATGCTCTGCTCCCTGTTGTCGGCGGTTGTTGTGACCGCCGCGATGTTAGTTTAACGTGGATTAGAAATGATGATCGCAGGCCGGGTGAGGAGGGTTGGTTCATGGCTGAGTCGTTGCTCGACCAGCGTGTCGCAGTCGTCACCAGTGCTGGTCAGGGGTTTGCCGAACGCGATGCTGCCGTCCCGATGAAGCGGGCCGGACAACCCGCCGAAGTTGCGGGCGCGGTCGTCGAGGTCGGCGGGGGGCGAAACATATGACGCTCGTCGTGCGCGATGTCGCCGATGGCATAGGGGCGATCACGCTCAACCGACCCGAGCAGATGAACGCTATCACGGTCGCGCTGAGCGGTGAACTTGAACAGGCCATCCTCGAGTTGGGCGGCAGCCCCGAGGTCAACGTTATTGTCATCCAGGGCGCAGGCGGAAACTTCTGTGCGGGAGGCGATTTCAACGAAGTCGAGCTGCTGCGGTCGTGCGGCCCGGATGCGCTGCGTCAACTGTTCGCGGCGTTTCGCCGCGCCTGCGACGCCATTTCCGGTGTCGAGGTCCCCGTGGTCGCCGCAGTGCAGGGTGTCGCCATGGCCGGTGGCTTTGAGCTGATGCAGGCCAGCGACATCGTGCTGGTCAGCGATGACGCCAAGATTGCCGACAACCACATCAAATTCGGGATGATCCCGGGCGGGGGGAGCACCCAGCGGTTGAGTCGCTTAGTGGGTCGTCAGCACGCGCTGGGTCTGCTGCTATCCGGCGACCGTATGTCCGGTATCGACGCCGTACGCCGCGGTCTGGCATATCGGAGCTTTCCGCAGGCCGAGTTCTCCCACGGCGTCCGCGAGTTCGTCGGGGTTCTGGCCGGGCGACGCCGTGACGCCGTGATTTCCATCAAGCGGCTTGTGTACACTGGCCTCGAGGCTCCGCTGCCCACGGGATTGGAACACGAAATCGATTCCGTAGTCGACTACATCTGCGGGCACGCCGGACAGAACGGTGTGACCGCCTTTCGGCAACGAGGAGCCAGCCGATGAGTGTTGCAGAAACCAGCGCGCCCGTCGCACTCGAAGTCGCAGACGGCGTCGCCCGCTTGCGCTTGAACCGACCCGAGGCGTCCAACGGGATGAACGTCGAGTTCCTCAAGGCGCTCCACGAGGCGGCATTGGCGTGCCATGCAGATCCCGCGGTCCGAGTCGTGCTACTCACCGGTGAAGGCCGAAACTTCTGCGCGGGCGGCGATATCCATACCTTCGAGTCGAAGGGGGCGGATCTTCCGGATTACTTGCGGGAGGCCACCGCGTGGTTGCAGTTGGCCACCGCCGCGTTGATCCAGCTCCGCGCGCCGGTGGTGGCCGCGGTGCAGGGCTTTGCCGCCGGCGGCGGCGGGTTGGGATTGGTGTGTGCATCTGACATCGTCGTCGCAGCACGATCAGCAAAGTTCTTCTCGGGCGCGGTTCGAGTCGGCATGGCGCCCGACGGCGGCTCCTCGGTCACCCTGACCCAACTGGTTGGTCTGCGTCAGGCGTTGCGGATCCTGCTGACCAACCCGACGCTGAGCGCCGCCGAAGCGCTACAGATCGGACTGGTCACTGAGGTTGTCGATGATGCCGAACTATTCAGCCGCGCAGAACAAATCGCGACTGAATTGGCAGCGATGCCGCCCCGGGCGTTGTCGGCCACCAAGCGGCTGGTCTGGAGCGGCGTGGGGGCATCGGTCGAACAACGATTGGCCGAAGAGGCGCGCACCGTCTCTGAGTTGTCCGGAACCGCTGACGCACTCGAGGGCCTGAGGGCTGTCATCGAACGGCGCCGACCGAACTTCACGGGGCAATGAGCACCGATTCTGTCCTAGTCGAGGATCGCGGCGCGGTGCGGATCGTCACGCTGAACCGTCCCGACAAGCGCAACGCGATCGACATTCCAGTCCGGCTCGAGCTTGCCAATGCGATGGAGAGTGCCGGCGCAGACAACTCGATCCGGGCGATCGTACTTACCGGCGCCGGCACCGCGTTCTGCTCGGGTGGGGACATCACCTCGATGGAGCGGGTGTCATCGGAGCGAGCGATGGAACGGATACAGTTGGCGCAGAGGGTCATTCGTGCGATCTGGAACGCGGCCAAGCCCGTTGTCGCCGCCGTGGAGGGTAGCGCCTACGGTGCGGGCGTTGCGCTGGCCGCCGCGTGCGATCGTGTCGTCGCCGCGAGTGACGCGCGTTTCGCAACGACGTTCACCAATGTCGGTTTGGCCGGCGACATGGGAACATTCGCATCATTGCCGGCCAGGGTCGGTATCGCCCGCGCGCGCCAGATGTTGATGATGCCGACTCCCATCGACGCACCCAAGGCTTTTGCGATAGGACTCGTCGATGCGCTCGCCGAGCCCGGTACCGCGTTACCGGGCGCACTGGCCGACGCTGAGCGGCTGGCCGCTGGCCCCACGCAGGCCTACGGAGTGATCAAATCGTTGTTGGCCGCCGGATCCGCGCTTAGCCCCTTCGAACTTCTCGACCTCGAGGCTAAACACCAGGCTCAACTCTTCGACACCGACGACTTCGCCGAGGGAATCGCGGCCTTCCGTGCGAAGCGAATACCGCAGTTCGGAGCGGCACCGACATGACCGCGAAACTGCATGCGTTATGCGCGTATGCATGCACGCATTTGACGCCACACAAGGTTCTGCAGCGCTGTTACGTCGGTAACGATCTGCCCAAAACGCGCCTGATCGCACAGGGCAGCGTGCGCGAACTGTTTCGAGAGGAGCCCGACCAGTGACCTCACTCATCGAGTCGGCCGCCGCTACCGGCAGCCCTTATGACAAGTTGATCAAACGCGACAAGGTGCATGGATCCCTGTACACCGACTCAGCTATCTTCACCGAGGAACTGCGCAGGATCTGGTACCGCACTTGGGTTTTCGTCGGCCACGAAAGCGAAGTGGCGCAGCCGGGCGACTATGTGCGTAAGCGGCTCGGGCTGCAGGATGTGATCATGACCCGCGATCGTGACGGAGAGCTGCATCTGCTGCTCAACCGTTGCGCACATCGTGGCAATCAAGTCTGCGATGACGCCCAAGGCAATTCGTCGACATTTCGCTGCCCATATCACGGCTGGACGTACCGCAATGACGGCGAGCTTGTCGGATTCCCGTTCTTCAAGGGTTACGGCCAGCGTAAGTTGGATCTGAGTCTGGGACGGGTTCCTCGGATGGACACTTACCGAGGGTTCGTGTTCGGCAGCTTCGCCGCGGACGGCCCGGGGCTTGTCGAACATCTCGGTGCGGCTGCGGGTGAGATCGACCGGCTGGCCCAATTATCCCCGGAAGGAGCGGTCGAGCTCACCGCGGGATGGCTGCAGCACAAGACCCGCGCGAACTGGAAACTCTTGGCAGAGAACGAAACCGATGGGTATCACCCACAGTTTGTGCACGGCTCGATTTTCGGCGTCACGGGCAGCCCTATCGGCGCCCTCTACAGCGATACCTCGACAGCAGTCACGCGAGACCTGGGCCAGGGTCATAGCGAAAACGATCTGCGCCCGGAATTCCGGAAGTTCGCCGAGCCGATGCGCTGGTTCGGCACCACGGAGGCCAGGGTTCCCGATTATGTTGCGGCGATGCGCGAACACTATGGCGAGGAAGCCGACAAGATCATGATCGAAGGCGGCCCGCACGTGATGATTTTCCCGAACTTGTTCATCGCCGAAATTCAGGTCTTTAACATCCAACCGGTTGCCGTCGGCGAGTGCATACAGTACTCCACGGCGGTTCAGCTGGTAGCTGCACCAGAGCTGAACAGACGCATGGTGTCGCAGTGCATGGGCTCGGTGGGGCCTGCCGGAATGCTGCTGGCCGACGACACCGAGATGTACGAGCGCAACCAACTCGGCCTCGAGTGCCTGACGCCGGAATGGCTCGATGTACGCCGCGGGCTGAACCGGGAAAAGGTCGACGAGGGCGGTTTCACCGTGGGTGGCGCCACCGATGAGACCGGCATGCGGGGTTTCTGGTCGCACTACAAGATGCTGATGGAGGCGGAATTGTGACCACTACGCTGGACGACCACGCCACTCTAGGGCCAGTACCTGACGGCTTCGACCGCTGGGAGGTGGAGCAGTTCCTCTACCGCGAAGCCCGGTACGCGGACGAGTCCGACTACGACGCCTGGGAAGCGTTATGGACCGAGGATGCGCTGTACTGGGTTCCGGTGGCCGCGACCGACGACCCATCGCGCACGATGTCCGTGATCTATGACAACCGCAGTCGTATTGCCACCCGGCTCAAGCAGGTTCGCACCGGCAAGCGCTACGCTCAGGCGCCACCGTCAAACCTGAGGCGACTGCTGTCCAATATTGAATTCTTGGGCGGCCGAGCCAATTCCGGCGGTGGTATAGACCTGGAGGTGGGCGCCAACTTTTTGGTGCTGGAGTCTCGCGCGCGTGGCAACCACCTATGGGGCGGTCGGACCACCTACCGGCTACGCCGGTGTGACGGCGACTTGCGGCTGGCCTACAAGAAGGTCGTGCTGGTGGACAACGGCCAGCCGATTCCGACTTTGGGCTTTCTCATCTGAGCCGTCATGACGATCGAATTCGGTGACAGCGACTCCGTGGATGTGCCTCGGGTGGGTCCGGTGATCGGCGGCGAATTTGCCCAAGTATCAGTAAATTTCGACACTTCCGGAAATTCTCCGCGCCTGCGTTTGGAGGATCTTCGTTCCGGCCGTGTCCGTTACCTTGACGCGCTGGAACTGGAGACGATCATCTGGCTATCAGACGAGCGGCTAACCGCTCTGACCGATCCGTCCGCCGGACGCTGGCGAGGCGATACGTGAGACGCGCCGCGATAGTATGCCCAGTTCGAACTGCCGTCGGGACCTTCGGCGGGACTCTGCGACCGCTGCGGGCCGAGGACCTCGCCGCACGGGCAATTGAGGCAGTCGTCGAGCGTAGTGCCGTGGACCCGGCGGCCATCGAAGACGTCGTATTCGCGCAGTCTTACGCCAATTCCGAGGCGCCGTGCATCGGACGTTGGGTTGCGCTGCACGCGAACCTCCCGATCAGCGTGCCCGGGTTGCAGATCGACCGGCGCTGCGGCGGAGGGCTGCAGGCCGTCGTCACCGCAGCGATGACGGTGCAGACTGGAGCCGCTGACGTCGTGCTGGCCGGTGGTGTCGAATCAATGAGCAATATCGAGCACTACACCACGACCGCGCGGTGGGGCTCTCGCTCCGGCAACCAAATGCTGTACGACCGGCTCGACCGTGGCCGCGAATTGTCGCAGCCGATCTGGCGATTCGGCCCGATCAGCGGCATGATCGAGACCGCCGAAAACCTGGCTGCTGATTATGGGATCGACCGGGAGACCGCCGATAGCTTCGCGGCGCGCAGCCACCAGCGCGCCGCTGCGGCTCAGGGTGCGGGCCGCTTCGACGACGAGATCGTTGCGGTGGAGGTGCCGCAGCGCAAAGGCGAACCGGTGCAATTCGATCGCGACGAAGGCATCCGTCCCGACACCACCCCCGAAACACTGGGCCGACTGCGCCCCCTGATAACTGACGGCACCGTCACGGCCGGTAACTCCAGCCAGCAGAATGACGCCGCCGCGGCGTGTCTGGTGGTGGCCGAGGATCGGCTCGACGACCTCGATCTGGAGCCGCTTGGTTTCCTGGAAGGCTGGGCGGCGGTCGGTTGCGAGCCGTCGCGGATGGGCATCGGGCCCGTCGGTGCGGTCCAGAAGCTTTTCCGCCGAACGGGGTTGGGCTTCGACGATATCGATCTGATTGAGGTTAACGAGGCGTTTGCAGTGCAGGTGCTCGCGGTGCTCGCCGGCTGGGGCATCAAGCTCGACGACGTCGAGGACAGGCTCAATGTCAACGGCTCCGGCATCTCGCTGGGGCATCCCATCGGAGCGACGGGCGTGCGGATCCTGGTCACGATGCTGCACGAGCTGCGTCGACGGCGCGGAGGCCTGGCGCTGGAGACCATGTGCATCGGAGGTGGACAGGGCATGGCCGCGATCTTCCGTGGGGCCTCTCAATGAAGGGCCTGCTTGGCTACGCCACCTACCTGCCTCGTTACCGGCTGGCCGGTGGCGACATCGGTGTGCGCCGGGGTGATCGGGTCGTTGCTGCGTTCGACGAGGACAGCACTACTATGGCGGTTGCAGCCGTGGCCGATATACCTCAGTCGCGTTCGGCTAATGCGCTGTATTTCGCCACTAGCACACCGGCTTACGCGGACAAAACCAACGCCACCGCGATCCACGCCGCGCTCGGTCTGCGCCTTGACGCCCTAGCCGTCGACTTGTGCGGATCGGGACGCAGCGGTTTTGCCGCCCTCCTCGCCGCGGCGAGTACCGGCGGGATCGCGGCCAGCGCCGATGTCCGGGTGGGCCGGCCGGGATCGGCCGACGAGAAACTCGGCGGTGACGGCGCGGCGGCCCTGCTGTTCGGAGCCGACGAACCTGCCATCGCTGAGGTGCTCGCGGTGGCCTCGCAGACAACAGAGTTCATGGACCGTTGGCGCGCAACGACTTCGGTGACCGGCGAGCAATGGGAGGAACGGTTCGGCGCCGAGCGTTACGCGGCCCTCATTCGGGCCGCAGTCGAGCGGGTGCTGGACACCGCTGGGCTGACTGGGGTCGACCATGTTGTGCTTACCTGCCCGAACAGCGGGATTGTCAAGCGCGCGGCGACGTTGGTAAAGGGGGAAAAGTCGGTTATCACCTCACCGATCGGTTTCTCCGGCGCCTGCGATGCCGCGCTAGCACTGTGCAGTGTGTTGGACACAGCCGAGGCCGGGGAAACCGTGCTACTGCTGTCGGCCGTCGACGGTTGTGATGCGATGCTGTTGCGGACCACCAGCGCGCTGTCGCAAGCGCGCCAACCACATCCGGTCAGCGCGCAACGGGCCGGCGGCTTGCCGGTCACCTACCTGACCTACCTGTCATGGCGCGGGCTGGTCGAACTCGAGCCGCCGCGTCGTCCCGAGCCGGACCGGCCGTCGGGACCTGCCGCCGGCCGTTCCGCGCTCTGGAAGTTCGGCCTCTGCGGCTCACGCTGTGACGCATGTGGTTTCATTCATCTGCCGCCAGCGCGCGTCTGCAAGCAATGTGGCGCAACCGATCGGATGAGCGTCATACCCGTAGCGGGCTTGTACGGCACCGTCGCCACCTACACCGTTGATCACCTGGCGTACTCGCCGTCTCCGCCGGTCGTGCAAGCCGTCGTCGATGTGGCCGGCGGGGGGCGATTCACTTGCGAAGTTGCCGACGCCGAACCCCAACGTATCGGCGTCGGCTCGACGGTGGGATTCACCTTCCGGCGCCTGTTCACCGCGGGCAACGTGCACAACTACTTCTGGAAGGCCCGATTGGACGGGAGACGCGATGGCTAGCAGGGGAATAGCCGGCAAAGTCGCGGTGGTGGCAATGGGCTGCTCGCGGTTCGGCGAGCGCTGGGAAAGCTCCGCCGACGACTTGCTGGTGGAGGCGATCGGCGAGTGTATGGCATCTGTGCCCCAGCTGGACAGGGACGATATCGACGCTTACTGGCTCGGCACCCTGAGCTCGGGTATGTCGGGTTTGACTTTGAGCCGGCCGTTGGGCATTGGGAACAAGCCGGTCACTCGGGTCGAAAACATGTGTGCCAGTGGGTCGGAGGCGTTCCGCAACGCATGCTACGCGGTCGCTGCCGGTGCCTACGACGTTGTGATGGCAGTCGGAGTGGAGAAGCTGAAAGACTCTGGGTTCTCGGGGCTATTGCGCCAGGATCCGCCCGGCGACGGCACCGCGCCCGAACTGTCGATGACTGCGCCTGCGGCATTCTCCTTGCTCGACCCAGCCTACTGCGCGAAGTACGGTGTCCACGCCGAAGAGATGCGTAACGCAATGACGCATGTGGCGTGGAAAAACCACGTCAACGGCGCCCGTAATCCGAAGGCGCAGTTCCGGTCTCCTGTCGCAAAGGAGACAATCGACAACGCGCCAAAGGTGGCTGGTCGGCTCGGTGTGTTTGACTGCTCCGGGGTCTCCGATGGCGCCGCCTGCGCGATCGTCGTGCCAGCCGAGCATGCGCTGCGCTACACCGAAACCCCGATGTACGTGCGGGCACTCTCACTGGTCGCCGGCTCGGGACTGGGTGCGACGGACCCGGACTACGACTACACCAGCTTTCCCGAAGTTGTGCGGTGCGCCCGTGATGCCTACCAACAGGCCGGTATTGACGACCCGCGCACAGCTTTCTCGTTGGCTGAGGTGCACGATTGTTTCACCCCGACGGAGATCGTGCTCATGGAGGACCTCGGCTTCGCCGATCCCGGCCAGTCCTGGAAGGACGTGCTGGCGGGCGATTTTGATGCCGATGGACGATTGCCGATCAATCCCGACGGGGGTTTGAAGTCGTTCGGGCACCCGGTGGGCGCCAGCGGGCTGCGGATGCTTTATGAAGCCTGGCTGCAGTTCCGTGGCGAGGCCGGCCAGCGGCAACTGCCCGACCCACACACCGCGCTTACCCACAACCTGGGCGGGCGGCCGGGCAGTTGTGTCTCGTTCGTGTCAGTCGTAAGCCGCGAGGCCGGTCACTAGACAGCGCTTGTGGCATCACGGTGCCCTAGTCGTCGCTAGCTGGGGTACAGCCGCTTGCTGCGGGGACTGCCTTGAGCGGGCCAATGGCCCGTCGTGGTGGATCATGATGTTCGTCATTCGGGGGGCCAGCTGTGCGCCGGCGAACGTCGCGGCGACACCAAGGACAACGGTGTATGTGGCGGCCAGGGCGGCGACCCGCGGGCTGGCCCCGGAGTGAATCGCAGACACCGTGGGCCAGCTGACAAACGCGTAGGACACATACATCGAACCGAACATGACGAACGGGATCGCGGCGATCACCCACTTGGTCCGGAAGCTCATTAGCAGCAGGATCAAAAGCGCGGGCACCAAGTCGAAGAGCCGGTTGGTGCTGATGAACCACAGCGGCAGCGGGAACCAGTGCTGATTGAAGAACGGCTGGTTGTCCCCATAGTAGGTGTAGAGCTTAGCGATCTTGATGATCGGGATTTCCAGCAACAGGTCGGCGATCGCGATCCCGCCAAAGATGTAGAGGAAGTCCCGAGGCCGACAACCATTGCGCACGCGCTGGATAATGAACAGCGACCCGCCGCCGATGAACCACAGATAAACGGGCGCGACCCAAAGCGGAACATGGGTGCCCCAGAACTGCACCAGCGGCCATGCCCCGTACTCGGCGTACCAAAGTTTGCCTGCCCGATCGACCGCGCCCTCAAAACAACCGCTCCTAACGCTCCGCTGCACAGGATCACGGTGCGGAACAACAGTTCCCACCAGTCGCGGTGGCGCATTGGGTTGCGCAGCGCCAGATATATCGTCAAGCCCGCGACGCCGAAGTGCAGCACTCCGAAGATCCACTGCCACAGTGGGTTGACCACCATGTCGATTGGGGCATCCACCGGCGGATTCATCGACTCCTCCTGATCGTCGGCGCTCAGGTAGCCGGGGACGCGATTGGGACCGGAGCCGTTTCGCGTGCTTCAGAATCGATCGCTTTGAGCAGCCAGATGACGTTGACGATGAACTGGATGACGAACACGGTCGCGGGGATCCAGAACACGAAGATCCCGTTCCAGGCGAACGGCCCGGATTTGAAGAACTGCAGAATCGCCCCCGGGGTGAACACGATTGGCGCGCAGACGTTGAGATAGCCCAGCCAGCGTGGGAAGAGCGGGGTGCTCCGCGAGTCGCTGAGGATGGCGAAGGCGAACGCGAAGTTCTGGGCCATGAACGGCGGCCACGGCATCACCAGCAGGATCCAGCTCATGTCGTTGAGAAGGAGGGTGGAGTCGTCGGTGCGATCTGGGCGAAACGCGGTGATGGCAAAGAACATCGGGGGAACCAAGAAGGTCAGGCAGGCGAACGCTCCGGCGATCGACTGGGTGTTGACCACGGTGCGATGCACGCCGGGGATGCGGCGCATCTGCCCGGAGATGACCGCGCTGTAGGCGGCGTAGAACGCGCCGCTGAGCAGCATGATCGCCGCGCCGAGTCGAATCCCGCCGGCATGGTCGCGGTAATGCGCCGCTATTTGGGCCGCCGACCAGGACGGTGGTAATGGCGGAATGAAACCCGCTGCCACGAATGCGCCGAAAAACATTAACGGGCAGATGATGCCGCTGATTGCGCAGACGCGCTGAAAAGCCATTTGTGGGTTCATGTCTCCACCTCCTTCTAGTCGCCGGCGCAAGCCTCGATACTTCCGCTCACCGGCCCGTGGGTGGCTTGGTTGACAGACCAGGCCCGGTAAGCCTTAGTATAGTAAGCACTATATAACTATCTTCGCAAGCTCCTACAGAGACTTGAGAGAAAGGACCAGGTGATGGCCCTCGACGCTGCCGTTCCGGATGTGTTGATCGTCGGGGCGGGCCACAACGGACTCACTGCCGGCTGTTATCTGGCCCGGGCCGGGCTGCGGGTACTGGTGGTGGAGGCCGCCGATGCGGTCGGCGGGATGACCTCGACGAGACCGGTGCTGGCGCAGGCGCCCGGCCACCTGGTCAACGAGGGTGCGATGGATTCGTCACTGTGGCGTACCACCACCATCGCCAAGGACCTGCAGCTGGACCGATTCGGGTTGCGGGAGCTGGAAATCGAGACCCCCTACGCCTACCTCGACGGCGATGGCAGTTCGTTGTGCATTCACCGCGACCCGGTCCGAACCGCTGACGAAATCCGCCGGTTCTCGCCGACCGACGCGCAGGCCTATCTCGAGCTGGCTAATGCGCTGGACACGGCGATGAA
>Ga0307474_10003012_pt1 | contig 12150 bp, 11 predicted proteins | sample atmos_gasesECM1C_2_FD_203312 | JGI IMG/M metagenome (GOLD analysis project Ga0307474, IMG submission 203312) | Hardwood forest soil microbial communities from Morgan-Monroe State Forest, Indiana, United States - atmos_gasesECM1C_05 | ecosystem: Environmental > Terrestrial > Soil > Temperate... | reverse complement strand
CGGGCTTCCCCCGCCCCCCGTGGGGCCCCCCCCGGGGCGCCCCCCCCCCCCCCCCGCGGGGGGGGGGCGCGGGGCCGGCGCGCCCGGCCCCCCCCCCCCCCGCAGCTCTATTGAGAGAGCGTAACCCCTCACCCGATTTGCTGGCGCAAATCGACCTCTCCCAATGGGAGAGGTAAACCGAGTTTGCGGCTCGAGCCGCAATCACTCAGCTCTATAGCCAGATTTATCAGATCGAAAAACTGGTGCCGCAGCCGCAGGAGGCGGTGGCGTTGGGGTTATTCACGCGAAATGACGCGCCGATCAGGTCATCGACGAAATCGACCTCCGATCCCGCCAAAAACGGCACTGAAGCCGAATCGACCAGCACCACCGCGTTCTCGCGCTCGATGACCAGATCATCGTCCGCCTTGGATCGGTCAACGTCGAATTTGTACTGAAAGCCGGAGCAGCCGCCGCCTTCCACCGAGATGCGCAGCATGGCACCAATGCCTTCGCCTTTGAGGATTTCGCCGATGCGGCGGGCGGCGCGATCGCTGATGGTCACGGCTGCGGTCATCTAAGGTCTCTCTCGGCTTTCTTCCGTCCAGCGCGTCATGACCAATTCATTGGTATCCCGCGCCCGACATAGTTAAGTACAGATGCTCAAGGAATCAAATGGATAGGGACTAAAAACCCGTGTCGGTCGGAATGGCTGCTCCCCGCGCGCTTTATGCCTGCGACCCCGATCGCAGCCGGGGGCGGCTGTTTCCCGAGCGGCCGAGCCGCACCCGCAGCGCCTTCCGGCGGGATTGCGACCGGGTGATTCATTCTACGGGCTTCCGCCGCTTGAAGCATAAAACGCAGGTCTTCGTGTTCCACGAAGGCGATCATTACCGCACGCGACTGACCCATTCCCTTGAAGTCGCCCAGATTGCCCGCGCGCTGGCCCGCCAGCTGGGGCTGGACGAGGACCTCACGGAGACGTTGGCGCTGGCCCATGATCTCGGCCATCCGCCGTTCGGACACGCCGGCGAGCGGGCGCTGGACGCCTGCCTCAAGGTCCATGGCGGCTTCGACCACAATGCGCAGTCGCTCCGCGTCGTCACCGCGCTGGAGCATCGCTATCCCGGCTTCGACGGGCTGAACCTCACCTGGGAATCGCTGGAGGGTATCGTCAAGCACAACGGCCCGCTGATCGCGCGCGACGGCAGCCCGCTGCCGCGTTACCGCGAGCGCGGCGTCCCGGTCGGGATCGCCGATTTCGTTGAGGCCTTCGACCTCGAGCTCTGGAGCTTTGCCTCGCTGGAAGCGCAGGTCGCAGCCGTGGCTGACGACATCGCCTATGACGCGCACGACATTGACGACGGCCTGCGCGCCGGGCTGTTCTCGGTCGACGACCTCACGTCGATGCCTGTGCCGGGCGCGATGATTGCCGCGATCGACCGGCGCTATCCCGGCCTCGATGCGGATCGCCGCGGCGCCGAATTTGTGCGCGAGCTGATCTCCTATTTCATCAATGCGGTGGTCACGGAGGCCGGGCGGCTCTTGGCCGAGGTGAGGCCCGCCTCGGTCGAGGATGTCCGCAATGCCGGACGGCAGCTGATCGCGTTCCCGGCCGGGGTCGCCGACACTGAAGCCGCCATAAAGGCGTTCCTGAAAGTGCATATGTACCGCCATGAGCGGGTGATGCGGGTGATGCGGGATGCCGAGCAGATCGTCTTCGATCTTTTTGCCCGCTATGAGCAGGACGCCGATGATTTGCCTGCGGAATGGCAGGAGGGCACCAGGGAGCTCACAGGGGGGGCACGGGCGCGGCGGATCGGCAATTTCATTGCCGGGATGACCGACCGTTTCGCGCTCATGGAGCACCACAGGCTTTTTGACTCGACCCCGGATTTGCGTTAGGCGGCGGCCATGGCCGAGACCTCCGCAACCCCTCATCTGTTCGCCGATATGCTGGCGCGTGTGCACGCAATTTGTGCTGCGCTCGCCAGGGACGGCGATTGGCCCGAGGGCATCGATTTCTCGCGTGTGGTGGTGGAACCGCCGCGCGAGGCGAGCCATGGCGATATGGCGACCAATGCCGCGATGGTGCTGGCGAAGGAGGCCAAGGCCAAGCCGCGCGATCTCGCCGGGAAGATCGCCGCGCTCCTCTCAGCCGATCCGCTTGTTGCCAAGGTCGACGTCGCCGGCCCCGGCTTCATCAATCTGACGCTGAAGCCGGAAGCCTGGGTGGACGCGCTGCGTACCGTGCTTGCCGAGGGTGAGGCGTATGGCCGCATCGCGCCGCGCGGGAGTGCAAAAGTGAACGTCGAATATGTCTCGGCCAACCCGACCGGGCCGATGCATGTCGGCCACTGCCGGGGCGCGGTGTTCGGCGATGCGCTCTCGAACCTGCTCGCTTTCGGCGGCCACGACGTCACCCGCGAATATTACATCAACGATGCCGGCGCCCAGGTCGACGTGCTTGGCCGCTCGGCTTTCCTGCGTTATCGCGAGGCGCTGGGCGAAGAGATCAGCATTCCCGAAGGCCTCTATCCCGGCGATTACTTGAAGCCGGTTGGCCAGGCGCTCGCCGGGGAATATGGCGAGCGGTTGCTGGCCAAGAGCGAAGCCGAGTGGTTGCCGATCGCACGCGACAAGGCGATCGCGATGATGATGGAGATGATCAAGAGCGATCTCGCAGCGCTCGACATCCATCACGACGTCTTTTTCTCGGAGCGCTCGTTGATTGCGAGTGGCGACAACAAGGTCGCCGAGACCATCGACTTCCTGCGCGAACGCGGCGATGTCTATGAGGGCCGCCTGCCGCCGCCGAAGGGCGCGCCGGTGGAAGACTGGGAAGACCGCGAGCAGCTCTTGTTCCGCGCCACCGCTTACGGCGATGACGTCGATCGTCCGCTGATCAAGTCGGATGGCTCCTACACCTATTTCGCCTCCGACATCGCCAACCACAAGAACAAGTTCGACCGCGGCTTTTCCGATCTGATCGACGTGTTCGGCGCCGACCATGGCGGCTACGTCAAGCGCATGCAGGCGGCCGTGAAGGCGGTCACCGCGGGCAAGGCTGTGCTCGACGTCAAGATCGTGCAGCTCGTGAGGCTGCTCCGCAACGGCGAGCCGGTGAAGATGTCGAAGCGTTCGGGCGACTTCGTCACCTTGCGCGAAGTGGTCGACGAGGTCGGCCGCGACGCCGTGCGCTTCATGATGCTCTACCGCAAGAATGATGCGGTCCTGGATTTCGACCTCGCCAAGGTGATCGAGCAGTCGCGCGACAATCCGGTTTTCTACGTGCAGTACGGGCACGCCCGCGGCTATTCGATCTTCCGCAATGCGCGGGAGGTGATTCCTGACCTACCGATCCGACCTGAGGAGAGCACGTCGCGCTTGGCTTTTCTCGCCAAAGCGCAGGTCGGGCGGCTGGCCGATCCGGCCGAACTCGGCCTGCTCAAGCAACTCTCGCTGTATCCCCGTATTGTCGAATCGGCTGCCGCCAGCCATGAGCCGCACCGGGTCGCGTTTTTCCTCTATGACTTGGCATCCGCATTCCACGCGCTCTGGACGAAGGGGCGGGATTTGCCGTATTTACGCTTCATTATCCCTGATGATGCAGGGTTGACCATGGCACGGCTGGCCATGGTCCAGGGGGTCGTCTCGGTACTGGCATCGGGGCTTGCCATGTTGGGCGTCCACGCACCGGACGAAATGCGGTAGTTTTTGGTCGAGTGCGCCCAGGCAGGGGCGACCAGTGGTCGTATCGCGGCGACAGCCGGCCAGCATTTGGTGACGAGACGGGGGCGGCCTTCTCAAGGGAAATGCAGCATCACGATGGCTGATCGATATCAGGACAGAGCTTACGGCGTCGGACATGGTCGCGGCGGCGACCAGCACGGTTCTGACCGCGGCGAGAATGATCCGTTGGCCGAACTTGCGCGGCTGATCGGCCAGACCGACCAGTTCGGCAACCAAGGCAAAGGCGGACAGGCGCCGCCGCGCTCGGCGCCGCCGCGACAAGAGCCGCGCCGACAGGACGTCCGTCAGGACTATTACAGCGAAGACGACTACGCGCAGCCGGAGCCCGAGCCGCCGCCTGCGCCTGCAGGGCCGCCTACCTGGATGCAGCGCGCTAATATTCGGCGCGAGCCGGTGCGGGAAACTCCAAGAGAAGCTGCGCGAGAATATCCGCGAGATAATCCGCGCGGGCTGCCGGCCGAGCCTGAGCCGGAAGACGACAGCCATCTCAGCGCTGTGCATCCGCTGCACCGCTATGCGCCGCAGCCGCAGCCGCACCCGCAAGCCCCGCCGCCGGACGGCTATTACGATGAGCAGCCGGCCTACCAGCAGCAGAGCTATCAGCAGCGTCCCCGCCGGCACGATCAGCAGGACTACGCGGAAGCCGAGCAAGAGCTCGATCCGTCGCGCTATGACGATGCGCTCTATGGCCAGCTCGAGAATGGCGTGCAGGATTTCCAGCGCGAGCCGGCCTATCCCGACGACCCCTACGCCTATCAGGGCGAGTATGACGAGGAACTGGAAGCGCCGAGAAAGCGCCGCCGCCTGCCGCTCAAGGTTGCCGCGGTCATGGCACTCGGCGTCTTCGGGGTCGGCGCGGCCTATGGCTACCACACCTATTTCGACACGACCCGCTCTGGCGAGATCCCGATCATCAAGGCCGACAACTCGCCGACCAAGATTGTCCCGCAGCAATCAGATGCCGCCGCCAAGGTGCCCGACCGCATTGCGACTGGCGACGGCACCGAGAAGATCGTGCCGCGCGAGGAGCAGCCGGTCGACGTCAATTCCCAGAATGTCAGTCCGCGCGTCGTCTTCCCGCCCTTGAACCAGAACGCCAATCCGCCGCCGGTCGCGAGCGTGGCGCCGAACGCCATGCCGCCCGCGGACGCGGCTCCGGCTCAGGCTCAGGCTGCGAACAACGGCACGATGCCGAACGGCGAGCCGCGCAAGATCAAGACCTTCTCGGTGAAGGGCGACCAGCCCGATCCGTCCGCGGTCCCGGTCAACACGCCGCCGCAGGCTGCTGCCGCCAAGAATGCCAAGATGCCGAAGTCGCCGCCGAGCAACGCCAATGCCAGCGCGCCACTGTCGCTGTCGCCGCAAGGGCAATCGGCGCCGGAGGATACCGGTACGCAGATGGCCTCGATCAACCCGACCCAGGTCGCGCCGGCGAGCAGTGGAGGCGGCTATCTGGTCTCGATCCTCTCGCAACCAAGCGAAGCCGAGGCGCAGGCAGCGTTCCGGACGATGCAGGGCAAGTACCCCTCGGTCTTGGGCTCGCAGTCGCCTGTCATTGCGCGCGCCACGACCAAGAGCGGCGCCGTGACGTACCGCGCCGGTGTCTCCTTTGCGACGTCGGCGGAGGCCGCGCAGTTCTGCCACAATTACCAGTCCGCCGGCGGCCAGTGTTGGGTAGTGAAGAACTAGCAGCCCTTCCTTGACCCTCGGATCAGGAGCGGGCTATTCGGCCTGATATGACCAAGGCCTTCATCTCAGGAGTTGCGGGGCTCACGCTTAGCCACGCCGAACGCGAGTTCATCGCGGCCGAGCGCCCTTGGGGTTTTATCCTGTTCAAACGGAACGTTGAGACCCCGGCGCAAGTTGTTTCTTTGGTTGAAGAATTGCGGAAAGCTGCTGGCCAGCCGGACGCGCCGGTGCTGATTGACCAGGAGGGCGGCCGGGTGCAGCGGCTCGGGCCGCCGCACTGGCCGGCCTACCCGGCAGGCGCCGTCTTCAGCCGGCTCTACGACATCGATTCGGCGCTTGGTCTCAAAGCGGCGCGCTTGAGCGCCCGGCTAATCGCCGACGATCTGGTTGAGCTTGGCGTCAGCGTGGACTGCCTGCCGCTCGCCGACGTGCCCGTTGCCGGCGCGGACGCCGTGATCGGCGACCGGGCCTATGGAACCGAGCCGGCCAAGGTCGCTGCCATCGCCGGCGCCGTGACGAAGGGGCTAGAGGAGGGTGGTATTTTACCTGTCCTGAAGCATATCCCCGGCCATGGCCGGGCCACCGCCGACACCCATTTCCGGCTTCCGGTGGTCGATACCGACAAAAGCGAGCTCGAACGCACCGATTTCGCGGCGTTTCGGCCGCTCAACGGCCTGCCGATGGCGATGACCGCACATGTTGTTTTTAGCGCCTTCGACCCCGCCCATCCGGCGACGACTTCTGCGACAATGATCGAACGGGTGATTCGCGGCGTGATCGGGTTCCAAGGTTTATTGATGAGTGATGACGTGTCCATGAATGCGCTGGCCGGATCGGTCGCTGAGCGGACGCGCGCGATTGTCGCCGCCGGCTGCGACATGGTCCTTCACTGCAATGGCAGGCTTGATGAGATGCGCGAGGTTGCCCTCAACACGCCTGTACTATCGGGCATGGCAAAGAGCCGCGCGGACGCTGCCTTGGCGGCGCGACGGGTGGCAAAACCCTTCGACCGCGATCACGCGCGGACCGAGCTCAACGCATTGATCGAGCAAGCGGGAACAGCTGACGCATGACCGCGGAAATTCTGTCCTTTGAAACCGGGCGGCCTGCCGAGCTGTCCGACAGCGAACCGGCGTTGGTCGTCGACGTCGAGGGCTATGAGGGCCCGCTCGACCTGCTGTTGGCGCTCGCCCGCCAGCAAAAGGTCGATCTCGCCAAGATCTCCATCCTGGCGCTTGCCGACCAATATTTGCAGTTCATCGAAGCCGCGCGAAAGATCCGGCTTGAGCTCGCCGCCGACTATCTCGTCATGGCGGCCTGGCTCGCCTTCCTGAAATCGCGGCTGCTCCTGCCGGAACCGCCGACCCAGGAGGGGCCGAGCGCGGAAGAGATGGCGACCGCGCTCGCCAACCGGCTGCGCCGGCTTGAGGCGATCCGCGAGGCGGCCAATCGGCTGATGAACCGGCCGCAATTGCTGCGCGACATTTTTCCGCGCGGCGAGCCGGAACAGATCGCCGAGATCCGCCATCCCCGATATACCGCGACGCTCTACGACCTGCTGACGGCCTATGCCGCGCAGCGCCAGTCGCGGGTACTCGCCTCCGTCCATCTGGCGCGGCGCACAGTCTGGTCGCTCGCGGAAGCGCGGGCCTCGCTGGAGCGGCTGATCGGTCTGCCGGAATCAGAGGATTGGGGCTGCCTCGACGATTATCTCGTGCGCTATGTCGCCGAACCCTCGCAGCGCGCCACGGTTTTCGCCTCGAGCTTCGCTGCCGCCCTGGAGCTGGTGCGCGAGGGCGAATTGGAACTGAACCAGAGGCAGGCGTTCGCGCCGATCTATTTCCGTAAACGCCCGCCGCAGCCGCCGGCCGCGGCGCCAGCACCTGATGTGACAATCGAGTAGTTGAAGTGTTCGAAGAAGGAGAAGGAGCCATGGCAAGCTTGGCGGAAAAACGCGAAGCCGTCGCCGAGGAGCCGGCGGCCGCAGATCCGGCGGCGCGGCCGGAGGAATTGCGGCTGCTAGAAGCGCTGCTGTTCGCATCCGCAGAGCCGCTCGATGCTGCAACACTCGCAAAGCGCATGCCCGATGGCGTCGACGTCAAGGCGGCGCTTTTGCAACTGCAAGCCGATTACGCCTCGCGCGGGGTCAATCTGGTGCGCATTGCCAACAAATGGACCTTCCGCACCGCCGGCGACCTCGCCTGGCTGATGACGCGGGAGAGCACCGAGACGCGGCGGTTGTCGCGCGCGGCGATCGAGGTCCTGGCGATCATCGCCTACCACCAGCCCGTGACGCGCGCCGAGATCGAGGAGATCCGCGGCGTGGTGACCTCCAAGGGTACGCTCGACGTGCTCCTGGAGACGGGCTGGATCCGTCCGCGTGGCCGGCGCAAGACGCCGGGACGCCCGCTCACCTTCGGCACCACCGAAAGCTTCCTGTCGCAGTTCAGCCTGGAAGCGCTTGGCGACCTGCCGGGCCTGGAGGAGCTGAAGGGGACGGGCATGCTGGACACCCGCCTGCCGACCGGCTTCACGGTTCCAACGCCCTCGGACGATCCGACCTTGCGCGAGGACGAGGACCCGCTCGAGCCAGGCGATCTGGAGCTGACGTTGGCGCCAGCACCCGAGCCGGAGCCGGGAACCGGCGGCGAGGGGTAGGGGCGTTCCTTCTACCTCGCCCCGCCGCGCCCGGGGTTTACCCCGGCTGCGTATCCTAAACGCGCAAGTCGGGCAGGCTGGATCTGCGTCGTGGAGAGGTCGGATTGCATCGGAAGATGCAATCCGGGTGAAGGGAAGCTTCCACGCACTCCTCTGCATCCGAATATGCGAAGGCGGCCCCTCACCCCGACCCTTTCCCCGTGAAGGACGGGGAGAGAGATCACTTGTTCCCGCAGATTAACGGTAGGCCAAATAGGTGAGGCTCAACCGCGATTTGACGCAGCCCAAGTCCTTGTCTTTGACACCCGCCAAGCCTACGTTTGCGGGAAGATCAGGCCGTGAAAGGCCATTTCGTGTTTTGGAGGTTGCAGGATGGGTTCGCTTAGCATTTGGCACTGGATCGTGGTGATCGCAGTCGTCCTGCTGTTGTTCGGTCGCGGCAAGATTTCCGACCTGATGGGCGACGTTGCTCAAGGCATCAAGGCCTTCAAGAAGGGCATGCAGGACGACGACAAGATCGCCGACAGCAAGTCCGAGCCGATGAAGAGCATCGACCACAACGCCTCGCAGGCGCCGGCTGCGCGGTCGGATGTCGGCAGCAAGGCGGTCTGAAGCAAGCGCGCGCCTGAAAGACAACGTGGCCAGCCCCTGGTTCTTTGACGTGGGCGAACGGCTTCGCGTGAGCGGAAAGTTTGATGTTGGACTTCAGCTGGAGTGAACTCATCCTCATCGGGATAGTCGCGCTCGTCGCCATCGGCCCGAAGGAGCTGCCGGGGGTGTTGCGCACGGTCGGGCAATGGATGGGCAAGGCGCGCAAGATGGCCGCCGAATTCCAGAGCCAATTCCAGGAAGCCATGCGCGAAGCCGAGATGGCCGACCTGAAGAAGGGCTTTGACGACGTGCGGGAGGCCGCAAGCGGTTTTTCGACCGGCAACCTGATCTCTTCGCTGGAAAAGGACGTCTCCAACTCGCTGCGGATCGACAATGTCGACAAGCCTGCGGAGGCGCCGTCGGCGCCCGCGATCGAGCCGCCGGTGACGCCGACCGTGCCGGAAGCGCCGACGCCGCAGACATCAGTGGAAGCCGAGACACATGCGGCGAGCGAGCCTTTGGCCATTGTCGCTGAGAACCAACCTGAGGCGACCGCGGAAGAGACTACGCCCGCGCAGGACAGCCTCAAGGACGCCAAAGCGTCATGACCGACGCCGATATCGAAGCCAGCAAAGCCCCGCTGCTCGACCACCTGATCGAGCTGCGCGCGCGGCTGATCAAGTCGCTGCTCGGCTTCGGCATCGCCTTCATCTTCTGCTTCTTCTTTGCCAAGCAGATCTACAACGTGCTGGTCTGGCCCTTCGTCTGGGTGGCGGGGCCCGAGAATTCAAAATTCATCTACACCGCGCTGCTCGAATATTTCATCACCCAGCTCAAGCTTGCCCTGTTCGGCGCCGGCTTCATCTCGTTTCCGATCGTTGCGACCCAGGTCTATAAATTCGTCGCTCCCGGTCTCTACCGGCACGAGCGCAACGCCTTCCTGCCCTATCTGGTCGCAACACCCGTGTTCTTCGTGCTTGGCGCCATGCTGGTCTATTTCGTGGTGATGCCGATGCTGATCCGCTTCTCGCTCGGCATGCAGCAGATGGGCGGCCCCGAGAGCGCCCAGATCGAGCTTCTGCCCAAGGTCGGCGAATATCTCTCGCTGATGATGTCCCTGATCTTCGCCTTCGGCATCGCCTTCCAGCTACCTGTGATCCTGACCCTGCTTGGTCGGGTCGGCATCATCACCTCGAAAATGCTGCGCGAAAAGCGCCGCTATTTCATTGTCATCGCCTTCGTCATCGCCGCCGTCCTGACCCCGCCGGATATCCTGAGCCAGTCCTCGCTGGCGATTCCCCTGCTGGCGCTCTATGAGGGCTCCATCATCGCGGTTAGCATCGTCGAGAAGAAGGCGGCGGCCGCCGCGCAAGCCGCCTCCGCCAACCCCTCGGGGGCGAACCCGGCGGAATAGGGCACGTCCCCCGCCGTCACGCGCTATCCGCTATATTCCGTCATGCCCGGGCTTGACCCGGGCATCCACGACTTGATCTAAGGCGTGATCGCTTCGGCTGGAAGCAGCCCTTATCTCACTCCGGCATCCCAGCGACAAACGGCGAAGCCGTTTGCGCGGGGGATGACGGGGTGAGAGCAGGTTCTTGGGCGTAAGAACGTGGATGGCCGGCACAAGCCCGGCCATGACGGGAAATTGGTCATGCACGATATCAAATGGATTCGCGAGAACCCGGAAGCCTTCGATACGGCGCTGAAACGGCGCGGATTGTCGCCGCTTGCGCCGTCGCTGCTCGCCATCGACGAGAAGCGCCGCTCGGCGATCGCATCCTCCGAGCAGGCCTTGGCGCGGCGCAATGCGGCGTCCAAGGAAATCGGCGAGGCCAAGAAGGCGAAGGACGAGGCCCGCGCGGCTGCGCTGATGGAAGAGGTCGCCGGCCTCAAGACGAAGTTGCCGGAGCTCGAGGCTGCCGCGAAGGCCACGGACGAAGAGCTGCGCGACGCGCTCGCCGCCATTCCGAACCTGCCGCTCGACGAGGTGCCCGACGGCGCCGACGAGCATGGCAACGTGCAGCGTCATGTCTTCGGCAACCGCCGCAACTATGCCTTCACGCCCAAGCCGCATGACGATCTCGGCAACGCACTCGGCTACATGGATTTCGAGAGCGCTGCAAAGCTCTCGGGCGCGCGCTTTGTCGTGCTGAAAAAGGGCCTGGCGCGACTGGAGCGCGCCATCGGCCAGTTCATGCTTGACCTGCACACCAACGAGCACGGCTATACCGAGATCAATCCGCCTCTCTTGGTGCGCAATGAGGTGATGTTCGGCACCGGCCAGCTGCCAAAGTTCGAGGACGACCAATTCTGGGCCATGAGAGATCTGCCGATTGAGACCGAGGATTTGCTGCGGAATTTGCAATACGCCGAAGAAAAAGGACCCCAGCAATACGCGATCGATTCGATTGCGAGTGTCGATGGTTTCTTGGACGCATTGGAACATAAGCGTCTCGGCCTCATCCCGACCGCCGAAGTACCGCTCACCAATCTGGTCCGCGAATCCATCGTTGACGAAAAAGAGCTGCCGATGCGGCTCACCGCGCTAACGCCATGCTTCCGCGCAGAAGCGGGCGCGGCGGGGCGCGACACCCGCGGCATGATCCGCCAGCACCAGTTCACCAAGGTCGAGCTGGTCTCGATCACGACGCCCGAGACCAGCAAGGACGAGCATGAGCGGATGCTTGCCTGCGCGGAAGAAGTGCTGCGCCAGCTCGATTTGCATTACCGCGTGATGACGCTGTGCACCGGTGACATGGGCTTCTCCTCGCAGAAGACCTACGACATCGAGGTCTGGCTACCGGGGCAGGGCGATGGCGGCGCCTTCCGCGAAATCTCGAGCTGCTCGGTCTGCGGCGATTTCCAGGCCCGCCGCATGGATGCACGCTACCGAGCATCCGACGGCAAGCCGCGGTTCGTGCACACGCTCAACGGCTCAGGAACGGCGGTCGGCCGTGCGCTGATCGCGGTCATGGAGACCTATCAGCAGGAGGGTGGCGCGATCGGCGTGCCCGACGTGCTGCAGCCCTATATGGGCGGGTTGAAGGTGATCGCGGCGGAGAAATAGCTGCCGCGATCAGGACGCCGCGACGCCGGACGTGCTCTGGACGGGCGCGCGCGCCAGCGCTTGCCGGTCTTAACTGCCACGCGGGCCGGGAAATAATTCTGCCGCGATTATCTGCCAGACTTGCACGTGTTCGTTGTTGTTGCGAATGCCGATCTGCCCGTTATTTTCCTGTTTTTCCTGTGCAAGTCATTGCTTGAAGGCGGTTCGATGGCGCTCCATCGCGATATCTATTGGGTCGGCAGGCAATGGGCCGTCACCGGTTTTGGGGTACAGGCGATAGACCAGCGTCTGCAGGGGGCCTTCGACGTCGAATCCTCGCAAGTCTGGGACGAGGGCCTGCAGGTGCGCATGCGAAAGCACGCCTGGGTCAATGGCGAGGATTTCGATAAGGCCCTGATGGTGGCACGGCA
>Ga0307474_10003011_pt1 | contig 12151 bp, 15 predicted proteins | sample atmos_gasesECM1C_2_FD_203312 | JGI IMG/M metagenome (GOLD analysis project Ga0307474, IMG submission 203312) | Hardwood forest soil microbial communities from Morgan-Monroe State Forest, Indiana, United States - atmos_gasesECM1C_05 | ecosystem: Environmental > Terrestrial > Soil > Temperate... | reverse complement strand
ATCCCTTCATGTCGGCGGACCCGCGCGCATACAACTTGCCGTCGCGCTCGGTGGCGGCGAAGGGATCGGTGTCCCAGCTCTGTCCATCCACCGGCACGACATCGGTGTGACCCGACAGAATCAGACCCGGCTTTGTCGAGTCGCCCAGGGTCGCAAACAAGTTGGCTTTCTTGGCAGTGGCGTCATGCGTGAGGCGCGTTTTCGCGCCGAGTCCCTGCAGGTAGTCACGCACCCATTCGATCAGTCCGAGATTGGAGTCACGCGACACCGTGTTGAATGCGATCAGGCGCTCGATCATCGCCCGCGACGCAGCGCTCGGAACATTCATGTCGAACCCGCTTAAGTTTGAGGGGTGCCATTATAGCCGCTCTAGTACGCTATGCTCCAGCGACCGAAATCCAGAGGAATTGATGCTCAGCCAGGCTCGCTTGTTCGGTGCCGTCGAGGCCGGCGGCACAAAATTCGTCTGCGCCATCGGCGATGAGAGCGGCGCGATTCACGCGGAGTCGCGTTTCCCTACCGCGGATCCGCACTCGACGCTCGCCAGAGTTCGCGAGTTCTTTCAAACTCGCGCCGACTTCGTGCCGAGCGCGATGGGCGTGGCCTGCTTCGGTCCCGTCATTCTGGATCGGCAATCAGCCAACTATGGCTTCATCGGCAATACGCCGAAATTCGGCTGGAGCAATACCGATGTTGCCGCCATGCTGGCGCGCGAATTTTCCTGCTCCGTCGGCTTCGACACCGACGTGAACGCGGCCGCGCTTGCCGAACATCGCTGGGGTGCAGGAAGCGATACGCCGAACCTGGTATATGTGACCGTCGGCACCGGCATCGGAGGCGGAGTGCTGATCGAGGGCGCACCCGTGCACGGTCTGATGCATCCGGAGATTGGCCACATCTACCCGCGCCGCCACGAACTCGACGTCAATTTTGCGGGCATATGCCCGTTTCACCGCGATTGCCTGGAAGGCCTGGCGTCGGGGCCGGCCATTTTGGCGCGGGCCTGCAACGAGCTTCGGCACCTGGACCCGGCGCATGTGCAGTGGCAGATCGAGGCTGACTATCTCGGGCAACTCTGCGCGCAATTGGTGCTGACGATCTCGCCGCAGCGAATCATCTTGGGCGGGGGTGTGATGGCCGAAGCACTATTTCCGCTGGTGCGGCGGCGCACGCTGCACTGGCTCGGCGGCTATGTCGATCGGCGCGAAATTCTCAGCGATATCGAGCGCTATATCGTGCCGCCGGCGCTCGGTGCGCGCGCGGGCGTGCTCGGCGCGCTGTGCTTGGCGCTGGATGCCGGCGCTGGTCGCTAGCCGTTAGTCCTGCTTCAGCTTCTGCAGCATGCGCTTGAGCGCAAAATGCCGGTAACTCTGGAGCGCCAAGCCTTCAACCTCGCGCCAATCGCTCTGGCGGCTGACATCCAAGGCTATCCAGCCGTTGTGGCCAATATAGGGGGGAATCGAATAGCGCGGATCCGCCGTCAGCAGGCCCTGTTGATCCACGCCCACCCAAAAGCACAGCGTCAATCGCATCTCAGCGTAGCGCGCCATGGCAAAAGTCTTTTTTCCCGCCGCCCATATGGGATGTCCAAACTGGCTGCCTTCGCTGGATTCCGGGTAGCTCAAGCAGATCTTGCGCAGTTTTGATAACACTGCCAGCGCGCGGGCGGATTTGAAGGGGTCGACTTGGCTCGCCGTGAGCGCCTTGGCGGGCGGCCTGATGGCCGGCGTCTTACCGATTCGCGCGCGCAACTCCGTGGGCGCGACTTTTTCGTAGCCTTCCCGAACCAACCCCGCAATCCTGTGCCACTCGATACCGCGATCCAGAATCACGCCAAGCCAACCGCGCGGGCCCACATACGGCGGAATGAAAAAATGCCGCGGTTCCGCCTCCACATGCACCTCTTGCGCGCCTGCCGGCGCATTGAGCCACAGCGCGACGCGTCCGTCGCCGTGATGATTGACGACGTAAGTCGCAAACGTTTTGCCCCGTACCCTGAAATTCGGCGATCCGTGCGAGACGAACTCCTCGGCTTCCGGCAACCAGAGGCACGCGTCGCGTACGGCTTGGGAAATGTCGCGTGCCATGATACGGTCAATTATGAAGCAGTCCGCGGTGCTTTTATCCGGTCTTTTGTGCGACGAGGCCTTTTGGAGCGATATTCCGCAGCGTCTTGCCGGTGTTGCGGAAACTCAAGTGGTGTCGTTCCGCGGTTTCTGCTCCATACCGGCCATGGCGCGTCATGTGCTCGAGATCGCTCCGGAGCGATTTGCGGTGGCCGGACACTCCATGGGAGGGCGAGTCGCGCTTGAAATCGTGCGCGCCGCGCCCCGGCGCATTATTGGACTTGCGCTGCTCAATACCGGCGTGCATGCGGTGCGCGATGGTGAACCGCAAAGCCGCAGCCACCTACTGCGAGTCGCCTATGAGCGTGGCATGTCGGCATTGGCGGCAGAATGGCTGCCGCCAATGCTGGGCGGCGATGCGGCGCGCGCCGCGGAATTGATGCCGCGACTCCGCGCGATGATTGAGCGCTTCACGGCGGACGCCTATGCCGGCCAAGTCAACGCGATGCTGAATCGACCGGAAGTGCTGACAATACTGCCGACCATCGCCGTGCCCACGCTGTTGCTCAGCGGCAGCGACGACATCTGGTCGCCGGTTTCACAGCAGCAGAGCATTCGGCGCAGAATTCCGCACGCGACGCTATTCGAGATTCACGGCGCGGGGCACATGGCGCCGCTCGAACGTCCGGACTCGGTGGCCATCGCGCTACGCGAATGGTTGCTCAAGGTTTGACGTCGGTCACCAACATGACTTCGCAGGCGCCCGCGCCGGTGTCGGTGCGCACCAGCGAGGTTTTGATCCATTGTCCGTCGGTGCGGACCGCATCCACCAGATCGCCGCTCAACGTCACGACCTCGCCCGGCCGCAGGCGTGCCAAGACTCTCGCGATCGCCGGCGTCTGCGGGATGACATGCGTGTTGGCGCTGTGGGAAATAATGGTTTGTCGCGCGAGGCGAGTGGCGGCGCTCGCGCGCCAATAGTAAAAGCGATTGGACTGCGAAATATCGATTGTCTTCAGTACGCTGTTATCAGACATCGGACCCCAGCCCAAAGCCAAATCTTCAGGGATCAAATCGGAGAGCGTGTCGAAATGGTAGGACTCACGCCCCAGCACTCGCGCTTTCAGCCGATAGGTCGCGCGGACCGAGAGGGTCCAGCCGCCCATTTGCACCTTCTGGCCGTCGGCGATATTCGTTTGCTGCGGCTCTCCCTCCGCGAGGACGCCGTCCGGCGCGCGCACGGGACGATTGGCGTTCCAATGCCAAGCGCCCCACACGATATAGGAGAAAAGAAATACCTTGAGGATGGGGTGTCGCCACATCCTCAAAGTTTGACCCGGGTCGAAAGTTAGTTCCGTGAGATGGGTCGGAACTACCCGCTAATTCAGTTCTTTTGGGCCCAGACCTGACACCAGCCGCCTTGCGGCACGCTCTTGCCCGCGAAAATCGTGCACGCCGCCGTCGCATCGCCTGCCTTGCCTTGGAATTGCGCGCACGTACCGCACTTTTCGCCGGGTTTGAACGTTGGATAAGTCTTGGTGTCAACCTTGGTGGCGTCGCTGACGAAACCCAACGCCTTCGCGGTGGGATCACTAGGATCGAGCAGCGGCAGCGCAGCGGCCGTGGCGTTGCTGGATATGAGACTTAACGACGGCAGCAATGCGCCGGCGATGAGTCCGCCCTTGACGATGGATCGACGTGAGATTTTGCGTTGCATGACAGCGCCTCTATGGAGTGAAGGAATGAGACATTTTTCCTCATTTCGCAGTTCTGTGCTGATCAATTATTGCGAACGATTCTCAATTCCAAAAGGGCGAGGCAGCGACCATAATTGCAAAATCTACAGTAATGTAATGCTACTTGCGTAGCGGTGGAATCAAGGCGATGGGACTCGATCTAGAAACGCTCAATCATTCGGTAACCAAGTTGCGCGCCGATATTCCCGAGGATGCCTTTACCGCGGGCATTTTAGGATCGCAACGCATCGGCAACGGCGTGGTAATCGATTCCGCCGGTTTGGTGCTGACCATCGGCTACTTGATGACTGAAGCCACGGATGTGTGGCTTACCAATGCGGCCGGCAGGGAAATTGCGGCTCACCCACTGGCCTACGATCAGGTGACGGGATTCGGTTTGGTATTGCCGCTGCAAAAATTGGATGCGCCTCCGATTTCGCTCGGCTCGTCGGCGGAGCTGCGCGCCGGCAGCGAAGTGCACGTCTTGAGCGCAAAGGACTTCGCTCCGCCGCAAACGGCGCGGGTCTTGGCGCGGCGGGAGTTTGCGGGTGCGTGGGAATATCTGCTCGAGGAGGCGATATTCACCGCTCCGGCTCATCCACATTGGTCCGGCGCCGCCCTGATCGACAATCACGGCACCTTGGTGGGATTGGGCTCATTGCTGGTTCGCGAGGTCATCGCCGGCGAGGAACTCAACGCCAATATGTTCGTACCCATCGACTTGCTCAAACCCATACTGCAAAGCCTGAAGTCCACGGGCAGAGTGGATCGGCAACCGCGGCCGTGGCTGGGAGTCTACGCGGTGGAATTGGCGGGAAAGGTATACGTCACGGGTGTGGTGGAAGGGGGACCTGCGCAAAGTGCCGATATTCGTGAGGGAGACGTGATCAGCGAGGTGGCGCATCACGAAGTCGGCACACTACCCGACTTTTATCGGCGCGTTTGGGCGGTCGGTCCCGCCGGAACGGGCGTGCCGCTCACGACCATGCGCGGGGCGACGCAACTCCACTTGAATGTGCGATCCGTGGATCGAGGCGTGCTATTGAAGCGGCCGCAGGCTAACTAGTCACTCGGGAGTGTGAATTTGAGCGGCGCGAATGGCCGAGGCGTCAGTGTTGCGCAACCCGATTGCCGTTCTGGTCCGCCGCGGCGCGATTGGCTTCACTGAAGTGGCATGTACCCTGACCCACCAAGGTCACCACCGCAGCGCAGGCATCAATGCCCCCAACGGCGCCGTCTGCGGTCGCAAGCGAGGAACTCGTGTCGTGCAATAGGCGGTAGGCCGAGGCCGCCGACAGGCCGGGATTCTTGGCCAGCATCAGCGCGACCACTCCGCTGACCTGCGCCGTTGCAATGGAAGCCCCCGAAGCGAAGTCGTAGTGTCCGCCCGGAAGCAAGGTGAGGATTTCGCGGCCGGGCGCGTACAATACCGTGTCGATCGCCGAATGGGATTCGGCGCTGGCGACCTCGATGACGCCCGCTTGATGCAGCAGACCCGCTTGCACGTCGGCGGTATGCGGCGCCGCTCCGACGAAGAGTACGCCGCGATGCTGCCCTTCCCGAATCAGATCGCCGAGCAAGGGATCATCGGGACCCGCGAGGCTCAAATTGACCACCTGAGCATGCGCGTCAAACGCGGCCGTGAGCGCGCGAGCCAGTGTGAATGAATTGCAGCGCGCGGCATCGGCGTCGACGTGCGACTGCCAACAGGCCTTGAATACCAAGAGCCGCGCGTTCGGGGCGACGCCGACGATTCCCTCGCGATTGTTGGCTACCGCGGCGATCACGCCCGCCATTTCAGTACCATGCCGGTCGCGCCGAAACTGCGCGTCATCCGCGTCCACGAAATTGACGGCGGCGGCAATGCTGCCGAGCAAATCAGGATGTTGTGTGTCAACGCCCGTATCGATGATCGCAACCTTGACGCCCTCGCCCCGCGACCAGGGATGCGCATCCGCGACATCCATCTGCTGAAAACCGCGTTGCAATCCGACATACGGATCGTTGTAGCCCTCGGTGCGCGTGGCAAAGGTTTGCAGGGGTTGCGTCAGTTTGACGCGCCGGTCCTTCGACAGATCGGCAAGCAACTGACTGCGATCGGCGCCGGAAGGTATCTCCAGAACGGCGCAATGAATCTGCAGCGGTCCGATCGGCCACGCATTGACTTCGCGCAAGCCGTACTCGCGTTCCACGGCATGCAGAGTTTCGCGCGCACGAGCGGTCGCGCCGTAGTCCGCGATGGCATCGTAGCCGCGCGGCGTGCCGCCGGCATTCGCAACGTAGGCCGCGGGTACATTGTCCACCGCCACAATGATGTAGCGATCCGAGGACAGAGAGGCTTGATCGCCGAGTGCCCGAGAATCGATGCGCACGGGCGCGCTGCTGCAGGCGCTCGCCAATGCGATTACGGTGCCGAGCACAATGCCGCGGATCATGGTGAATCGCCTGGTTCAGGCTCCGGCAAGGTTCCTTCGGCGAAGCGCACGGTCGAGTGCTGGCGCAGCAGCGCCAAGGACGCGCTTACCGTCAGCGTCGAATTCGAAGCGAGCGAATACACCCCCGCCTCAGTCGGGCCTGAGACTATTCGCAGCTGCGCCTCATCGAGAATGGTTTGCAATTCCACCAAGGTAATGCTGGGCGCGAACACCGCGCGAATCACTTCGCCCTGCGGCCGGGGCGCCGAGTTTGTCACGGTGCGGTATTTGGGCTGCGTTAGGCGCGCATCGGTCTGCACAAGGCGGTTAGCCGCCAACAGGGCGACAGCCACCGCCATTGCCGCAACTGATGCCGCCATCCATCCGCGCCAGGGCAAGCGCTGAGTGGGTTGCTCCGTCACCGGCGCGATCGCCGGGACCGATTCGGCCAAAGTGTCGAGGCGCGCCTGTAATCGTTTGAGCGAGGCAACAGGCATGTAATCGATCGCGGGCTGGGCGTCGATTGCCTCGCAGATGCGCCGCTGCGCCGCCAAGTCCTCGCGGCAGGCTGTGCACATGCCAAGGTGCGCGTCCACGCGCTGACGATCGAGTTCCCCGAGCGTCTCGTTGACGTACCAGGGGAGTAGCGCAGAGACCTCGTGATGCTCCGCGGAATTCTCGATCCGGCGGTTATGGGTCATCCGATTCTCGCCGACAAGCCGGCTGGTCCACCGCTCAAGGCAGGCAGATATTGACGCAATTTTTCGCGCGCATGAAACATGCGCGCCTTCACCGTGCCAACCGGGCAGTCGGTGATCGCCGCAATTTCCTCTAATGAATGACCCATGTGGTAGGCGAGTTCCAAAGTCAGCCGTTGTTCCATCGGCAGGCGGCTCAAACCGTGGCTCAACCAGTCGTTCAATTCGGCGTCGAAAGTCGGATCGACGGTTTGTTCGGGATAGTCCTCGAGACTTTGAGCAGCGGCATGATTCTTCTGGCGTCGAAACGATTTCAATGCGGTCCGGTAGGCAATGCCGATAATCCAGGTGGACACTTGCGATGCGTTGCGAAAATCCTTTGCGCTCTGCCAAACCACCATGAAGGTATCGTTGATGATTTCCTCGACATTTTCGTAACGTGACGTAAAGCGCGACAGGAAGCGCGCCAAGCGGCGGTGGAAGCTCAGATACAGCTCCTCTAGGGCGCGCCGATCGCCGGCGGCGATGGCCACCAATAGCGCGCTATCGCGCTCTTTGGGTGAGTTTTTGACCGGCAGGGTCATTATCGCAAATCCTTGTCGTAATCCAGTACCCCCGTGAGTACCGGGTGCATCCCGAAGAGTTGCACGCGTGCGGTGGTTTTAGAAGCGCCAAATGAGGGTTCCTGTCCATTCTCCGGTCGCTGCGGCATTATAAAACAATGCCTTAGCCGCTGCCGAGGTGTCGAGATAAGCGACAGCCAAGGTAAATGAGTGGAAATCATAGGCCGCCCCCGCGCTCCAGTACAGGTAGCCGGCTGACTCGGGGCCGTTCAGAAAGCTATATCCCACCCCCGCCGTGAGGGAGAAATTGCCGAAGATCTGCCGTTGCGCATTGACCTCGGCGGATTTTTCGGTCACGCCAGTGAGTCCCCCATAGGGGAGCCCCAAGAAGCGCGGCGAGTTTGGCGAATAACCGAGATCGAAGTGCAGCCAGCCCTGGTAAGAGAGGTCCAGATCCAGCTCATCGTAGTTGTAGTGCGAGCCCGCGTGATTCCAGGGGTAGGCATAGTGGCTCGCCACGATTCGGGCGCGCCAGGCTTCGTCGAGGCTCCAGGTGAATCCTACGAACCCGCTGAGCTCGGCGTCCCGCGGTTCCCTGCGATCGATCTGAGAGTTCGATGCGAATACGCCCGCCAAGAATCCGTTTGGATTGGAATAGTGAAGGTCCAGCTGCAGTGCCGCCTGGTCGCTGGTGCGCGATATGCCGCGCACGTAATAGTCGCTGGTCAGCGCTGCCGAACCACCCCACTCGTCAGCCGCGTGCGATGGCGTCGAGGTGCTCGCAATACCGACAAGCAACGCCACGGCTGCCAGACGCACTATGTCGCAACCGCAGGATCATGCCTCAAGCAATGCATCGAAAACCTCGTCGAGCCAGCCCAACAGATTAAACCTTTATCCGCCGCTTGGGCACTTACGTCAGGAAAACGACGGCCACATCGGCCGATTCTCGGGACCATCATGAAATTATTCCGTACCGCCGCCGGCGGTCTGACGTGGATCTGTTGCGCTATGATTCCTACCCCCATCTGGATCGCCGTTCCTTGAAGGGCCCGTCATGATTTCACGGACCATTAACGCCCTTGCACGCGGTGGCGTTGCGCTCAGCTTAGCGTTCCTTGCCGCCTGCGCCGGCAACGGCGACGGTCTGGATGCCAACGGCCAGCCGCTGGTGCCGGGCGGCAGCGCGTCGCTGCCGCTCTCCGCCGATTTCGAATCGATCCAGGAAAATATCTTCACGCCGATTTGTTCTGTCTGTCATGCGGGGGCCTCCGCGCCGGAGGGCCTGCGGCTCGATGCGGCCGATAGCTACAATTTATTGGTCGGCGTGCCGAGTACTGAAGTGCCTTCGCTGGACCGGGTCAAGCCAGGTGATCCTACTGACAGCTACATCATTCAAAAGTTGCAGGGTCACGCGGCAGTCGGTGCGCAAATGCCCGACGGATGCCCCACGACGCAACCCTGTTTGTCGGCGGCGACGATCGGCTTCATTCAACAATGGATCACGAACGGCGCGCCCCCGGCGGCCGCGACCGCCGCGACGGTAAGCGCCCCGCTCGCCGTTACCTCGATCGTGCCGGATAGCATGGAGTCGGTGAACGGACCGCCTCCGCAAGTCATGGTCGCGTTCAATCACGAGCTGGACGTCAGCCAGCTCGCGACTTACAGCGCCCATTTCGAAAAACTCGCGCCCGCCGCAGCGCCCACCGTCATTGATCAAGTGCCGGCGCGAATGACGGTCTCGAGCGCCAATCTGCGCGCGCTGATGATATGGCCCGTTCAGCCGCTCTCGGCCGGCCACTATCGCCTCGTCATGGACGCGGCCTCCTCCAGTCAGATCAGCGACATTGCCGGTCAGCAAGTGACGCTCGGCGAACCGGACGAACGCGGCGAGAACGTGATTTCTACATTTGACGTTGAGGCCCTCCCATGAATCGGCGCTCATTGCTTGCCGCACTGATAGTTACGATCGTCGCGTTGCTGCGCGCTTCGCCGTCCACAGCCGAGCCCTACCTTGCCGTGGAGGAAGGTTATAAATGCAACGTCTGTCACGTGAACCCGACGGGTGGCGGCCTGCGCAATGACTTTGGAATTACTTACGCAAAAGTGCTGCTGCCGGCGGAGACCGTGGACAATTCGATCGATACCTGGACCGGCAAGCTTACCGATCGACTGCGCATCGGTGGCGATCTTAGGGCGGATTGGAGTCGAGACACAGCTCCGAACTCGCCGACTACGCAGTCCTTCGCCCTCGAGCAATTCCGCGTTTACGCCGATCTGACCATTCTTCCGGATCGCCTCGGAATCTATGTCGATGAACAGGTCGCGCCGGGCGGCTCGCAGAACGAAGAAGCGTACGTGCGTTATGGCAGCACCGTGGATGGCATTTATCTCAAGGCCGGTCAGTTCTACCTGCCCTTCGGCTGGCGGCTGCAGGACCAAACCGCGTTCGTGCAGCAGGTTAGCGGCATCAACATGACCACGCCCGACAAAGGTGTGGAGGTCGGCTGGGAGCATTCCGCCTGGTCCGCCCAATTCGATCTGACCAACGGCCAGGCCAACGCGAGCACAGGATCCGGCTATCAAGTCATCACGCAAGTGGTTTACACCAAGCCGATCTGGCGGGTGGGCATTGCCGGCTCATCCACCCAATCAGGCGCGGGTGATCGGCATATGGGCGCCCTGTTTGCCGGATTGAAGACGGGTCCGATCGCCTGGCTGGCCGAGGGCGACATTGTCCAGGACGACAGCTTGGAACGCACAGAGGCCGGGGGGTTGCTGGAGGCGGATTGGCGGGTTCTGAAAGGCCACAATCTTAAGCTGACCGCGGAATACGAGGATCCCGATCGCGCCGTGCGCAACAATCAACAAACTCGATACAGCCTCGTATACGAGTACACGCCGTTGCCGTTCTTGCAGCTGCGTGCCGGCTATCGCCACTATTTCGGCATTCCGCAGAACAACCAGCAGAATCAGCAGCTGACATTTTTCGAGCTGCACGGCTACTTCTAATTTATCGGCCCTGTGAGTTGGAGCGGCGCACCGTAAACGGCCTGGGGCATAGGCAGCGTCAAGGCCCTGCACTCTTCCGGGCCTTGACGCTGCCTATCCCCACGCCATTAGGGCCGCTCAAACTCACTGCGCCCAACCTCACAATCGGCCAGTCACCACCAACACCAGCAACACGACGAGGATCAAGCCCAACCCGCCGCTCGGATAGTAGCCCCAGCTGTTGCTGTACGGCCAAGCCGGCAACGCGCCGATCAGAAGTAAAACTAAAATGATGAGAAGAATGGTGCCTATCGACATTGTGACTCTCCCTAAAGCCTTTCGAATGACTGTAGTCCCCGGGATATGGAGAGGCAGTCGGGTCGGCGCGTGACCCCCTGTAGGGGGTCTCCTACCACGAGCCTGCCTGAGGCAAATACATCCTCGCGGCCGGGCGGAATTTCTCGGACAAGCTCCTATTCAAGCCTTGGCGTGCCGATGAAAAGCATCTGCGGCCGCGCGCGCCGCGGGCCCCAAAACATTCGGGTGAACCAGGACGATGTGTAGCGACACATTGCGCGATGCGCCGGACACCAAGGGCAACCGCCGCAATGCGCCGCTGCGCAATTGCTCCACGAGCATATGATCCGGCAACCAGGCATAGGCCAGACCCGCCAAAATAGTCGCGAGCGATGCGTCCATACTGCTGACGGTAAAACGCCGCTCGGCGCCGAGCCATCCCTCATCGCGAGGATTCGAGGAACCGGAGTCGCGCACGACGGCCTGCACATGGTGCGCCAAATCATCGGTGGTGAGCTCGCGCCCGAGCTCGAGCAATGGATGATCGGCGCGCGCGACGGCGACAAAATGGACATCCAGCAGCCAATCGCTCAAGTATCCCGGCGGTACGCGGCTCGTGACCACGAGGTCGCCGCTGCCTTCGGTGATGGCTTGCTCTGCTCCTGACAGGACTACATCCGCGAGTTGAATTTGCGTGCTCGGACAGCTGCTCTGCAGCTCCGCAACGATGTTCAGCAAGCGCGCGCGCGGGAAAGCCGCGTCGACGATCAGCTTCAACTCGCTTTCCCATCCCTGCTTCAAGCTGCGCGCCAGGGCTTCCAACGTGCCGAGTTCCTTGACCACCGCCCGACCCCGTGCCAGCAGTGTCTGACCATACGGGGTCAACACTGATTTACGTCCCTCCACGACCAGAAGCGGCAGATCGAGCGATTCTTGAAGCCGCGCTACGGAATAGCTGATCGCCGACTGACTTCGATTCAAGACCGCGGCGGCCTGTGCAAACCCGCCCTCGTCCACCACCGCCGCCAGGACCGCCCATTGCTCCAACGTAGTTTTTGGCAAATTCACGTTCTATCCATTTTCTTGATCAATTAGCCCCAAATTTTGCGCTTTTTAATTGACTTGTTCGAGCATATTGTTGCCTCCAAGGAGGTTCCCATGAACGAAATCAGACGCAGCGAAGAGAGAGGATTTGCCGACCACGGGTGGCTCAAGTCCTTCCATACGTTTTCATTTGCGGATTACTACGATCCGAAGCATGTCGAGTTCGGACCCTTGCGCGTGATCAACGAAGATCGCGTGCAAGCCGGTGCCGGCTTTGGCACTCATGGCCATCGCGATATGGAGATCATCAGCTATGTGTTGTCCGGCGAACTCGCCCATAAG
>Ga0307474_10003010_pt1 | contig 12153 bp, 11 predicted proteins | sample atmos_gasesECM1C_2_FD_203312 | JGI IMG/M metagenome (GOLD analysis project Ga0307474, IMG submission 203312) | Hardwood forest soil microbial communities from Morgan-Monroe State Forest, Indiana, United States - atmos_gasesECM1C_05 | ecosystem: Environmental > Terrestrial > Soil > Temperate... | reverse complement strand
ACCAGCAGGGGTAACTGGTAGCCGGCGGCGGGCACCGGGGCGGTGACCTTGCGGGCGGCCAGCATGGCGATGACGTCGTCGCGACGTTGGCGGTGCTGCTGGAGCGCCTCGACCACCAAGTTGTTGACACCGGGCGGCGACAGCGCGGACACGATGCCGTAGCCGTAAATCATCGAGTGCTCGACGGCCAGCGCATCGCACAGCGCGGTGTTGTCGGAGTCCTTGGTGACGGGGGAGAGCTTCGGCGTGGCGCCCGGCGTGGGTTGAAAGGAGGTCATGGCGTCGGCCCCGCGGGCACCAGGGCAACCGTGTAGGACGCCGTGCAGGAAGCGGCGATGGAGCCGAGCAGCCCTGCGCGGTAGCCCGACGACGTGGCCACCAGCCGGCTGGCACTCTCGGCCGATACGCGCAGCGCATTGACCACGTCGGCCAGCGGCGGCGGTGGGGGCGGCGGCGCCCCCGGTTCGGTCGGGCTGGGGCTGCCCGTTTCGCTCGACGACGACGATGAGAGCTTGCCGGCCGCCCGGGCGATCTCGGTGGACAGGGCGCGGGCATGCGCGGCGCGTTGGGTGGCGACCACCGTCAGCGCGGCGGCGATCTGCGGCGGGTTGCCGAGGGCCGCCGCGGCGGCACCGGCGAGCGCGCTGTCGCGCCGGGCCTGGTCTAACGGCCCCAGCAGCTCTTCGACGGCCGGCGGCTTGGGCGGGGGCTCGCTACAGGCGGACACGACCACCCCGAGCGCAGCAATCGCCGCGCCGCCGGCGAGCACACCCCGCCGGTTGGTGACGGGTACTGCGCTAGGCACAGCAACATCCTGCCATTGGTACGGATGTAGCCACGCTAAGAGGACCGTGACCACGCGATAACGCCGTCATATGTGATTCCTGGCGTATCGTTGATAGCTGGTTCTCGTGGACCGCAGCGTCCGCCGGGACACCGGAAGCCACCCGGAAGTCACTCGGGCGACGACATCCGCCAGATGACCGGACAACTCAAGATGAGGAGCTCGCCGTGACCACCGGGCTACCTTCGCAGACGCAGGTGATCGAGCTACTCGGTGGCGAGTTCACGCGCTCCGGCTATGAAATCGAAGACGTGGTCATCGACACCCGGGCGCGCCCGCCGCGGATTACCGTGATCGCCGACGGTGACACCGCCCTCGACTTGGACACGATCGCCGCTTTGTCGCGTTCGGCATCGGTTTTGCTGGACGGCCTGGACAGCATCCGTGGCCGCTACGTCTTGGAGGTCAGCTCGCCCGGCGTGGACCGCCCGCTGACCAGCGAGCAGCATTTCCGCCGTGCGCGTGGCCGCAAGGTCGAGCTGGCGCTGTCGGACGGATCGCAGCTGACCGGGCGCGTCGGCGAGACGCGCGACGACACGGTCGCGCTGGTGGTCCGCGAAGGCCGCGAGTGGACAGTACGCCGGATCCCGCTCGCCGAAGTCGTGAAAGCTGTTGTCCAGGTTGAGTTTTCGCAACCAGCCCAGGCTGAGTTCGAACTGGCGACCGCGGGTCAGGCCGACAGGACGGAGGCCGGAGCATGAACATCGACATGGCCGCGCTGCACGCGATCGAGGTGGACCGGGGTATCTCGGTCAATGAATTGCTCGAGACGATCAAATCCGCGCTGCTTACCGCCTACCGGCACACCCAGGGTCACCAGAACGACGCGCGTATCGAGATCGACCGCAAGACCGGTGTCGTTCGGGTGATCGCCCGTGAGGTGGACGAGGACGGCAACGTCATCAGCGAATGGGATGACACTCCGGAGGGTTTTGGCCGCATCGCCGCGACGACCGCACGTCAGGTGATGCTGCAGCGATTTCGCGACGCCGAAAACGAGCGCACCTACGGCGAGTTCTCCACCCGCGAGGGTGAGATCGTCGCGGGGGTGATTCAGCGCGATAGCCGAGCCAACGCCCGGGGCCTGGTCGTCGTCCGGATGGGCAGCGAGACCAAGGCCTCCGAGGGCGTCATTCCCGCGGCTGAACAGGTCCCCGGGGAGAGCTACGAGCACGGCAATCGGGTGCGGTGCTATGTGGTCGGTGTGACCCGCGGCGCCCGTGAGCCGTTGATCACGCTGTCGCGGACTCACCCCAACCTGGTGCGCAAGCTGTTCTCGCTGGAAGTCCCCGAGATTGCCGACGGGTCGGTGGAGATCGTGGCGGTGGCCCGGGAGGCCGGCCATCGGTCCAAGATCGCGGTGGCCTCACGGGTGCCGGGCCTGAACGCCAAGGGCGCCTGCATCGGCCCGATGGGGCAGCGGGTCCGCAACGTGATGAGCGAGCTGTCGGGGGAGAAGATCGACATCATCGACTACGACGAGGACCCGGCCCGCTTCGTCGCCAACGCGTTGTCGCCGGCCAAGGTGGTCTCGGTGTCGGTGATCGACCAGAGCGCCCGCGCCGCCCGGGTTGTGGTGCCCGACTTCCAGTTGTCGCTGGCCATCGGCAAGGAGGGCCAGAACGCGCGGTTGGCCGCCCGGCTCACCGGGTGGCGGATTGACATCCGCGGCGATTCGCCGGGGCATCCGGAGAACCAGCCCCAACACGGTGCCAGCCATCCGATGGCACACGACCGCTAGCGTCGCTGGCAAAGTCGGCTCTTGGCGGTTTTTTCGGGTCGGCGGGCACGGCCGGGCTCAGCCGTGGCGGCGCAGCCCCGGGTGGTTCTGACCATTGGTTGGGTGACGCTAGACTGAGTCGTGATCCAGCGCGAGCCTTCGGCCCTGGCGCACCGACACGCGGGTGGACCCGTGCGGACGTGTGTCGGGTGCCGAAAGCGAGAGTTGGCCGCTGAACTGCTTCGAGTGGTCGCTGTGTCGAACGGGAACGGCGAATACGCCGTGATCGTTGACACGGGGAATAGCCTGCCGGGGCGGGGTGCATGGCTGCATCCCGTACCGGAGTGCGTCCAAGAGGCGATTCGGCGGCGGGCTTTCACCAAAGCGCTGCGCATCACCGGTTCGCCGGACACATCCGCGGTGGTCGGGCACCTGGAGTTTCCAGGTGCGCTCGACTCCCCCGGCAACAGGATAGGTAGCAAAGAACATGAGCACACCGTGAAGTCCCGATGACAATGCGTCATAGCTAAACCCGAGGCGCGGCCCACGACTGTCGCCTCATAGACAGGAGATGTAGTGGCAGGTAAGGCCCGCGTACACGAGTTGGCTAAGGAACTCGGTGTCACCAGCAAGGAAGTTCTCGCCCGGCTGAATGAACAGGGCGAATTCGTCAAATCCGCGTCATCGACCGTAGAGGCGCCGGTCGCTCGCCGGCTGCGTGAATCCTTTGGAGGGGGCAAGCCGGCCCCGGAAAAGGCCACCGCTAAGGCCGCGCCCAAGGGTCCCGACAAGTCGCTGGACAAGGCCCTCGACAAGGCGATCGACAAGTCCGCCGGCAATGGCGAGGCGACCGGCGCGCCTGCCAAGCGTGCTGACGCCGGCGATGCGGCCGCCGTCGCCCAGGGCTCTCCGGCGGCGACGGCAGAAGCGCCGGCGCCCCAGGCGCCCGCTCGGCCGCCGGCTACCCGGCAGCCGGGAGCGCCGACCCCCGGACAGCCGCCCAGCCAACCGGCGCCCCATCCCGGGATGACGCCGGGCCCGCGCCCCGGTCCGATGCCCAAGCCGGGCGTCCGTACCCCGCGTGTCGGCAACAACCCGTTCTCGTCGGCGCAACCGGTCGACCGGCCCATCCCTCGTCCGCCCGCGCCGCGCCCCGGCGCGGCCAGGCCCGGGGCACCGCGCCCGGGTGCGTCGCCGGGCAGCATGCCGCCCCGTCCCGGCGGTGCCGGTGGGCAGGGCCGCCCGGCCCGTTCCGGTACACCCCGGCCCGGGGGTGGCCGGCCCGGTGGGCCCGGCGGCGGCCGCTCCGACGCCGGTGGCGGTAACTACCGCGGCGGCGGCGGAGGCGGAGTAGGTGCCGCACCCGGCGGGTTCCGGGGCCGCCCCGGTGGCGGTGGCCCCGGCGGTGGCGGAGGCCGTCCCGGACAGCGCGGTGGCGCCGCCGGCGCGTTCGGCCGTCCCGGCGGTGCACCCCGGCGGGGTCGCAAGTCCAAGCGGCAGAAGCGCCAGGAATACGACTCGATGCAGGCGCCCGTCGTCGGCGGCGTGCGGTTACCGCACGGCAATGGCGAGACGATCCGATTGGCACGCGGAGCATCCCTGTCTGACTTCGCCGAAAAGATCGACGCCAATCCAGCCGCGCTGGTGCAGGCGTTGTTCAATCTCGGCGAGATGGTGACGGCCACCCAGTCGGTCGGCGACGAGACGCTCGAGCTGCTGGGCAGCGAGATGAACTACAACGTCCAGGTCGTCAGCCCGGAGGACGAAGACCGCGAGCTGCTGGAGTCGTTCGACCTGACCTACGGCGAAGACGAGGGCACCGAGGAAGACCTTCAGGTCCGTCCGCCGGTCGTGACCGTGATGGGTCACGTCGACCACGGTAAAACCCGACTGCTGGATACCATCCGCAAGGCCAACGTCCGCGAGGCCGAGGCCGGCGGCATCACCCAGCACATCGGCGCCTACCAGGTCTCCATCGACCTCGATGGGACCGAGCGGCTGATCACCTTCATCGACACCCCGGGCCACGAGGCGTTCACCGCCATGCGTGCCCGCGGCGCCAAGGCCACCGACATCGCCATCCTGGTGGTCGCCGCCGACGACGGCGTGATGCCGCAGACGGTGGAAGCCATCAACCACGCGCAGGCCGCCGATGTGCCGATCGTGGTTGCGGTGAACAAGATCGACAAGGAGGGCGCCGACCCGGCCAAGATTCGTGGCCAGCTCACCGAATTCGGTTTGATACCAGAGGAATTCGGCGGCGACACGATGTTCGTGGACATCTCGGCCAAGCAGGGCACCAACATCGAGGCGCTGGAAGAGGCGGTGCTGCTGACCGCCGACGCCGCGCTGGATCTGCGGGCCAACCCCGACATGGAGGCCCAAGGTGTGGCGATCGAGGCGCACCTGGACCGCGGTCGCGGCCCGGTCGCCACCGTGCTGGTGCAGCGCGGCTCGCTGCATGTCGGCGACTCCGTGGTGGCCGGCGACGCTTACGGCCGGGTCCGCCGCATGGTCGACGAATTCGGCGAGGACATCGAGGAGGCGCTGCCGTCGCGCCCGGTGCAGGTCATCGGCTTCACGTCGGTACCCGGCGCCGGTGACAACTTCCTGGTCGTCGACGAAGACCGCATCGCCCGCCAGATCGCGGACCGGCGCAGCGCGCGCAAACGCAACGCCATGGCGGCGCGTTCGCGCAAGCGGATCAGCCTGGAGGACCTGGACTCGGCGCTGAAGGAAACCAGTCAGCTGAACCTGATCCTCAAGGGCGACAACGCCGGTACCGTCGAGGCGCTGGAAGAGGCCCTGCTGGGAATACAGGTCGACGACGAGGTGGAACTGCGCGTCATCGACCGCGGCGTCGGGGGCGTCACCGAGACCAACGTCAACCTGGCGTCGGCCTCGGACGCGATCATCATCGGCTTCAACGTGCGCGCCGAAGGTAAGGCCACCGAGCTGGCCAACCGCGAAGGGGTCGAGATCCGCTATTACTCGGTCATCTACCAGGCGATCGACGAGATCGAAAAGGCCCTCCGCGGCATGCTCAAGCCGATCTACGAGGAGAACCAGCTGGGTCGTGCCGAGATCCGCGCGCTGTTCCGTTCCTCGAAGGTCGGCGTCATCGCCGGCTGCCTGATCACCTCCGGCGTGATGCGCCGCAACGCCAAGGCCCGGTTGTTGCGAGACAACATCGTCGTCGCCGACAACCTCTCGGTGACCTCGCTGCGACGGGAAAAGGACGATGTGACCGAGGTCCGCGAGGGCTACGAGTGCGGTATGACGCTGGGCTATTCCGACATCAAGGAGGGCGACGTCATCGAGTCCTACGAGCTGGTGCAGAAGGAGCGCGCCTGATGGCCGATGCCGCTCGGGCGCGCCGGTTGGCCAAACGGATCAACACCATCGTCGCCTCGGCGATCGAGTTCGAGATCAAGGATCCGGGGCTGGACGGGGTGACCATCGTCGACACGAAGGTGACCGCCGACCTGCACGATGCGACGGTGTTCTATACGGTGATCGGACGCACACTGGACGACGAACCGGATTACGACGCGGCCGCGGCCGCGCTGGAACGGGCCAGGGGTGCGCTGCGGACCAAGGTGGGGGCCGGCACGGGTGTGCGCTTCACTCCCACTCTGACGTTCAGCCGGGACACCACGTCCGACAGCGTGCGCCGGATGGACGAATTGTTGGCCCGTGCTCGCGCCGCCGACGCCGATGTGGCGCGGGTTCGAGTCGGCGCCAAGCCCGCCGGGGAGGCGGATCCATACCGTGACAGCGGGTCGGCAACGGCGCCGGCGTCGGGGGCACTTTACGGGCTCGACGCTAAGGACACCGGTGACGACGACCAACACGAAAACTGAGCTGGCCGGTGCCCCGTTGCCGGGGCCACGCGTCGACGCCCTCGGCGCCGCCGAGTTGCTGTCGGTGGCGTCGACTATCGCGGTGATCTGCCACGTCCATCCCGACGCCGACACCGTCGGCGCCGGACTGGCGCTGGCTACAGTCCTCGACAAGTGCGACAAGCAGGTCGAGGTCAGTTTCGCCGCACCCGAGACGTTGCCGGAGTCGCTGCGGTCGCTGCCCGGCTGCGACTTGCTGGTCAGCCCCGACGCGATGCGCCGCGACGTCGATTTGGTTGTGACCGTTGACGTTCCGAGCGCCAAGCGGCTCGGGAGCTTGATTGACCTGGCCAGTCCGGGACGGCAGTTGCTGGTGATCGATCACCACGCCTCCAACGAGATGTTCGGTACCGCGAACTTCGTCGAGCCGTCGGCGGACTCCACCACGCTGCTGGTCGCCGAACTTCTCGACGCGTGGGGCAAGCCGATCGATACCGACGTCGCGCACTGCATCTACGCCGGGCTGACGACCGACACCGGGTCGTTCCGTTGGGCCAGCGCCCGGGCCCACCGGCTCGCGGCCCGGTTGCTGGACGCCGGCGTGAACAACGCCGCGATCAGCCGAGCACTGATGGACACCCATCCGTTCGCGTGGCTGCCGATGTTGTCGCGGGTGCTGGGTTCTGCGAAATTGCTGCCCGACGCCGTGGGTGGTCGCGGTCTGGTCTACGCGATCGTCGACAACCGGGAATGGGTCAATTCGCGTCCGGAGGAAGTCGAGAGCATCGTCGATATCGTGCGCACCACGCAGCAGGCCGAGGTGGCCGCGGTGTTCAAGGAGGTCGACCCGCAACGATGGTCGGTGTCGATGCGGGCCAAGGCCGACGTGGATTTGGCGGCGGTCGCGGCGGCGTTCGGTGGTGGTGGCCACCGGCTGGCGGCCGGCTATTCGACCACCGGCTCGATCGATGACGCGGTGGCGTCGTTGCGCATCGCGCTGGGCTGACCGCCCAGGGCTTCACTGCACCTGGGAGCGTCCGCGTTGCAGCACGGCCTCGCGGTTGGCGGCGATGTCGTCGCCGCTGGTCCGGAATTGCCTGGCCGCCATCGCTTCCAGCCACAGCCCCGCACTGGTCTGCGACTCGTCGATCCGGTGATAGGACGCCAGCAACGCCCGTACCGCGTTCTGGTTGTTCCCGACGATGGTCGCCGCCACCTGCCGGGCGGTGGCCGGCAGCCGGTCGTGCGGCACCACCTCGGTCACCAGCCCGGACCGCAGCGCGTCGGCGGCCGACAGGTAGTCCCCGGTCAGGCTCATCCGCCTGGCCAGGCCAACGCCCACCTTCTGCGGTAGCCGCACGCTCAGCCCCCAGGTGGGCAGCAGCCCCACTCGCGCGTGGGTGTCGGCGAAGCGCGCCTGCTCCGACGCGATCACGATGTCGCAGTACAGGACCAGCTCCAGCCCCCCGGTGACCGCGGCGCCGTTGATGGCGCCGATCACGGGCTTGGTCATCGCCGGCCATCGCGGCGAGATATCCGGAAGCGCGGACTGACCGCCCAGCTCTTTGAGGTCCAGGCCGGCGCAGAACACGGGATCGGTGCCGGTGAGGATGACGACGTCGACTTCGTCGTCGGCCTCGGCGTCGGTCAGGGCACCGAAAAACCGGTCCCGCAACGCCGAGGACAGGGCATTGCGAGATTGGGGCCGGTTGAGGGTCAGCGTGCGCACCCGCTCGTCGGTGTCGATCAGCAGGATGTCGTCGGTCATGAGTGCAACCGTAGCCAGTCGCGGAGGTACCAGGACGCGCCGCCCCGGGTCCGCGCATATCGTTGAGGCATGTGCCGGAACATCACCGAACTGCGCGGTCTGCAGCCAGCGGCCACGGCCGAGGAGATCGCGGCGGCCGCGCGTCAGTATGTGCGCAAGGTCAGCGGCATCACGGACCCGTCGGCGGCCAACACCGAGGCGTTCGAGGCGGCGGTTGCCGAGGTCACCGAAACGACGGCACGGCTGCTGGCGGCCCTGCCGCCGCGGCGCCAGCCGCCCAAGACCGTCCCTCCGCTGCGGCGGCCCGAGGTGCTGGCCAGGCTGGCCGGCGCGAAATGACGCTGACCGCAACCGTACCCGCGCTCAAGGAGTGGAGCGCGGTCGTGCATGCGCTGCTGGACGGCCGCCAGCGCGTGCTGCTGCGCAAGGGCGGCATCAAAGAGAAGCGGTTCGAGGTAGCGGCCCACGAGTTCCTGCTATTTCCGACGGTCGCGCACAGCCACGCGCAGCGCGTCCGCCCCGAGCATCGCGACTTGCTCCAATCGGCAGCCGCCGACAGCACCGAGGAGCACGTGCTGGTGCGGGCCGCCGCGAAAGTCATTGCCGCGCAAGAGGTTAACCGGCCCGACGGTTTGGCGGCGATCGAGGATCTGCACATCTGGACGCCCTCGTCGATACGCGCCGATCGGCTCGACTTCCGCCCCAAGCACAAACTGGCCGTGTTGGTGGTGTCGGTGACTCCCTTGGCCGAACCGGTGCAAATCACCCGCACCCCCGAATACGCGGGCTGCAAGAGCTGGGTGCAGCTGCCGGTGCGGCCGAAATTGGCGGCGCCGGTCTATGACGACGCTGCGCTAGCCGAGGTCGCTGTCCGAGTGCGTGACGCCGTCGGCTGACAGGTCGAGCGGGCCGACAGGAAGCAGTAGTCGGGAGCGTCCGTAGCGCACGGTATGGGTGGCCGGCTTCGACTGCCGGCCCGTCAACACCGGTTCTTCGGTGCCGAGATTGCGCGCATAGCGGGGGAACCAGCTGCCGGCGATCAGAAGGCGGATGCGTGAGCCGGCCCTGAAACGGTGGGCAATCCCGTCGAGTTCGATGTTGACGGTCTTTGTGGCGGCACCCAGCCGTCGGTAGCCGTCGCTGACATTTCGGGAGCGGCCTTTGGCATCGACTTCGCTCACCCGGACGAACAGGTCGACGTGCGGATTGTCCGAGGCGTGTGCCAGCTCGACGACCGGGTTCCCGTACACGCACAGATCCCGGGTGAGGGTAGCGCTGGTGAAGGCAAGCACATCGTCGCGCAATGCGAGCCGGCTGTCGTCGCGGTAGCCGCCGTGCAGGGACAGCAGTGGGCCGCCGGTGGTGGGTGTCGGGTTGGAGGGGTCATAGCGAAATGTCGCCGGTGCCATCCGAGTCAGGCCGGTTGGCGCAGTCTCGTCCAGATAGCGGCCGGGTCGTAGATACAGCGCGCGCTCGGTAGTGGTGGGTGGCCAGTCGGGCAGGTTGCGCCAGCCCTGGCCGGTGACGTAGACGCGGACCAGACTTGGACGCCGCACGGCCGGTCCGTCACCCAAGTAGGTGGCGAGCCACTCCAGTGATTCCCGGGCGCAGGTAGCCAATCCTTTGCTGAGCATGTGGGTGTGCGTCCACGGGCCGACCGTCAACGCAACGTCGACGCCCCGGCGCCGCAGATGCCCGTACTGCTGCAACGTCTGCTTCAGGAAGATGTCTTGCCAGCCGCCCAGCAGCAGCACCGGCACCTGCACCCGATCCAGCGCTTCGCTGACCCGCAGCGCATTCCAGAACGGATCGCCGGAATCGGAATGCTCGATCCACGATTCGAACCAGGGCGCGCCGGTGCCCAGCAGCGTCCGCGCCGCTGCACCCATCGGCACTGCACCAATAACCTTGGCGATCTTCCGGGGGCCCAGCAGTCCGGGGCTTCCGGTCGTGATGCGCCTGGAGTCCTCTTGGTGGGACATCAGATCGCACCAGGCCAGGAAGTCGTTGATTGCGAACGAGCCGGTACCCCACACCGACGCGAAGAAATCGTGCGGACCCGCAGTGATCACCGCCGCGGCCAGCTCCGGCGGCGGATCCCGCAACAGCGCCCACTGGGTGAACCCCAGATACGACAGCCCGATAGTGGCGAACCGACCGGTGAACCAGGGCTGCTCACGTAGCCATACGACCGTGTCGGCGCCGTCCGCGGCCTCGTTCACCATCGGTTCGAACACCCCGGCCGACCCGAACGTCCCGCGTACGCTCTGCAGCACGACGTGGTAGCCGCGGGCGGCATACAGCCTGGCAAATACCAGCGCGAACGGAAATCCACGCCCGTAGGGCCCGCGGACCAGCAGGGTGCCGGCTGGACTGGAAGTCGTCGGTGCGTAGTGGTCGGCCAGCAGGCCGACCCCGTCGCGCATCGGGACTTCGACCCGATTCACGGTGTAGTCGGTGGTCGCCGGTGGCAGACCCAACATTCGGCCGAGAGCGTTGCCGCTGGCGCGTCTCAGGGTGCCCAGCTTGGGCTCGGCGGGCCGGGTGGATGTCGTACTCACGACCATCAGGTTAAGGGTGCGCGGCTGGTCTCGATCACTCGACTCGCGGACCCACGCCGAACGGCCCGCAAGCCGACCGTGGCCGGTCTGGCAGTTTCCGAAAGGTCAAGCAGCGCAAGGTTTCAAGTCTGCCGTTTAGGGTAGGGTTGGTCATATGCCGCACGTCGACCGGCGCACCCTGCTGTGGGCGATCGCGGCTGGTGTGGTCGCGGCGATAAGCCGCGCACCGTCCAGCGGCGCCGTGCCCATCAGGTGGAAGATCCCGGAGGGCCGGATTCCCCCGCCCGCCGGTGTGCTTGCCCGGCTGCCCGGCGACGGCAACCAATTGGCACTCACCGTGGACGACGGTGCCAGCGTGCCGGTGGTCGGTGCGTTCGCGCAGTTCTGCCGGGACACCGGCACCCGGCTGACGTTCTTCGTCAACGGCGCCAACCCGTCCTGGTCGGTCAACGCGGCCGCGCTGCGGCCCCTGGTCGACTCGGGACAGGTGCAGATGGCCAACCACACCTGGTCGCACCCGTACCTGAACCGCATGAAGCTGACCGCGGTGGACGATCAGATCCGCCGCAACGCCGATTTCCTGCGCAACACCTACGGCACGGACGGCGCGCCGTTCTTCCGTCCGCCCTACGGCGTGCACAACGCCGACATCGACCGGGTGGCCGCCGACCAGGGGTACACCACGGTCACCCTGTGGAGCGGCAGCGTCGGCGATTCGGCACCGGAGAACGAAGCCGCGCTGGTCGCCAATGCCGCGAAAGCGTTTCAGCCACAACAGATCGTGCTCACCCACGCCAATCTGCCCACCATCACCCACTGCTATGGCCAGCTGACCAATCTCATCGCCAGCCGCAACCTGCAAACCGTCACCCTCAACGACGTGTTCGGCTGACCGTCGGGCTAGAACTTGTAGTAAGACGCGAGGTCGTTGGCCCGCTGCAGGTTGGTGGACGGGCAGTCGACCTCAGGGTTGGAGTAGACCGTCGAGTAGTCCAGCGCCTGCTGCAGTACCCCGTAGCTGGTCTTGAACGCCACCATGCAGGAGAAGTACCAGTAGCTGTTGTGATACGTCGGCTTCAGGACCCAGTAGCCGGCGGCGCGGTGCCCCTGGATCGTGGTCTCCAGGGCGTCGGGCGGCAGCGACTCTTCGTACTTGCGCCAGATGATGGGCTCGACGGCGACCTGATAGTTACCCGCGTCGAAGTGGCAGCGCAGCCCGTCTTCGTGTTCGGGCGGTGAGAACGCCAATCCGAGCCGCTGCACCACGTCGAACGGGATGTCCTCGCACGCGTCGAACGGGCGCGGGTCGGTGGTCGCCACGATCGGGCTCTTCATCGTGGTCTCCATCGGCGCCGCGGTCGATCGCAGCTCCACGCTCTTGACCGCGGTTGGCGCGGCCGGAATGCGCTGACAGCCCA
>Ga0307474_10003007_pt1 | contig 12169 bp, 16 predicted proteins | sample atmos_gasesECM1C_2_FD_203312 | JGI IMG/M metagenome (GOLD analysis project Ga0307474, IMG submission 203312) | Hardwood forest soil microbial communities from Morgan-Monroe State Forest, Indiana, United States - atmos_gasesECM1C_05 | ecosystem: Environmental > Terrestrial > Soil > Temperate... | reverse complement strand
GGCGGCGAGGGTCGTGCGGCCTGCCTGGCCCGGTGAGCGGATGGGCAGGTCGCCGGAGCGATCGGTGGAGAACAGGAGCGCGAGCAGCCAGCGCAGCGCTAGCACCACCAGGATGGCTGCTGCGGCAGCGGCGACGGGCCACAACCATGCGCCCTGCGAGCCGATGAAGTGCCCCACCGGATTGTCCATCAGCCGGCTGTGCTGGGCGGCGGTTCCGAATATGCCAAGCGAAGCCGCCCCGGCGCCCAGGCCGGCGGCAATGAGAAGCACCGCCAGCACCAGGAGCATGACGCGGTTGGTACGGTCGGCGTGCATCAGCGGCTCCCGGGCACGACGCGCACCGACAGCGCCGGTGGCTGACGAAGGCTTAGCGCTGCCATGCGCTGGCGCGCGGCAGCCGTGACGGGTTCGAGCAAGGTCCGGGCAGCAGCTTTGTCCCGTGCTGCGGCGGTCGCTCCGATCGTGACCTTGCGCCGGGTGACTTTGACGGAGGCTCCGCGGACACCGTCCACATCGGTAACCGCCGACCTGATCGCGACGGCCACCCCCCGGCGCGTGTAGATGGTGTCAATGTCGGCTGCGCCGGCCTTCGCGGGATCTGCGGCGTGGCGCGACACCCTCGCCGGCTTGAGTTCGGCGATCAGGAGCACCAGGCCCAGCGCGATCAGGATTCCTGCGGTCACCCGGATGCTGCTGGAGATCCACGCGGTTCGCGTGGCCCAGTCGTAGGCCGCGGGCCAGCTGACGACGACCGCATGCTGACCGGTTCGCGCGGCGACGACCTCGATGATCAGCAACACGCCCGCACAGGCCACTGCCAGGCTCAGGAGGGCCGCCAGTACACGGTTTGCAACTCTCATCTGACTCCCTGCTGTCAGCGCACCCGGGGAAGGTCCAGGCGGGTCGCCAGGTCAGTGACCGAGATGGACACTTCCGTTACTTTTAGGCCGGTTAGGGCACTTATCCGGTCGCTGACGTGCTCGCGGACCGCCCGGCTCACTCCCGGAATGGACGCTGGCCAGCGCACGCTCACCGAGAGGGCCAGTGCCGCCGTCGAGCCGTCCACCTCGGCCGCGACCTTGGGCAGGCTGGTCAGGCTGGTCTGGCGCCCCCCGAGCTTGTGCGCACCAGTGACCGAGCGACCCATGACCCGCGGGGCCGCCGCACCCGCGTCGGGAACCTCGACGACGGCCCGCGCCGCGAGTTTCTGCACGACCGTGCTGCTGATGCTGATCGTGCCGAGCTCGCTGCCCCCGGGGCGCACCTCGCGTGGCGCCGCCTCACCGGCCCTACCCCTCGTCATCGGCTGTTACGCCAGCGCGACAGGTACGGGCTGAGATCGAGGTCGCCATCCAGCACTTTGGCGACGACAAAGCCGACGACGGCAAACAGGGCGACGATGAGCATTTGCCAGAAGCTGCCGAACGCCACCGTCAGGCCCAGCGCGAGGCCGACCATCACGGCGAGGGTGGTACGTGTCATTTCATCTCACCATTCACAGGAATCGTCTGGTTTTTCTTACCTGACCCGCCCCGGCGGCTGACGCCCGCGAGCGCGGTGTACGAGGGCGGTCACCAGCCGTGCCGGCCATCGCCGGTGCACGACCACGGCCACGTGTATGCGGGCCGGGGCCGTCCGCTGGTCAAGGCGGGCCAGGCCAGCAGCGAAGGCCGCGGGATCGCCGCCCCGGTCCGGGTGAGCAGCCCGGATGAAGGCGCGGCGGGAAGCCCGGCGGTACTGCTCGTCATCCACGGCTTCGCCTCGTTAGTTCGACAGCGGCGGCTGCCGGGTCAGCCACATCAGCGATCACCACATCGATCCGGCGCGCGCGTGTCAGCGGCGCGAGCGCGGCGCGGACCTGGCGGGCTAGCTCCGCAGCCGGGGTGCCCCACCGGCTGCGGACTGAGACCGTGACATGGTCGGTGGCCACGCGTACTCCGGGCACCTGGCGCCCGGGCAGGTAGCAGACCACTCCCCCCCATGCCCCCGGGCACAGGTCGTCGACCGCCGCGCAGCCGCGGGCAGCGGCGGCGACAGCGTCCACATCGATGCCATCCACCACGGCTGGCACGAGACCTGCCCCGGCCGAGGCGGTCCTGGTCATGACACCCGCGAGTCTTGCTGCTGATCGTCTTCGCCGGGCAGGTAGAGGTCATCAACGTTGATGTTTACCTCCACGACATTCAGGCCCGTCATCCGCTCGACGGCCTGCTTGACGTTGCGCTGGATGCTCCGAGCGAGGTCTGGGATGCTGACGCCGTAGTCCACGACGATGTCGAGGTCGACCGCGGCTTCGCTCTCGCCCACCTCCACGCCGACGCCCTGGGCGATGTTCGGCCCTGAACTGCCCGGGATGCGCTCACGGACCGCGCCGAACGCGCGGCTGGTGGAGACGCCCATGGCGTGCACGCCGCTGATTTCCCGGCACGCGATTCCGGCGATTTTCTGGACCACGCTCTGGTCGATATTGACGTTGCCGCCATCAGCGGACCGCCCGTCAAGGGACGGCTCGCTGGCATCGCTGGTGATCGAGGCTGGCTTGGCCGGCTTGGTGGGTAGTTTCTCGGTCATCTGAGAAGCACGCTTTCTGCTGATCGGTAGCGGAGCGTGGCCAGCAGTGGCCGCGCCGGGCCCGGAAGTGGCCCTGTGCTGTGTTAGACACGCGCGGCAGCCAAACGTCGCACGTTACTTCTGCCGGCCGGGGAAGGTCACTCTGAGCTAGCCGGGTCCTTCGGCGGCGAGCCGCCTGCGGCTCGCGCCATGCCTGTACCTGGCGAGCATGGGCGCGGGGGGATGTGGTGGGAGCGGAAGCTGAGGACAGCTATCTCGTCCGGCGGGCCCAGGAGGGCTATCTCGACGCGTACGCCGAACTTGTCGACCGGCACGGCCCGCTGGCCTACCGGGTCGCGCTGCGGCTTCTTGGCAACCATCATGACGCCGAGGATGTCGCCCAGGAGGCTTTGGTTGCCGCCTGGCAGCAGTTGCCCGGCTTCAAGGGCAATTCCACCTTCTCGACGTGGCTGTACCAGATTGTCACGCGCCGGACGCTGAACCGGATCACCCGGACGCGCACCGCGGAGTCCCTCGACCTGCTTGGTGATGTGGCCACCGCCGCCGAGGAACCGGCCCGAGAAGTCGAACGCGACCTGACGGTCGACGCCGTCACCGCTGCCGTCGCGGCGTTGCCGCCGCCGCAGCGGGTCGCTATAGTCCTGCACCACTTTGAGGGCCTGGCCAACAAGGACATTGCCCGCATTACCGGCAGCACCGTACCGGCCGTTCGTAGCCACCTGTTCCGAGGAAGGCGCACACTGACTAGGACGCTCCAGGAGTGGAGGTGAACGAAAGGCTATGACCGATCCTGGCCAGCCGCCCGACGACATCCAGCCGCTGCCCGACGGCGCAGTCCCGCCCCTCGCCTGCGGGGCGGACGTCGATGAGCTACTCGAGCAGGCTGCCCACGGGCGGGGCGGGCAGCTGACCGGCCATCAGCGCGGCTGCCCGCACTGCCAGGCGGCGCTGCGGGAATTCAGCCGCGTCTGGGAACCCGTGCGGGACCTCGCCGCGGAACAGGTTTCCCTGCCTGCGGCCGTACGCACTGCGGTATTCAGGCAGCTCCGCAAACTGACCGCCGACGCCTGGTACACCCTTGAACTCGCCGACGGCGGAGCAATCCGGATCGCCGCGAGGGTCGTGGCCAGGATCGCGCGCGACGCGGCTCGCCAGGTCCTCGGCGCCAGGGTCGTTTTCGGCCGCAGTACCCGGCCCAGAATCGCCGGACGGGCCGAAGCCGCAACGCTCGGGCACCGCCACCCCAACGAGGCTGTCGGCGTCATGGGCCGCACCGCCGTGGTCGATCTCGCCGTAGCCGCCGAGTACGGCCAGGAGCTAGACGCGGTCGGCCGCGGAGTACAGGAACGGGCCATCGCCGCCCTACGCGACAAGGCCGGCCTCAAGGACGTCGCGGTCAATGTCATCATCGACGACGTCATCACCTAGTGTTCTGTGCACGCGAGGTCTTGGCCAGGCTCGCGATGGTCGCGACCCCGAGCGCCCCGACGATCACCGTCAGCGACAGCCAGATCGGGACGTGCGGCGCCCACTCGATGGGCTCGCCGCCGTTGACGAAGGACACGTTGTTGCCGTGCAGCGCGTCGAGGACCAGCTTGACGCCGATGAACCCCAGGACGGCCGCGAGCCCGAATGACAGGTAGACGAGCCGGTCGAGCAGCCCGCCGAGCAGGAAGTACAACTGACGCAATCCCATCAGGGCAAATACATTCGCGGTGAATACGATGTAGGGCTGCGTGGTCAGGCCGAAGACCGCCGGGATGGAGTCCAGGGCGAAGATCAGGTCAGTGGTGCCGATCGCGATCATCACGATGAGCATCGGCGTGAATATCCGCCGGCCAGATCTGTTACCGGCGCGACCGCCAGGCTCGGCGTACGTGGTCAACCGGGCGCCATCGTAGTGGGCGGACATCGGCAGAATCCGCCGCCCCCACCGGATCAGCACGTTTTCCTTGAACTCGTCCTCACCGCCGTGATGCTGCCGGATGAGAGCGATCGCGGTGTAGATCAGGAATGCTCCGAACAGGTAGAACACCCATACGAACCGGCTAACGACCGCGGCGCCGACGGCGATGAGCGCGCCGCGCATCAGCAGCGCCAGCATGATGCCGATGAGAAGCACCTTCTGCTGGAACATCCGCGGGACCGCGAACCGTCCCATGATGATCACGAAGACGAACAGGTTATCTACCGAAAGGCTGTACTCGGTGAGCCAGGCCGCGAAGAACTCCCCGCCGTAGCGCGGACCGTAGGCCACAAGCAGTACCGCACCGAATACCACCGCCAGTGCCACGTAGACGCCGACCCAGATCGTGCTCTCACGCATAGACGGTTCATGGGGCCGCCTCCCGACGATCAGCAGGTCGACGCCCAAGATCACGATCATGGTGACCAGGGTGATCGCCCACACCAGCGCCGAGACGTGCATGACAAACCCTCCGGTTGACACTATGTGGCGCCGGAAGTCGCTTTCACCTGGCTCCGTGCACCCGTCGCGCTAGCGGATACGGTGGATCGGCGAGACCGGGCCGGCGGGTGACCAGCGCCGGCGGGCAGCGTAGTGACCGCACCGTCGCCCGCGGGACACTCTCCTCCCAGCACGATAATTGTGGCTTGCCGTAGCGATCGCTTCGGCTGGCGGAGCCTGGGCTTCGACGACCGGCGCGCCGACCTGCTCGGCAGCGAACTCCAGGCCATCGCCGCGCTCGTGTTCGCCCAGGCCCGGCCCGGAGAGGCGGAACCCGGCCCAGATGACTCCAGGTCCTACGCGGAGGGCGCGATCATCATCAACGGATGTCTGTACTGCCCCCAAACCCCGGGCCCATTACCGGAACTGGTGCCGCTGCCGCCCGGCGCCGCCACCACCGACATCGCCATCCACGACCAGAAAACCGCCGAGCTGGCCCGGTACAAACCCGGCGTCCACGCCGCCGCCGACGCTGACGGCTACCGCCGGCACATCTGCCCTGCCGCCGCCGGGAAAATCCGCTGCCCGCTGCGCCCGGCGTCGATGACGCTCGACCGGGGCCGGCCCGAAATCCTGTCACCACCCGAGCATCCCCAAGCCTGCTGCACCCAGCAGACCATCACCGCCGGGCCCAGCGTCGCGGCCAAGACCCGCCACAAGCACGACTACCCGCCGGCGCAATGGCGGGCCTCCTACACCCGGCGCACCGCCGCCGAACGGGTCAAGGCCGGAATCAAAGACCCCGCCATCAACATCATCGACCCAGGGCTGGATCCGCCAGACGGGCCTCACCGAGCTCATGCCCCGGGCCTGCCTCATGGCCGTGCGAAACCAGCGCACCCTAGGCGCCTGGGAAAAGCGGCAGGAACACCACGCGCGCGCCGCTGCCCACTCCCGCACCCGCAAACGCCGCCGCCAGCTCGCCGCCGCTCCAGCCGGCCCGCCATAACCACGCCCCGACCTGAGCGTCACGGCAGCAGCCGTAAAACAACCAGCATCGTCAGCCCGGCCTCAGCCACGCCCAGCACCCCAGCCCACACCCCCAAACCCGGCAACAGCCCCCGGCAGGCTAAGCACCCAGCCCCGCAGAACGCAGAATCAAGATCAACTCAGCGGGGAAACAGAAAATGTCAGTGCCATATGTGAACATGGAAGCTGGACAGGTGTGAACACCTCCTGGACCCCCCTTACGGAATCGAACCGTAGACCTTCTCCTTACCATGAACCCCCGTTAAGTTCCGTCACCGCAAATAGGGCGCGTTGACCAGCAAAAACACGAGCCCACACCAGCACTCGCGGACCCAGACAAGCCCTCGCAAGCGCGGTTTTGCCACTCAATCTGCCACTCAGTTCGATCTTCCCTGCGTGGCACCACGCCTGATCAGTGCGGTCCTTTGACTCGATTTAGCTGGCGGCCGTAAGCGGGCGGATGCCGTCAAGCGCATTGCCCAGCCGGTCCTTTTCTACCTCTAGGTCGTAGCGCGACTGCAGGTTGATCCAGAACCGCTCCGACGTACCGAAGAACCGTGCCAACCGCAAAGCCGTATCGGCGCTGATCCGCCGCTGACCATGGACAATCTCGTTGACCCGGCGGGCCGGCACTCCGATCTCCTTCGCCAGGTGGTACTGGCTGACCGACAACGGCTTGAGGAACTCCTCCAGCAGAATCTCCCCCGGGTGCACAGGTCCCATGATCGTGTCCGTCGTCATGCTCCCCCCCTCCTAGTAGTAGTCCGTGATCTCAATGTCCTCTGGCCCAGCGGCGGTCCACCGGAAGCAGATCCGCCATTGCTGGTTCACCCGGATGCTGTACTGGCCTGCGCGATCGCCCGCCAACTTCTCCAGCCGGTTTCCCGGCGGCACACGCAGGTCCGCCAGGACCTCTGCGGCGTCTAGCATCGCCAGCTTCCTCCAAGCAGCATGCTGTAACTGCTGGTCAAGCTTCCGTGATCGTCTTCGGCGCCAGACGGCCTCGGTGTCTTTGTCCCGGAACGATCGCAGCACACATCTATGATAACGCGCTGCGTTATTAACGCAACGCGTTACTAGGACCAACTCCAGCAAGCCACGCTCACGGCGCTTGAACGTGTCATGGCTAAACTTCGGCTCTGGTCAGCCGTCGGCAACGGCCTTCTTGATAGCGGAGAACCTGACCCGCTCTTGTTCCAGGCGAACCGACCGGCCGTAAGTGTTCGAGGTGAGGTCGGCGTAGAGGGCTGCCTCGGCAGTGGTGAGGCGGTCCAGGGCCACCGCGTTTGGGGATGGCTCTGCGGCCCAGTGATCCCGGTGACACAGCAAGGTGTCACGGTCCATGAGCATCGAGCGGGCATGTGGCAGGTGGTCTCGCAGCCTGTTGAGGATTGCGAATCGTAGGTGATCTCGTTCTCGATCACGTACGCACAGGTGATCCCGTCGGGTGCGGCGGAGAACTCCTCGGTGCGGGCGGACAGCTCGGAAAATCCGCGGAAACCTCCGGGTACCCGGAACCGGATGTACCGGGGTCTGCGGAGGAATCCATAGCGCCCGGCGAAGTCCGGTGCCGCGGTGTTTACCCGGGACGGGTCGAGCTGCGCGTCGAGGAGTTCGGCGAGCACTCCCTTGTGACGTTCGATGAACTTAGTGTCGACGCCGGGCGTGTCAACCTGGCGCAGGTACATGCCGGGCGCCTGCTGCCGTTCGATCCACCGGACGGTGGCCAAAAGGCTGTCCCAGGTATTCGCCAACCGGAGAGCCCGCATCGGGTGGCTGGTGAGCCACGGGATCAGCCGGGTGCCGCGCGCGGTCTCGATCAGGCCGGACAGCCGGCGGACTTCGGGCTGAACCCCAAGCAGCGTCCAGGCATCGTCGTAGTTGTCGAGCCAGGCCCGGCCAGGGACGCTGTTCACGCCAAAGTGGCGGCCGCCGACCTGCTTGTACTCCACGCGTAGGGGCCCGCGTGCAGCTTCAGCCCACTCCGCGGCCCAGCGGCGGACCTCGGCCAGGCGATCGCCAATTTCCCGCGCGGACGAACCACGGATCGCGATGCTCAGCGGCTCCCAGCCTTGCCCGGCGGCGTACGGCCCCAGCAGCGCGCCAGAGTCCCACTTCTTCCTGATCGCAGTGCGGACGTCGACCGGACAGGTCCACGAGCCGGCATCGCCATCCGGCCGGATCCGCGCGGCGCGCACTTCAGCCGCCGACTGCAGAGACATAGTCATCGAACGGCGAAGGCACGCCCACGGGCACCGCGTTAGCACCGGCACCAGCGTCGGCGGAGCTCGCCGACGTCTCGCTGACCACTATCTGCCGAGCGATTTGGTGGGCCATACGCCGGGCCTGGTACTCAGCGATGGTGAGCGTCTGAAGCCGCGAGTTGTTGCTCTGCGGATTGTCCACGAATCCCACCGCGGACACATATGGCTCTATGACGTGGATCTTCTGCAGCGGGGTGACGATCAGCAGCTGGAGGCCAAGCCGACCGAACAGCTCTAAGGCGAACCGGGTCGACTCGTCGGAACCCCGGCCGAAAGCCTCGTCGATCACGGCGAACCGGAACGTCCGTGACTTCTCCGCGCCCCATTCCAACTTGAACTGGTAAGCGAGCGACGCCGCCAGAATCGTATAAGCCAGCTTCTCCTTCTGCCCGCCGGACTTGCCGCCGGAGTCCGCGTAGTGCTCGTATTCGGTGTCGTCCTCGCGGTACCGCTCAGACGCGGCGAACGTGTACCAGTTCCGGACGTCGGTGACGAACTTCGTCCACCGCCGGTCCGCTTCGGTCATCCCCTCGCGGCCGCGGAATCGCTCGATGATCCAACTCACCTGGAGGTATTTCTGCTCTGAGTAGTGGTCGGAGTCCTCCCCCGACACCGTGTCGTCGGTGCACGCCCGCAAGTCCGCGCGGTCACGCTGGATTGCAGAGTCGTCCCCGAGTGCCCTCCCGGGCACATGCTCCTATTCTTCGATGGCCCCGCCGACACGGCGCATATGCCGCCGGAAGGTGTATGACGGGTCAGCGGCGCGCCGGGCTAGGTAGTCATCGAAGGCGGTCTGCTGGCGCAGTGTCTGGCCCTCCCGGATCCGGCGAGCCTGGTCCCGCTCGCTCTGCCAGATCTGGTGCGCGGTGACCAGCACCTGCTCGGCACGCTGTGCCGCGACGAACAACGCGCCGTCGTCATCGGCGAAGACGAGGTCACTGGCGCTGACCAGGTGCGGCCCGAACCGCGCGGTGACCAGCGCCTCGGGCTCCCGCTCGTCCAGCCGCGCCGGGCCGGCCGGGTAGCTGCCGTAGCTGAAGACCGGAAGGCCGATCGCGGCCAGTTCCGGCGTGTCACGGTGCAGGCCCCACACCACCAGTGCCGCCACACCAGCTGCCTCGGCCTCCAGCACCGCCAGGTCGCCGACGCATGCCTCGTCCGAGCGGCCGCCGTTGTCGATGACCAGCACGTCGCCGGCTCGTGCCCGGCCAAATGCCTCCAGGAACACATCCACGCTGCCGTAGTGCCGCACTGGCAGCACCCGCCCAGCGACCCCCTGGCCGGCCACGACCGGCCGGATTCCGGACGGGGCCGTCCGCACCCCAACACCACAGCGCACACAGGCATCGGCCACCAGCGGTGTGGAAAGATCCGCGAACGCCTCCAGCATGGCGACCTCCCCGGTCCAGCACCCGGCTCCGCGGGCCGCGCGCCTGCGGGCCGGTGCCATGATCCTACTGCCGCCCCGACAGCAGCCATCTGCGCCAGCCGACGGCCAGAAGCCACTCCATGTGATCACCTGATCAAGCAGGCATGACGAACAACTATCCGCCGTATGCGTGGCAGTGATAATCATGCTGCTTGCTGCGGACCGCGCGCAGATCTGGATGATCCGTGCGAGCTTGCCGGTTGTGACGGATTGCGAGACGGTCATCTGCCGGACTGGTCTGCGGTCTAAATGCCCCGGGATCGCTGCTGGAGTTCGCAAACTCGCTCTGCAGTCAGGCGTTATCGACCGCTGAGATGTGGTCAGTGGTACGTACGTGCCTTCTACGGCTCGTACCCCTGCCGCGTAGCTCAGCCGACAGTCGCGACGAAGATGGCCCCCTCGCCGGTCGCGGTCACCGTAGCGTCGACGTCGGACAGGAAGCACGATTCGCTCTGGCGGAGTTAAAGTCCGGCGGCGCCAGCTTCGGCGCCGTCGGTTCCGTCGTGGGCCACGCCGCGTGGCCGCCGGCCGGGCTGGCGCTGGCGTCGCTCCTGGCTGCTCCGCGCGACGGTGCCGATCGTTCCCCGGTGAGGGTGATCTCGCAGGTCGCCATGTACGCGGTGTGGTCGTAGCGGATCTCCAGCCGGAGTGCCTCGAACAGGCGGCGGGAGATCCCGTCGCCTGGTTTCCAGCGCGACGTCACAGCAGCGTGGGCGGCGGCGTCGTATTTGCATGCGAGAACACGACAAGGAAACCGTGGTGGTCATCGGGGCGGGGCTGGCAGGGCTGACCGCGGCGGCAACCGCCGCCCGGGCGCGGCGGCCGGTGGTCGTGGTGGAGGCACACACCGCGGGAGGCCGGGCCCGCACCGACGAACTGAGCGGCTACCGATTCAACCAGGGGCCGCACGCCCTCGGCAGGGGCGGCGAGGCCTGGCGGATACTGCACGACCTGGGGGTGCCCCACCGCGGTCACCGACCGCCAGTGCGTGGCGCCCGCGTCGTGCGCGACGGCAAGCTGGTCGGGGTACCAATAGGCCAGCTGGGCTTGCTGGTCCCCAGGCTGCTGACGGTATCTGCGGCGAGGTGGGCGGGCCGGAGCGCCGAAGAGTGGGTCGAGTCATTGGGGGGAAGTCGTGACCTGCCTGACCTGGCCCGAATGTTGATACGAGTGACCACCTACGTGACCGACGTCGGACGCATGCCAGCCGACTTCGCTATCTCCCGGATAAAGGCCGCCCGCCGGGGCGTCTGCTACCTCGACGAGGGATTTGCAAGCCTTGTGGAGGGCATCTGGTCGGCAGCGTCGGCGGCAGGCGCCACCATACGAACCCACCAGGTCGCCGCCGGCATCAACGCCGTCCCGGGCGGATGGGAGGTCGAACTGGCCGGCGGCGAGGTGCTGCCCGCGGCCGCGGTGGTCATCGCCGCTGGCAGCCCGGCCGCGGCGCGCAAACTGCTGCCGGTCGACCCTGGCTGGCCCGAGCTCGGCCCGCCGGTTACTGCCGCCTGCCTGGACCTCGGGCTGCGCGGGCCGCACCCTTCGGTGGTGATAGGCGTCGACGAACCCTTGTACCTGGCGTGCCACTGCCCGCCCGGTGCCCTAGCGCCCGCCGGAGGGTCGGTGGTGCACGTCATGCGGTACGGGGCCCGCGACGCGGGACTGGACCGCGCCGACCTTCACCGGTTCGCCGCCCTGGCCGGAATCACCAACGATCAGATCGTTGCGGAGAGGTTCCTGGCGGTCCACGTGGTCACCGACGTGCTTCCCGGCCCCGGAGACGGCCTGGCCGGCCGGCCCGCAGTCGCCGTGCCCCGATCGCCGGGGGTGTACCTGGCTGGCGACTGGGTGGGGCCGTCGGGATGGCTCTCGGACGCGGCTATGGCCAGCGGCCAGCACGCCGGCATGCTCGCCGCCGGGGCGTCCGCGGAGGATCGCACCTACCCGAGGGTGGCGTGAACCCGACATCAGGAACGGGCGGCCTCGACACCTTCGAGGGTGAGCGTCCGCGCCTGACCGGCCTGGCCTACAGGATCACTTGCTCGCTGGCCGACGCCGAAGACGTGGTGCAGGAAGCGTGGATACGGTGGGCCGCCCGAGACGCCGCCACCGTGGACAACCCGGCCGGCTGGCTCACAACCGTCACATCGCGCCTGGCCCTCGACCGTCTGCGGGCACAGCGCCGACGGCGAGAAGTGTACGTCGGACCGTGGCTTCCCGACCCGGTGCCCACCGCTCGCGACTCCGAGGAAACGGCGGGGCTCGCTGAGTCGCTGACCCTCGCTTTCCTGGTGCTGCTCGACTCGCTCGGCCCGTACGAGCGAGTCGCTTTCCTCCTTGGTGACGTGTTCGGCGAGCCCTACCCGGCCATCGCCGAGATCCTCGGGAAAAGCGAGCCTGCGTGCAGGCAGCTCGTCTCGCGCGCCAGGCGAAAGCTGCACTCGGCCCGGCCGGGCGCCGGGACTCCCC
>Ga0307474_10003005_pt1 | contig 12170 bp, 14 predicted proteins | sample atmos_gasesECM1C_2_FD_203312 | JGI IMG/M metagenome (GOLD analysis project Ga0307474, IMG submission 203312) | Hardwood forest soil microbial communities from Morgan-Monroe State Forest, Indiana, United States - atmos_gasesECM1C_05 | ecosystem: Environmental > Terrestrial > Soil > Temperate... | reverse complement strand
GCTGCGGCGGCGGAAACGCGCGCGGCATGCAATTGACCTTCGAGCAGGATGACGCGGCGCGAAAAATCATCGGCCGCTTTCGGCTGGGCGCCGAATACCAGGGCGCGTTTGGAATTATCCATGGCGGCGTGATTGCAGTGGTGCTGGACGAAGTGATGGGTAAGGTTTGCCGGTTTCGCGGGGTGCGCGCGGTGACCGCCGAAATGAATATCGAGTATCTGAAGCCGGTGTGGGTCGACGCCGATTTGGTGGTGGAAGGGTACGAAAAGGAAATGAGTGGAAGGAATCTGCATCTGGTGGGCGAAATCAAGGATGCGTCGGGACAAGTTTTGGCGCGGAGCCGCGGACGCTTTGTGATTCTGGGCGCGGCGCAGAAAAAGCGGGATGGAGCAGCGGAACAAGTTTCCAGTACGTAAAATTTAGAAAGCGAAGCAAACGGGAGAGCGCGATGGACTTGATGAGCAATAATTTGTGGCGCGTGAAAGTCGGCCTGGCCGAGATGTTGAAGGGCGGCGTGATCATGGACGTGACCAACGCCGAGCAAGCCAAAATCGCCGAGGACGCCGGGGCCTGCGCGGTGATGGCGCTGGAGCGCGTGCCTTCGGACATTCGCAAGGAAGGCGGCGTGGCACGCATGGCCGCCCCGCGCATCATCCGCGAAATCATGGACACGGTGTCGATCCCGGTGATGGCCAAGGTGCGCATCGGGCATTTTGCCGAAGCGCAAGTGCTGCAGTCCCTGGAAGTGGATTACATCGACGAGAGTGAAGTGCTGACGCCTGCCGATGACGAACATCACGTCTGGAAGCACGGCTTCAAAGTGCCCTTCGTCTGTGGCGCGCGGAATTTGGGTGAGGCGCTGCGGCGCATCGCGGAAGGCGCGGCCATGATTCGCACTAAGGGCGAGGCCGGGTCGGGCAACATCGTGGAAGCGGTGCGGCATATCCGGACCATCGTGAGCCAGATGAAACGGCTGACGCTGTTGGGCGAGGAGGAGTTGGTGCATGAGGCGAAAGAGCTGGGCGCGCCGTTTGAGCTGGTCGCCTGGATCGCCAAGAACGGGAAACTGCCGGTGCCGAATTTCTCGGCGGGTGGCATTGCTACTCCGGCGGACGCGGCGCTGGTGATGCAACTCGGCGCCGAAGCGGTATTTGTTGGTTCTGGAATTTTCAAGTCGAGCGACCCTTCGGTGCGGGCGCGAGCGATCGTGAAAGCGACGACGCACTACAAGGACCCGAAGGCGGTGCTGGACGCATCGGAAGAATTGGGCGAGGCGATGAAGGGGCTCGATATACGGCAGATGGAAGAGAAGGATTTGCTGCAGACTCGCGGGTGGTAGGGAACGCAGACTCTACATGAGCCAGTCGTGGAAGGACGCACCAAAGTACCCTAGGTCGAACACATTCGAACTGGTGCGTCAGGACGATGGAACGTTTGACCTGTTCTGGAATAGTGAGCTAAAAGTCGGCCGCATTGCGGAACGATGGTTGTCTGCGGAGTGTACGCGCTTCGGTGTCTGCGGCCACGAATTTGAATCGATCCTGCGCGACGTGAAGCAAAACGGCAGGGCGATGGTGCGGTACGGCTCGTAAAGAAGCGACAAAGACCTCGACGGCCGTTTCGATCTGCCTTAGAGTCCCCGTTTTTAGATTTCCTTGCAAAAAGTGAAATGACGGACCGACTGAAAATCGGAATCGTCGCTATTCAAGGCGACTACGAAGCGCACGCCAAAATGCTCGACCGCATTGGCGTCGGGCACCGGTTCGTCCGCACGCCTGAAGAACTGAAGGGTCTTGATGGAATCATTCTACCGGGCGGCGAAAGCACGACGCACCTGAAAGTGATGACCGAAGAAGGCCTGTTCGAACCACTGAAAACATTTGGAGCCAAGGGCGGGGCAGTGTATGGCACTTGCGCTGGCGCGATTCTGCTGGCGCGCGAAGTGCATCGCCCGTCGCAAGCGTCGCTGGGGCTCCTGGACGCTTCGGTCCTGCGCAATGGCTACGGCCGCCAACTCGCCAGTGACGTGCATCTGGTGCAGACCACTCTGCGCGAGCGGCCCATCGAAATGGTTTTTATTCGCGCGCCGATTCTGGAAAGCATCGGGCCCGAAGTGGAGGTTCTGGCGGAATTTGAGGGCCACCCCATTCTGGTGCGGGAAAAAAACATTCTCGCCTCCACCTTCCATCCGGAGTTAACGAACGACGCCACCATTCACGAATATTTTGTGAAGATGGCTGCGAACGGAAAGCCGTAGGGTACCGAAAACCCCGCTTCGAGCCTGACAAGACCTCGCCAGTTGTGACATTCTTTAGGGAGCATGGGCGAACCGATACGCGTACTTTTCGTCTGCGTGGGGAATTGCGTGCGCAGCCAGATGGCCGAAGCTATCGCGCGCCATGCGCATGGCGACATCATCGCGCCGGAGAGCGCCGGCGTGACGCCGGTGGGCTTTATCGACAAAACCGCGAGGGCGGTGCTGCAGGAGAAGGGAATCTCCACGCACGGACAATTTTCCAAGGGGCTGCAAAGCGAGGAGTTGAAGACGCCGCACTTGATCATCAATATGTCGGGTATTCCGGGCGGGTCACTTTTCAGTCAGATATTTGCGGGGAAGAAATTCGAGGATTGGGACGTTCAGGATCCTTTCGGTGAGGACATCGAACTGCACCGGCGCATTCGCGACAACATCGAGACGCGGGTAACGCTGCTCGCCGCACAACTGCGCACCAGCGTGCGTGACGATAGCGTCGAACCGGGGCGGGGCAGTCAGCGCTAGCTTCAGCGGCGCTGCAGGTGGTGCCGGGATTTTGCGATGTGATGGTTTTGGCTGGGCACCATTGGCGTGGGTGAGATCCTTCGCTGTGCTCAGGATGACGGCGTAACGCCCAACTATCAGCCGAGGGGCACTAGGAACGTCGGCCAAGGAACACTAGCAACAGTCATCAGTCACGGAAAACCAGCCAAGGAACCATGCGCCGAGAAAAAACCAGCGTCTCCCAGGAAGATTACCTCAAAGCGATCTGGGAACTCGTGCAGGAAGAGCAGACGCCGATCAGCGCGCGCCTGGCGGAAGATCTGGACGTGACGCCTCCGGCGGTGACGGCCGCGTTGAAACGCATGACGCGCGGGGGGGTTTTGCACGTGAGGCGCGATGGGCGCATCGAATTGTCGGCTAAAGGCGAAGAGATCGCGCAGCATCTGGTATTGCGGCACCGCCTGGCGGAGAAGCTGCTGACCGACGTGATCGGCCTGCCCTGGTCGCGCGCGCATGAGGAAGCGGAGAAGCTGGAGCACGGCATTTCGCAGGAAGTGGCGGAACTGCTGTTGAAAAGGTTCGGACGCGGGAGCCGCTGCCCGCACGGTGTCCCGCTGGTCGGCGGGATGGCCAAACTGCGCAAAAAATTCGGCGCGTTGAAATTGTCGGAAGCCGAAACGGGCGGCGAATACGAGGTTCTGCGGGTATATGAGAAAGACCCAAAATTCCTGGAGTTTCTAGTCGGCTTGCAGTTGCAGCCGGGTGCCTGGGTGAAGGTTCACCGCCGGGAATACGATGAAACCATGGAACTGTCCGTGAACAGCCAACGCGCCAAGCACATTCATCTGGGGAAATCCGCCACTCAGCGGGTCTGGGTACGCAAGTCCGCGGCCTGATTTATGAAGGTTGGCGGCCCTATTGCGTTTCGTCAACGGCCAGGAATATGATGGGCGGGTCTGGCCACAGGCCATCCATTGGCGCAGGTTCACATGCAAGGAACTGCTTTGCGTTTTTCCCGGGTTTGCGCACGCCCAACGGCTGAATCCCCCACAGCCGGCGAGCCTAAGCTTATTCTTAACGGTTTCAAAAGAATTATCGACGCGGATGGCGTCGCTTCACTCGCAACAAGCTTCCACTTCAATTTCTCGTAAATTATTTACAGTTCCAAGGAGGATTACGAAATGGCAACAGCAACCTCGGTCGTCCAAATGGATCCAAAGGTCAGCGGGTACGTCGGCAAAACGCAGAAGATGCTGATTAACGGCAAGTGGGTAGATTCAGCCAGCGGCAAAACTTTTCCAACTTATAACCCGGCCACCGGCGAAGTGCTCTCCAACATCGCGGAAGGCGATAAGGAAGACATTAATCGCGCGGTGAAAGCCGCACGCGCCGCGTTCGAAACCGGGAAGTGGTCCAAGATTTCACACTCGGATCGCTCGCGCATGATGTGGAGGCTCGCGGATCTGCTGGAACAGCATCTTGAAGAATTCGCGCAGCTCGAGTCGCTGGATAACGGCAAAGCGTTGAAGGTTGCGCGGGCCGCGGATGTGCCGCTGGCCATCGATCACTTCCGCTACTACGCCGGTTGGGCGACGAAAATCGAAGGAAATACCATCCCGTTTTCCGGAGCGCCGCAAAATAAATTCTTTGCCTACACGCTTCGCGAACCGGTCGGCGTGGTCGGCCAAATCATTCCTTGGAATTTCCCGCTGCTCATGGCCGCCTGGAAGCTTGGTCCGGCGCTGGCCACCGGCTGCACCATCGTGTTGAAGCCCGCCGAACAAACGCCGCTGACCGCGCTACGCCTGGGCGAATTGATTCAGGAAGCGGGTTTCCCCGATGGCGTTGTAAACATCGTTCCGGGCTACGGTGAAACGGCCGGTGCCGCGCTTGCTGCGCACGATGACGTAGACAAAGTGGCCTTCACCGGATCCACCGAAGTCGGCAAGCTGATCATCCACGCCGCGGCCGGCAACCTCAAGAAGGTGTCTCTGGAACTGGGCGGCAAGTCGCCAAACATCGTCTTCGACGACGCCGACATCGACGCTTCGATCCCCGGCGCTGCCAGCGCGATTTTCTTCAACCAGGGCCAGACCTGCTGCGCCGGTTCACGTCTGTTCATCCAGAAAGACAGCTTCGACAAAGTTGTGGCGGGAATCTCCGACCACGCTTCGAAGATCCGCGTGCGCCAGGGATTCGATCCGGATTGCGACATGGGCCCGCTGGTTTCCGAAGAACAGTTGAACCGGGTGGTGGGATATATGGACGCCGGCAAGAAGGAAGGTGCCCGGGCGACCACCGGTGGCACCCGCGAAGGCACCAAGGGTTACTTCGTGAAGCCGACCGTTCTGGTCGACACTTCGGAAAATATGAAGGTGGTACGCGAGGAAATCTTCGGACCGGTGGTCACCGCGACTCCGTTTAACAGCATCGACGAGATCGCGGCCAAAGCCAACGACACCATCTACGGGTTGGCGGCGGGCATCTGGACGAAGGACATCAAGAAAGCTCATGCGCTAGCCGGGAAAATCAAGGCGGGCACGGTGTGGATCAATTGCTACAACGTGTTCGACGCGACCATGCCGTTCGGCGGCTACAAACAATCCGGATGGGGCCGCGAAATGGGACACGAAGTGCTGAAGAACTACACGGAAGTAAAGTCGGTCTGCGCCGCGCTGTAATTATTCTACGAGCGGCGATTGCGGTTAAAATGCGGGGCGGATTTGTGGTCCGCCCCGCATTGTTTTTTGGCGCGAGTTAAACTTGGGAGAGAACATCGTGATTCAGGTAGCGTTGAACGGAGCGCGGGCGCGCAGCGAGAACCCGGCGATTCCATTTACGGTGGCGGAAATGGTGGAATCGGCGCGCGAATCGGTGGCGGCTGGAGCCGGCTGCGTTCACTTTCACGTGCGTGGCAGCGACGGGCGAGAGAGCATAACCGCGGGTGAGGTGGCAACCGCGCTCCGAGCCATGCGTCAGGCCATCCCCGGAGTTCCTCTTGGAATCAGCACGGCGGAATGGATCGAGCCGGACTCCGCCGCGCGGCACGCCAGAATCGCGGCGTGGGATGTACTGCCGGATTTCGTTTCAGTGAACTTCAACGAACCGGGCTCGGTGGCTCTGGCGGAAATGCTGATTTCGCGAGGGGTGGGAATCGAAGCCGGCCTGGCCAGCGTGCTTTCCGTGGAAAATTTCGTGGGTAGCAAAATTGGGCCGCAATGTTTGCGCGCGCTGATCGAACCTGAAGAACAGGAAATGAAGGACGTGGTCGCGGTTGTAGGAATTCTGGAAGCGTTTCTAAATCGGGGCGGCGTGAAGATTCCGCGGCTGCTGCATGGCTACAACGCAACGGCCTGGGACTTTGTGGGTCTGGCGGCCGCGCGAGGTTACGACACCCGAATCGGGTTCGAGGACACGGTGGTGATGCTGGACGGGAGTCCGGCGCCGGGGAACGGGGCGATCATCGCGGAAGCGGTGACGCTATTTAAATCCGTGGCAAAGACTCGCGCCGCGAATTAACTTCAAAGCTCCCACCCTTCCAGAAGCGGGAAGGATGGGGCACCCAAAAATTCAGAGGCAGAGCTAAATCCAATCCTGATCGATCAGTCAGGCTTGATCTGCGTTTTAGCTTTTTGTTCGCGCAGTTGTTGTTTCCAGCCCAAAATGCGCGCTTTGCTGCCGGCTTCCTCAGCTTCGGGAATCATATTTTTGCGCTGATACGCGCGGGAAATCGTGGTCCAGGCCAAAATGTCTTCAGGATCTAGGACCAGGATGCGCTGCGCGGCTTCGATGCTGCGGTCGAAATCCTGCTGGGCGTGATAGGCTTGCGCCAGGCCATGGAGCGCGTCGCCAAACTTTGGATCGATCGCCAGGGCCTGATTGTATTCCGCAATGGCTTCCGTGAATTTTCCTTCGCCGAAAAAATCGATACCCCGATAGTAATGGTCTTCCGCGGTTTTCGGCGCGCCGTGGTTCACGCGTCCAGTTTAGCATTGCCTACGGCGATGCCGTGCGGTGCAGCGGGATGCTGAACGCCCTGCGCTATTACTGGGTCATTGCCAAGGGCTATCGGCTACATCCCTGGGATTCGCCGTACATTCAATGGCGGCTGGAAACGTACTTCGGCAAGGAAGCCGCGGAACTGGACCGCGAGAAATTTGTGTCACTCATGTGGCGCGAGAGGGCGCGCATGTGGCGATTTCTGGATTGGGTGCGGGAACGGCGGCGGGCGCAGGGCTTGTAGTCGGGCGACGGAGAGGTGGGCTTCAAGGCCGATTCAAGGTCGGGCGGCCATGCGTGAAAGGATTTTGCCGTCTGGCGAGAGAATGGTGAGTATCAGGTGGTCGGTCAGCGGGACGTTGTTGCTATCGTGAATCTGCACCACCAGCAGCCTGCGATTTTCACTTTGCTCCAAATTCAGTGGTACATTTTCCACTACAAAACTTCCCACCGGGCGCAGGTACATGGCCTTCTTCCACTGCACCTTGAAATGCAGCGTCTTCAAAAAATCAGGGATAGGCGCCGGAGTGTACACGTCCGCGTCGCAAATGCTGATGCGCACATCGATCTGAATCCGGAGTTGGGGCGGATAGGTGGTGACCAATTGAGAATATTTGCGGAAGGTGCGGCCGTCGTCGGTCTCGGTGCGCTGCAAGCCGCGGAAAAATTCGTTGGATTCCAGTTCCGGGTAAAAAGTGGCGCAGACGTCGCCGCGACGAACCTCGCCGGTGGACATCGGAACGCGCTCGGTATATTCCACGACTCGGGGCGGAGCTTCCTGCAGCGCCCGCGAAGAACGCACCGGCAGCAGGGTCGCGACGCCGACGGCGAGGGCACTGGCAACTAGAAAAGTTCGTTTCATGCGGCGTGTTGGGCACCCGAGTCTAGCACAGGACTTCCGCGCGGATTCCGCGGCGCGGAGCAGGGAATCGGCTGCGGGTGCGCTCAATGTAACTAAAGAAGAGCCCCAAACGTAATATCATAGTGAGTGTGACCACAGGGAATTCCGCCGATTTTGCGATTCGTACCGACCACGTCTCCCGGCAGTACCAAATGGGCGAAGCGCTGGTGCGCGCGGTCGACGATGTTTCGATCAGCGTGAGCGCGGGAGAATTTGTGGCGCTGCTCGGCAGTTCCGGCTCGGGTAAATCCACGTTACTGAACTTGCTGGCAGGACTGGACCGCCCCACGTCCGGTGCGATCTATGCCCACGACAAAAATCTGGCCGAGATGGATTCACGGCAGTTGGCGCATCACCGCAGCCACACGGTGGGCATGGTGTTTCAGGCGTTCAACCTGCTGCCGCGCATGACGCTCGAAGAAAATGTGGAACTGCCGCTGCGCCTGGCGGAGGTGGATCGCGCCGAACGTCCGGCCCGAGTGCGCAAAGCCGTGGAACACGTAAAGCTAAGCGCGCGGCTGAGCCATCGCCCCAGCGAATTATCGGGCGGGGAACAGCAGCGGGCTTCGTTGGCCCGGGCGCTGGTGAACCGGCCGACGATTTTGCTGGCCGATGAACCTACCGGCAACCTCGATAGCGTGACCGGCGATACGATCATGCGGCTCTTACAAGAAATCAATCAGTCGCTGCGGATGACGATCGTGATGGTGACGCACGACCGGCCGCGCGCCGAGAAATTCGCCCAGCGCATCATCCTGATGGGCGATGGAAAATTGATCAGCGACGGGGTTGGAGTGACGGTATGAAGCTGCGCGACTTGACCGAACTGGCCGGAAGGAATTTGCGCGAAGCGTTGCTGCGCAATTCGCTAACGACTTTGGGTATCGCGGTGGGCGTCGCTTCGCTGGTGGCCATGACCTCGCTCGGCGTCGGCCTGCAGGAAATGGCCAGTTCGCGCCTGGCAAAAAGTGGATTGTTTGACGCGGTCTTCGTGGTGTCACAGGCCAATCAGCGCCGCTTCGGCGGCCCGCGCCGCGACGACAATGCGCCGAAAGGCCCTTCGCGCCGCCTGGATGAAACTGCGCGGCAGGATTTAGCGAAGCTGCCCAACGTCACCGAAGTGTATCCGGAGATGCGCTTCCAGACCGAAATTCAATACGACGGAAAGCCCTACGGGACTACGGCTGCGGGAATCGCGCAATCGGCCCAGGCCGATGGCGCGTTCGACAACATGAAGGGTTCATTTTTTTCGAGTGCCAACGCGAGTGAAGCGATTTTGCAGGTGGAGCTGGCCAAGGATTTGTCGAAGGATCCCGATTCGCTGATTGGCAAGGACGTGATTCTGCGCTACGCCGAAAAGCAGCCGATTCCGAGTGAGCCGTCGTCAGCGCCTCGTGCGGTGTCTGGCGCGACGCCTGGCGCGAACGGGGCTGCCTCGAGTACGAAAGATGCCAATGAATTCGGGCCAAGCGGCGGCGGTGATGGCGGCGATGGCCTCAGCGCCGGCTTTTCCATCGTGCCGCGCGAAATGACGCTGCACGTTATCGGCATTGTGGAAACCGAGCCCGCCGCGGGATTCGGCGGCCTGGGCCGCGGCCGCTTGCTGATTCCCATGGAGACGGCGCAGAAGTTGCGCGCCTCGCAGCCCGGCGACATGCGCGAGCTGCTCCGCGGCGTGACTGGAAAGCCGGTGTATGAAACGTTGACGGTTCGCGTGAAGAGTCCCACGGTGGTGAAGTCCGTGGAAGATTCGATTCGGGCCATGGGCTTCGGGACATTTTCGATTATTGACGCGACCAAGAACATTCAGCTCTTCTTTCAAGTTTTCGATTCGCTGCTGTTCATTTTTGGCAGCCTGGCGTTGACCGTGGCCTGCCTGGGAATTATCAACACTTTGGCCATGGCGATCCTGGAGCGGCGGCGGGAAATCGGCGTTTTGAAAGCGCTGGGAGCGCAAGACAGCGACGTGCGCAAATTATTTTTTGCGGAAGCGGGCGTGATGGGCATCGTCGGCGGAATCTTCGGTGTTTTCTTCGGCTGGCTGATCGGCAGGGCATTGACCTTCGGCACCAACGTTTATCTGACCCGCCAGCAACTGCCGACGATCGACTTGTCGCGGGTGCCGTGGTGGATGGTCCTTGCGGCCATCGCCATCTCATTTGTGGTGAGCCTCGCCGCGGGAATTTATCCGGCATCACGTGCGGCGCAGCTGAACCCGGTGGAAGCCCTGCGGTATGAATAAGCTCGTCCGTCGGTTGGCCTTCTCGATTTTTCTGCTCGCTTCCACGTCTATGCTGGCCACTCAGGCTCTCGGGGCCACCGAACCCGGGCGTGGCGAATGCAGAACCGTTCCCAGCAAAATCCTCGGTCACCCGGTGGCGTATTGCGTGATCTTGCCGCGAGGTTACGACGAAGACAAAACCAAGCAGTATCCGATCCTGTATTTCCTGCATGGCCTGGGCGGTAACGAGCAGATTCTGGTGAACACGGGCGTAACCAACGAAGTGGAAGATCTGCGCGCCGCGAATAAGATCGGTGAATTCCTGCTGGTCGCGCCGAATGCTGGCCGGTCTTTCTACATCAATTCGCGCAACGGGAAAGTGCGCTACGAGGATTTCTTTATCAAAGAATTTATTCCTTTCATCGAAAGCCACTACCGGGTGCACGCCGTCCGCCAGGAGCGAGGAATTACCGGTGTTTCGATGGGCGGCTACGGGGCGCTGCGCTTTGGCCTGAAATATCCGGAGCTTTTTGGTTCGGTAAGCGCGCACAGCGCGGCGCTGATCGACCAATTGCCGAAGTTCAAAGCCACCGAAGAGCAGGCCGACGAAATCGCCATGGTCGTGGGCGGGTCTTTCGGCGACCCATTCGACCCGGCCTACTGGGAGAAAGAAAGCCCTTTTACCATCGTGCGCAATGGGTCCAAGCCCGTGAACCTGCCCATTTATTTCGACTGCGGCACCGACGACGAATTCGGATTCTACCGTGGGGCCAAACACTTCGACGAGCTGCTGACATCGAAGGGCATCCCGCACGAATTTCATCTCTATCCCGGCGGCCACGACCTGGATTATTTCGCCGAGCATCTGCCGGCCTCATTCGAATTCCACTCCCGCGTTTTCGAAGGCAAATCTCCCGGCCACTAGGCGCATTTCCTGTCCGAAAGCGAAGTGTGCCGTCCCAAAAGCGGCCAATCTGCCAACCGCTGGCCGGTCCTGCGATTCAAAAACTCAATAAAACAGGCACTTATTTCGACGGAACTTTTGGCCACTCTCTTGCGTTTCACTATAGCGCAGGACGACATAGTATTCCTTTGGGCGTTACAGTAGACTTCGGATAGAGGCGCAAAAGTTTATGGCCAAAACAAACGACGTTGACTCGCACCTGCCGGTGACTCCCGCCATGTTTCAGATCCTGCTGGCACTGGCCGATGGCGAAAAGCACGGCTACGCCATCCTGAAAGAAGTTGCGATGCGCACCGAAGATAAAGTGCGGCTGAGCGCCGGCACGCTCTACGGAAATCTGGCGCGGCTGGAAAGTTCCGGCTTGATCGCCGAATCGCAGAAGCGGCCGGAAACGCGCTTCGACGACGAGCGTCGGCGCTATTACCGCCTGACCGAATTCGGCCGCGAAGTGGCGGTGGCCGAAGCAAACCGCATGGACGAAGCGCTGGGCCAGGCCCGCGCGAAGAAACTGTTTCGCAAGCCGCGATTAGCCTAGGAACCACCGTTAGCCAGGAGAGCAGACGCCATGCCGGAATCCAAAATGCCTTTTTCGCAGAGAGCTTTTCGCGGACTGCTGAAAGTATTGCCATTCGATTTCCGGGCAAATTTCGGCGGCGAAATGGAGCGCGTGTTCGATGAGCAAAAGCGCGACGTGGAGAAGCGGGGAGGGCTGATGGATTTCGCGAGACTGTGGTGGGAAGCGCTGGCCGGCATTTTTCGCACTGCGCCGCGCGAGCATTGGGAAATCCTGAAACACGATTGCGCTTACGCCATCCGCATGCTGCAGAAGAGCCCGTGGTTCAGCATCACCGCGATTCTAACGTTGGCCCTGGGCATCGGCGCCAACACCGCCATCTTCAGCGTGGTCAATTCCGTGTTGCTGCGCCCTTTACCCTACCCTCAATCCCAACAACTGATCTTGGTTCAGGAGAAGGCGTTGAAGCTCGGCGCGGACCGCGTACCGTTTTCCGTGCCGGAAATCATGGACTTCCGGCAGCGCAATCGCACGCTTTCGGATTTGGCGGAATACCATGGGATGGCTTTCACGCTTTTCGGCCACGGCGACCCCGACCGCATCCGCTCGGGCGTAGTCTCCGCCAATTATTTCGACGTATTCGGCATTCAACCCATGCTGGGCCGTACCTTCGACGCTGCCGATGATCAACCGGGCGCGCCGCCGGTGCTGGTGTTGAGCTACGACTACTGGAAAAATTCGCTGGGCAGCGATCCGCAGATCGTGGGCAAGACTTTTGAGATGAACGACAAGCTGCACACCGTGATCGGCGTG
>Ga0307474_10003004_pt1 | contig 12172 bp, 10 predicted proteins | sample atmos_gasesECM1C_2_FD_203312 | JGI IMG/M metagenome (GOLD analysis project Ga0307474, IMG submission 203312) | Hardwood forest soil microbial communities from Morgan-Monroe State Forest, Indiana, United States - atmos_gasesECM1C_05 | ecosystem: Environmental > Terrestrial > Soil > Temperate... | reverse complement strand
CGTCAACTCGATGGCCCGCAACCTCACCGGCCAGGTGCGCAACATCGCCGAGGTCTCGACCGCCATCGCCCGCGGCGACCTCTCGCGCAAGATCACCGTCGACGTCAAGGGTGAGATTCTGCAGCTCAAGGAGACCATCAACACGATGGTCGACCAGCTCAACGGCTTCGCGGCCGAGGTGACGCGCCTTGCCCGCGAGGTCGGCACCGAAGGCAAGCTCGGTGGCCAGGCGGTCGTACCGGGAGTCGCCGGCACCTGGAAGGATCTCACCGATAACGTCAACGTCATGGCCAACAACCTCACCAACCAGGTCCGTGGCATCGTCAAGGTGGTGACTGCAGTCGCCAACGGCGACCTGCGCCAGCGCCTCACGGTCGAGTCCAAGGGCGAGGTGAATGCGCTCGCCGACACGATCAACAGCATGACCGACACGCTCGCGATCTTCGCCGACCAGGTGACCAGCGTCGCGCGCGAGGTCGGCGTCGAGGGGCGGCTCGGCGGGCAGGCCCACGTACCGGGCGCCGCGGGCACGTGGAAGGACCTGACGGCCAACACCAACCTCCTGGCCGCGAACCTCACCACTCAGGTCCGCGCCATCGCCGAAGTGGCCACTGCGGTTACCAAGGGCGACCTGACCCGCTCGATCCAGGTCGACGCGCGCGGCGAGGTCTCGGAGCTGAAGGACAACATCAACGCGATGATCGGCAACCTGCGCGCCACCACCGAGCGCAACACCGAGCAGGACTGGCTGAAGACCAACCTGGCCAAGTTCAGCCGCATGATGCAGGGCCAGCGCGACCTGGTGACCGTAGGCAAGCTGCTGCTGTCGGAGCTCGCACCGTTGGTCAATGCGCAGCAGGGCCTGATCTACGTGATGGACGGCAGCGCCGAGCCGCCGCGGCTGAAGGAGCTGGCGAGCTACGGCGATGCGGCAGGCGGCAGCGGCGAGCCGCGCCGCTTCGCCATCGGCGAGGGTGTCGTCGGCCAGGCGGCTGCCGAGAGGCAACGCCTGCTGCTCACCGACATCCCGTCCGACCTCATCCGCGTGCGCGGAGGCCTGTTCGACGTGGCGCCACGCAACGTCATCGTCCTGCCCGTGCTCTACGAGGGTCACGTCAAGGCGGTCATCGAGCTCGCCTCGCTGACCGATTTCACCGCCTCGCACCTCGCCTTCCTCGAGCAGCTCACCGGCAGCATCATCGGCGTGGTGCTCAACACCATCGAGGCCACGATGCGCACCGAAGGTCTGCTCAAGCAGTCACAGCAGCTCGCCACCGAGCTGCAGACCCAGCAGACCGAGCTGCAGCAGACCAACGAGGAGCTCGCCAACAAGGCGAAGCTGCTCGCCGAGCAGAACGTCGAGGTCGAGCGCAAGAACCAGGAGATCGAGCTGGCGCGGCGTGCGCTCGAGGAGAAGGCGGCGGAGCTGGCGTTGACCTCGCGCTACAAGTCGGAATTCCTCGCCAACATGTCGCACGAGCTGCGCACTCCGCTCAACAGTATTCTGATCCTCGGCCAGCAGCTCGCGGAGAACGCGGGTGGCAACCTCACCGGACGCCAGGTCGAATTCGCCAACACGATTCACGGTGCAGGCACCGACCTGCTCAATCTCATCAGCGACATTCTCGACCTGTCGAAGATCGAATCCGGCACGGTGACGGTCGAGTGCGAGGAGCTGCTGTTCACTCACCTGCGCGAGACCATCGAACGCAACTTCCGTCACGAGGCCGAGGCACGCAAGCTCTCGTTCACGGCCGAATTCGATTCGCGCCTCGGGCGCACGATTACCACCGACTCGAAGCGGCTGCTGCAGGTGCTGAAGAACCTGCTGTCGAACGCTTTCAAATTCACCGAGCGTGGCGGCGTGCGGTTGCACGTCGGCATAGCCATGGGCGGCTGGAGCTCGGAGCATCCGATCCTCGGCCAGGCCCCTTCGGTGGTCGAGTTTTCCGTGAGCGATACCGGTATCGGGATTCCGCCGGAGAAGCAGAAGATCATCTTCGAGGCGTTTCAGCAGGCCGATGCGGGTACGGCCCGCAAGTACGGTGGCACCGGACTGGGGCTGGCGATCAGTCGCGAGCTCGCGCACCTGCTCGGCGGCGAGATCCGCCTGAGCAGCATCCACGGCAGCGGCAGCACCTTTACGCTCTATCTACCTCTCAGCTACCTCGGCTCCGCCTTCAGCCGCGGCGTGATCCAGCAGGCGCCGGCTGGCGCCGCTGCGCCTGCGCCGACCTTTCAGCCAGTCGTGCTGCCGGTGGTCCGCCAGGAAGAGATCTCCGACGACCGCAGCAGCCTCGAGCCGGGCGATGCGGTGCTGCTGGTCGTCGAGGACGACCCGCATTACGCGCGCGTGATCATCGACCTGGCGCGGGCGCGCGGGTTCAAGGCGCTGCTGGCGCGCAACGGCGCCGACGCGCTGGCGCTGACGCGCAAGCATCGTCCGACCGCCGTCTCGCTCGACGTGTTCCTGCCGGACATGCTGGGTTGGACGGTTCTCAGCCAGCTCAAGCGCAACCCCGAGACCCGCCACATCCCGGTACAGATCCTCACGGTAGAGGACGAGCGCCAGTACGGACTCGAGCGCGGCGCCTTCTCGTTCCTCACCAAGAGCGCGACCACCGAGGGGTTGGAGGAGGCGCTGGGGCGGCTGAAGGATTTCAGCGCCGCACGCGTGCGGCGTCTCCTCGTGGTCGAGGACGACCCGGCGGAACAGCTCTCCGTGCATGAGCTCCTGGGTCACAGTGACGTCGAGATCACGTCCGCCGCCACCGGGATTGAGGCGCTCGCCGCCATGCGCGAATCCAGCTACGACTGCGTGGTGCTCGACCTGCGGCTGCCTGACATGTCGGGTTTCGAGCTGCTTGCCGAGGTACAGCAGGACGAGAAGCTGCAGCGCACGCCGATCATCGTCTTCACCGGGCGCGAGCTTTCCGATCAGGAGGAGATCGAGCTGCGGCGCAACGCCAAGAGCATCGTGCTGAAGGGTGTGCGCTCACCGGAGCGGTTGCTCGATGAGACGGCGCTGTTCCTGCATCGCGTCATTGCCGAGCTGCCACCCTCGAAGCAGCAGATGATCGAGAAGCTTCACGAGAGCGACGAGCCGTTGAGCGGCCGCAAGGTGCTGGTGGTCGACGACGACATTCGCAATATCTTCGCTCTCAACAGTCTGCTCGAGCGCCACAGCATGGAGGTGATCACGGCTACCAACGGCCAGGAAGCCATCCAGCTGGTGGAGAGCACCGACGACCTTTCGCTGGTACTCATGGACATCATGATGCCGGAGATGGACGGCTACGAAACCATGCGCCGCATCCGCAGCAACCAGAAATTCCGGTTGCTGCCGATCATTGCGCTGACCGCGAAGGCGATGAAAGGTGACCGCGAGAAATGTCTCGAGGCCGGTGCCTCCGACTACGTGGCGAAACCGGTCAATACCGATCAGTTGCTGTCCCTGGTGCGCATGTGGCTGCACCGCTGACACGCTCGGTAACGCCGCCCGCAGGTTCCGGGCCACCGCCCGAGCCTGCCGAGGGAGACGACAAGGTCAACATCCTGCTGGTCGACGACCAGCCCGCGCGGCTGCTCACCTATCAGACGGTGCTCGCCAGCCTCGGACAGAACCTGGTGCCGGCGCGCTCCGGCCTCGAAGCGCTGGAAAAGCTCATGCATCAGGAGTTCGCGGTCGTGCTGCTCGACGTCAGCATGCCCGAGATGGACGGCTTCGAGGCGGCGCGTCTGATCCACGAGCATCCGCGCTTCGAGCGTATCCCGATCATCTTTGTCACTGGCGTGCACGTGTCCGAGCTCGACCGGCTGAAGGGCTACAAGGCCGGCGCGGTCGACTATGTCTCCATACCGGTGGTGCCCGAGATCCTGCGCAGCAAGGTGGCGGTGCTGGTCGAGCTGTACCAGAAGCGCCGCGAGCTGCGCGAGCTCAACCGTGTGCTGGCGCTCAGCAATGAGCGCCTCGCTCGCGACAATCAGACGCTGCAGGCAGAGAAAACCCGCGAGCTCGAGACGCTGAATGCGACGCTCGCGCGCGCCAACGACGAGCTGGCGCGTGCCAACCGCAGCTTGCAGAACGAGGTCGCCGAGCGGGCGAGGGCGGAGCTGGCACTGCGTGAAGCGGACCGCAACAAGGATGACTTCCTCGCGATGCTGGCCCACGAGCTGCGCAATCCACTGGCGCCGATCCGCAACGCGGTCCAGCTGCTGCGCATGAACGTCAGCGAGCAGCAGCGCAGCTGGTCGCGCGACGTGATCGACCGCCAAGTCTCGCATCTGACGCGACTGGTGGATGATTTACTGGACGTCTCGCGCATCACGCGCGGCAAGATCAACCTTACACGCGAGCCGGTCGCGATCGGCTCAGTCGTCGCGCGGGCGGTCGAGACCGTGCAGCCGCTCATCGAAGAGCGCGAGCAGGTTCTGACGCTCGAAGTTCCCACCCAGCCGATCGTCGTCGACGGTGATCCGATGCGTCTCGCCCAGGCGCTCGGCAACGTGCTCGGCAATGCCGCCAAGTACACCCCGCGCGCCGGCCGCATCGCTGTGCGCGTCGAGCGGACCGGGACAGAGGTCAGCATCCGCGTGCGCGACAACGGCATCGGCATCCCTGTCGAGCGATTGCCTTTCATCTTCGGGCTCTTCACGCAGCTCGAGGGGCCGATCGATCATCCGGGAAGCGGCCTCGGCATCGGCCTCGCGCTGGTGCGTCGGCTTGTCGAGATGCATGGCGGGACAGTGAGCGCACACAGTGAAGGCAGCGGCCGCGGCAGCGAGTTCGTGATACTTCTCCCGATGCAAGCGCAGTTCGCGCGCTCCGGCACGACCGCCGGGGAAGAAGCGATGCCGGTCACCGCCCCGGCCGATGTTGCGGGCACCGCCCCTGCACCGCTGCCGCCCATCCGGATACTGGTGGCGGACGACAATCCCGATGCGCTCGCCAGTCTCACCGAGCTGCTGCGCCTCTGCGGCCACGAGGTGTTCGGCGCCGCCGACGGTCGCGAAGCGCTCGAGGCCGCCGAACGGCAGCGCCCCGAAGTGGCCCTGCTCGATGTCGGCATGCCGCTGCTCGACGGCTACGAGGTCGCGCGTCGCATCCGCTCCCAACCCTGGGGACGGCAGATGGCGTTGCTGGCGTTGACCGGTTGGGGACAGGATTCCGACCGGCGCCGCTCGGCGGCGGCCGGCTTCAATCTGCACCTCGTCAAACCGGTCGACATCGGCAGGTTGATGGAGCTGTTAGTGCAGGTGCAGACTGGCTGCAACGGGGCGGCGGACAGCAGCGGGCAGGATTTCAACTGAGTCGCTTCGGCTGCCGCAGCAGCCGCTGGCTTCATCGGGGGACGAGATGAATATCCGGGCTCTGCAACGCGGGCTGCAGTATTGCGGTAGGGTCGATGCGATCCGCCAGACCTACCACGTGTTCGACGGCAAGGGACTGTACCTGGTGCTCTCTTTCGCACGTGCCAGGGGGCGGCGCGGCTCCGGGTACTTCAACCTGGTGGGCAAGGAGGCCGTCGATTACGTCCACGGGCGTTTCGGTGGGAAACGCGGCGTGACCGCGAACGCGGTGCTCGCCGCAGCGCGCCGCACCCGGCACATACCGACCAGGCTCCTGGCGCTCAACGTTCTCTACGTGTTGGTCGCATTGAAAAGCGCCGCAATCGATCGCACTGGCGAGCACCGGCAGCTCTTTTTCTCGGTGCGCAAGCGGCGCGGCGCTGGCGCTACCTGACACCGCTAGCCCGCAGGCGACACCTCAGTCGGCGGCGTACCGCAATGTGCCGTCGGCCATGCGGCTGGCTCCGGGCGTAAGTGTCGCAGGCTCGATCTTGCCGGGTCGCATGATGTGGGCCACCTCGATCCCCGCGGCGAGGAGGTAATCGGCGATGATGCGGCGATGGCAGCGCCACCAGACCGCTTCCGCGCACATGATGGCGCAGGCCTGACGTGCGCCGAGAGCCTCGAGCTGCCCGAGGCCTGCGCGGAAGGCATCGGTCGCGGCATAGTCGGCATAATTTCGAAACGCTTCCACGCGCCACAGTGTGTTGGGTGAGATAGCCCCTTTGCTGCGGCCGCGTCGTCCGCCGAGCGCCGCAATCTGGATGTAATCGATCCCGGCTGCCGCGAGCGACTCGCGCAGCGAATCGCTGTTGAACTGCGGGTTGATGCGCGAACGGGGGATCGAGCGTACGTCGACCAGGCATTCCACCTGCGCCTCGAGAAGCAACGCATTCAGCTCATTGCTGCTGCGCGTCGAGTGGCCTACCGTGAATATTTTCATGTGCGCGATGGTGTTGGAGCCGTTGTAGCCGTTGTAGCCGAATACCTACAGCCGATCAGCAAGCGTCCCGACAGAAGTGCCGACGCCGGAAGGTCAAATTGCCTGTGTGCGCCGAGATTGCGTTCTGGCTGTTGAGGAGACAGTCAGGTCGGAAAGCGAGGGACTCATGCTTTATTATGCGGCGGTATTTTTCATCATTGCGCTGGTTGCTGCGGCGTTCGGCTTTTTCGGCATCGCTGCCGGCGCCGCCAGCATCGCCAAGATTCTCTTCTTCATCTTCCTCATCGGCGCCATCGTCACGCTTCTGCTGAGCCGCGGACGGGCCTAGCGCCGTAACGCGGCCTTCACCGCCGCCTGCGGTCGGCAGGCGGCGGTTACTCCTTTTCGATTCCTGAAGCCAGGTGCATGGGGTGATGCGCCGTACGTCAGGCATACTTCTCGTGTGGTTCAGGCAGAGCTTTTTGCGCCGGCGCGTTCATTGCCCGAGGGCTGCGTTTATGCCCCGGACTTTCTCACCCCTGCCAGCGAGCGCGAGCTGCTCGAGGAGATCCGCAAGCTGGACTTTCGCGAGGCGCAGTACAAGGAGTGGCGCGCACGCCGTCGTGTGGTCGCCTTCGGCGGCAGCTACGATTTCTCCCGCAACCGCCTCGCCCCGGCCCCGCCGATCCCCGAATTCCTGCACGCACTGCGGGCCGAGGCCGCGGCGTGGGCCGCCGTCGCGAGCGCGCGAATCGAGCACGCCATGATCGCGGAGTATCGGCCGGACACTCCGCTCGGCTGGCATCGCGACGTGCCGGATTTCGAGGAAGTCATCGGTATCTCGCTGCTCGGCCATGCCCGCATGCGATTTCGTCCATGGCCGCCACGGGCGAACGAGCGCAGCCGCTGGGCAATCGAGCTCGAACCGCGCTCCATCTACGTCCTGCGTGGCGCCGCGCGCTGGCAGTGGCAGCACGCGGTATCGCCGACGAAAGAGCTGCGCTACTCGATCACCTTCAGGACTCGCAGGAGCTGAGCCGGTATGTCGATGCCGACGCCGGACAGATCGCAGTTGCTGCGCGAGATCCGCCTCCACCTGGTTTCGCAGCTCTACGACGATTCATCGGATCCGGGTCCTGGCGTGGCAATCTATTCGCTCTCGGACCCGCGCGACATTCGAGCCATTCACTATGTCGGCCAGACCGTCGCTCCACGCCGGCGGCTACTGCAGCATCTGCGCACTGCGCGCCTGTGGCTGCCGGACGAGCGGCCCTGGTGGGTCAGGTCGCCGCGGCTGCGGCCGTTGTACGGCTGGATCAGGGAGATATACCACGACGGCGGACGGCTCCCCGTAATGGTCGTATCGCAGTGGGTCGAGCCGGCGCAGGCGCGTGCGGCCGAGCACGCCCTGATCGAGGAGTGCCTGCAACGGCAGTTGCCACTGCTCAACTTCGAGCAGGAGCTGCGCGTACGGCGCCGCGGACTGGCGCACCCCGACGGCTGATTTAATATTGTCGCCCCTGCGGCGCACGCCGCGGGCCGACGCGAGGGGGTTGGCTATGGATGAGGAGAAACTTCGGCGGCTGCGTGCCCGCTACGCGGACCGCGGCGTATTCGACGGTGACGATCCGGTGCTGTCGCGCGCGGCCCGCGAGGTGCAGTCGCCCGACGGGAAACGCACCCTGCCTTACTCGGGCGTGCCTACCTTTCTCGGCCTTCCCCATGCGTCCAGCGCCGCCGGCCTCGAGGTCGCAGCGGTCGGAGTGCCGATGGACCTCGGTGTCTCCAATCGCACCGGCGCGCGTTTCGGTCCGCGCGCGGTTCGCACGATCGAGCGCATCGGCCCCTATCACCCGACCATGCGTGGTGTGCCCGCGGCGCGCGTCCACGCGGCGGACGTCGGTGATGTTCCGTTTCGCAGCCGTTACAGTCTCGAGCAGTCGCTCGAAGACATCGAGCGCTACTACCTGGCGCTGAAGGCTCTCGGTGTCCGTCCGCTGTCCGTCGGCGGGGACCATTCGATCACTTATCCGATTCTCAAGGCGCTCGGAAAGGATGCGCCGCTCGGCCTCGTTCACATCGATGCGCATTGCGACACCATGGGCGCATACGACGGCTCGAAGTTCCATCACGGCGGCCCATTCCGCCTCGCAGTACTCGACGGCGTGCTCGACCCCGATCGGACGATACAGATCGGCATCCGCGGAGCCGCCAACATGTTCTGGGAGTTCTCCCATGCCTCCGGCATGACCGTCATTTATATGGAGGACTTCCTGCGCATGGGCGTCAGCGCCGTCGTCGAGAAGGCGCGCGAGGTCGTGGGTGATCAGCCGATTTACGTCTCGGTCGACGTCGATGGATTCGACCCTGCCTACGCGCCCGGCACTGGGACCCCGGAAGCAGGTGGACTCGAGGCGCGAGAGGGCCTCGCGCTGCTGCGTGGCCTTGCGGGCCTTCACGTCGCGGGTGCCGACGTTGTCGAGGTGGCCCCGCAATACGATCCCACGACCAACACCAGCCAGTTGGCGGCTCAAGTGCTGTTCGAGGAATTTGCCTTGATGACGTCCGGCCGCTGAGTCCTGCAGGCTGTGTCGAAATCGCGTCGCGAATTCCTGAGTCGCGCCAGCGCGGCTCTCTTGAGCCCGGCGGTGGTCGCCGCCGCGCAGACATTCCCGGTCGCGCCGGCCGCAGGCACAGCGCCCCCCACGACAACGCCGATCGTGCCTCCTCCACCTGCGGGCTCGCCGCCGGTCACGGGCAGCGCGACGCCCGTCGGACCCGCAGTCGACCCCGCGACCTTCGCAGCCGCGGAGAAGCTCGTCCAGGTGGAGCTGCGCCCTGCCGAGCGCGCGCAGGCCGCGCAAAACTGGCGCAGCAGCATGGCGCTGCTCTACGAGCGGCGCACGGGTCCGCGCCGAATGGCGCTCGCAGCGGAACTCGCGCCGTACTCGACCTGCAATCCGCTGCTTCCCGGACATTCCGGTCTTCCGCGGCAGTCGCGCTTCGTGCGCAGCGGGCGCCTCGCCGCAGCACTGCCGACGAGCGAAGCCGAGATTGCGCTCGCGCCGCTGTGGAAGCTGTCACGCTGGGTCGAAGCGCGCCAGCTCAGCTCGGAGCGCCTTACCAACATCTATCTGCAACGCATTGCGAAGTTCGACGCGCAGTTGCGCTGCGTGGTGACGCTGACCGGGGACCTCGCTCTCGCTCAGGCGCGTGAGGCCGATCGCGAGATCGCCGCGGGTCGCTACCGCGGTCCCATGCACGGTATCCCGTGGGGCGGGAAAGACCTGCTCGATACCGCCGGAATCCGCACCACGTACGGCGCCGAACCCTACCGCGACCGGATACCGAATGAGGACGCGGCGGTCGTACGGCGACTGCACCAGGCGGGCGCAGTGATGGTCGCCAAGCTGAGTCTCGGCGCACTCGCGCTCAACGACGTGTGGTTCGGCGGTCAGACGATGAACCCCTGGGTGCCCGAGGAGGGCGCTTCGGGCTCGAGCGCGGGCCCCGGCGCGGCGACTGCTGCCGGCCTCGTCGGCTTCGCCATCGGAAGTGAGACCGAAGGCAGTATCGTGAGTCCCAGCATGCGCTGCGGCATCACCGGATTGCGCCCCACGTTCGGCCGGGTGCCTCGCAGTGGCGCAATGACTCTGTGCTGGTCGCTCGACAAGCTGGGTCCCATGGCCCGCAGCGTCGAGGACACGATGCTCGTTCTTAAGTCGATCGCCGGGGCGGATGCCGGGGACCTGGCGAGCGTCTCGCGCCCGCTCGAGTTCGATGCGAGCGCCGGCGTGAGGGGCTTGCGTGTGGGCTATTTCCCCGCCTGGATGCACGAGGAGCCGGCGACTGAAGTCGACCGGCGCGCACTCGAAGCGCTCGACGGTCTCGGTATTCACACGGTCGGCGTCTCGCTTCCCGATTGGCCGTACGACTGTCTCAACACGATTCTGTTTGCCGAATCCGCCGCTGCATTCGAGGAGCTGACGCTCAGTCACGGAGTCGATGCACTCAGGATGCAGACACCCGACGCCTGGCCCAACTCCTTCCGCCAGTCACGCTTCCTCTCTGCCGTCGATTTCGTGCAGGCGGACCGCATGCGCCGCGCGGTCGCGGAGCAGATGCAACGGCTCTTCACAACGGTCGATTTGCTGATGGTGCCGTCGCTGCGCGACGAGATGCTGACAATCGCCAACTTCACCGGTCACCCGTCACTGACCCTTCGGGCGGGGTTCGTCGAGATCAGCGAGCCGCGCAGCGACTGGGCCCCGGATCCGGGCCACGCGACGCCGCGTTTCGTGTCCCCGCGCCGGGTGCCGCACGGCGTGACTCTCATCGGACGGTTGTTCGAGGAGGGCACGATCGCCTGCGTCGGCCTGGCACTCGAGGAGCGCCTCGGCGTCGCAGGCGAGCCGCCCCCGGGGTTCGGCTGACTTCGAAACCGAGAGCGGGAGGTGGAGCTTGTGCCAGAGGGGAAAAGCCGCACGCGCCACCTCCCGCTTCGGCCCAGGAGAGGAATGACGCTCAGAGCCGTTGCAACGGACGTGCCAAAGACATGAGACGCAGGAGCGTTTGAAGACTCAGATACTTAGCTGAAGGGGATACGCCGCACCGCCAGCACGACGAGCTATAGCGCCCGATGAATGGGCATCGGACTGCCCGATGCGCACGGGACTGGTGCATGCCGGCACGCACGCCGGCACTCGCCCGTGCGATGTCGCGCTCTATCTCACGCTGTAATTGCGGGCCTCGAGACAGGCCGCCTGGGCGCGCAGATAACCCTGCCGGGCATCTTCCGATGCTTGTGCGGGCTGTGGCGCCGAGGGATCGAATTTGGACTCGCTGCTCGCCCAGCGACGGCATTCCTCTCTGTCCTGCTTCTGCTGGGCTTCCGACTGTCCGCCCTTCGGATACGCGAAGAGCTCGGATGACACGGCCGGGTTGACGGCGGCTCCCTGGGGCGGCACAGAACTCAGTTGCCCCGGCGGCTCGACTGACTCGTACTCTCCGACCCCGCCGTTCCATTGGTAGTAATTACCGTCGGCGTAGTAGTAGGGGACACCGCCCCACCAATAGGTCTCGTAATACCAGGGCAGCAGCGGCATGTAGATGCCCAGCCCCCAACCCCATCCGCAGCACCCGTAGTAGCCGCCGCGCCAGCCGTACCCACCGCGCCAGCCATATCCGCCACGCCAGCCATCTCCGCCGTGCCAGCCACCGCCAGCGCCGTGTGCTGCGCCTGCGAAATGCCCGCCCCCGCCGCCGCCGCCCCCGTGGCCACCGCCGCCCGGACTGGCATGGGCAAGGCCTGCGGCCATCACCATCGCGAGTGCAGAGATTGCGCTAACCCGAGTCCAGAACTTCATGACCGTTCCTCCCCGCGCACGACAGCCGATTGCATATCGCTCGCGGCTCGACGGGCAACCGGCAAGGTCTCCCGTCGGCATCCCGTCTGATGTTAGTTCATTTCTTAGACCGGGGTGTAGTCCTGCGGTTCAGCCACCGGGAACGCTCCGCTTCGACGCCGATCGCCGGGGGCGAGCACTCGTTAATGAACATATTTTCATGCAGCCCGTTGGCGGCCCGCGTCTCAGGCGCGTGAGCCGCCTCTATTGCTCGCGCACTCATTCATCCTCGATGTCGTCGGTGAGCACTGCCTTGCGCCGCGCGATGAACTCGAGCATTGCCTCATCCTGCGCGGGATCGATGCCCGGATCCTGATACTCGGCGAGCATCTTCTTCCACAGGCGGTTGGCACGCTGTTCGGCGGAGAGGCTTCCCTCGAGTGACCACTGCACGTAGGAGTATTAGTCGGCAATCGTCGACTGGAAGAACGAGGACTCGAAGTTCGCAAGCGTATGGTCGCAGCCGAGGAATTGACTGCCGGGACCGACCTCGCGA
>Ga0307474_10003002_pt1 | contig 12173 bp, 6 predicted proteins | sample atmos_gasesECM1C_2_FD_203312 | JGI IMG/M metagenome (GOLD analysis project Ga0307474, IMG submission 203312) | Hardwood forest soil microbial communities from Morgan-Monroe State Forest, Indiana, United States - atmos_gasesECM1C_05 | ecosystem: Environmental > Terrestrial > Soil > Temperate... | reverse complement strand
GCACTGTACAGCGGCAATCGGCTGAAGCTAGGCTTATTCGGCGCCAACTGCTCGTCCGGGCGCGCCGTCACCATGGTGCCCGAGCGCTGGAGCGGAAGCTGGCCCGATTGCCTGCGCCTCGCACGCATGGCGGACGAAGCAGGCGTCGAGTTCATGCTGCCGGTCGGCCGTTGGAAAGGCTACGGCGGCGACACCGACTACCAGGGCGAAACGCTGGAAACAGTTACATGGGCCGCCGGTCTGCTCGGCGCGACGCAACGGCTGACGGTGTTCGGCACGGTGCACGCGCCGCTGATCCATCCGGTCATTGCGGCAAAGCAGTTCATCACCGCGGATCACATCGGCCAGGGCCGATTCGGACTGAACGTGGTGTGCGGCTGGAATGAAGACGAATTCGAGATGTTTGGCGTTACCATGCGCGAACATTCAGCGCGCTACGAGTACGCCCAGGAATGGCTGGATGCGATCAAGCTGGCATGGTCGGACGCGGAAGATTTCGACTTCAACGGCGCCTATATCAAACTGACGCAGGCGCGCGCCAAGCCAAAGCCGTTCGGCGGCAGCCGCCCGATCGTGATGAATGCCGGCGCCTCGCCGACCGGACAGGCGTTCGCGATCCGCAACTGCGACGCGTTGTTTTCCATGACACCGAAGGGCAAACTGGATGAATTCGCCGCGCATGTGCGTAACGTGAAAGCGCTGGCACGCGGCAATGGGCGCGAGATCGATGTGTATACCGTAGCCGTCGTCACCTGCCGTCCGACGCAGCGCGAGGCGGAGCAGTATTATCGACATTGGGCCATCGACAATGCCGACTGGGCCGCGGTCGATCGCATCATGGCGATGCGCGGCGTTACCCGACAGACACACCCGGATGATTTCGAAGAGCGCCGCTATCATCAGGCGAACGGCATGGGCGGAATTCCTGTCGTCGGCGATCCTGATTTGGTCGCCGGCGAACTGGCACAACTCGCCGCGGCCGGAGCTAAGGGCATCGCAATCTCAGTGGTGAATTACCTCGATGAACTGCCGTACCTGTGTTCCGAAGTGCTGCCGAGGCTGGCGCGGATGGGACTGCGCATGTCGAACGAGACAGCGCGATAACGGGCGTGGTCATGCCCTGGAAAGCCATCGGCGCGGCGGCCGCCGGCATCGTGGCGTTCCTCCTTGTATTGGGATTCGTCAGCGGCGTGGTGGTCGATTGGGCATGGTTCTCCAGCATCGGCTATGGCGCCATCTTCTGGACGATTTTCGACGCCAGGACCGTCCTCTTCATCGCCGTTTTTGCAGCCTCCACCTTGCTTCTCTGGTTGAATGGCACGCTGGCATGGCGGCTCGCGTGGCGGAGTCGGCTGCGGCTTCCAGCGGCGTTCGATCCTGGCCTTGCGACCATGCTTACATTGCCCGCGATGCCGGGCGGACTGTCGGGGTCCATGTCCGGGCGGCTGCCGTGGCATCTATTCATTCTGCCCGCCGCTCTTGTCGTTGGACTGTTGATTGCGATCGGCGAGATCAGCGACTGGGACCTGCTCCTCCGCTTCATCTACCAGGTTCCGTACGGCCACAGCGACCCGCTGTTCGGCAAGGACATCGGCTTTTACCTGTTCTCATTGCCGCTCTACGTCGCGCTCAAGAACTGGATGCTGCTGATCCTTTTTCTGAGTGCTCTCATGGCCGCCGCGGTGTACTCCCTGCACGGCGAAATCGATCTGGACCTCAAGCCATGGCGAATATCGTACGCCGTCATCGTCCACGGCTCCGCACTCCTGGGACTATATTTCGCGGTGAAGGCTTGGTCCTATATGTTGGACCGCTTCCTGCTGCTGTACAATGACAATGGCGTCGTTGTCGGCGCGGGCTACACCGATGTCCATGTAGAATTGCCGATCCTCTGGCTGCTCGTGGTTCTATCAGCCGCCGCCGCCATCGTCGCATGGGCCAACATGCGGCTGCGCACGTACCGGCTACTCATCGTCTCGGCGGTGCTCGTGTGGGGCGGTTCATTCATTTTCGCAGACCTGTTCCCCGCCCTGTTCGAACGCTTCTACGTCAAGCCGAGTGAGTTGCAGTTGGAGGCGCCGTACATTCAGCGCAACATTGCCCTCACGCGAGACGCGTACAACCTCCAGCAGATCGTGGTGAAACCATTTCCCGCGGAACAGGGGCTGACGTTCCAGTCACTACAGGACAACCGCGGAACCATCGACAACAACAGGCTGTGGGACTGGCAGCCGCTTATGGACACCTACGCGCAACTACAGGAGATACGCACCTATTACCGGTTCCTCGATGTCGACGTCGATCGCTACCAGATCGGCGGTTCGTATCAGCAGGTGACGCTCTCGGCCCGCGAACTCGCGTCGTCGCTGCTGTCCGCCAATGCGCAGACCTGGGTCAACCTGCACCTGCTGTTCACCCACGGCAGCGGGGTCGTCATGTCCCCGGTCACTCAGAAGTCCACGGAGGGTCTGCCGGATTTCTATCTGAAGGACATACCGCCAGTCGCCTCCGAAGGTGCTCCCGCCATAACCGAACCGCGCATCTATTTCGGCGAGAGCACCAGCGACTACGTGATCGTCAAAGGCAGCACGCCAGAGTTCGACTACCCAAAGGGCAAGGACAATGTCTACGCCCGCTACGATGGCGCGGACGGTATTCCGATCGGCGACGCCGCCTGGAAGACACTGTTCGCGTGGTATTTCAACGACGTCAACATCCTGCTCAGCAGCTACCTCACCAGCGAAAGCCGGATCATGCTCCATCGCAACATTCAGAATCGCGTGCAGACAATAGCACCGTTTCTGCACCTGGATCGCGATCCCTATATAGTGATCAGCGGCGGCCGGTTATATTGGATGCAAGACGCCTACACCACCAGCGATTGGTTCCCTTACGCCCAGCCGCAACCCAGCGGCAACGCCAATTACATCCGCAATTCGGTCAAGGTGATCATCGACGCTTATAACGGGACTGTCGCGTTCTACGTGACCGATCCTGCCGATCCGATCGTCACGACCTACCGGCGCATCTTCCCAACGCTGTTCAAGCCGTTCGATGCAATGCCGCCAGATCTGCAAAAGCACATCCGCTACCCCGAAGACCTGTTCACCATTCAGGCGTCGCAGTATCGCGCGTACCACATGGATGCGCCCGAAGTTTTCTACAATCGTGAAGACCTCTGGCAGTTCCCGCGCGAGCCAACCAGCCCCGACGGCAACAACGCGAGCAGCGGCACTCGGATGACACCGTACTACATGATGATGCGCCTACCCGGTGAAAAGCGCACGGAGTTCTTTCTTATGCTGCCGATGGCGCCGAGCCAGCGGGAAAACATGATCGCCTGGCTGGCCGCGCGCTGCGATCTGCCTGACTACGGCAAGCTCATCGTTTACGAATTCCCCAAGGACAAACTCGTCTACGGTCCATTCCAGATCGAGGCGCGCATCAACCAGAACACCGAGATTTCGCAGCAGATCTCGCTGTGGAACCAGATGGGATCACGGGTGATCCGCGGCAATCTACTGGTTGTACCGATCGAAAATTCGTTGCTATATGTATCGCCGCTCTATCTTCGAGCGGAGTCGGGTCAGTTACCCGAACTCAAGCGCGTGATCGCTGCCTACGGCGACCGTGTGGTGATGGAGAACACGCTTCCCGAGGCACTGGCAGCGCTGTTCAAGCAAGCCGCGCCGGTTGCCGCACCGTCGGCGAGCGCCAGCGCTTCGTCTGTCGGCGCAACGGACACGCCAGCTCACGTGGCACTCGATCATTACAACAAGGCAATTGATCGCCTGAAGGCCGGAGACTGGAGCGGCTTCGGGACCGAACTCGACGCACTGCGACCGCTGCTCGAAGAGCTGAGTGGACAACCGGCTGCTCATTAACAATTTTTGAGGCGAGCGGACCCAGGCGAATATCTCACGCTGATCGACAAAGCCCCGTAGGAGGGGATCGCCTGCTCGTTATCGGCGGATCACCTCGCGGACTGGTCGCCCTGGCGCTGGCGCGTCCGTCACCAGGCCGACGCCGAGCGCGACGCACTGGATATCCTGTTCGCCCGGGCAAATTCGGGTGGGATCAACGACAGGCGGCGCGCTGCACGCTTGTGACATGGTTCACACGTTTTGCGTTCGCTGCAGGTGTAGTCTAGGGTGTAACAGATTCCAAGGGAACCCGCGGAGCGGCCATGCTGGCAGAGCGCGAAGTCGTTCGGTTTCTGTCCGCCTATCAGGCGATCTGGCACGCGCATTTTCCCAGCCTGTACAGGCGGGCGCAGTGGCATATCGTCACCCATCTATGCAGCAAGGGACGCGAAGGCGCCGCGGTCGGCGAGCTCTATGGCTTGGTCAAACAGGTGTTCCTGCTCGATGATTCCACCGTCAAGGAACGCATCCTGGAAATCCAGGAACTGAAGCTATGTTCGGTGGACCCTCCCACCGGCGCGCTTTCGGCACGTTCCATTATCGTTCCCAGCGCGACGCTGTTCGAATTGTTCGACCGTCATCTACTGGTGCTGGCGAAGGAACTCGCTGCCACTGCCTCGGCGCTCGATCCGTCGGTGCGGCTTGCGCCGCCGCACAAACTGGATGCACAGCAGCGCATCATCATCCTGCAATCGCTCAGCCGATGCCACGAGCCTTGGCGGCAGGCGCTGGATCACATTTTCGACTCGTTCGATCTGTCGCGCGCACGCCGGGTGGAAGCGATCCGACATCTGAACTCGATGTCGCATTGGTCATTGCTGCACATGGCGGTCGAACTGCACTATAGCGTTTCGCCCTTTGGCGCCAGCGAGCAAGGCATTCTTGCCGACCAGATGGCTGCGAGTCTGCTGAACCTGACTGGTCAGAACTTTCAGACCACGCGGGACCATATCGCCTATCTGATCGCGCTGGGCCTGCTTGAACGCCAAGCGGGCAAGTCACTGCGTGTCGCGCTATCCGACGCCGCGGCCGAGCAGTTTCACCAGGCGCTGGGCGTCGCGGCGGCGGCCCTGCCAGAGGTTGCACGCAATCTTGCGGCAACGCAGTCGGACAGTGCGCCGGATCTGGCTGACGATACGTTGATCGAAGCGACCTTGAACCTTCGGCCGGGTCAGGGGGTAATGCGGCAGGCCGCCCCCGAACCGCAACATCACTTGGTAATTCTGCAACCGGAATCGGCGGTGCGCCGAGTGGCACTGCCGCCTGGTCCGCTGACGATCGGCCGGGCACCACCTTGTGCGCTGCTGCTGGAAGGCGCCGATGTTTCACGCGTCCATTGCCGGATCGATGTCGAGGGCGACGAGGTCAGTGTCACCGATCTGAATTCAACCAACGGCACATTCGTCGACAAGAAGCGATTGGCCGGCACGGCACCGTTGCCGCATGGCACACTGCTGCGCGTCGGCACTTATGTGATGACCTGCGAGTACCAAAGTGTACTGCAAACCGAGGCAGCCGACAGTACGCAACGCAGAACCGGTTCGTCCAGCGTGACCGAGCTGCGGCCGCGCCGCGGCAGAGCTTCATAGGGAACAAAACCGAAAACTCGGGGTAAAGCACCCGCCAAAATCCCGGGGGAAACTATGACAGTGGCCTGGGGTTTCCATGCGGGCTTTTGTCAGAAACTGTCGGCCTATCCTTCCTATTTCGTAAATCGTTGGCTCGGCATAGATGGTGATCGCGACGGGAACATTTTCTGTCGGACTCGCCACAATGGCTGGTGGCATTACTGCCGGCGTCACGAGTGCCTGCCAGATTCCGATATACGGCCTCCCCAAACATCGTATTTCGGTCCCCACTGGTCGGCACGGCGCTTGTGGGAGCAGGCATGCGGGGTTCCCCGACCAGCGCATGCCTGCTTTTTTTACCGCGCGACGCTGGTTTGCGTTCGTGCAATCCCCCTGTCGAGCAACGGTACCAGCACAAAAATGAAAGCGGTAAACGCTGCTGACACCACAATCAGTGGTGTCAATCGGCTGGCAAAGACGTGTTCGTAGAGGAATGCACCAATCGTGTCCGAAAGCGGCGTCGCCAGGTTGATCACCGACATCAGCGCGGCGAAGGCAAATCCCTCTGACCGTTTCGGAGAGTGATCGGCAGCAAGAGTCAGTGTTGCGATGTTGGCAATCATGCTGGCGACGCCATTGAGGAAATACACCACGATCGCGCTTGTCTCACCGACCATGCCGAGGAACGCCAACGTCGCCAGCGTGCCGAACAGAATGCTGAGGTTGAGCAATGCGCGCGTCGACATGCCGCGCAGCAGATAGCGGTAGATCAGGCCGCCGGCGATCCAGCCGCCGGCGCTGATCGAAGACAACATGCCGATGATTCCCTGGGAAAAGCGCAGGTGGTCTGTCATGTGGAAGTAAAGCGGCGTACCGAACCCCGGGCTGAAGTAGTAGCAAAACAGGAAGGCCGCGATCAGCCACAGCGTGCGCGAACGGAAGGTATCCAGTAAGCCGCGCAGCGCACGCTTGAACTCGGCTGCGTTGATGCCAGCCGCTTCCTCATCCACCAGCGACAGGCAACTGATGACGATGGCGATCGGAGCTACCGCTGCGATAGCGGCTGCCGCGTGAAGCGCGCCTTGTGGCGACAGGTATTCGATCAGTTCGCCGCCGACCAATGACGCAATCATCACCGCGACGTTGAACCACAGCCACTGCTGGTTGATGAACGCAGCACTGGCGTGGTGTTTCTGCCCATTCTCCACCAGCAGTGCGCCGCACACCGTGCTTGACGCCGCCATGGCAATCGCAGTCAGCAGTAGAGCAAACACGATCGACGGCGGCGCCACAACCTGGGTGGTCCATAGGAATGCAGCAATCGCGCAAACATTTGCCAGTAGCAGATAGCTGCGGCGACGATAGCCGAACAGCGGCAGAAAATCCGACACCATGCCATACAGCGGCTTGATGACCCACGGGACGTCCAGCACCGCCAACGACGTGGCAATCTGCAACGCGCTCCAACCCTGGCTTTCCTTCAGGTAGTGCGTCAGCGGTTGCCAGATCACGCCGACCTTCGCCTGGCCGATGCCTTCCACGGTGTAAACGATTGCGAAGAACAGCATCAGGCGGCTGATCCCGTCTGCCTCTTCGCTGCGGTCGCGGGATGTCACCATGCGTAGCGATTTTGCCTGCCTCGCAGGGCGTTGTCATCTTCGCCATTATTGTCATCCCCACGAAGGCGTAGGCCAGAAGCCGCGGCATGGTCTGTCCCCTGGCCCCCTCGCGGCGATGACAATGACAGGTGAGCTTTCAGCACGCACCGCCACCACCTATGCTCGGTTCGGACCGGCAGGGGCGAACTTAATGGCGTGGCGAATCGGCATCGACATTGGCGGCACCTTCACCGACGTGGCACTGGTGCAGGAAGACACAGGTCGTATCGCCATCGCAAAGCTGGCGACCACGCCGCACGATTTCGGCCAGGCGGTGATAGCCGGCATTCGGCAAGGGCTCGATGCCAACCGTATCGATCCGGCCGACGTCTCGTTTCTGTCCCATGCGACCACTGTTGTCACCAATGCACTGCTGGAAAACAAAGGCGCGCGCGCCGGTTTCGTCGCGACGCGCGGATTTCGCGACATCCTGGAACTGCGTCGTTCATCGCGTGCCGACCTGTACGACCTGCTGCAAGATGCCCCAGCCGTCTTGGTGCCTCGGCGCTGGCGCTTCGAGATCACGGAACGGATTGATGCGCAGGGCGAAGTCGTGACGCCTCTGGCTGAGGACGAACTAGCCGCGCTGATCGAGGCGATCAGGGATGCGAAGTTGCAGACTATCGCGGTATCTTTCCTGTTCTCCTTCCTGAATGATGCACATGAACGCCGCGTCGGTGAGATATTGCGAGCGGCACTGCCTGGTGTCGGCGTGTACCTGTCATCCGAAGTGCTCCCGGAAATTCGTGAGTTCGAGCGTGCCAGCACGACAGCGGTGTGTGCGGTGGTGGGGCCGGTGTTGGCGTCGTATCTTGATCGGCTGCAATCCGCCGCATCGCAACTCGGGCTACCGAAGCTGCATGTCATGGGCTCGTCAGGAGGCGTGTTCGACATAGCTGAAGGGCTGCGCATGCCGGCAATGGCAGTGGAATCGGGCCCAGCCGCGGGCGTGATTGCTGCGTCGCTTGCCGGTCGGCAGCTCGGTCGTGCGAACCTGATCTCCTTTGACATGGGCGGTACCACGGCCAAGGCGAGCGTCATCGCCAACGGGGAAGTCGCGCTCACGGCGGAATACGAAGTCGGTGGTTCCGGTCACGCGAATCGCTGGATGCACGGCACGGGGCATCCAATCCGCGTTCCGGTGATTGATCTGGCGGAGGTAAGTGCGGGCGGCGGATCGATCGCCCGGGTGGATCCCGGCGGTGCGCTGAAGGTCGGACCGCACAGCGCGGGTGCGGCTCCCGGTCCCGCGGCGTACGGCGCCGGTGGCACGGCGCCGACCGTGACCGATGCCGATGTCGTGCTGGGCTATCTCGATCGCGAGGCTTTGTTGGGAGGCGACCTGCCGATCGATGTTGCCGCGGCGGAACGCGCGATCGACATTGCGATTGCCAAGCCGCTGGGCTTGTCGGTGACAGAGGCCGCCGCGCGCATCATCGAAGTCGTCAACAGCAATATGGCGCAGGCGCTGCGCATCGTTTCGATCGAACGCGGCCATGATCCGCGGGAATTTTCCCTCATTGCGTTCGGCGGCGCCGGCCCGGTGCACGCTGTTTCACTCGCTGCAGAACTGCAGATCCCCGAGGTGATTGTGCCGCCCGCGCCTGGTGCGTTCTCCGCATTGGGACTGGTTGCGAGTGATCTCAAGCGCGACTATTCGCGTACGTTGTACGCCGATCTGGCCAGCGTCGATCCGGCGCGTGTCGGCGCGGCGTTTGCTGGCATGGAGCAGGCGGGAACGGATATGCTGCGCGCCGCCCACGTGCCGCCGGAACGGCGCGCGCTGCTGCGTCAGGCAGACGTGCGCTATCGCCGCCAGGCATACGAACTTACCGTGCCGATCGCCGATGGCGAGGTCACGCGCGCAACACTCGATGATTTGGCCGCGGCTTTCCATGCGAGACACGAACAGACCTACGGGCACGCCAATCGTTCGGAGCATGTGCAATTGGTCAACCTACGTCTGACTGCATTGGGCCGGTTGCCGGACCTAGTGCTGACACAACGTGCCGATCCGTCACGCATCCGCCAGCGCGAGCGCGATGTCTGGTTCAACGAGACTGGCGTCATGGCGGCGCCGGTGCATTGGCGCGACGGGCTGATGTCCGGTAAGCACATCGCAGGTCCGGCGATTATTGAGGCGATGGACTCGACAACGGTCGTACCGCCTGACTGGCAGGCGCGTATAGACAACCTTGGCTATATTCGACTGACACGGACAGGTAGCAGATAAAATGCAACGTCTGAAAACCGATCCAGCCCGCTTCGAGGTGGTGAAGAACGCACTCACCTGCGCGGCCGAGGAGATGAAGATTGTCCTAGCCAAAACTGCATATTCGCCATTGCTGAAGGTCGCCGGCGACTATTCCTGCGGCATCTTCGACATCAATGGCAACATGGTGGCGCAGGGCCCGGACCTGCCCATTCATCTCGGCTCGATGCCGGATGCAGTGCGTGCGGTAGTGCAGGCATTTCCCGACGTCACGCAGGGCGACGTGTTCATCCACAACGATCCTTACCAGGGCGGTTCGCATCTGCCGGACGTGAACGTCGTTGCACCGGCGTTCTACCAAGATCGCCTGCTCGGCTTCGGTTGCGTGCGTGCGCATTGGCCCGACATCGGCAGTGCGACGCCAGGCAGCTACGGCGCGGTAACCGAAATCTACGGCGAGGGCCTGCGCCTTCCGCCGATCCGCCTGTATCGCGACGGCAAGCCGGATCCCGCCATAGAGGCGATCATCTTCGCCAATGTTCGCACGCCGACCGAACGGCTCGGCGATCTGCGTGCGCAGGTGTCGGCCAATTGGCGAGCCGCCGCGCGGCTTCAGGAACTCGCGGCGAAATACGGCGCCGACACGCTGCTGGGGATCATGCAGGAAGTCCTCGACTACTCCGAAACCATGATGCGCGCCGCCCTGCGCGCACTACCGGATGGCGAAGCCGAATTCACAGACATCTTCGACGGCGACGGCGTCATCGCGCCGGGCGAAACCGAGGACGAGACCTTCACCGTCAAGCTTCGCATCAGCAAGCGAGGTGACACGATCACGGCGGACTTCACCGGTTCCGACCCGCAGGTTCCCGGGCCGATGAATGCGCCGCTGACCGTCACCGCATCCGGCGTGTTCTGTGCACTGAAGATGATCGCCGATCCAAAGAGCCTGATCCCGCCAAATTCCGGCTGCTGGCGTCCGGTGACTGTGACCGCAACACCTGGCTCGGTGGTGAATGCGCAGCTTCCCGCGCCGGTGGTCTACGCCAACCATGAGATGTCGCATCGCATCGCGGACATGGTGATGGCGGCGATGTTCGCCTTCACGCCGCGGACGGTGATGGCGGGTTCACAGGGTACATCAGCAGTAATGACATTCGGCGGCACCGACTATCGGACCGGCGAACGCTATGTCAGTTACGAATCGGTGAAAGGTGGCTTTGGCGCGCGTCCGGTGAAGGATGGCATCAACGCCGTCGCCAGTACCGTCTCCAACATGATGAACACACCGATCGAGATCATCGAAATGAGTTTCCCATTGCGCGTTCAGGAATATTCGCTGGTGCCGGACAGCGGCGGCGCCGGCACATGGCGCGGCGGACTAGGCGTGCGTCGCGTATGGCAGGTGCTTCAGCGGCAGGCCCATGCCGCGGTCTGCTGCGAACGCACCGTTACGCCACCGTTCGGTCTCGATGGCGGGAAGCCCGGTGCACCCGCCCGATTGGAACTGATTCCGCTGAACGGCAACGCGCGGAGACTTACCAGCAAGGGCGGCTTCATCGCGCCCGCTGGTTCGCTGGTGGTGATAGAGGCGCCAGGTTCCGGCGGCTATGGGCCGCCATCGGGACGTGATCGCGCACGGCTTTCCGAAGACGTGCTGGACGGATACGTTACCCCCATGGCTGCGCGCCGCGACTACGGCGTAGAACCGCTCTGAAGGACACCGACAGCTTTCGAACGAACCGCGAAGGGAGACAGAGAATGTCAGACATGCAGCCGGTCGTCGCGCAGAAGGCGCCGTACCGAACGGAGGTCGAGGCGGGCAAATCCTATTGGTGGTGTGCTTGCGGCAAGAGCGGCCAGCAGCCGTTCTGCGACGGCTCGCACAAGGGCAGCGGCTTCAGCCCGATCGAGTTCAAGGCCGAGGAAGCCGGGACGGTTTCGTTCTGCGGCTGCAAGAGTACCGGCAACAAGCCGCGCTGCGACGGGACGCATCGGGGGCTTTAACAGCCGAACCCTGGTCAGAACGGGGGAGGCGGCAACCATGGTTGTCAGCCCATCGCCAGCGTGTCCGGCCGTAGCGCCGTGAACCGGTATGTGTTGATTGGTAGTATCGGGCTGATCGCACTGTTACTGGCATTGGTCTGGATCTGGCGCGCCGTCGCGGTGTTGTCGCTGACATGAAGCGCTTCAAGGCCCGGCTGGACAAGGCTGGCAAAATTGCCGTTCGGCCGTGGAGAGCATCAAAATGATCGAGGCAGTCACCGCATTCACCGAAAAGCTCTATGAACGTTACGGCAAGGTATACGCCTCCTGGTTGCTGGCCATGCTGTCGGCACCTTCGAGCGTCGTCGCGAAGACACGAGATGTTCTCCAGGAGGAATCGCATGGCGAGTACATCGTAACGATCCTGACGATCAGCATAGCGTTCGGCGTTACGGTGGGTGCGCTGATCCCCAATCGTCCGGAGATCTCCAGCCGCGCCGTTGTCTTCATTGTGGTCAGCTTGTTGTGGCTTTTCCTGAGCCTGCTGGTCCATGGCTTTTGCCGACTGGTTGGTGGTAAAGAGTCGGCGCAGATGACCATATCCTTGATGCTTCAGAATCTCGCGTTCGCTTATGTTGCCAGCAATTTCCTCACGCTGCTGATCACTTGGTGCACCATCAGCTATCCGCCAGTGCAGCGATTGCTTGGTGATAGGGCGCTTTTCCATGAACCGGGTGGCCTGCTGTTCTCGTTCCAGTTCCTGATATTGCTGTTCCTCGTGCCACTCACCGTAAGCTATGCTCATGGTTTCCGAGGATTCAGATGG
>Ga0307474_10003001_pt1 | contig 12175 bp, 7 predicted proteins | sample atmos_gasesECM1C_2_FD_203312 | JGI IMG/M metagenome (GOLD analysis project Ga0307474, IMG submission 203312) | Hardwood forest soil microbial communities from Morgan-Monroe State Forest, Indiana, United States - atmos_gasesECM1C_05 | ecosystem: Environmental > Terrestrial > Soil > Temperate... | reverse complement strand
TGGAACCCCCGGGCCGCACGAATACATCAACAAGAGCGCGCAAGCACGCGATGTCATCTACTCCGTGCCGGCAGCACGCGCAGCGGTTCCCGCCCTCGGACGTCGCTGGGTTGCCATCGGCCATTCGCAGGGAGGCCTCGCGGCCTGGGGCGTTGCGGAGATGGAGGCGACGATCCGGGATCCTGAGTACCTCGGTGCCATCTCGGTCTCCGGTGCTACGGAGCTGAGACGGCTGACGGCCGCAGCGGCAGCGCCGGGCAGTCGTGCCGCGTTCTACCTGACGTACATCGCGTATGGGATTCATGCACGCTCGCCGGAATTCCAGCCCTCCGATATGCTCGTGGGAAAGGCGCTCGAGCGCTATACAGAAGACACGACCGAGGGCTGCTGGAACTACGCGTACGCGAGCTTTCTTGACGTTCACGATGAGAAGGTTGTCAGGCCCGGCTGGGACGAGATTCCGGCGGCACAGCGTTTCTTCGCGGCGAACGAGCTGGGTATGGCTCCCGTGCACGGCCCACTGCTCGTGCTGATCGGAGAGGCGGACGAGGCCGTCCCATTCCCGGTGCTCAAGGCGGTCGTGAGGACGGCCTGCCGCAACGGTATCGCGCTCGCTTTTCATTCCTACCCGGGCCTCGAACACGATCCGACGATGGAGAAATCGACTCCCGACCAGCTCGCCTGGGTACGGGAGCGTTTCGCGGGTAAGCCCTTCGCGAGCAACTGCGACAGCGTGCCGCCCTGAGGCGCGGCATCAGGGGGAGATCAAATGAGAACCACAAGTCGGCAGCTCACCTTCGCCATAGTCCTTGCCGCGCTCAGCGTCGCGGCACAACGCCAGAGCCAGGCACAAACGACCGAGGCCGCCCCGGCCAACCAGAATTCGACCCTGACGGAGGTCGTGGTCACCGCCGAGCGGCGCACCGAGAGGCTGAAGGATGTGCCGATGAGCGTGCAGGCTTTCAGCCCGCAAACGCTCGATGAGAAGGGCATACATAACATCGACGATCTCTCACGCGTCGCGCCCGGTGTCACCTTCCTGCGCAACGGCATGAGCGCGAGCGGCAACTACAACGACGAGGACTCGGACGTGTCGATCCGCGGTATCGACTCGACCGCCGGCGCCTCGACCACCGGCATCTACATCGACGACACACCGATCCAGACCCGCCACCTGAATTTCGGCACGGTGAATCCCTACCCCGAGCTCTTCGACCTCGAGCGGGTCGAGGTGCTCAAGGGCCCGCAGGGCACGCTCTTTGGCTCCGGCTCCGAGGGCGGCACGCTGCGGTTCATCACGCCGGCCCCGGGGCTGACCGAATATTCCGGCTACGCGAAGGCCGAGTTCGGTCAGATCGACGGCGGCGGACAAAACTACGAGATCGGCGCGGCCTTCGGCGGCCCGATCATCGATGGCGTGCTCGGTTTTCGCATCAGCGCTTCCTTCCGCGAGGACGGCGGATGGGTCGATCGCGTGAGCTATACGCGCCCCCCCTCCGTGTTGACGCCATGCAACTCTTACGGGAACCCCACAAACTTCGGCCCCCCGTGCTATGGCGGCGCAGCCCTCTTCTACCCGAGCGCTCCGACCGTCACAGGGACGCTCGAGCCCAACTCCAACTGGCACGACACCGACACGTTCCGAGCGGCGCTGCGCTGGGCGCCAGCGGAAGGCCTGACGATCGACCCGTCGATCTACGTGCAGTCGCTGCACATCAACGATACCGGCGCCTATTGGGAGAATATCTCCGACCCGGCCGACAACGTCTATCGCAGCGGCAACGCTCAGCGCAATCCGAGCACCGATCCCTGGTGGATCGCGGCGCTCAAGGTCAACTGGAATCTCTCCTGGGCGACGCTGGTATCCAATACTTCGTATTTCTCGCGCCAGCAGCACTCGGTGTCGGATTACACGCAGTGGATCTCCACGGTGTTCGACTTCAACGAGTATCCGCCGGTGGGCGATGCGAGCTCGTCCTATTTCACCGACCACCAGAACAACTTCTCGCAGGAGATCCGGCTGAGCTCCGCTGATGCCAGCTCGGCGCTGCAGTGGACCGCGGGTGTGTTCTATCTGCACGCGAACGAGAACTCCACCGAGTTCATCTACAGTCCGGATGCCTGCTCGGTGCCGGGACTGCCGTGCAGCATGGGCACCAATCTGGCTTATCTGCAGCCGCGGTTCAGCCTGATCGACAAGCAGGAGGCCGTGTTCGGCGAGGCGAGTTACAAGCTCTCGAGCCTCTTCAAGTTCACCGCTGGCCTGCGCTATTCGAAGCTCGACTACTCGGGCGTCGTCCAGGAGTACGAGGAGGGCATTTTCGGCGAATCGAGCGTCAACACCGCGAGCTCCGGGAGTGACAAGCCGCTCACGCCGCGCTTCGTCTTCGACTACACGCCCGACAGCGACTCGCTCTACTACGCGAGCGCGGCGAAGGGGTTCCGGCCCGGTGGCATCAACACGCACCTGCCTCCGCCCTGCACGGTGGGCTTGCCCCCCTTGCCGTCGACGTTCTCATCGGACTCGCTGTGGCAGTACGAGCTCGGCACGAAGGACTCTTTCCTGGACCGCCACCTGCAGGTGAGCGCCTCGATCTACTACATCAAGTGGAAGAACATCCAACAGTTCGTGTATCTCACCTGTGGCCTCGGCTTCGACTACAACCTCGGCGAGCTCACCGGCAAGGGTGGCGACATCGAGATCGACTGGCGTGTGACCCCGGACCTGACGCTCGGCCTGACCGCGGCGTACACCGACTCGGCCTTCGATGGTCCAATCTCGCTGGCCGGCATTTATCCGCTGGTCTCGAGCGGTGATCATCTGCAGGCCTCGCCCTGGAACACGGATCTGAATCTCGAATACGTCTGGAACGCGTTCAACCACAAGCCCTACATAAGACTCGACTATCAGTTCGCGACAGCGCAGCACAGCCTGGTGCCGTACCTGGATCCCGCGAACGCACCCAACGACGATCCGACGCTGCCGGGCCTGCCCGAGATCCGGGTCCTCGACATTCGCGCCGGCATGCGCTTCAGTGGCATGGATCTGTCGCTGTTCGTGCACAATGCGCTCGACTACCACACGCAGATCTTCGCCTCGCGCGACCTGGCGACTACTTTGCTCAACGGCTACGCCCAGCCCAACGGGTCGGTGCTGGACTTCGACAACAATTACTTCGCGCGCGGGCTGCCGCCGCGAACGGTTGGTGTCACGCTCACGTACCGTTTTTGATGTCTGGCGTTACTGGGCTCCTGCCCGCAGCCACTGCTGTGCGGCAGGCGGCCGCAACGCTGGTGCTGATCGTGATGGTGCCGGCGCCAGGTGCCGCGGCGCCAGCGCATCCAGGGCCGGCGCCGCCGCCGGTGCCCTGGCCGACGCGCGCCTGGTCCACCGCGGCGCCTGCGGCTGTGGGGCTCGACGCCCAGGCGCTCGCTGCCCTCGACCAGGAGCTGGCCAGCGGCCGCCATGGCTATATCGACGGGATCCTGGTGATCCGGCATGGGCGCGTCGCCTTCGAGCGCCACTACGCGCACGACTACCGTGCGCTCTTCGCCGGCAAAGGCGCGCCCTGGATCTACAACTACTACGACCCCGACTGGCACCCTTTCTACAAGGGCACGAAGTTGCACACCCTGCAGTCGGTGTCGAAGTCCGTGACATCGGCGTTGGTGGGCATCGCCATCGGGCGCGGCGAGATCGCCGACGTCAACGTCCCGGTGATGCCGTATTTCACCGCGTTCCACGTCGCGGCCGATCCGCGTCGCGACAACCTGCGGCTGTGGGACGTGCTGACGATGACTACCGGCATCCGCTGGGACGAATTCACCGCGACCTACACCGATATCAAGAACAACTGTGCGCAGATGGAGGCGAGCGAGGACTGGGTCCAGTACGTGCTCGAGCAGCCGATGGCCACGGAGCCGGGCACGACCTTCGTCTACAACAGCGGCGCGACAGAGTTGCTGTCGTACCTGCTTCGCAAGGCGACCGGCAAGGACGTCGCGGACTACGCGCGCGAGCGCCTCTTCACGCCGCTCGGCATCCGCAGCTTCGAGTGGAAACACACTCCGCGCGGCCTCGCCGACACCGAGGGCGGGCTGTATCTCGAGCCGCGGGACCTCGCGAAGCTCGGCTATCTCTACCTCCATGAGGGTAGCTGGGACGGCAAGCAGGTCGTTCCGGCCGAGTGGGTGCGACAGTCCACGCGCTGGCTGGTCGATGCCGGCTGGCACCAGGCGGGCTACGGCTTCAAGTGGTGGGTGCTCTCGCGCCCGGCTGATGGGAGTTACGCCGCCTACGCGGCCATCGGTTACGGCGGCCAGTATCTCCTCGTGGTCCCGCAACTCGATGTGATCGCGGTCTTCACTGCCTGGAACATCTACGATGAGCGCAGCTTCGATGTGCGCCTGGCGCTCGAGCGGGTGATCGCCAGCGTGACGGAGCGGCCCGCCCCGGCTTCGCAGTAGCCGCCTGCTCCGATCACTGCGGTGTCTCGAGCATCATCACCGTGTTGGTATTGTCGTCGTTGAAGTAGACGATCTGCTGTCCCTGTGCGTTGACCGCCGTAGCGATTCCGAAGAGCGCCCCCGGTGTGCCGCTCGTGTCGAGCTGCACGGGTTCGCCGACGAAGCCCCCCGGCAGCACGGGGGACACCTCCACGACCAGATTGGGCATCTGTCCGGCGGCGACGTTGATGTCGCTGTTGGCCACGATCAGATCGCCATCGGCCAACAGTGCCGCGCTGAGTGGCGCAATGAGCGGCGCGCCATGCGCGATGACGCGAGCCGAGGCCGCCGCGGAGCCGCTGAAGGTTGGCGCGGGGGTGGGTGGCGAGGCAACCGAGTTGCACTGACCGCTCACCACCACGCCCCCCGCGCCGATGCTCGAGACGCCGGCGAAAGCGACCACGCTGTTGGAGCTCGTGTCGATGATGTAGAGCGTATCTATGGAGGCGTCATAGGTGAGACCCGCGGGCGCGAAGAAGGCACCCGGCATGCCGCTGCCGCAGAATCCGGTGGCGATCTGCACGAAGGCGCTCTGGGCATCGCCGTCGAGCTCGATACGATCGATCGCTCCGCTGAGATCCGAGACGTACAGGGCTGCCGGATGACCCCCGGCGGCCGCGACATACGCCTCGCCCCAGGGTCCGGCGAAGCTGTCCATGCTGAAGGGCGTGGCGACGACGCCGGCGGCACTGACGAGCGGATTCTGATTGGCGGTGGAGGCCGCCGCAGAAATACTGTCATCCGGGAGCATGGCCAGGGCGTCGCAGCCCTGGAGCTTCGCGTCCTGCGCGATCCGAAAGGGGTGCGCACCGGCTGTCGGATGCAGGCCGACGATGGTCGTACCGAGGCCCTGCGTGTTGCTGGCGCCGTCATTGAAGTTGCACACCACCAGGTCTCCGGCGGTGATCAATCCCGCCGTCTTCGGCGCGATCACCAGTCCGTAAGGATTGCCGCCGTGCTCGATGGGATCCAGCGTCGAGCCGATCGTTTCGCTCTTGACGCCCGATAAGACGCTGAGGATCGATGGCTTCACGCTGATGACGGGGCTGGTCGCTGTGGCCATTCCGCCGCTGCCCGTGCAGGTCAGCGTGTAGGCGACACTTCCGGCTGCGCTCGGTGCGACCTGCACCGAACCGCTCGTGGGCTGCGAGCCGGTAAAGTCCCCGCCCATGGCGCTCGAAGTTGCAGCCGCGCAGGAGGTCGCATTGCTCGCGGCCCATGTCAGATTCACCCCCTGTCCGAGGCTGACTGTCATGGGCTGCGCGGGAGCGGTGAATTTCACGGTGGGCATCGGCGCACCGCCATAGCCTGCGCCCATTCCGCTGCCCCCGCCGCCGCTGTAGCCGCCTCCGCAGCCGACCACCACTGCTGCAGTCAGCCCCGCTACCCCGACACCGGCAGCCAGGATCGCACTCATGCGCATATCCCCTCTCCCCGACAAATGCCCTGTCCGAACGTAGGTGGCCTTCGAGCTCGTGCTCGGTTTCGGTTGCGGAGTCGACGGACGTTCCGCGGTGATGCAGAGCGCCTCGGGCGGCACCGCGGGAAAGGCCGCCAGCCCGCCGAGTCAATGGAGAAGAGCTCCGCGGCGGCGGCCGGCCCCGCTTGGTGACCACCGTCCTCGTTGTTGAATGCGTGCCGACGCCCTGAGGCGAGATAGCGTGCGATCCGCGACCGCGCGAACACGGCGTCGTGCAAGGCAGGAAGCCGCGGTCGAGCTCGCCCGGGTCCCTCCCTCGCAAGCTGCGGCTGAGGTGTCGCCGCGCCCGCGCGTCGGCGCATGGTCGAGAATCAGAATGTGCTGACATGATCGGACGCCCGTCGGCGTTAGCATCGGTGGCAGTGCAGGGGAATCGCAGCCAAGGAGGGCCGCCATGCCGAGTCGAGAAGTACTGAAGCGCGTCGCGCGCGACAAGCGCGAGGGCAAGGCGCCGACCACACAGGCCGGCGAGTTCATCCGCGAGGAGATTCATCACATCCGTGAGGGCAAGCACGGCGCCCCCCCGCGCAGTCGCACCACGGGTCGCCGGCGCGCGGCGACGCGCCGCGCGCTCGAGCGCGAGTCGCAGACCTCCGCCTCGCCACGCGCGCTCGCGCAGCAGGGGCACTCCGCGGCCAGTCGTCGCAGCCCCGGCAGCCGTGCGACATCAGCCCGAAAAGCGGTGCGCACCAAGGGCCCGGCACGCCGCGCGCGCGCCGCCCGCAAGGCGGCACGGACCCGAGCTACGAACGCCGCACGCTGACGGACGAGCGGTTGGCAAATTGATAGAGCTCAACGCGCCAGGCGGCGCAGGCCATAGAGCGCGAGCAGCAGCACCACGCTGATCACCCCGAAGAGCAGTGCCGCACGCTGGTCCGGGATCACGGCCATGGCCGCGACGATCGCCAGCATGGCGAGGATTGCGAGCCGGGTGAGCCACGGGAATCCCCACATGCGCACACGCAACCGCTCAGGGCTTTCGCTCTCGAGGCGACGCCGCAGCCGAAGCTCCGACAGCGCGATCAGCAAGTAGACGAAGATCGCCACGGTTCCGTAGGAGGCCACCAGAAAGGCGAAAACCTTGTCGGGCGAGATGTAGCTCATCACCACGGTCACGTAGCCGAAGAGCGTGCTGGCAAGAATCGCCGCGGTCGGTACGCCGCGCGCATCGAGCCGCGCGAGTACCGCAGGCGCATCGCGGCGCCGCGCGAGAGCCATCAGCATGCGCGAAGACGCGAACAGGCCCGAATTGAGCGCTGACAGCACAGCCGTCAGGATGACCAGGCTCATCACGGTCGTGGCGGAGGGAATGCGCAGTGCCTCCATCACGCTCACGTAGGGTTGCGCCATGCGTGCCGTGTCATTCCAGGGTACGAGCGCCACCACCAGGAAGATCGAGCCGACATAGAACACCAGCACGCGCCAGATTACGGAGTTGATCGCCTGCGCGACCGCCCGCTCGGGCTCGGAGGATTCGGCGGCGGCGATGGTGACGATCTCGGCGCCGAAGTAGAAGCCGGTGGCCGCCACCGCGCCGGCGAGCACCGGCACGATGCCGTTCGGCATGAAGCCGTGATGCGCCGTCAGATGCGCGATGCCGCCCGCGGCACCGGGCCAGGCGCCGATGGCGAAGAGGCAACCGGCGCACAGAAAGACGACGATCGCCGCGACCTTGATCGAGGCAAACCAGAATTCCGCCTCGCCGTAAGCACGCACCGAGAGCAGATTCACGATCGTGAACAGCGTCATCAGCGCGAGGGTGAACTGCCATGGCGCGATGCCCGGCCACCATACCTTGAGGATGCGCGCGCCCGCGACCGCCTCCAGCCCGACCACGATCACCCAGAAGTACCAGTACATCCAGCCGGTGAGGAACCCGGCGAGATCGCCGAGCGCCAGCCGGTTGTACTCGTAGAAGCCGCCAACCGCCGGGTAGGCGACCGCCATCTCGCCGAGCATGCGCATCACCAGCACGACCAGCATGCCGGTGAGCGCGAAGGAGATGAGCGCGGCGGGACCTGCCGAGCTGATGACGACCCCGCTGCCGACGAACAGGCCCGCACCGATGACGCCACCGAGCGCGATCATCTGCATGTGACGCCGCCGCAGCGCCCGTCGCAGCGCGACAGGCTCGGTCGCATCCGCAGTGGCGGCAGGCGGCCCGTCGGCAGGCTCGAATTCGCCGATGCCGCTCATGCCGCAGGCACCTTCACGGTCTTCAGGCGAAGCCCTGGTACTTGCTGAGGTAGCGCACCGGCTTCGTCAGCGCATCGCGGCGGAATGGATCGCCGAGCTCCTGGGTCACGAGCATCTCGAGAACCGTCGTACGGCCCTCACTCTGCGCGGCGGCTGCAGCGCGCAGCGCGGGAGCGACGTCGGCGAGCCGCTCGACCGTCACCCCATCGCATCCGAAGGCGCGGGCGACTGCCGCCCAGCTCGGGTTCTCGAGATTCACGCCCTGGTAACGACGCGAGTAGAAATCGACGTGATTCTTCTTCTCCGCGCCCCACTGATCGTTGTTGAAGACGATCACGGTCACGCCGATCTTCTCGCGGGCGCAGGTGAGCAGCTCGTTGAAGCTGATGCCAAAAGCGCCGTCGCCGACGTAGGCGAACGCCGGGCGCTCGGGAGCCGCGATCTTCGCGCCGCAGATGACCGGGAAGGCGTAGCCGCAGTTGCCGAAGCTCATCGCAGCGAACATCGAGCGCGGCCGCTCGAAGCGCAGGTAGGAGTTGGCAACCGAGCAGATGTTGCCGATGTCGGTCGACACCATCGCCTCGGGCGGCAGCGCACGCTCGAGCGCGCGCAGCATCTCGCGCGGGTGCATGCGCGGGGAGTTGGCGGCCACCTCGAGCGAGTAGGGGTCGCGCTCGTGCGTCCATTCGGCGAGCTCTTTCTCCCACTCCGCTTTCTCGGCGGCAATGCGCGCGAGGCGCGCGTCGCGATTGGCGGCGCCGGCGAGTCGGCGCGCTCGCAGGCGCTCGAGCAGCGCCGCAGCGGCGGCACGTGCGTCACCGTGCACACCCACGGAAATTGGCTTCACGAGTCCTAACATGCGCGGGTCGGCGTCGATCTGGATGATGCGCGCTTCGGCGGGCCAGTAATCGAGGCCGTGCTGCGGCAGGGTACCGAAAGGCCCGAGCCGGGTGCCGAGCGCCAGCACGACATCAGCCTGAGCGATCAGCTTCATCGCGGCCTTCGAGCCCTGATAGCCGAGCGGGCCGGCGGCGAGGCGATGCGAGGCCGGGAACGAATCGTTGTGCAGGTAGCTGCTGCAGACTGCGGCGCCGAGCAGATCGGCGAGGGCGCTCGTCTCGTCGGTTGCGCCCGCCATGATCACGCCTCCACCCGCGAGTATCACCGGGAAGGAAGCCGCCGCCAGCATCTCGGCGGCGGCATCGAGGGCGGCGGGGTCACCCGGGCCGGGGCTGACGCGCAGCGGCTCTGGAATGCGCGTCTCGATCGCGCCGTAGAAGAAGTCGCGGGGGATGTTCAGCTGCGTGGGTCCCATCTCGAGCATGGCGCGATCGAAACAGCGGGCGGCGATCTCCGCCATTCGCTTGGGGTTGTTGACATGCCCCTGGTACTTGGTGATTTTCGAGAAGATCGGCAGCTGCTCGGTCTCCTGAAAACCTCCGAGTCCCAAAGTCATCGAGCCGGTCTCGGGCGTGATGAAGACCACGGGCGAGTGTGCCCAGTAGGCGGCAGCGACGCCGGTGACGAAGTTGGTGACGCCAGGGCCGTTCTGCGCGATGCAGACGCCGTGCCGGCCGGAGGCGCGCGCATAGCCATCCGCCATGTGGATGGCGCCCTGCTCGTGGGCCACTCCCACGAAGCGGATGCCGGCGGCGGGAAATATGTCGAGCGCGTCCATGAATGCCGAGCCGACGATGCCGAAGACGTGCGTGACCTTGTTGGCGGCGAGTGTTTCGACGAGCGCCTCGGAAGGACCCATCTTCTGGGGGTGACTGGGCATGACGGCTCCGATGGACTGAGGATTCTGTCGCATTGTACCGATGCGCCGCCGGCCTGCCGCGACTCGCCGCCGACCGCCTGGCGGACGACTCGCCTGTAACAGGCTCAGAGGGAGTATGATCGCGGCCCATGGGGGCAATCACTTTGTCGAGCCTCGAGCGCTCGGAGCTCACTCGTTGTGCCGGGAAAAGCGCAATGCGCGCCGGCGAGGCGCGCCGCGCGCGGCTGATACTGCTGCTGGGTGCGGGCAAAACCTGGGCAAGCATCCGGGAGAGACTCGGCTGCAACGATGCATTCATCGATCGCTGGAGCAAGCGCTACCGCGCCCAGCGTCTCGCGGGACTTCGCCCGCGTCGTGCCGACCGCCGTGAACGCCGATTCCCGGCGCCACTCGAGGCGCGCATTCTCCTGTGGACGGCGAAGCGCACGCCCAGCGACGGGTCGCTGCGCTGGAGTACCCGCAAGCTGGCGGTGCAGCTCGGTGTATCGCACATGACCGTCGCGCGCGTATGGCGCAAGCACGACGTGCGACCGCCCGTGCGTTCTCCCGGCCGGGTGCGGGAAACCGACCGCGCTTCACACCTTATATAAGAGTGGGCACCCACTCGAACCACCTGTCCGGAAGACTGACGTGATTGCCCTCTCAACATGCGCCGCCATCCTCGTCGGGCTGCTCATCAGCCTGAAATGGGCGAAGAGCCGCAGCAAGCACGCGAGCCCGTGCCGTCAATGCACGGCACCGATGCCGCCCGGCTGGCCCTCGGATCTCTGCGCCACGTGCCAGCGAGTGCGTGAAGAGCTGCAGCTCCTCCGTACGGGATGGCGGGCATCGTCGTCATTGCAGTGGCTGGTGCGCCGCGATGCCGAGCAGCTCGGTCCCTATGGCCTCGCGGCACTGCGCGAGCTCGCAGAGCGCGGCAAGCTTGCAGCGGACGATCTCGTATGGACCCAGGGCATGGGAGCCTGGCGCCGCGCGGATCGCATCGAAGGGCTGCTCATGCCTGGCAAGCCGCCCGCGGCGCCTCCGGGAAAGCGCGTCCGCGAGCGACCCAAACCGGCTGCGGCTGCAGCCCCAGCGCCCGTCGTCGCATCGCCCTCGCAGCGCCCGGCGACTGCGGTGCGAACTGCCACTGCGGCGCGAACGGCCGCGGACTGGTGGCCGAAAACGCCCGTCAAAGCAAAGCCGAGCGTAGTCGCGGTTTCCGCGCCGACCCGCTCGACCGCTGCGCCTGCTGCGGGCGCTGCGCCGGCTGCGGCTGCAAGGCGGGTGAGAGCTGCTCCGCAGGAAACATCACACCGCAGCAACTTCCTGGTGGCGCACTGGCGCGGGGAGCTCTCGCTTCGTGCGGCGTTCTGGCGGATCTGGCTGCCGGTTACGTTGCTGCTCACAGCGGCGATTCTCATTGCTACGGCCCCCGACGTCGTCGCCCGCATCGCCGGTCGACCGGGGACGCGCGACAGCGCATTGTGGATTGCGGCGGTGCTGGCGGCTGCGGGCGTGATCGTGCTGTGGCAGTCCGTCGGGTTATGGAAATCCTCGGATCGGGAATCTGCACGGAGCAAGGGCCGCGGATGGGCAGTCGCCGCCAAGGCCTGTGTCATTCTCGGTGTGCTCCAGCTCGCCGGCGCAGCTCTTCGTGAATATCCGCTCCTGCAACAGGCGTTCGCGCCTGCGGCGAGACCCGATGTCCGCAGCGCCGAGCTGCACGTGATCAATCACGGCACGACTGTCGCGATTGGCGGCCGATTGTCGGCCGGAACCTCAGAGATGCTGCGCATCGTGCTGGATGCAACGCCGACGATCCGTCTCGTGCAGCTCGAGACGACGGGCGGCTCACTCGGAGAAGCGACTCGCACCGGCAAACTGATCGCGGCGCGCCGGCTCGCCACCTTCGTCCCGCACGACTGCGATAGCGCGTGCATACTCACCTTCCTCTCCGGCAAGGAGCGCTACGTCGGCTCACAGGGGAAACTCGCCTTTCGTGCGATGACCGCCGCCGCGGTCGGCGAGCGCACGGCGCAGGCGGCCAATGACCTGCTGCGGGACGCGCTCGCGGCGCAGGGGGTTCCCGCCGTGTTCAGCCAGCACGCGCTCGCGACGCTCGCGCCGCGCGTCTGGTACCCGAATACCCAGGAGCTCCTCGATGCGCGCGTCGTCACCGCTGTGGTCGATCAGAACGAGTACGTCCGCAACGGCTTCAACGCCGCCCGTGC
>Ga0307474_10002999_pt1 | contig 12176 bp, 6 predicted proteins | sample atmos_gasesECM1C_2_FD_203312 | JGI IMG/M metagenome (GOLD analysis project Ga0307474, IMG submission 203312) | Hardwood forest soil microbial communities from Morgan-Monroe State Forest, Indiana, United States - atmos_gasesECM1C_05 | ecosystem: Environmental > Terrestrial > Soil > Temperate... | reverse complement strand
GTAAGCAGCCGAACGACACACGCCCCGTCGTATCCTCTCGCACCGGAACACTTCGAGCGAAAAATGTGATGCAAGTTATCGGCTTTTTGGCGGACGGAGGCAAGTCTCCCTGCGTCTGATACGGTTACATGGAGTAAAGGCAACTATTGCAAGGAGATGGACGAGTTGATAGGCTCCTGTTACATCAACGTAACAGGAGTCCCAGTGACCGAACGGGCGCAATTTCAAGCAGAAATTGAAAAACTCGTTGCGAGTCACGCCCTGCATGGGTCCGAGTCCTTGTGCAAACTCTTGCGTTACCTGGGCAAGCAGGCATTGGAACATCCAGGAACTGCCGTTAAGGAATATCAAATTGCGACGGAAGTGTTTGGGAGGCAGGCCGACTTCGATCCACAGCTGGATTCGATGGTACGGGTCCAGGCGGGAAGGCTGCGAACCAAACTTGCGGAGTATTACAACACCGAGGGCTCTACAGATCGAATCGTGGTGGAGCTGCCCAAAGGCAGCTATGCGGTGGCGTTCCATGAACGGGCGAACGCGGCGGTGGCGCACGGAAACGGAAGCGGTACCGGAACTTGGGCCAACGATCCTGTAGAACCTGCCAGCGATGCGGCTGTAAGGCGTTACCTGGTGCCGATTTTGAGCGTCGCACTGGTTGCGGCGTTGATGGCGATTGGGTGGCTCTTGTGGACGCACCGCGAACCGGGTACGTCTTTGGCCAACACGGCCGTGGAAACGTCGGCTTCCGCTCCGATTCGGATATTTTGGAAGGGATTTGTGCGCGGGCCGGAAGAACCGTGGGTAATCTTCAGCAACGCGCCATTTGTGGGACGGCCGAATACTGGTATGCGGTACTACGATGCGGCGAAAGATGCGAAAACGCCGATTCTCGACCACTACACCGGCGTCGGAGAAGTACTGGCAGTGCATAGCCTAGATATTTTATTCAGCGAGTTACACCAGTCTCTGCGCGTAAAACGCGGCAGCTTGTTTTCTCTCGATGATGCCAAAAACAACGATTTGATTTTCATGGGGTCGCCTTCGGAAAATCTGACCTTGCTCGAAATACCGAGCACCACGCAATTTGTGTTCAAGAAAGTAGAAAGTGGACCGCAAGAGGGAAACGTGGAGATCGTGAATGTGCATCCGGTAAAAGGCGAGTCTGACAAATACGTGCTCGGTCCCTCTAACACTTCGCTGGCGGAGGATTATGCAGTCGTAGCGCTGGTGAAAGGGATCAATCCCGAACATTCGGAATTGATTTTGGCCGGCACGACCACGATCGGAACGCAAGCCGCGGTGGAATACGTGACACGCGAAAATTATCTGAGTGAACTATTGAAGAAGATGAATGTGACGCAGCCCAGCGAATTGAAACCGTTCGAAGCGGTGATTCACGTTAAGGTGGCGCGAGGAGTGCCTGTGGAGTCGTCCTTAGTGGCGCTGCGCGTGTTGAATTGAGAATACCGGAGCGTGCAGACAGCTCCAGTTGCTGAGATTTTAGTTGCTGAAAATTTGACCTCTGGAAATCATTGCGCCGGGGCGATCAGTTTAGGATCCAGTGCCGCGGCTTTCTGAAATTCCGTTGCGGCTTCCTCTTTTTTTCCTGCCTGGCGTAACGCGATTGCCAATTCGAAGTGTGCTGGCGCATAGTCCGCGACAGATTGTATGGCGGCCTTGAATTGCGAGATGGCGCCAGTCAGATCGCCTGCGTTGCGCAGACGGCGGCCCGAGTTCGTTGCGAACAATGCCGCTTGCCAGTTCGTGGTTTGTTTGGCAAGTTCGGCGCCTGCGCGGGATTCGCTAGCCGCGCCAGACGCATCTCCCAGTTGACGGAGAACGGCCGCCAGCGTGGTGTGAGCTCCCGCAAAGTCTGGCTGCAGGCGAATGGCTTCGCGCAATGCCGCGGCGCTCTCCTGAAGTTTTGCTTGTTGTTTCAAAACGGTGCCCAGGGTGTAGAACGCTTCCGCATAGTCTGGCTTAACGCGGGTGGCTTTTGTGAGTTCCTCGATTGCGCCATCGGCATCGCCCATCTGCCAGAGCGTAACGCCGAGAGTGTAAGGGGAGTCGGGCTGGGACGGATCAATGGCTTCGGCGGCGCGCAGCTCGGCAACCGCTTCGGCAAGTTTGTCCTGGAGTTTTAGCGCCAGGCCAAGGTTGTAGTGCAGCAGCTGGCTATTGGGAGCCGTCGCGAGCGCGCCGCGAAACACGGCAATCGCTGCGCCGTAATCCGCTTTCTGCAGATAGGCCGCGCCGAGATTGCCTTGGTACCCGGGATCGCCGGGATGCACTTGCAATGCGGCGCGAAAAGCCACCATAGCTCCGTCGCCGTCGCCGGATTGGAGAAGGGCCAGCCCGAGATTATTCTGAGTCTCGGCATTTTGCGGTTGAATGCGAAGCGATTCCCGAAAAGCTGCGGCGGCATCGGCCGGATTCCCGACACGCTGCAATGATAAACCGAGCAAGTTGAGAATCTCCGGCTGAGCGGGCTGAAGTTTAAGAGAAGCCTGGAAAGCGGAAACAGCGTCCGGCAGGTTTCCCAATTCGCGCAAGCTCCTTCCCAGAAAATTTTGCGCGAGATAATTTTGCGGATCGAGCACGACCGCACGAGCCAGATATTTTTCGGCCGCTTCGAATTGCTTTTGTTCGAATTGCAGAACGCCTAGATGAAAGAGGGCTGCGGGCAGTTGCGCATCTAAATCGAGCGCTTTCTGGAATTCCGCACTAGCGCCGGAAAGATCATTTTGCCGGACGAGCAGTGTGCCGAGGTTGTCATGCAGGTCGGGACGCGAGGGAGATAATTCAACGGCGCGGCGAATTGCGGCGGCAGCGGCATCGATCTCGTTCGCAGCTTCCAGAGCGCGAGCCAGCGCGACGTGCGCGTCCGGCTGATCGGGGGCAATGCGCACGACGGCGCGCGCTTCCTTTACGGCGCCATGGACATCATTCGTTTGCAGCAGCGCATTCGACAGATTGATACGCGCATTTACAAAAGAGGGTTGCACGCGAAGCGCGGCTTGAAATTGCGTGATGGCGGATGGCGCATCGTTTTGCGCAAGCATGACCAGACCGAGAGCATTGGCGGCTTTGGCATCGCGCGGATTTTCGCGAACCGCTTTGCTGAAAGCGACGCGCGCGGCGGCAAGGTCGCCTCGCTGCAAAGCCGCGGTTCCCTCGGAAAACGCCTGGCTATTCTCGGGCGGATTAGCGGACGAACGGGTTTGTGCCGGGAGCAAAACTGGAACGAGCAGCAGCGTAAGCAGGCGAAGCAGGCATTTCCCGTTCATCATTGTGCGTACGTGAAACCGCCGCCTGTTTCGCTTTTGTAGCGGCCACCTTCCGAGGCGGGCGCTTTGTGCGCCGCCGCGTTCAGCATCAGCAAGGTACTGGTTCATAGCTTAATGCTAGTATGAATTTTCTCGGTCCGCATAACATCCGGAGGCGAATGTCGTTGGGGATACGCGCTCGCATGATGAGAGCGGGAATCGGAGCGCAAGTTGATTAAAATTGGCTCACGGCTCAAAAGCGTAGCGTCGTGCGTGATGCTGCTCGCGAGCACGGTGGTTCCTTCGACCTACGCGCAGACGTCGAATCGCTCTGACAAAACCGAGCCAAAAAAAATCGCTTACTTCGTAGATGAAGCCGGGAAAGCCGGACTAAGCGCGGCCAACACGTTTGGCGGAGTGGACAGCAAAAAATTCATCCTTGAGACCACTGGAACCGGGGTGGCCATTGTGGATTACGACAACGACGGATGGCCGGATATTTTTGTGGTAAATGGAGCCACGCTCGATCCGCTGCCGGGAAAGAAGCCGCCGACCAATCATCTTTACCACAACAATCACGATGGAACATTCACCGACGTGACGGAAAGAGCCGGGCTGGCGCATTCCGGATGGGGACAAGGGGTTTGCGTCGGAGATTACGATAACGACGGGTACGAAGATTTATTCGTGACCTATTACGGAAAGAATGTGCTGTATCACAATAACGGCGACGGAACATTTACCGACGTGAGCGAAAAAGCGCATGTCGCCGGAGATGGCGGATGGAGCACCGGATGCGCGTTTGTGGATTACGATCGCGACGGAAAGATCGATCTGTTTGTCTCGACGTATGTGGACTTTGACCTGAAGACGGCGCCGGGTCCAGGCGAGCGGGCGTCGTGCATGTGGAAGGGCGTTCCCGTGATGTGCGGGCCGCGCGGACTGCCGTGGGGGAACAACGCTCTGTACCACAACAACGGAGACGGCACGTTTGAAAACGTGACCAAGAAAGCGCAGATCGACCGGACCAACGGCCATTATGGATTCAGCGTGTCAACGTTCGACTTTGATGATGACGGCTGGCCGGATATTTACGTCGCATGCGACAGCACGCCAAGCATTCTCTATCACAATAATCATGACGGAACATTTACAGACGTTGCGGTAGTGGCGGGAGCAGCGTTCAATGAGGACGGAAAAGAACAGGCGGGCATGGGGTCAACCATCGGCGATTACAACGGGGACGGACGACTGGATATCTTCAAAACAAACTTTTCCGACGATACGGCGACGCTTTATCGCAACAACGGAGACGGCACGTTTGACGACGTGACGTTCGCGGCGGGACTGGGGCTGCACACGAAATATCTTGGCTGGGGCACGATGTTTATCGACGTGGATAACGACGGCTGGCCGGACTTGCTGTTGGTCAACGGCCACGTTTATCCGGAGGTCGATAAGGAGCATCTCGGGAGCGACTATCAGGAGCCGCGGATTTTGTATCACAACAAAGGTAACGGGACGTTCGAGGATATCTCGGAAAATGCCGGGCCCGGCATCACTAGCGCTAAATCAGGACGCGGGCTGGCGGTGGGCGATTTGTGGAATGACGGAAGAATGTCCGCTGTTGTGAGCAACATGAATGCACCCGCCGGCCTGCTGGTGAATCAAACGGAATCGGGAAATCACTGGATTGCGTTCCGGACCGTCGGAACAAAATCAAACCGCGATGGGATCGGAGCCAAGATTCGCGTCAAAGTCGCGGACCGAGTGTTGGTGGACGAAGTGCGTAGTGGTTCCAGCTACGATTCAAACAACGATATGCGCGTGCACTTTGGGCTTGGGCGAAATGAAAGCGTAGAATGGGTCGAGGTTCGCTGGCCAAGCGGACTGGCGGAAAAATTCACGGGATTGCATGTGGACGGAATCCGTAATTTGAAAGAGGGCTCGGGCGCGGCTATCAACAAAGCTGCACAATAATCTTCTTAGCGTTAAAGGATTTACTCTCCGGAACTAGAATACCGCGGTTCGGACAATTCTTGCAGACGGGCGGTGGCGGCGGCGAATCGTAAGCGCATGCGTTCTCCCTCATCACCCGTAAAAAGCAGTTTATGGCGCATAGCTTGTCGCAACTCGGGATCTTGCCAAACGGCGGACATCAAACCTGTTGGGGAGTGAGAAGCCGTGCCGAGCAAAAGGTGTCCCAGCTCATGTGCGATTACGCATCCCAGCAATTCGCCCGTCGGCACGGTAGTGGCTGACCTGAAAGCCTTGATGCCAGCGTAGTAGACCAGCACATAATTCCCTTCTCCCGACGCGTCCTGGAAAGACTGTCCAAAAATGTCTCCTTTCACCGGGCTGATCTTCCTCACCACGCGAACCGACAAGTGCGTCGGGTAGGAGATCGCGCTGCAGCCCAAGTCGGGCCTCGGGCTGGCTGGAGACCCGCAATCGAGCCAGATCAGCAATATTCCTGAGCGCTGCATGATCTCCGTGGCGCGTCTTTGCGCCTGTGACCAGACGGATGGCTCAACGCCAGCGTCATTAAATACAGACGCAGTAAGGATTAGTGCGGAGTATTGGGCGCGGTCGTCAGCGGAGATCGTTTGTGGCAAACCGATGCACGCCAGAAGCAAAAGAACCAAGGCCGTGTTTTTCATGAGCCGCTCCTCGCTAGGAGGCGCAAAAGTGCGGCGAGCGGCGAGGTGCCTCAAGGCCTGACGGGTAACGTGAGCGTGAAACCTAGGTGACGAGCTAAAGGACGTCTTTGCAGGATGTTACGAAGCGAGATGACACGAAAAACGAAGAGTTTTATCGGCTTGTAACGGAACGGAATGCGGCTGCGTACGTAGAAGTAAGAGAGATACCAAGCAGCATACGTCTAAGGAATCGAACAGGGTGAATCTGAGTGGCTAACGGGCTCAACGGGAATTCGGGAAGCGTGATGCGGTTCGGAGTGTATGAAGTGGACCCGCATTCGGGGGAACTTCGCCGGAACGGAGTGAAGATAAAGTTGCAGGAGCAACCGTTCCAGGTGCTAACGATGTTGCTCGAGCGCCCCGGCGAGGTCATTTCCCGTGAGGAGATGCAGCGGAGGCTGTGGCCCGCGGATACTTTCGTGGACTTCGACCATAGCCTGAATGCAGCGATTAAGAGGTTGCGGGACGCCCTGCGGGATTCGGCGGACAATCCGCGGTTTGTGGAGACGTTGGCAAGACGCGGGTACCGGTTCGTTGCTCCTGTGGCAGGCACGGTCTCGGGCAGTGGCGGAAAAGCAGAGGTGACAGCGCGGCCGTCGCCTGGCTACATCGCGCGCTGGGTTGCGGGCACGCTGGTGCTCGTCGCGATATGTAGTGTTGTGGTTTGGCATGACAGCCACAGCACCTCCCCGACTCCTGCTCTCCGGGAGAGGCGGCTAACCGCCAACTCTTCGGACTTGCCCGTATATGACGCAGCCATTTCGCCAAACGGCAAATTCCTGGCATTTTCTGATCCGCGGGGCGTTTTCCTTCGCGCGCTGGACACCGAAGAGTCGCACCCGCTCTCGGTGCCGGACGGATTTCGAGTCCATCGATTGTCCTGGCTGCCTGACGGAGCACACCTGCTTGTGGCGGCGGTGAATGGTCCAATGGAGAGATCGAGCTTGTGGAATGTTTCGATCTGGGGCGGGCCGCCAAAAAAAATAGCGGAAGGTTCGGACAGCGGCAGTGTCTCGCCGGACGGACGGACGATCGCTCTGCTTCGCAGCAACTGGTTCAGCCGAACTGATTTGTACCTGACAAGCGCCGAAGGGAACGAAGAGCGGAAGGTGGCTGAAATCTCCGGGTACGTGTTTGCGCCCCCTGCATGGTCGTCGGACGGCTTGCGACTTGCCTATCCGAAGGCAATTTTCTGGCCCGGATACAGCGACGAAAAAGTTGAGTTGGAGAGCTACCAACTGCAGAGTGGGAAGACGGAAACCATCTTGTCCGACTATCGGTTGCAAGATGGTGTGGCCTGGACGCACGATGGAAGGCTTCTGTTCTCGCTTGCTGAGGAGCCACCCAATCAAGTCGAGTCCAACATTTGGGCGCTTCACATTGATGCCCGCACGGGTAGACCGGTAGGAAATCCAGAGCGCATCACCAGCGGACCTGACGCCAAGCCTTTGGAAAGCGTTTCTGCGGATGGCAAGCGCATGGCTTTCATCCGCACCAACATTGTTCCGACCGTCTATACCACGGAAGTGAATCAGCGGACCAAGCAGATCGCTCCGCTGCAGCGATTGACGATGGATGAACTGAGCAATCGCCCTTATGAATGGACGCCGGATGGCAAGGCTGTTCTGTATGTTTCGAACCGCGACGGAGGTTTTCACATCTTTCGGCAGGACATTGACGCAACCACACCGGAGCTACTGGTTGGCGCGCCGTATTCCACAAACATCCTGCGCCTGAATCCAGAAGGCACGGAGATTTTTTTCACGAATGAACTGTCCGAGGCGGAAGGCAAAAAGAGCGGCGGCCAGCCGCAAACCGAGGCGGCAAACGCAGACAAAAAGAACCCGGCAGATCCGGAAACCGGACACGAATTCCGTTCGCGGCTGATGCGCATGATGCATGTGCCGATTTCTGGCGGGACGCCTCAGGTGCTGTTCGAAGAACCGGGCATCAATAATTTTCAATGCGCTCGAGCGCCTGCCCAGGCCTGTCTTTTCAGCAAGTTCGTGAAGGGCGCGATGGTATTTTTCAAGTTCGATCCTTCGACTGGCACACATAAAGAATGGATCAGCGTATCCAACGCAAGTCCAGAATGGGAAGGATACAACTGGACGCTATCACCTGACGGCAAAATGGTCGCTTTGTGCAAAGGAAAGACGCACGTTTCGACGAACGCGGATATTCGCTTGGTGCCTCTGGAAGGAGGAGCCGAAAAAGTGCTTCATGTCCCAGGATGGGCGGGACTTTCGACGATTGATTGGGCCGCGGATAGCAAGAGTTTATGGGCCAGTGCGCGGCTGCGCGGGGAAACCCGTACGCTGGTGAACATTGACCTGCGGGGCCACGCCAAGCCGGTACTCGAAGAGAAAACGCCGCACGTGGGCTGGGCTATTCCTTCGCGAGACGGAAAACGGCTGGCGATCCTGGAGGCTGCGGGCGGTTCGAACGTGTGGCTCCTGGAAGGATTTTGAGCCGAGCGCTCTGCGCCGACTTCAGAGTCGGTGCGGCAGCTTCTGTTTTTCAAGCGGGCACGGCTCAGTCGTGCCATAAATGGCATAAAATCAGCGCGGTTTTAGCCGCTGCGGAATTGATTTGGATTCTCACCCAGACTCTTCAGGCGCGCTTTGTTGGCGGAAAAATTTCCGTGCGCGTAATTCCCTGCCTTTCAGTGACATAGTAAAGACGGTTTGGTTTTAGGTCTTTCAGCGTGTCGAGCTGGCCGCTGGGCCATCGAATTTCAAATACGTCGACTTTTTCGGCCGAGCCGATGCCGAAGTGCACGCGCAAATCGTTCTGAGAAAAATAACCGCCGCCGCTGCGCACTTCGTCAATCTGCTGATGCGGTTTCGCTTCGCCCGCGACGTGAGTGACGCAACGCAGCCGCGCGCCGATGCCGCTTCGATTTGATTTTGTGCCGATGGTGCGAACTTTGATCCAATTATTTTTCAGCGATGAATCGCAACGCAAAAGCTGCGGGTAGTCGTTAACGCAGTTGACGACTACGTCGATGTCGCCATCGTTGTCGAAATCGCCGAAAGCGGCGCCGCGTGAAGGAGAAGGCGTGGAGATGCCGGGCCCGGCGTTTAACGACACATCTTCGAAGCGGCCGTTGCGCAAATTTCGATACAGCAATTTGCGCTGCGGGTAGCCGGCTTCTGTGGTGAGTTGCTCGACTTCCGGATATACATGGCCATTGCAGATTAGAATGTCCGGCCAGCCGTCGTTCTCAAAATCGAAAAAACCGCAGCCCCAGCCGAGGTATTGCGTGTGCTTGCCGAGGCCGGCGTTGAATGTGGTGTCTTCAAACGCGGCGTTGCCGAGATTGTGGTACAGCGAAGGAGTATCGCCGGCGAAGTTTGTTTTGACGATGTCGAGATTGCCGTCGAGATCGTAGTCAGCGGCGGAGACGCCCATGCCAGCCTGCGGTTTGCCGTCGGCGCTCAGCGCGCAGCCGGCTTCCATGGCGATGTCCGAAAATTTTCCGTTTTTTAGATTTTGATACAGGGCACTAGCGGTAGAGTCGTTGGCGACATAAATATCGGGCCAGCCATCGTTGTCGAAATCGGCGGTGAGAACTCCGAGGCCGTAGGTACCGTTGGCGGAAAAGATTCCGGCAGAGTCGGAAATATCTTTGAACGTGCCATCACCATTGTTGTGATAGAGAATATTTTTGCCGCCGATCAGGCCGGGTGGGCCGCACGCAACCATCACACCTTTATATAAGCACGGGCCGGACTCGGGAACCGGCGCGGTCGCCAGATCCATGTCGATGTAATTGGCGACGAAGAGATCCAGTTTGCCGTCGCGATCGTAATCGACGAAAGCGCATCCGGAATTCCAGCGCTTTCCGTTGCCGGCGATGCCGGCTTTTTCGCTGACGTCAGTGAAACTGCCGTCGCCGTTGTTATGGTAGAGAACATTCTTGCCAAAGTAGCTTACGAAAAGGTCTTCGAAGCCGTCGTTGTCGTAATCACCGATGCAGACGCCTTGTCCCCAGCCGCTGTGTACAAGCCCCGCTGCTACGGTGACATCGGTGAAAGTGCCATCGCGATTATTCTTGAACAAATGCGAATACGGTTCCTGGCCTTTCGGAAAACCTTCCAGGCGCCAGCCATTCACCAGAAAAATGTCCAGCCAGCCGTCGTTGTCATAATCATAAAAAGCGACTCCGCAGCCCGTGGTCTCAAGCAAAAACTTATTTTTGTGTTCGCCGCCAAAGATCGTTTTTGCGTTGAGGCCGGATTCTTTGGCGATGTTCATGAAGTTGACGCCGAGCGATGGCGTGGCCGGAGGTGCCGGCGGCTTTTGCGGCGTCAGTGACGATTGCTTTCGTCTTGTAAAGAGCGGACGAAGTCCTGCCAGGACATTTTCCAGCGGCAGAACCAGGGCCGAACGGCTGAGAGACTTAAGGAAGCTGCGGCGTGGAAAAAACAATCGAACGATTCCTTTCCGAAGCGGGCCCGAAGCAGACTGGCTACTGTCAGACAATGTCGCGTGCTACACTCTGGCCGTTTCGTTTATAGACAGTGTGGCGAGGCTTTGCAAGCGAGGCACGCTGTCAAAAAGTTTCTCATGCAAATCACAATGCGACCAATCATTCGCCGCTCTCGTTCGATGACCGTTCCGTTCTCGGTGTTGGCTTTAGTTCTTCTGCAATTCTGTTCGGGTTCGACGACTGCCCTCGCTGAACAAATGTCGGCGCAGGCCGGCGCAACACTGAAGCAATTAGAAATATCGCGCACGGCGCGGCCGTGGGAATTTCTTGCGGCGGTAGGAAAGCGCGCGGGCCTTCTGGGAAACGAATCCGGAAAAGTGGAAGCGTGGGTTTATCCGCTGAAGATTTTGCGCGACTTGCGGCTGACTGTGCTGACCGAAGGTCGCGAAATTCCTGCAGAGACGCTGGTTCGAACGGTCATTGCGCGCCCCGAATCGACGACGCTAGTGTACTCGGGAGACGTTTTTTCGATACGCGAAACTTTTTTTGTGCCGGTCGATCAGCCGGGAGCTGTAATTGAGATTCAAGTGGAAACCGAGCAACCGCTCGAAGTCCGGGCCAGTTTCGTACGGGATTTTCAGCTGGAATGGCCGGCGTCCATGGGCGGCACATTCCTTGGTTGGAGCAGCGATTTCCATGGATTCGTATTCGGCGAAGATCATCAGAAATTTGCGGCGTTAGCCGGATCGCCCACAGCCGACGAACCGCGACTTGAATACGAAACCAATTACGGCGGGACACACACCAGCTCGATGAAGCTGGGGATAACCGGCAAGGGCCGCGATACGAAAATCATCGTGATTTCAGGTTCAGTAAATGGCCGCGCCGAGGCGGAAAAGACTTATCGCTTGCTTACATCTGACTATCAGCGGCTTTGGAAAGAGTCCGCGGAGTATTACCAGCAGTATTTGCAGCGCACCACCGGCGTGGAACTCCCGGACGCGGATCTGCAGAGAGCTTACGACTGGTCGCGCGTGAGTTTGATTCAGGGACTGGTCGCAAATCCGACCATGGGCGAGGGACTGATCGCCGGCTACCGGGCTTCCGGTGAAAGCTACCGGCCTGGGTTCGCGTGGTTTTTTGGCAGAGATTCGCTCTGGTGCGGCCTGGCATTAAATAGCGAAGGCGATTTCGCGACGGCAAAAACGGCGCTTGCGTTCATCGCAAAGTTTCAGCGTGAAGATGGAAAAATTCCACACGAGATCGCGCAAGGCGCGAGTTTTGTGGACTGGTTCAAGGGCTATCCCTACGCGTACGCATCGGCGGACGCAACGCCGCTGTACATCGCTGCGGTGGATGATTACGTTACCAGCAGTGGCGATATCGCATTTGCGAAATCGAACTGGGAACACATCGCGAAGGCCTATGAATTTTTGCGCTCCACTTATGATGCGAATGGATTTGCAAAGAATTTTGGCGTTGGGCACGGCTGGATCGAGGGCGGGCCGATGCTTCCGATCGAGAGCGAGTTTTATCAGAGCGGTCTGGCGGTTGCGGCGATTCGCGGGCTCGCTCACCTTTCGCAACTCACCGGAAAGGAAGCCGAAGCGAAATCGCTAATGGAGAAATTTGCGAAAGAACAAAAGCAATTGAATAACGCATTCTGGTCATTTGATAAAAAGTTTTTCGCGTTTGCGGTGGATCGCGACAACAAACGCGTGGACGAACCGACAGTTTTGACGACCGTGCCAATGTGGTTTGGTCTGACGGATGAAG